>Ga0208979_100027_pt1 | contig 334513 bp, 308 predicted proteins | sample HotLakConsUCCSLE_FD_184738 | JGI IMG/M metagenome (GOLD analysis project Ga0208979, IMG submission 184738) | Hypersaline microbial mat communities from Hot Lake, Washington, USA - Hot Lake Consortium UCC-SLE (SPAdes) | ecosystem: Environmental > Aquatic > Non-marine Saline and Alkaline >... | reverse complement strand
ATAGGCCTTGTACTCACCGAAATACTTGGTGATCGCAGCCGTCAACGACGTCTTGCCGTGGTCAACGTGACCGATCGTGCCGATGTTCACATGCGGCTTATTGCGCTCGAACTTACCCTTTGCCATCGTCATGTATCCTGTAATTCTGTTGGCAGACTGTGGATCCTGAGGCGTTTGAACCGGACCCGCGAGAAGTTAACGCGACATAAGGCTTTAGACCGGCTTTCGCAAGAGCAAATCTCGACACGGGAAACGCCGCAAAACCGCGGATTCGGTCCATATGCCCGCTCGCCTGGCTCCACGACGCAGCCTGGACGCGACAGCCAGGCGGCATGACGCGGGGGCGGCGGCACCGGGGCTGCGCCGCAAGCACTGGGAACCCGAGCGCCGCTTCTTCCAGCGCTCAGGCCGCCTGGGCGCTGCCTCCAGGGTCGACAACATCCGCGGCCGCCCGGAACAGCGCCGCGCGCCCGTTGCCGGTCTCGTTGTGCACCGCGCGGCAAAGCCGGACCAGGGTCTCGACCGGCTCCCCCTCGTTGTTCTGCAGGTCGGCCAGGAACCAGCGCACGATGCGCCAGCCGCTGACCAGATGGGCGTCGGCGATCACCTGTTCCTGGATCAGCCTCGACAGGTTCTCGTTGAGTTCGGAGAACAGGTCGAAGATTGTCGTGGCCTCCGTCGGCTGCCACTGGCGCGTCTGGTCCGCAAGCCCGCTCAGTCGCCGCATGACGTCATGCGGCACCGGCGCATCCGGCAGATTGCCCACCAGTCGCAACAGCCCGCCATGCACGGTGACGTGCTGCCCGCGCGCGGCGGGATCAAGCGGGTTTGCAATCGAGCCGACGCCCGTGCGCACTTCAATCAAGCCTTCATAGGCCAGCCTTTGCAGAGCCTGTCGGACAGGCGTGCGCGACACACCGAACTCGGCGGCAAGCGCCCCTTCGAGCAGCGTGGTCTGTTCGTTGAGCGGCTGCAGGCAGATGCGCTTGCGGATGACATCCGCAATGTCGTCGACGCGCGGCTTGGCGACTGGAAATGTCATGAACGCTCGGACCTTTTTGACGGCTTGTCACAGGAGTGACATCGGGTATGCTTACAAAACACCTGTATACATGTGCGCAATCATATTATCCGATGGTGACGAGCGATGCAAGATTTCCGGCCCGGAATTGACGACAAGCGGCCCGACTGGCTGGGAATAGGCGTCGTCGGGCTGGCGCTTGCCGGCCTGGGCGTGCTGATGGCGAATATATTGATCAACATGCAGGCGGCCGGCATGACGCCCGGCTACGGGTTCCTGGGACAGACCGCCGGCTTTGACCTCAGTGAGAGCCTGATCCCCTATGCCGCCGGCGACAGCTATGGGCGTGTGATCGTGGCTGGCCTGCTCAACACGATCTTTCTGGCGCTGGCCTCGCTGCTGCTGGCAACGCTCGCCGGTGTCATGATGGGGCTGGTGAGCGTGACGCCAAGCCCGGCCGGCCGCACGGTCGCCGTTCTCTATGTCGAGCTGTTCCGGAACCTGCCCAAGATCCTGGTCCTGCTGGTGCTCTATGTTGTGGCCGTGCGCGGGCTTCCGGCGTCGCGCGAGGCGCTGTCGCTGGGTCCGATCCATTTGTCCAACCGTTCGATCTATGTCCCGACAATTGTGCCCGACGCCGGTCAGTTGTGGTTGCTGGCGCCATTGGCAGCAGCCACCCTGGCGGCAGCCTGGTGGGTGCGCCGGGCCCGGCGGATCAAGGCGGCCACCGGGCGTGAACGCCCCGTGATGTTGGTCGTCATCGCCCTGCTCCTTTGCGGCCCGCTGGGATTTGCCCTGCTGGCGGATGTGCCGCTGGAGATCAGCGCACCCAGCTTCGAACGGTTCGATTTTGAGGGCGGCGGGCGGCTCTCGGTCCAGTTCCTGGTCGTCATGCTCACTCTGGGGCTCTATCACGGCGCGCAGATCGCCGAGGTGGTGCGCGGCGGCATCCTGGCCGTTCCATCGGGCCAGATCGAAGGCGCGCTGGCGCTGGGCCTGTCGCGATGGCATGTGACCCGGTTCGTGGTGCTGCCCCAGGTCCTGCGGATCATCATCCCGCCGATGATCAACCAGTATGTCAACCTGATCAAGAACACCTCGATCGCCATCGCCGTGGGCTATTCCGACCTGATGTCGGTCAGCGGCACCATCATCAACCAGACGTTCCGCCCGCTCGAAATGATGCTCATCACCATGGGGCTCTATCTCGGCCTGAGCCTGATCGCATCGACATTGATGAACCGGCTGAACGACACTCTGCGCAGCCGCGGCGCGAGGCGTGGGTCATGATCCCCGCATCGCCGCCGCCGGCACGGCAGACCGATGTCTGGCAGCGATGGGCCGGCACTCCGGCGACAGCGCTGATCTCCGCGCTGAGTGCGGGCTTTGCCATCTGGGTAGCCTGGACCTTGCTGGATTGGGCGGTGCTGTCCGCCACACTGCCGCACCGGCCGATGCAGGCCTGTGCGGAAACCGTCGGGGCCTGCTGGCGGTTCTATGTCGAAAAGAGCCGCTTCATGCTGTTCGGCACCTATTCCTATGCCGATCACTGGCGCCCGGCGCTGGTCTCGCTTCTGTTGCTGGCGCTTTCGGGAATTGTCGGGCTGCGCATCACCGGAAGGGTCCGCGCCATCGGCCCGCGGGTGCTTGTCGCCCTTTGGGTCCTGGTGATCCCGCTGGCCTTCGCGCTGATGAGCGGCGGCTGGGCCGGGCTCGCGCCGGTGGACATGTCGCGCTGGAACGGTCTGCCGGTGCTTCTGATCCTCTCGGTCATTGCCATCGCGCTGGCGTTTCCGCTCGGCGTGATGCTGGCCGTTCTGCGCCATCAGGACCGCTGGCCGGTGCTGCGCAGGGCCGCGACCGTTTACATCGAGGCGATGCGCGGCGTGCCGATGGTGACTGTCCTGTTCGTCGGCGTCTTCGTGCTGCCGCTGACGCTGCCGCCCGACACCCGGATCAGCCCGGTGCTGGCGACCCTGATCGCACTGGTCTTCTTTCATGCCTCCTATTTCGCCGAGGATGTGCGCGGCGGGTTGCAATCCCTGCCCGACACCCAGGCCGAAGCCGCCCATTCGCTGGGACTGACCTGGAGCCAGGCAATGCGGCTCGTGTTGTTGCCGCAGGCCTTGTCGCGCAGCCTGCCCGCCTTGGTCAATTCGGTGATCGGCGCCTACAAGGGTCGTGGTTCTTGGCATCCACGATCTGACCTCAACCGCGCGGATGGCCTTCAGTGAGCCCGGATGGGGGCAATATGCGCTCGAGGCCTACGCCTTTGTCGGGATCTGGTTCCTGTTGTCCTGTGCCTTCCTGTCCTGGGTGGGGCGCGAGTTGCACCGCAGGCAAAGCGGCCGGAACCATTGAAAGTGTCACGAAGCTGATATAGTATACCTGTATACATGTATTGCATTCGGAATTTTCACCCTCTGAAGGAGAGCATCATGACCATTTTCAAATCCCTGATTTCCCTGTCCACATCCGCCATTGCCGTTGGCATTGCCCCCGCCACGGCCGGTCCCGTCATGGATGACATCAAGGCCAGTGACAGCCTGGTCTGCCTGGTGAGCCCGACCGCCCCGGGCTTCTCGGTGCCCGACAGCAAGGGCGTGTTCCAGGGCTTCAACGCCGATTTCTGCCGCATGGCGGCGGCAGCCATTCTTGGCGACGCGTCCAAGGCCGACATCCGCGGCGTCGGCTTTTCCGATTCGATGAAGACCATCGTCGCCGGCGAGGCGCATATGGGATCGCGCTCGATCACCCGGACGGGAACGCGTGACGCCGATGAAGGCCTGGCCTTTGTGGCAACCACGTTCTTTGACGGCCAGGGCTTCATGGTGCCGAGCGCGCTGGGCGTCAGCCATGCGCTGGAACTCGATGGCGCAAGCGTCTGTGCGGAGGACGGATCGACCACCCTTCTCAACATCGCCGACTGGTTCGGCGCCAAGGGCATGAGCTACCGGGTCGAGAACATCGCCGACAAGACCGCCCGCCTGGAAGCCTTCTTCTCGGGCAAGTGCGACGTCTATGCCTCGGATGTCACCGCGTTGTCGGCCGACCGGCAGTTGGCCAGCACACCCGGCGATTACATCATCCTGCCCGAAATCATCTCGAACGAACCGCTGACGCTCGTCGCGCGCCCGGATCAGGCCTTCGAAGCGGCCCTGTACTGGAGCTTTCAGGTCATGCTGAATGCCGACAGCCATGGCGTCACGTCCGCCAATATCGATGCGATCGTGGCTGACCTCGGCCAGCAGTCGCCGACCGTGCAACGCATGTTCGGGACAGATGCGGCCACCACGGAGATGGCCGCCAAGCTCGGCCTGCCCAATGACTGGGCCTATCAGGTCATCAAGCAGGTCGGCTCCTACGGCGAAGTCTTTGACCGTCACCTCGGCACTGGCACCCCCTTCGGACTGGACCGCGCCAAGACGCCGAACGCCCATGCGGCGGATGGCGGCCTGATGTATCCCTTCCCGATCCGCTGATCGGCGCGCATTCTCCACCGTGGCGCGGTCCTGACAGGTGAGACCCGTCTGTCAGGACATGCCACGCAGACAGACCCACAACCCGGCCTGACCGAAACCAACTCTAGTCCAGGGCTTCGGTCAGGTCACCAGGACCTTCAATGAATTCAAATTCCTCCCAACCGTCAGAAACCGATTCCGTGCGCACCATCAGCGCCAGGCGTGGCGGCGGCCGCATCATCACCATGGGCTTTCCGGGACTCGACATGGATCCGCGCGGCATTCCATGGCTCAACCCGGATCTGCTGGACGCCACCTTGACCAGGGCCACGGATGCCGGGCTTCAACTCCTGATCGTGCTGGCCGGCCGCGATGAAGTGCCCGATGGCGCCATGGACCTGCTGCGCCAGGAAGCCGAGGCCCGGCGCCTGCGCATGATCGCCTTGCCGATCCAGGATTACAGCGTCCCCGGCGAGGCCTTCCTGCAAGCCTGGCGCCGGTTGAGACCATTGTTTGACGTTATCTTCGCCGACAATGGCGCCATCGGCCTGTGTTGCCATCATGGCGCCGGCCGCAGCGGCGTCGCAGCGGTGATGTGCCTTGTCGAAACCGGCGAATCGCCGACCGAAGCGGTCTCCCGGCTGCGCAGCCAGTTTCCGGAAACCGTGGAGAATGAAAGACAGTACCAGTGGCTCAAGGACTACGCCAGGAGTCTCGAAATCAGCACAAGCTGACAAGCCCGCCGCGGGCTGTTGAGGCCCGTGGACTAACCTGTTGCAAGACGACAGTGGTTTGTCTCATTGTCGCGACAATCGCCCCGGTGTGGTGGGCGTTCGCCGCACCAAGACAGGCCCCGGCTGCGTCCGCCTCTCATATCCGGAGCCGTCATGTCGACTTGTCGCGTCCGCCCCCTGCCGGACGGCACCGGCACGCATGTCGATGAGGCGAAGGTTCTGGAGCGGGTAGAGGGAATCGAACCCTCGTATTCAGCTTGGAAGGCTGCTGCTCTACCATTGAGCTATACCCGCATTCATGACCCGCCGGCGGTGGTGGAGGGAGTTGGATTTGAACCAACGTAGGCGAAGCCAACGGATTTACAGTCCGTCCCCTTTAACCACTCGGGCATCCCTCCGGTCCAGCCGCCAGGGTCATGCATCCAAGATGGACAACCCGTTTTGCCGGGTTTCGCGGTCCGGGCCAGCAATCTGCAAACCTCGTTCCGCGGTCGGCGTTATGACGGCGCAATGGGGCCGTGTCAACAAGCTTTCCCACAAAAACAACCGGTTCGGGCATGCCTTTGTGCAATGGCCGCAACGCGGTCGCGGCAAGGCCCGGCGCGGCCGTCACAACCGCCTGAATGCAAGGGCGGGACCGGGCGCGCACCAGGCATCCTGTTGCACGCGGGAACAATCGGCGTATAAGCGCGCCATGAGCAAAGATGACGACGCCGGTGCGACCGGTTCAAACCGCGACACCCATTACGCCAAGCTTCGCCGCGCCCACCGCGACGTCAAGCGCGATCAGCAGGGACTGCCGCCGGCCCAGCCGCGCTCGAAACGCGACCTGCCTGCGCGAAAGGGCGCGCTGTATTCGGACAAGGTCGCCCCGGACACGGTCTATCTCTACGGCCTGCACACCGTGCGCGCAGCGCTCGACAACCCTGAGCGCCGCATCACCTTGATGAAGGCCACGCGCAATGCGCTGATGCGGCTCGAGATCGCCGAGGACGCCACCCTGCCCTTCCCGCTCGAACTTGTGACGCCGCAGGAGATCGACCGGTTGCTTGGCGATGACGCGGTGCATCAGGGCGTGCTGCTGGAGGCGTCGCCGCTCAAGCCGCGGCCGCTCAGCGATCTCGGCGATGCGAAGCTCCTGGTCATCCTTGACCAGGTCACCGATCCGCACAATGCCGGCGCGATCATGCGCTCGGCGGTGGCCTTCGGCGCGGGCGCGCTGGTGACCACGCAGCGCCACAGCCCGCAGGAATCGGGGGTACTCGCCAAGGCCGCCTCCGGCGCGCTCGAGATGATCGATCATATCGAGGTGCGCAACCTGGCTGCAGCCATCGAGGAAATCAAGGCGCAGGGCTTCGTCACCGTCGGGCTCGATTCGGAAGGCCCGGTGCCGATCGAAACCGGGCTTTCGGGCAGCCGGATCGCGCTGGTGCTGGGCGCCGAAGGCAAGGGATTGCGCCAGAAGACCCGCGAAACGGTCGACACGCTGGTGCGGCTCGACATGCCCGGGGCAATCAAATCGCTCAACGTGTCCAACGCCACGGCGATCGCGCTTTACGCGGCGCAGCAATTTCTGGGCAAATCCACCACCACCTGAGGCCTGCCCCAGGCGGGTCCGCGTTGACCATAATCGCCCCGCATGGCCAGATCACGAGGTTTTTGCTTTACAGCAGCCAAGAATATGCTATCCGCATCCCCGCTGCCCTTGTAGCTCAGTTGGTAGAGCACCTGATTTGTAATCAGGGGGTCGCGGGTTCGAATCCTGCCGGGGGCACCAATCATTCGTTGAAAACGCTGCATTTTCTGGCTTCAGAGACTGCAGCGTTTTTGATTCGGGGCCACCCTGGGGGCACCCTGAAACTTTCTTGGTCTTTCCACAGTTTCAGTCGAAACACACTTTATGCCGTGGGCAACCCGCCACAACACAGGAATCAGTTCTTTTGGAGGTCGGGGACGTAGATTTGCTTCAGCGGCACGATAGCCCTGTAGCGTGGCGAGAGCTTGCTGTAGTTCTCAAGGATCATGTCCACGAACGCCTCGCCGTCGATCAGCCGCAACTTGGATCGATTGCGTTCAAGCTCATTGGCCGCCCTGCTGAATGATCCAAGCGAAACGAACAACCCGAACTCGCCTTCCCCCAAGGTCCCCAGCAATTGATTTACCTCGGCAATGCCATGCTGGCTGGTGGTGCGCTTGCACTGGATTTTGACGATGGGAGGTTGAAAGCCAAGGGCATCTAGATGCGCAATCACATCCACGCCGCCATCGCTCGATTTTGGTGTGACCCGCGCCGTGTAGCCCATGCATTCCATGATGTGCGCGACAAGCGCTTCAAATTGGTATCCGTCAAGCTGCGCCATGATGCGGCGGACGATAAAGTCCTCCGTTGTCTCCTCAGCTTGCCGTGAAACGGAAACGGTGGCGCTGTCGTCGTCTACGACCTCCTCTTGCGCCTCCACCGTGTCATCGATCGATGTCGCATTTGCTACGGTCTGATCTAAGCCAATTTTGGCCAGAAACTCCGCCGTATGGCGTTTGACCCGAAAAAGGGTGAGAAACGATCCGATCTCATTCAGCGCGCTCTGGCTGAAGTCGTTGCGCGGAAAATGCCCGAGCCATCTGACCTTCTGGCGGTTAGGGTATTCATCGGGGTCTTCGGGCGCATAAATCGGCTGACCTGTGAACTGCCCGATGTTGATCATCCGATCCGATTTCGACGGATAAATCACAAAGTCCCCTGCCTTCACTTCGTGAATGAACTTGAAAACCGTGCCCGCATCGACTGGGATAGCGCCAGGCTTGATAGTGGGATATGCTTTAATCATCGCGTGTTTGTAGGCTTCCCGCGTGTCCCCGATCTCGGTCACGTCACCTAATTCGGGCCACCCAATAGCAACATAACCGCCCTCAACTGGGCGATCAGCCACGTGGGCTCCCATATGCACACCCCAGACTGTTGCTTTACTTGGCATTCTTGGGACCCTCCGCCACAGCTTCCGCCGTCGACCGCTCCTGATTGAGTTTGAACAGGCGGGCCAAAACTTCATCATCGGTTAGAGCGCCGCTGCGCCAGTCGTCACCCCATCCATAAGCCTCAGCCACTGCTTCATCCATGGTTTTATGGGCATGCTCTAGCCATGCCGGACGGGTGTTATACAGGTTGGTTAGGGTCCGTTTTTTCAGCTCATTGGCGGCTTTTTCGTCCTTGGCTAGAACTCGGTCGGGATATCCAGGAACCACCTCAGGAACACGGTCCACTAGATCAGCGGGATTCAGCCAGTTCTCGCGCAGATCGTTCAATCGGCGAGCCGCGTTGGCAATGCTGACCGCACGTGGTTCGGTCGCGTAATCGGCTGCGGAGATATTTGGAGTGAGCCCTGCGGGGAAAGGAAACGTTTCGAAGGTGCTGGACGGCGTATAGCGGGGATCGTTGCCAACACCAAGATAGGTGCCCATGCGTAACGCCCATAATTCGTGGAAAATGGAGTGAAGGATTCCGAATGTTGTGTCGTCATCGCGTGCTATGGCCACAATAGCGGAATCTGGCACCAACTTTGCCATGCGCCACGCAAACAGCCGATGTTTAGAAACCCGCGGTGAAACAATATATCGCTCAAGCTTTGCCACGGCCCTTTTCTGAGCAGGTCGTGGATCACCGTGCAGCCACCATTTTATGCGATGCCAGTCGCGCCTCAGTTTTTCTCGTGTAGGCTTAACATCTCTGACCACACGTTCATACGGGCCTTCATAGAGTGATGCCTCTTCTTGGGTCATGGTTGCGCCAAAGTCGATGATCCACTTATCCGGGTCCCTTTGTGTAATCGCTGAACCATTGCTCCACGGAAACACCACATCCGAGTTTGGCCTTCCATTTGGGTTCAACGGGCTTAGTAGGTACGCCCTTGCAACCTCGCCAGAAATATCAAACGGACCATTTTTCTGAGTTCCAATGAAACATATACCGGAATTGGTCAGCAGGCTTTTAGCATCAGTCAAATCAAAGTTGAGAGAGTTGGATGTGAGATCGGAATGGATCACATCGACCGTTTTACCGTTTAACAGAACTGTGCCCGAAGCCGATCTTGCAAAACACATCAGTGAGACTCTGACATCTGCACCCTCAACCGTCCAAGCTTCGTCTGACCAAGCAGAGGTGATCTGTCCGTTTCTGACTATGTTCTTAACGACTGTTCGGTTAGCACCACCCCGAATTGAGTTGGTCGCCACCAACCCTGCTTTCTCAAGCTGCTCATTTTCGATTTGACCCCATGCTTTGGCAAACCAGTAGCACACAAGATCGCTCCCACCTGGAACCCTTTCCTCGTAAGCGTTGCGCAAAGCAAAGGTATATTCCTCTCCGAGTTCGGCAATCATTTTTCGGTCCCCCAAAAAAGGTGGATTGCCGACCACCGCATCTGCCTTGGGCCATTCGGCCTGCGTCCCGTCATCATTCAGGACCGCGTCGCGGCACTCGATCGTATCGAGAGCCCGCAAAATCGGATTCTTAGCTGCTTGAAAGCCATTGCGACGCATCCATTGGATTTCACCGATCCAGACAGACACACGAGCAAGTTCCGCGGCGTAAGGGTTCAGCTCAATGCCTAAAACCGCCTCGGGTCCGATGCGAGGGAAGCCACGCGGCAAGCCAATCGCTTCTGCCTCCAGATTCACCCGGTGTTCAATATTTTTGAGTTCAAGCAAAGAGATGTACAAAAAGTTTCCCGATCCGCAGGCTGGGTCCAAAACCCGAAAGGCAAGCAGTCGGTCCAGAAATTTCTGGTGCAACGCCTCGGCCTCTTTCAGCGCCTTTGTTCGTGCAGCCAGCTCCTTGCCGCGCAAAAGTTTGGCCTTGGTCTGTTTCGGAGCCTTGTCGATCAGCCCTTCGATTTGGTTTCGAACCTCCGCCCATTCCGCCAACAAAGGCTCAACGATCACGGGATTGACGATCTGCATGATCTTGTCCCGGTCGGTGTAGTGTGCTCCAAGCTGGCTTCGTTTGCTCGGGTCGAGGCCGCGTTCGAAGAGTGTGCCTAGAATCGAGGGATCGATGTCGGACCAGTCGAGCTTGGCAGCCGTAAGCAGATCAGCAACATCGGCCTTTTCCATTGGCAAAGCGTTGTCGCTGTCAAACAGCCCACCGTTGAACCAATCAACCCGCTCAAAACCGACCATCCCGCCTGCCCTCATTGCTGCGAACAATGTTTGAGCGTGGGATTTGAAGTCTCCAGGATTCTGTCTGCAATGTTCCAGCATGCGTTGAAACATCTTGTTCGGCAGCAGGTCCACATCCTCGGCAAACATGCAGAACACAAGGCGGTTGACGAAATGGGCGACCTCTTGCGCGTCATGACCGCGATCTCGTAGTCGCTGGGCCAGCGTCGCAAAGCTCTGGGCGGCCTCCTCGGTCAAGAGCTGACGGGTTTTGGCGGGCTTGAATTTCTCAGGATTCTGGAAGACATCACGCAACAGGTCGCGGTTTGCAGCATCCGTAAGATCGGCCAAGGCCAGTGTGTGGACCTTCTGGACGGTGTTAGTCCAGTTGGTGTGGATGCGGATGACATCCATATCGGAGACAATCAGCAGGGGCGGATTTTCAAGGGCAATCGAGTATTGCAGCAGCTGATCGAACGCCCGATTCAGGTTGGCCTTTTTTCCTTTATACTCCCAGGCGAAACAACCCTTTCGCCATACATCCGCCCAGCCTTCCCCGCCGGATGTCTTGGAAGCACCTTTTTCAAAGGTGAACCAGTCTCCCTTTGGGTCAGCCGTGATAGGATCATCAATACCGAGAAGGCGGCAAAGATCGATGAAGTGTGATTGTGAAGCGGTACGCTCTTTCAGGTCCACCTGCCGCCATTTTTCGATAAATTCCTGTGGTGTCATATTACCTGCTGCCTCGCTCTTAGGAGCGATTTAGAACAGCATTATACGACCGATGCAATCTATGAGATCAGGACGGCCAGGGCTTCCGGGCCATAAGGGCGCAGTAAAGACAAACGACCAAGGATATGAGCATATCGGAGCAACCAACATCGTGCAGCCTGCGGCTGGGTTGCGGGAATTCGCGCATGCAGAAATCGGAATCAAAGACAGCCGCAGGAGAAACCGCGATCGAAGAATCTGGCGGTGACGGGACCGACTGTCTCCGATTTTGCATTCAGCTTTGGGGCTCTCCAGACTACAGCCGCGGCCTATCGGGATCGAAGTCTGGCCTAGCAACTGGTGGCGGTGCTCCCCCATCACCACCGTGTGCGGCAAGCGCAGGGTCATTCGGAACAAATGCCATTTCTTCTTCCCAGCGTGCCGCTGCCCGGAGCATTTTGAGTTCCGTTTGTTCGTCACCATCCCCACCCCGGCACATTGTCAGTCTTGTCCAGTCCTCATTGCGCTCAATGTCAGATAGCCAGTCAAGCGCCTCAGCTGGCATCCGGTTTCGAAGCTCGGCAAGCGCGTCCTTTCTAGTCGCTGCTCCCCTCAGGTGATCGAGCAGCAGCGAATATGGGATTGCCCCCTTGCTCAGGAAAATATCGACGTATCGCGGCGCAACGCCCACTATGGCGGAAAGCTGTTTCCTGTCGGCTGTTGTCCGTTCGAAAGGCGGGCGCGACGTTGAGGCAACGGTAGGCATGGGAATGGCAAGCGTAATAAGTCCGAAAATAGCGAGCAGCTGATGAGCTACGGAAAATGCTGGATCAATCTGACGTCTCTTTTTTGCCAGCATAGCTCTCGCCCTCAATTTGTCGTAACAACTTCTTTTCTTTGGCTTTTTTTCCATCTTTCCTCCATCAAATTTTTGGTCCATGCATCGAACCAATTGTTTTATTCCCAATGGGCGCTGGCAATGCCCCGTTTCGCGCCTGGTGAATTCTCGCTGTAAGTTGCGCTTTCGGTCCAAGAACAATCATCATGAGGGCTGCGGTGAGAACCTCCGCTAGGCGCAGCAACTCATCCAAATCAATCACCTTGAGGCTTTGCTCAAGCACCGCCCTATGAGCTCGACGACGGGCTAGCGTTGAGTAATCCGTGCGACGCGGTCTGAAAGGCCCTGCAGCAGGTCGATTTGTTGACTTTGCAACTGCAAGATGGATGTCAGGAGCGAGTTGAGTTTGTCGATTGCTTCGGGGCCGCTTTCCGCAGCCGAGCCTTCTGTCTTCAGAATACGGTGAATATCCTGCAGCAAATCCATTGGCGTAAGGTCCTGAGTAGTCATGGCGGTAAGCCTCCCAAATCGTCTTGAACTCGTTCTTGCTAAGACCCGTTGCCCGATGAGCGGCCGCGACGAACTGACCATCACTGGCGACCAGGATGAAACCCTTCTCGCCATTCTTTACGGATAGGCGCTGCCGTTGTAGTTCTGCCTGGAGTTCAGCTGCACCATTGGCACAAGCAACCTTCAATCGGGTGCGGTCAAAGGCTGAAGAAATCCGATCGGCTTTATGGCGTGCTTTCGATGAAAACCCCTCGACTCTCTCCATAGCCCGTTCGACCCGTGACATTTGCAACGGCTCGCCATTTGCGACCTCATACTCACGCGCTATTCGCTCAAGGCGGGCGTAGTCATGACGGCTGCACAAGACACGGTTCGTTACAGGATCAACCTCGGCAACGGCCAGATGGAAATGAACACGGCCGTTCTTTTGGTGAAGAACTACGAGACGCGGCCTTTGATCTCCGATGCCGAATTCGGCATCGATTGACCTGACGAATTCAGACAACTGGCCAGGAGTCATGTCCGTGTCGGGACTGATCGACAAATGGCGAAGTGAATATTTGCACCCCTTCGCATCCGCCAACGCCTGAGCATCGGCGAAAACACCCCGATCGCCAGCTACGACGGTAATGCGTTCGTTCTCGTCGTGCTTGTCGAGTAAATGCTTTTCGAGATAGCGAAAGCTGCCAGTCCTGGAAATACGGGTCGACTGCACAATCATTTCAGTAGTTCCCGAATCTCGGCACGTAGCCTGTCAATTTCGGAAATCGTAGCAGCCAACTCTCGGCTATGCCCTGTCAGTCGACGAGCGTTCACGGACCTCGTCAATTGATTCAGATTGCTGCCAATTTTAGCAAGCTGGCCGAGAAGTCCAGTCAAAATTTTGGATTGCCGTTGATCAAACCGGGCATTAGGAAGGCGGACACTACGCCCGGAGCGGCGAACAAGTTCGGACAGAGTCAGCCCACGAGCTTGGGCACGAGCTAGCAGTTCATTGCGCTCTTCCTCGGATGTTCTGACACGGATGACTGACTGGCGCATTTTTTCTTCCTTCAGGGGTCAACGGGGATTTCCCCTTGCAGCGGCTTGTGTATCCACACGCCATTGCTGGCTCCCTCTTTGTTGTCTTGAAGAATTATGTGCTCAGGATTCTGCCGGCGCAAACTGAATGGAAAAGTCAGCATTCAAAAGTGGTCAATCACGGCCCAAAGCCGACATTCGTTCTACAAACTTTGATTGGAGCTTAGTATCACCAGACCGGATATTCGTGAGTATCGGAGTGATCTTGACTAACACAGTTCGCATTGACGTGGATGCGCTTCCCAAGGCTTGCGCCACTACTATAAGGTCGCATGGAGGACTGGCGCATAAAATCAGATTCGGAACCTTGCGTCTCACCAGGAGAATGCTCAAATGGCCACGCAAATTGCACTATTCAATCACAAAGGTGGGGTCAGCAAGACTACCACAGCTTTCAATCTCGGCTATATGCTCGCATCCAAGGGCAAGAAGGTGTTGTTGATCGACTGCGATCCACAGTGCAACCTGACAGGGATGTTCTTGGGGTTCACTGGTGCTGGCGAGTTGGAGGAGTTGTATAGAGGCACAGGTATCAAAAACATCCGCGATGGTCTGGCCCCCGCGTTTGAGTCCAAGCCAGTACCCCTCATGCCTGTTGAATGTCAGGTCATGCCGAAACAGCCGAATCTCTTCCTGCTGCCTGGGCACATCGGGCTTGCGGAATATGAGACCACGTTGGGTATCGCTCAAGAGCTTTCCGGCTCGCTCCCAACACTTCAGAATTTGCCGGGCGCAATGCCTCACCTTTTTCAAATCACGGCCGAATCTATTGGAGCAGAGATCATTATCGTCGATATGTCTCCAAGCCTCGGCCCAGTGAACCAAAATCTATTAATGACCAGCCATTACTTCTTGGTGCCAATGGCACCAGACTACTTTTCCGTAATGGCAATCGACTCTCTCGCCAGCGTTCTCCCAAAGTGGCGTGGTTGGCTGACTAAGGCGCTGTCGATAAGGAGCCTCAGAGAGGCTACTTATCCGCTTCCCGATGCAAAGCCGAAATTTCTGGGAACGATAATTCAAAAGTATCGTCTGCGTAGTGGAAGTACCGCAAGCACTGCATTCCAAAAGTGGATTGATGAGATCAAATATAAATCGGCTAGTATCCTCTTACCAGCCTTAAAGGATTGCGACATGCTTTTAGAAGATTCTAAATATGAAGCAGCCGGAATTGAAACAGCAGAACCAATCTTGCAAATGTCTGATTTCAACGGATTGATCGCTCAATCCCAGAAACACAGTGCTCCAGTTTTTTCCCTGACAGATGAGCAGTTGGAGCAAAGCGGTATCGTTCTTGAACGAACGAAAAAATCTATGCATCAGTTTGAAAAGCTATTCTCGGACGCAGCTGACAAAATCAATATTCTAATCTCCTAGATCAGATGAGCCGCCAATTTGCCGCCTATATGGAGAATTCCCAGAGGGTTCGCTCGTTGGTGGGCTTTCACGACTCTGTTCGTGGGGGACTAACAAGTGCAGTCGATATTTCAGATATACTCCGCGCTGGTCACGTCTTGGCCGTAAGTGCGCTTGATAGCTACATCCACGAACTTGTCCGAGCGGCCTTAATGGAGATTTATGATGGGAGACGGGCCGAAGTTCCCGGTTATTCCAGGTTCCGTGTAAATCTCGGTAATTTTGTCGGTCATGGTGATATTTCTGCTGCGCGAAGCAATATTGAAGGAGATATTCGAGAACAGCACGGCTATTTGGCTTTTCAGCATCCGAATAAAATTGCGGATGCGATTCGTTGTGTTTCAGACGTTAAGCTCTGGGAGGAAGTTGGCATCCGTCTAGGCCTGCCCGCTGGGCCTGTAAAAGAGCGGCTGGTGCTGATTGTTGAGCGGCGCAACAAGATTGCCCACGAGGCAGATGTTGACCCAACATATGGAACGCTCTGGCCAGTCCATTCCACTGACGTGATTGGAGTCATCGATTTTCTTGATCGCGTAGCATCAGCAATAGACGAAATTGTCGGTCTGTAGGGGCTGTCAGGAACGCAAAAAAAAGGCCGTGCACGGCGCTCCTCAAACCTGTCGGCAAGAGGGGGGAAAGCCCAAATCTTGAATGATGATGTCGAGTGGATCGGCTGCTATATTATGCGGGAGGCTGGTGACGGTGAGATACCCAGAACGCGGGCAATTTCGGCGATGCCTCGCCTTCCCGTCTCATTTTCAAAGTCCGTTCGCGTCAATAATGTGTCAGCTTGAACGGTCTACACCCTGAACCAATGGGAGTATCTGACGCGCTACACACAAGAGGGCAGGATGCCGATCGACAACAATCTTCTGGAGCGCGATATCAGAGTTTTTGCTACTGGCCGGAAATCCTGGCTGTTCAGCGATACTGTCGACGGAGCCAAGGCCAGCGCCGTCATCTACAGCCTGATGTTGACCTGCAGGGCCTGTGGCATCGAGCCGTTAGCGTGGTTGCGCCATGCACTTACTGAATTGCCTCAGCGCACCGAGAACGCCGACGTCACCGACCTGCTGCCCTTCAACTTCCCAAAGACCGCCGCCGCCTGATCAGACTGATGCCCTTACCAGTGCGAAGGCGATCCGTCGAAATCGCGGGCGTCAATGTGCGGGGAAAATAGCGCTTACCTTTGTCCGGTCTCTCGAAGAGACAGTAGGGCATGCGAAAGTCCCGCGGTTTTGTCACTCGGCATCACGTACATGTACGTGACGGTCTGACGGTGGAATTCTGCGAGATTTCTGGCTTTTCGAGTCTCGAAGAACTCATTTCTGGACTCAATTCATTCGCATGTTTGGTAATCGACCGAACAGCCTTGGTGTCTCGGGCGCACCCTCTGCATAGACATACCCCGCCAAAACCATCCAACATGGTGCTGGATGCGGTTTGCGAAGCCATCAGATAGGGTTAGGTGGGAAAGGCGGTCACGGGGCCATCGTTGGACTTTTCACATGCTAGGCCCTGGCAGCAAGATAGACTGATTTCCTTCAGCGGGCATTGTGTTCTCTGGTGATTCAAAAATACAATATAATAGAAAGTCTTGCCCAACCCCTTGCGATGGCTACTATCGATACCACAACCACCCCACACCCCACTAGAGAGTGGTGGTGGGGCGGTCGCTATGTTTTAATGGCACAACCTATACAGAGATAAAGTGGTGCAGTTGGGCATCATAGTCCAATTCTATTTTTTTGGTACATAATAATACGGCTTATCTTCTCGCCGCTTTGGATCGTTGCGCATTTCAACACCAATGGTTCCATTGGCCTCCCATGTTTGGAGAATCCGTTTGACCTTGGCCCTGTTACCTTTTTGCTGCATTGTCCTGAGAGCGCTCCGTTGCGGGCTACCGACATCCAGTCCAAGAATTTCCGCAACCACATAGCCACCCCATTCCTGGGCCTGATCACTTTGTTTATGGTTCTCAGTCCGAAACCTGAGGCGCACCGCTTCGAGGTGCGTGGCCGATACATCATCGAATGGATTTGGAGCCTGCCAGGGCTCGACCGAGGCAACGTTGTCGCCGTTTGCGAGATTTACGGACTCCAACCTGAACCAATCACGTTTGTCCGCAGGTGGCGCAAGGTTCTGCTTTTCGGCCATAACGTAAAAGAACCGACGGCGCTCGTCGCCAACCGCCAGGTTGACTGAATCTTTCTCGGTCATAGGATGAAGTACCCTTGCCGAGCGAAGGCCGTCGACCAAGGATTTGGCCCCTCGGAAACTCTCGTCCGACATGGATTCACCGCCCATCTTCTTGGTGTGGTGGACGAGTTCAACGGCACAATTGCCTTCTCCGGCAACACGGCCCCATAGCTTCACAACAGCGTCGATCGCGCTGTTGTCGTTCTCGGGAACCGCATGGCTACTGATGAACGGGTCGATAATGATCACATCAATGTGCTTGGCCCGGATTTCGGTGATCAAGTCGCTGACCACGGGTTCCGCGATCACGAGCTGTTCCCTTACCTTAGTGGCAAGCACCAACGGGGTATCCCGGCCAGAATTTACAAACAGCCTGTCACCGCAGGCCTCAGGAGCAATTGCATGGTGTTGCGCCGCCGCAGCAAAGCGGCGCTCGATCTCATCCGCGGGGTCTTCAAGGTTCCAGTACCAAACCCTCAAATTCGCGTAGTCCGAATTAATACCCAGGAACGAAACGCCGGATACCATCGACAAAGCCTCGGCCTGAATCAGGAAGCTTTTTCCGGTGCCGCCCGGCGCTGCCGTTCCAGAAACGAATTGCCTGATAAAGTGACTGCCAAACAGAAAGTCCCTTGGCGGAATGAGGGAGGAATCCCTCCAGAGGAAGGGGGTTGCAGCCAGACGGATGACGTTCGCTGGCGCTACATCATCATTTGCGGCAGGCGGGAAGCGGGTCACAGTCAAGCCTTCCATTTTGGGAAAGCCTACGGGATTGATTTCAGGATTGGCCATTTTGAGCTCCAAATAAGGTCATTGAGGTCCTTGCCCTCAGCGTCTGGTTGAAGAAGGATGGTTTCAATGCCGCCTGCCGTCATGCGGCTCACAACTGAATTTGCCGACATCTTGCCCGCTGCGTCGCTATCAACTGCGACCCAAAGAGATGAGAGACCCTGAAGTACTGGAAACTGCGCCAGCTGGCCTGCATTCAGCAAAGACCAAACTGGCATGTTTTCCAGATCGGGCACTTCTCTGATAGAGAGAGATGTTTCAATCCCTTCACCGATAGCAAGGACATCCCCGTTGCCGTCGTGAAGCTTGATAGCGCCGTTTGTCAGCGATCCAAGTGTAAGTCGACCGTTCGATCCAAGACTGGAAAGCTTGCAGCCATGGGAATCAATCGCAGTGCGATGAATTCCTTGCGGTTCATCGGTGGAGATGTTGCGAACGAGAGCAACCATGCACCCAACCTTCTGGCCTTTCCCAAAAGGGCAGGCTGGATGCCAGCGCAAGGAAGAGCCGCTGTATTTGACACCGCGAGATGCCAGATATTTAGCGCCAGGAGTTCCATCCAGCCCCTTGGCTTTAGCCCAAATATCGAGTGCAGAACGGATTCGTCCTTCCTGATCAACATCCGGCAGCGAGGAGGTTTGCGTAACGGGTCGGTTGCCCGCCGATTGGGCTGGCTGATGCGAAAGGCCCAAGCGATCGCGAACATAGTCACGGCACATTTTCCAATCATCGCCAGCGAAAGAGTGGACACGAAATTCCTTCCCTTCAAAAATCACCAGCAATGATCGGTCTGCTCTTGAGTGACCGGGACCAGGGCAAAGGACCTGGTTCCCTCGGCGGCTTTCGCCGCCGAGGGTTGTAGCTGCATAGGAGATGTTCATGTGTCTCTCCCAAATCCGTGGAGGTATGCCTCCAAACGCGCACGCCAAAGCTCATATCCGTGGCGACGCACGAGCATTACAACTGCTGGATTTTCGTCTTCGACACTGTTATCATTTGCAACGACATGGTCTTTAGAAGGGGCTGCTGTCTTTGGAGCCCGGCTTGCGCCTGCCAGCGTAGCCGGGCTTTTCGATTGTTTTGACATCACTGCACCTCAGCCGTGCAAGTGGTGGACTTTCGCCGATTGCGATTGAGCCATTCGTCAAGGTCACCTGGGTCGTAGACGACTACTTTTCCGAGCTTGATGTACTCGGGTCCCTTGCCCGACATCCGCAATTTGGCAAGAGTTGACACAGCCAACCCCGTAAATGCAGATGCAGCTTCTGGACGAAGCATTGGATTTTCATGTGAACGATTGGAAACCATTGACTCTCCTTTTCTGTTCCCGAGACACTTGGGGAACGAAAGGAAGTCTGCTGGACTACGACGGAAAATTCGCCAAGTAAGTCCTATCAATAATTAAAACCATTAAAACCATTTTCTATCTATATGTTTTCATTATATTATTTTTTCTGATTTGTCCTCTAAGGGTTTCCAGACTTGGCTCAATGTGTTTCGCATTCTGGTCTTGCATATGATCTTTCCTATCCGAAAAATGAGCCAGCAAGTGGGCGGAAAGCTTCGCCACAGTGTAACGTTTTTCGTTCTTATTTTCAGCAACAAGCTCCCGGGCTTTTATCAATATCACTTCCCAATTAAATATTTCGGTGGCACCAACATTCCGACCCCAATTTGATAATATTTCATCTTTTGAAAACCGCATTCCCATGTACCCAAGCGGCAGGAACGATGATTTTATTTCGATTGGAAATTTTTTTGTTTTACGAAAATCCAGATGAAGCCAATTAGCCTCATCTATAGTTTCGATTCTTTTGCTTTCGATATTGAACCCTGAACAAACAATAGACCCGCTAACAAGGCATTCCCATAATTGGTTCTTGGCTTCAACAAATGACATTTTGGTTTTCTTAAAATCCACTGATGCAGCTGATACCTCACTAATTGTAGCCGGATGTCCGCCTCTCAACTCCCACTTTGTCACATGAGGCCATTTCCTCGGCCCCGGGGTGTACCCATTCTTATTGGCTTTCGGTTCAAAGGGAATTTCATGCCAACCAATGCAATCCCTTCTATATTTTTCGTCAAATTCAATCACCTGCTCAAAATCACGAGAGATGATCCAAACCAAAACCATCTCGATTGTCCAGGATTGGCGGGAACGCGGATCGTATGCATCACGTGAAGCTGGTTTTGCAAAGGGTCCCAATTGTTCGACAGCAGCAAAATTCTCTGCAGCTTCGGGACTCAATTTGCCATCTGCTGCGGCTCTCAGTATTTCGTTTCGCCGCTCAATCTTGACTTGCTCCTCCCACATATAATCATCGTAACTTTCCGGCATGTTTGTCTCCATCGAGAAAGAATTGTCAAAGAGTTCGCTTAGGTGTGCTGAGACCTGCAAACTTCACAAGTTCTAGCTTGGTCCATGCGCGCCAAGCCTACATCGCAATCAGTTAGCTCTTTACTCTTGAATATTTTTAAAGCCGACCCGCTTCCTCATCTCGCTCATTTTGCTCCTGCAACTGAATCCATTCCTCTGATGTGTATTCAATTGCTGGCTCATCGAGATCGAAAATCCGATCATCGGGGCGTCTCTCTTCACCATAGGCTCCCAAAATCATGCTCTGCCAGAGTTCCAGAATCCGCAGTTTGAGAATCGAATCGCTATCGAGATCATAAGATTTTTCGATCACGCTGATTTTTCCTTCCCCCTTGTGCGTGATCTTTTCAATCTCCTTGACAACATTGTCGTAAGGGAACCCCAGTTTCCGCCCTTTCTTACCTAGATGCGTTACGAAGGCCCTCCTGAGGTCGTGACTTGAGAAAGTCGTACCTTCTAGAGGGCCGCCGGGCTTCCGGGCGGCATGAAAAATGTCGTTGACCAGATGGTTGGAAATATGACCATTCGCAGGCAGGCCTGCATAGCGTTTCCGAAGCTGCGGCATCAGAAAATTGTTGGGCTCCTTACCCAAATCACGCTCGTGATACCTGTTCAAGGCTTCGTGAGCTGCCCAAGCTGCCCAGCTCGGTAGAGGCAGCGGTCTATAACGCCTACTCTTGTCCGGTCCCAGGAACCAAACATAGCGACATCGTGAGAACCGAACTCTGACCATCTGGTTATAGAATGTCGATGTTACCGTCTCAATCCGTTGTCCCGTTAGGGCTTGCAACGTCAATGCCATTTTCGCCTCAACCGAAAATCCCTGACCAGGTAGCCAAATCAGCAGAAGATCATAGAGTTGCCTTAGGGTCATGAACGGTCGTTCGAATATGTCCTCGGCATTTTGCAGATCGCGCTTCTTCAAATCCGGCTGGTCAACCGCTGGCAGCCCGATCATCGGATTGTGTTTCAGCCCTGTATTTCGGCGCACGTCCATAGCGAATTTGAACGCCGCTTTAAGGCCGTTTTCTGTTTGCTCAGCAGCACGGATGTTGCGTTTAGGAACACCGTCGACCATCCCTCCCCGTTCCAAAATGTTATTCCGTACAGTCAAAATGTCCAGCTGTGTAATGTTCGAAAGAGCCTTGCCTTTTAGAGGTAGCAAATCGGCGGTCAAAGCACTGTTCTTGGCGGCACCCAGCGCAGAATGATAAGTCGAATGGGTCGCATCACTCTTGTATTTTTTCGCCCACTCTAGGTATTCAGTCCGAAGCACTTCCCAGGTCCATGCGCCGTCGAGCTTTGTAGCCGCCTGATTGACTGCGGAATCAACAGAGGGCGATGGTGTCAACTGCGACAGGAATGAGGTGACGAGAACCTTGATCTCCGCATTCGACCTCCCCGCCTTCCAGCTTTCCTTGATCTTCACTGCGATTTCACGGACCAGCGAAACCTGATCAGGACGGAATCCATCAAGCGGCGAAAACGATATCTTGCGGCGCTTGGTCATCACCCACCAATTCGCTTTACCGTTTTTGACCTGAATACAGAGACCTGCGACATCGCTGTCCCTAAAGATTGCATATTCACGTTTGGAGGCGGTATTGCGCGCAGCTTTGAACGTGGCCTCATTGATGCTGACGGCCATCTAGACCTCCTGATTTTTTAGGGTCACCAATTCTGATTGGGGCCACCATAGGGGCACCCTAAATTTGTGCAACAGTGGGACAGAGTGAGTGAAATCCGTTTCATTTGGGCTAACGGTTTTTATCCGTTTTCCATTTTTCCGTTTATATTCAGTATTTTACACTATTTTCTTGATTTATTTTCTATTTCTGAAAAAGATCGAATTTTAGTTTGCCGCTAATTTGTAATCAGGGGGTCGCGGGTTCGAATCCTGCCGGGGGCACCACCAATTCATTGAAAACGCTGCATTTTCTGAAGTTTGGGAAATGTGGCGTTTTTGATTCGGGGCCACCTTGTGCCATGCTACGCATGTCGACCCGGAGGTACCCGTCCTGAATATGGTCGCTTATGCCGATCGAGCGCTTTCCATATCTGTGCGCATTGGTCAGCAGGCTCTCGACCGCGCGAAGGAGGGCTGCTTCTTTAACCCGGACCACGCTGTCGGCCGGCGCATCGAGCGCAACGGCTTCGGACCGATCGCTTGCTTCAATTGCCCGCTCTAGAAACGGTCGCAATCGAACCGACCGGGTCTCTTCCGGCTCAAACCCACGGGCGAAATCGAGAAACTGGCCCAGCATGCTTTGGATTCGGACCATGCTCCGTCCGGCGATGAGATCGGCTTCGGCATCTTTCAGCATCGCCCGGGTCAGCCGCACTATGTCAAGGGCCCGCGAATAGTGGCTCACTCCGGCCAGCATCGGGGGCCGGTCGGCCTCTGCCGCCTGCAGCCGCTTCGACATGTCAGTTCACATTTTTTTCCCGACAGAGGAAAATACCATCCAGATTGCCAGAAGCAGATCTTCAGCAGTTGGACACGATCATAACGCCAGGTTGGCTTTGCGAGGATTTCGGGTACCCGGCCCGGCTTCGGCCACGGGCTGGAGCGAGGCCCGAGGTTGCAAGACTTGCCTTTCGCTCGGTGCCGCGAACACCAGGCCCACACCTATGAGCACAGGTTCATCGTAGCCTATGAGTGCCATTCCCTTGGCAAGATCCCGCAGCGTCCCGGTCCAGCGTTCAAAGCCCTCGCGGGCGACCGATCTCGAAATCACAACCGGCATTGACGGATCCATGCCCCTGGCGATGAGCCGGGTCGCGATCGCGCCGGCCGTGCGTCCGCCCATGTAGAAGACCGTGGTGGTTCTGGCGTCGGCGATGCCGGCCCAGTCCAGATCCCTGGGAAGCTCTCCATTGCGGCGATGGCCGGTGACAAAGCGGACCGACTGGGCATGATCCCGGTGGGTCAGCGACACGCCAAGCTGCGCGGCCATCGCCAGCGCGGAGGTGATGCCCGGCACCACCGAGACGGCGATGCCTTCGTGCTGAAGCCGGACGATTTCCTCCCCTGCCCGGCCAAAGATCATCGGATCTCCGCCTTTCAGCCGCACCACATGCTTGCCGGCTTTGGCGAGCTTGATCATGGTCGCGTTGATGTCATCCTGCCTGCAACTCTCCCGCCCGCCGCGTTTTCCCACCAGCATGCGCTTGGCCTCGCGGCGCGCCAGTTCCAGCACATCCCCCGAAACAAGGTCATCATACAGGATGACATCGGCGGCCTGCAGCGCCCGGACGGCTTTCAGCGTCAGCAGTTCGGGGTCTCCCGGACCGGCGCCGACGAGCGTGACCTTGCCCGCCGGGCTCGCATGCGACCGACCCAGCGCATCGGCGCCAGCAAGCAACTGGCGCGCGGTGCTCCCGGTCGGCTCCGCGCCGAACGCCCGGTCGACGAAACTTTCCCAGAACGCCCGGCGCGCGCCGCCTGGCGCCAGCCGCTGATTGACCGCCGAGCGGATGGTGTGGGCCAGTTGCGCCCATTTCGCCAGCGAAGGCGGGAGCAGCGTTTCGATGCGACGGCGAATGGCCTGGCCAAGGATCGGCGCAGCGCCATCGGTCGAGATCGCTATCACCGCCGGCGAGCGGTTGACGATTGAACCGAACTGGAAGTCGCACCAGGCCGGCTTGTCGATGACGTTGACGGTGACCCCGGCGGCGTGCGCCGCGCAAGAAAACGCCTGCGCTTCGCCATCGGTCGAGGCGTCGCAGACCGCGATCTGCATTCCCGTGAAGCTGTCACCCGACCAGGGTCGCTTGTGCCAAATGAATGCGCCCGAAACGGAGGGCCGGGCGATGAGGGAGATGAAGGCCGGATCGAGTTTTTCGGCAAAGACATGGACCACCGCCCCGGCAGCCGCCAGCAGTTCAGCCTTCCAGGCCGCCGCGTCCGACCCGCCAGCGACCAGCGCCTTCTTGTCCTGCAGCTTGTAGAACACCGGCAATGTCGCCAGCGCGCCCATGCGCTGGTTTGATGCGCCGGGGCGCGAATTATTATTCCGCTGCAAGGATCTGATGTTCATCGAGAATGACCTTGATTTCCGCTTTGCAGGAGCCGCAATTGGTGCCGGCGGCGGTGGCGCCGGCAATCGCGTCGAAGCTGGCGCAGCCGCCGCGGATGGCGCCGAGAATGTCATTGACGCCGACATTCATGCAGGCGCAGACGATGGCGCCCTTGTCCGGCATGTCGTTGGCCGGACGTCCGGCGATCACCCGCCAGCGCGACGACAGGTTGGCGAATTCCTGTTCGAGCTGGTCGGCGGCCCAGCTGCGTGACACCGCCACGGGCCGGTCCGACAGATAGACCGCACCTGCCAGCCGCACCCCTTCAAAGGCGGCATGCCGGGTCAGTCCGCTCCTCGGGTCTGTAAACGACAACAGCGGCGCCGCCGGGTCGATACCCAGCAGGGTGCAGATCAACCGGTGGATCTCCGCGGGCGCTTCGGCCAGTGCGAACTCGGCGCGCCAACCGCTGCGCGTGCGCGCGACAGCCCAGTAATCGGCAAGGGGCATGTCCGGCTTGACCCGACTGACAACGAAGCCATGGAGGCTCGCCTCGAACCTGGCGAGACCCGCGGACGTGGTCTTCAACGCCGGCTGCCCGGAGACCGTGTCCACCACCGGCGCCGCCAGCCGGTTGACGCGGGCGCCCGACGCCCACTGATCGGTCCAGTGCATCGGTGCGAAAAGGCTGCCTTGCCGCTGCCGGTCGGTGATCAGCGAGCGGACGATGATCTCTCCGCGCACGCTCGTCACCCGCACCAGGTCCGCAGCTTCTATCCCGAGCGCTTGGGCATCACTCGGATGAATTTCCACGAAGGGCTCGGTGACATGCGCCGACAGGCGGGCGCTCTTGCCGGTGCGTGTCATGGTGTGCCAATGGTCACGAACCCGGCCGGTGTTGAGCGTGAACCGGTGATCAGCGCACGCACGTTCCTGGCGCGCCGGCTTGACCGTTACAAACCGGGCCAGCCGGTCCCTGGTGAAAAAGCCGCCCCTGGCGAAAAAACGCGTCTCGCCTGCTTGAGCCCCCTGATCGGCGGGTTTGGGCCACTGAAAGGGAGCGAGCGCATCATAGGCATCGTCGTCAATGCCCGCACATGCGCCGATATCAAGATCGCGCCCGCCATCATTCTCAAAGGCGGTCTGGGCGGCGTATTCGCGCAAGATCGAGGCGGCATTGGCAAAATCGAAAGCCTTGCCATGGCCCAACCGCTTGCCCACCTGAGCCATCTGCCACCAATCGGCGCGGGCCTCGCCCGGCGGCGGCAGAAATGCCCGCTGGCGCGAGATGCGGCGCTCGGAATTGGTCACGGTGCCATCCTTTTCGCCCCATCCAAGCGACGGCAGTTTGACATGGGCATGCCGGATCGTGTCGGTCTCGGCCATGATGTCGGAGACGACCACGAAAGGGCAGGCTTCAAGCGCTGCCTCGACCGCCTCTGCATCCGGCATCGAATCGACCGGATTGGTGGCCATGATCCAGATCGCCCTGACCTGCCCCTCGCCTACGGCTTGAAACAGGTCCACCGCCTTCAGCCCCGCCTTGTCGGCAATGACCGGCGATCCCCAGAAGCGCTGAACCCGGTCGCGGTGCTCGGGATTTTCGATGTCCATGTGGGCTGCCAGCATGTTGGCAAGACCGCCGACCTCACGGCCGCCCATCGCATTGGGCTGGCCGGTGACTGAGAACGGCCCCATGCCCGGCCTGCCGATGCGGCCGGTTGCCAGATGGCAATTGATGATGGCATTGACCTTGTCGGTGCCGGTGGCGGACTGATTGACGCCTTGGCTGTAGAGCGTGACAACCTTCTCGGCTCCGGCCCAAAGCCCGAAGAAGGCCTCAAGCTCCGTCGCAGACAGGCCCGTCTGCGTCATCAGATCCGCAGGCCCCACCGCCCGCGCCGCTTGAATGGCGTCCTCGAAGCCGATCGTGTGGGCGCCCACATAGGCCTCGTTGATAAATCCGTTGTCCGCAAGATGGGCCAGCAGTCCCAGAAACAGGCTGACGTCACCATCCGGAGCGATCGGCAGGTGCAGGTCGGCGAGGTCGGCGGTCATGGTCCGGCGCGGGTCGATCAGCACGATCTTCATCCCCGGTCGCTCGGCTTTTGCCGCGGCGATGCGCTGGTAGAGCACCGGGTGACACCAGGCCAGATTCGAACCTGTCAGGACGACGAGATCGGCGAGCTCCAGATCCTCGTAAGTGCCGGGCACGGTGTCGGAGCCGAAGGCGCGGCGGTGGCCGGCGACCGAAGACGCCATGCACAGTCGCGAATTGGTGTCGATGTTGGCAGAGCCGATGAAGCCCTTCATCAGCTTGTTGGCGACATAATAGTCCTCGGTCAGCAACTGGCCCGAGACGTAAAAGGCGACGCTGTCGGGGCCATGCTCGGCGATTGTTTCAGCGAATCTTGACGCGACGAGATCCAGCGCCTCATCCCAGCTGGCGATTTCGCCCGCGATTTCCGGAGTGAGCAGGCGTCCGTCGAGATCGATGGTCTCGCCGAGCGCAGAGCCCTTGGAGCAGAGGCGACCGAGGTTTGCGGGGTGGTCCGGGTCGCCCTTGATGGTGACGGCGCCGCCCTCCTCCAGGGTCGCCAGAACGCCACAGCCCACCCCGCAATAGGGACATGTTGTCTTGACCGTACAGGCCGCGCTCATGACGGGACGCCGAGGCCAAGCACGATCTCTTCGCCTTCGAGCCGGACCGGGAACGACAGCGTCCGGCCTTCGTCCGCGCCTTGAGCTCGCCCGGTTTCCAGATTGATCACCCAATTGTGCAGGGGACAGGTGACGCAGCCGTCATGGACGATGCCCTGGCTCAGTGGGCCGTTGCGGTGCGGGCATTTGTCTTCCAGCGCGAACACGCGGTCGTCGGCGGTGCGGAAGACGGCGATGGTCATGTCGCCGTTCCTGACGCAGCGGGCGCCGCGCCGCGGAATGTCGTCGAGATGGCCGATCCTGACCCAGGTCTGTGTCAGCGCGTTCATTCCGCTGCCTCCAGGGTAAGCGTCGCCATCGGGTTGAACTCATGCTTGTCCTTGCCCGAGACCCGTTCGGACCAGGGATCGACCTGGGCGAATTTCTGGCTGAAGACGAAGCGCTCGTAATAGGCCTTGCGCTTGTCCGGCTCGTCCATGATCTGGCGGCGGATCTCATCGAGGCCGATGCGCTTGGCCCATTTGTAGATGCGCTCGAGATAGCGGCCCTGCTCGCGGTACATCTGAGCCAGCGCCACGACGTGCTCCATCACCTCGTCCTCGGTCTTGACATGGCCGAGCACCTCGGTGCCCTTGATGTCGAGCCCCGCCGCGCCGGCGAAATGGATGTCATAGCCGCTGTCGACACAGACCACGCCGATGTCCTTGCAGGTGGCCTCCGAACAGTTGCGCGGACAGCCGGAGACCGCCATTTTCAGCTTCGCCGGCGTCCAGGAACCCCACATGAATTTTTCGAGCTTGATGCCGAGACCGGTGGAATCCTGCGTGCCGAACCGGCACCAGTCGGTGCCGACGCAGGTCTTGACCGTGCGAAGGCCCTTGGCATAGGCCTGGCCCGAGACGAAACCGGCCGTGCCGAGATCAGCCCAGACGGCGGGCAGATCCTCCTTCTTGATGCCGAGCATGTCGATGCGCTGGCCGCCGGTGCATTTGACTGCGGGAATGTTGAACTTGTCGACGACATCGGCGATGGCGCGCAACTCTTTCGACGAGGTCATCCCGCCCCACATCCGCGGCACCACCGAATAGGTGCCGTCCTTCTGGATGTTGGCGTGGACGCGCTCGTTGATGAAGCGCGACTGGTAGTCGTCGGCATATTCGTCCGGCCAGTCGCAGACCAGGTAATAGTTGAGCGCCGGACGGCATTTGGCGCAGCCGCAGGAGGTGGTCCACTCGAGTTCCTGCATCACTGCCGGAATGGTCTTGAGCCCCTTGGCCTTGATCAGCCGGCGCACGTCGTCATGTCCAAGCCCTGTACAGCCGCACAAGGGAGCGACCGCGGCCGGATTGTAGGCGTCGCCCAGGGTCAGCGAGAGCAGTTGCTCGACCAGGCCGGTGCAGGTTCCACAGGAGGCCGACGCCTTGGTGTGGGCGCGCACATCGTCAAGGCCCTTGAGGCCTTTGGAGGCGATGGCACCGGTGATCTTTCCCTTGCATACGCCGTTGCAGCCGCAGATTTCCGCATCATCCGGCAAGGCTGCAACGGCCGCCATAGGGTCCAGTTGAGACCCTCCCTGATAGGCCTGGCCGAAGATCAGGGTCTCGCGCATCTCCGAGATATCGGTCTGTTTCTTCAGATGATCGAAGAACCAGGCGCCATCGGCGGTTTCACCATAGAGCACCACGCCGAGGATGCGGTTGTCCTTGAGAACCAGCCGCTTGTAGACGCCGGCCGCGGCATCGCGCAGCACGATTTCCTCGCGGTCGTCGGCTTCGGAAAAGTCGCCGACCGAATAGAGATTGATGCCGGTCACCTTGAGCTTGGTCGCCGTCGAGGTTTCGACAAAACGCTTACCGATATCGCCGCAGAGATGGGAGGCCGCCACCTCCGCCATCTGATAGAGCGGGGCGACAAGGCCATAGACATTGCCGTTGACCTCGACGCATTCGCCGACGGCGAAAATATCTGGATCGCTGGTCTGCATGCTGTCCGTGACGACGATGCCGCGATTGACGGAAAGCCCGGCCTCTTTCGCCAACGCCGCGCTCGGCCGGATGCCGACCGCCATCACCACCAGCGTCGCCGGGATCGCCGTGCCGTCCTCGAGCTCGATGCCCTCGACCCGTGTCTCGCCGATGATGCGCCTGGTGCTGGCCTTGGTGATGATTTTGATGCCGCGGCTTTTGAGTTCACGCGCCAGCAAATATCCGGCGGCGGGATCGAGCTGGCGCTCCATCAAGGTCGGCATCAGATGGATCACGGTGACATCCATGCCGCGCTCCTTGAGGCCCGCCGCGGCTTCGAGGCCAAGCAGTCCGCCACCGATGACGACAGCCTTGCCGCGTGACTGGGCCGCAAGCAGCATCGCATCGACATCGTCGAGATCGCGATAGGTCAGCACGCCGGGAAGGTCATGGCCCGGAACCGGAATGATGAACGGCGCCGAGCCGGTTGCGATGACCAGCTTGTCGTAGCTCGCCACTTCGCCGTGCTCCGACCTGACCGTCTTCGCCTGCCGGTCGATCTCGACCACCTTGTGGCCCTTGTAGAGCATCACGCCATGTTCGATGTACCAGCCATCGCCATGGATGATGATGTCTTCAAAGCTTTTCTCGCCCGACAGCACCGGCGACAGCATGATGCGGTCGTAATTGACGCGCGGTTCGGCGTTGAAGATGGTCACGTCAAAGGCTTTGGGTGCGGTTTCGAACAGGTGCTCGAGCATCCGTCCCGGCGCCATGCCATTGCCGATGACAACGAGTTTTTGTTTTTCAGTCATGGGATTACTCCGCTGCGGTCAGACGGGCGGCCGCGCTTTTCTGGCGGGCGACGCGTGCGGACCGTTTTTCTGAAATGGACTTCAGCTGGGTTTCGGACGGGTTTGCTCCGCCTTCATAAGCCGAGAGGAATTCGAGCAGCTCTTCCCGGTAGGCGTAGTAGTCCGGATGATTGAGCAGTGCCCTACGCGACCGGGGCCGCTCGAGATCGACCTGCATGATATTGCCGATCCGGGCGTTGGGACCGTTTGACATCATCACCACCCGATCGGCGAGCAGGATCGCCTCGTCGACGTCATGGGTGACGCAGATGGCGGTGACCTTTGTGCGCTTCCACACATCCATCAGCACATCCTGCAGTTCCCAGCGCGTCAGGCTGTCGAGCATGCCGAAGGGTTCGTCGAGCAACAGCAGTTTTGGCGACAGCGCAAAGGCGCGGGCGATGCCGACCCGCTGCTTCATGCCATTGGACAGATCCAGCGCCGGCCGATGCATGGAGTCGAGCAAGCCCACGCGCTGCAGGTAGTATTCCACCACATCGTTGCGCTCGGCCCCCGACGCATTCGGATAGACCCGGTCGACGCCGAGCGCGACGTTCTCGTAGGCCGTCAGCCACGGCATCAGCGACGGCGCCTGGAACACCACGGCGCGGTCCGGTCCGGCCTGGGTGATGTGGCGGCCATCGAGGATGATCGCGCCCTCGGTGATCGGGTTGAGGCCGGCGACCATCGACAGCACCGTCGACTTGCCGCAACCGGAATGGCCGATCAGCGTTGCGAACTCGCCCTTCCTCATCTTCATCTCGAAGCCATCCACCACCGTCAGCGGGCCCTTCGGCGTGGGGTAGAGCTTCTTGAGCTGGCTGAATTCCAGGAAACTGTCGGCCCTCACCGCGGTTGACGCCGCGACATAGGCCTTGGGGAGCCGCTCTCTGCCAAGCGAAATGGGCACGATATTGGGCAGCACGATCTTGCGTTCCGCCTCGGCGCTGCGCTCGGCGCCCACTTCCATCAGATAGCTGGTGATCTCGCGGCGAAGCCGGATGAAATCCTCATCCGAATTCATTCCGGAACGGTTGCGCGGCCGGGCGATATCGACCGGAAAATCCGGGCCCAGCGTGGCATTCGGACCGGGCTTCAGCGGAATGATCCGGTCGGCCAGGAGAATGGCCTCGTCGACATCATTGGTGATGAGAATGATGGTCTTCTTCTCTTTCTGGCAGATGTCGGCCAGCTCATCCTGCAGCTTGGCGCGGGTGAGCGCGTCGAGCGCCGAGAGCGGCTCATCCAGCAGCAGCACTTCGGGCTGCATGGCCAGCGCACGGGCGACGGCTACCCGCTGGCGCATGCCGCCGGACAATTCGGCCGGCTTGCGGTCGCGCGCATGGCCGAGACCGACCATGTCGATGTATTTGTCGACGATCGCCGCCCGCTCGGCGCGGGATTTTGTCTTGAACACGCTGTCGACCGCGAGGCTCACATTGCCCGCGACCGTCATCCACGGCATCAGCGAATAGGACTGAAACACCACGCCGCGCTCGGGTCCGGGGCTGTCGACCTCGCGACCGCGGAAGATCACGCCGCCCAGATCCGGCTTGATCAGGCCGGCCAGCAGCGAGATCAGCGTGGTCTTGCCCGATCCCGAGAAGCCGACGATGGCGATGAACTCGCCGTCCGCCACCTTCAGGTTGATGTCGCTGAGCACTTCCGTGCGGTCGGCGCCTTCGCCGTAGGATTTCGACAGGGCGGAAATTTCGAGAATGGTCATCGCGTCCTCCTATCGGTTGGCGGAAAAGGTGAAGGCGCGCTGCAGCGCGAACATCAGCCGGTCCAGCATGAAGCCGATGATGCCGATGGTCAGCACCGCAACCATGATCCTGGCCAGCGACTGCGACGAGCCGTTCTGGAATTCGTCCCAGACGAATTTTCCAAGGCCGGGGTTCTGCGCCAGCATTTCGGCCGCGATCAGCACCATCCAGCCCACACCCAGCGACAGCCTGAGGCCGGTGAAGATCAGCGGCAGCGCGGATGGCAGCACCACGCGGGTGATGGTCCTCGATGTCGGCAGTTGCAGAACCCGGCTGACATTCATCAGGTCCTTGTCGACCGAGGCCACGCCGAGCGCCGTGTTGATCAGCGTCGGCCACATCGAGCACAGCGTCACGGTCACCGCCGAGATCAGCAGCGATTTCGGCATCCAGTCATAGGGCGTCGCGTAAGTCGCCGAAATGATCATGGTGACGATCGGCAGCCAGGCCAAGGGCGACACCGGCTTGAAAATCTGGATCAGCGGATTGATGGCGCCGTTGAAGGTGCGGGACAGACCCGAGCCTATTCCCAGCGGAACGGCGATCAGCGTGGCGATGCCGAAGCCGAGGCCGACAGTGAACAGCGACGTCACGATCTGGTCGACATAGGTCGGCTTGCCGGTATAGGTGCGGAATTTCGCCTCCTTGCCGTCCGCCACCAGCTTTGCGTTGCGTTCGTCCTGGCGGTCATAGAAAGCCGTTGCCTTCTCGCGCTCGCGGACATGGTCCTCCCACAGATTGCCCGCCTGTTCCCAGACTTCGACCGGCCCGGGAACTGCGCCGAGCGAGGTCTCAACCTTTGGCGCCAGAACGCCCCAGGCGAGCAGGAATGCGAGTATCCCGATCAGCGGAATGAGCAGCACGCGCTTGAGTTCGTTCATCTGGGTGCGCGGGCTGTCTCCGGCCAGCATGCGCAGGATCGGCACAAGCCAGGAAAATCCCAAGGCATCGAGCCAGCCACTGGCCCTGGTGATGGCGGAAAAGACCTTTTCGCGACCGGTCAGATCGATGTGTGTGGTGTCGGTGGCGTTGGCCATCGTTTCGGATCCTTGGATCTAGAAGATTTTTCGGGCGGAGCGCCTGTTGTGGCGCCCCGCAGGCATCACAGGCCCACTCATCAGCCGCCGGCGACTTCATCGCCCTTGAGGCCGATGGTCAGGCTCTTGAGATAGTCATTGGGCTTCCTGCCGTCATAGGCGATGCCATCGATGATATCGGCCGCAGGCGTCGGCGCGCGGTATCCGTCGGTGTCCCAGGGGAAGTCGGCTTCGTCGGCATGACCTTCCTCGACCAGCATTCTGGCGGCCTTGAGATAGATGTCGGGAAGGTAGACCGATCTGGCGGTCTCATCGAACCATTCATCGGACCTGGCCTCAGCAATCTGTCCCCAGCGGCGCATCTGCGAGAGATACCAGACCGCGTCGGAATAGTAGGGATAGGTGGCGTAATAGCGGTAGAAGACGTTGAAATCCGGCACGTCGCGCTTGTCGCCCTTTTCATACTCGAATGTGCCGGTCATCGAATTGGCGATGACTTCGGCGTCGGCGCCGACATATTCGGAGCGCGCCAGGATCTCGACGGCCTCAGTGCGGTTGGCATTGTCGTTCTCATCAAGCCATTTCGCTGCCCGGATCAGCGCCTTGGTCAGGGCCAGGGTGGTGTTGGGATATGCTTCCGTGAATTCCTTGGTCAGGCCGAAGACCTTTTCCGGGTTGTTCTTCCAGATCTCGTAATCGGTGATCACCGGCACGCCGATGCCCTTGAATACGGCGGCCTGGTTCCAGGGCTCGCCCACGCAGTAGCCGTCGATGGTGCCGGCCTCGAGCGTTGCCGGCATCTGCGGCGGCGGCGTAACGGAGAGCAGCGCATCGGCGCCGATCTGGCCGGACGAGTCTGAGGCAGAGTAGAAACCGGGATGAATGCCGCCCGAGGCCAGCCAGTAGCGCAGTTCGTAATTGTGGGTGGAGACCGGGAACACCATGCCCATGTTGAACGGGCGGCCCTCGGTCTTGAACTTGTCGACGACCTTCTTGAGCGCATCCGCCTTGATCGGATGCACAGGCTTGCCGTCCGCACCGTGCTCCAGATGCGGTTTCATCAGTTCCCAGACCTCGTTGGACACGGTGATGCCGTTGCCGTTGAGGTCCATCGAGAACGGGGTGACGATATGGGCCTTGGTGCCAAAGCCGATGGTTGCCGCCAGCGGCTGGCCGGCCAGCATGTGGGCGCCATCGAGTTCGCCGGTGATCACCCGGTCAAGCAGCACCTTCCAATTGGCCTGCGGCTCAAGCGTGACGAACAGCCCCTCATCCTCGAAGTATCCCTTCTCGTAGGCGATCGCCAGTGGTGCCATGTCTGTGAGCTTGATGAAGCCGAATTTCAGCTCGTCCTTCTCCACATCGAGCCTGTCGGCACGGACCGGCGTCAGCATGGTGACCGAAGCCAGGGCCAGAACGCCGATTGCGAGAGCGGTACGCCGTTTGAAGATGATGGTCATGCGCTGTCTCCTTTGGCGGTGCGGTGACCGCAATAAAAAAGCCGCCAAACCGGAAGTCCCGCGGGAGGATGCGGGAACTTCGGTTTGGCGGCGTTGCCTGTATCGGACCCGTCATTGGATCCGGATGTCAGCCTTGGAAAGCTGATTTGAGCAATGCAAACAGCATGCCAGTTTGAATTCGTTGAAAATTAGCGTTTGGTTTCAAGGCAATCCGGACCGGCGCAGCGAGTCGGGCGAATTTCGCGCTGCGCAGCGATTGTGCAAGGCAGCAATGACCAGTGTCTAAAAATTATTCAGTCCTGAGCAATGTCTACCAGATCCGTCAGAGCTTCTGGCTCTCGATATAGGCATCGAGCCTGTCCGGATCGAAGATCGCGCCGTCGAAGAAGCCGTCCGGGCCGAGATAGAGAGCCCGGGAGGACGCGCCCACCGCGACGGTGCGACTGAGCGCGCCTTCGACCTTCGAATTGGCCGAGGGCACCGGCACGTCGATCGCCGAGAGAACGCTTCGATAGATGTCGGGCCGGAACGTCTGGCGCGCGATGCCGGCATGGTCGGCGGTGTGGTCGACATAGCCCCAGCGGACCATCTGCGAGTAGAACCACAGGGCATGGCTTTGCCAGGGGAATGTCGCGGCGCGGCTGTAAGGCTGGAAGAAATCCGGCGTTGCCGCCGGGTCTGTCCGGCCGTTGCCCGACGGACCGAGGATCGAACCGTCAAGCGCGGGCAGGATCACGCCGGCGGGTTGCCCCAGATACCCAGGCGAGGCCAGCATGTTTGCGAGTTCTGCATGGTTTTCAGGCTGGCCGCACCATTCGGCCGACCGGTAGAGCGCGCGCAACAGGGCGTGAAGCGTGGCGGGGTTTTCCTCCGCCCAATCCTCGCGCACGGCCAGAACCTTCTCCGGGCTCGAGGCCCAGATCGAGGATTTGGCGGCGACGATGTGGCCTGCGCCCTTGGCGACGCCGACCGAGTTCCAGGGTTCGCCGACGCAATAGCCGTCGATCTGGCCCGTGGCCAGTGCATCGGCCATCAGCGGCGGCGGCAGGATGACGATCTCGATATCGCTCTCGGGCGTGATGCCGTTGGCGCTGAGCCAGTAGCGCAGCTCGAAATTATGCCCGGAGAAGGGATGCACGACGCCAAACTGCAACCGCTTGCGACCCTCTGTCAGGCCAGCCTTGACATGTTGCGCAAGCGCCGCCCCCACTTCCCGGGCGTTCAGCATCGTAAAGTCCTGCTGCTGCAGCATCCCGGCCAGCAGCCGATTGCTCACGGTGATCGCGTTGCCGCCCAGGCCCAGCGCCATCGGCGCGATCAGCCGCGTGTCGAACGGCGTCAGGCCCAGATTGGCCGCAATCGGCATCGGCGCAAGGGAATGGGCGATCTCGAACTGGCCGACGGCCAGCTTGTCGCGGACATTGGCCCAGGACGTCTCGCGGACAAGATCGAGCGCGATGCCTTCGTCGTTGGCGAAGCCGCGCTCCTTCGCCGCGATCAGGATCGCGCTGTCGGTGAGCGGAAGAAATCCGGCGCTGAGCTCTGTCATCATCTACTTGCCCTCATCGCCAAGCAGCCGCGCCGACATCACGAGGCTTTCGGCCACATCGACGATCTTGCGGTTGCCGTCCATCGCCGCCTTGCGCAACAGCTTGTAGGCCGTGGCTTCATCCACGCCGCGCGACTTCATGATCAAACCCTTGGCCTGGTCGACCACCTTACGCTCTTCCAGCGCCCCGCGGGCTTCCTCGAGTTCGCGCTCGAGCCTGGAAAACGCATTGAACCGGCTGATCGCCATGTCGAGAATGCTCTTCACCCGCTCCTGGCGCAGGCCGTCGACGACATAGGCCGACACCCCGGCATCGATCGCCGATTGCATCGCTTCCTTGTCGGAACGGTCCACGAACATGGCGATCGGCCGTTTCACCGCGCGCGACAGCTGGAAGATGCTCTCGAGCATGTCGCGGTTGGGATTTTCCAGATCGATGACGATCACGTCCGGCTCGTGCAGCGCGATCTTGGCGGCGATGCCGTGCATTTCATTGATGACCGTGACCTGGGTGTGCCCGGCCGCCGACAGCCCCGCTTCGATGATCGAGGCGCGGGTGGTGTTTTCATCAATGATCAGCACAGACGGCAACCGTTCGGTCATGACGACATTGTGCGCAGATACCGACATTGTGCAATGCACAATTTGCTGCGCGGATAAAATGATATCGACCTATGGCATGCGTGAATTCGGTGCGATCGTGTGAAATGTCCGCTATCACACCTGTGAACCCGCAACCCGATGGACCGCGACGTGAAGACTCTGGGGCGTCGTCAGGCGTACGAAAATGCCGGGGAAGGCAGCCCGCGGTCCAATAGGTTAAAGGTCGAAGTCTGGTCAATTCCGGAGGAAATTCGCAGCGGCAGGTCAGCGCTGGTCAACGCCTATATCTCCGTGCATCACCTTGTTGTGACCGTCAGGCATTCCCCAGTTTGGCCGCCAGATAGGATGCGGCCTTGGCCGGCGTTTCGATCAGGACATAATCATCCTCCGGGATGTCCACGCCCAACCTTAGGTGCAGCGCCGCCACGAGGTTGAGCACATCCATGGAATCGAGTTCGAGGTCATCCTGAAGCTGGTCGTTCTGCCCGATTGCCGCGGGGTCGAGGTCGGGGGCAATCTTGACAAGTTCCTCAATGAACAGGGCGTAGAGCGAGTCGTAAGTCATAGGACCTCCGGAGTTTGCAGGAGCTTTTCGATCTCTGAGAGAAAGCGGGCGCCGCGTCGGCCATCGCTGGTCCGGTGGTCCGCAGCAAGCGTCACAGCGACCGCCTGGCGGATCTCTATGGCATCGCCAACGACCCGCGCCACCGCACGCGGCGTGCCGAAGGTGACGAGCGCCACCTGCGGCGGATAGATGACGCCGGTCATCTGGTCGACGCCGCGGTCTCCAAGGCTGGAGATGGTAATGGTTCCTCCGGTCATTTCCGAGGAGCGAAGCCGTCCCGCGCGGGCCCGGGCAACCAGATCGCGCATGGCGGCCATGACCTCGCCCAAGGTCTTGTCTTCCGCCGCCGGGATCGCCGGGGCGACCAGGCCGCCGCCGCGCAACGCGACCGCAACGCCGGTATTGACGGTTTCGGAGAAAGCATAGGCGCCCTGTTCGAAGCTTCCATTGATTCCCTTGGCCGCCTTGGCGGCCAAGGCCGTGGCCTTGACGAAAAGCGCGCCCATCAGCAGCCGGTCGGCAGGGCCGACATCGGCGTTCTTGCGCGCCAGCCAGTCCGTTGCCTGCTGGAGATCCATCTCATGGGTCATGTAATAGTGCGGAATCTCCCGTTTGGAGCGGGCCATTGCGGCGGCAATGCCCTGCCGCATGGCTTCGATGTTGAAACCTCTGGCCGGTGTGGACGGTGCTGCCAAGCCCGGCGCGCGCATTGGCGTCGCGACATCCGTGGCGCGCTCGACATCCGCCAACACGATCGCTCCGCCCGGCCAGGACCCGGTGATGCCGGCGAGATCGATGTCCTTTTGCGCTGCCAGGGCGCGGGCAGCGGGGGATGCGGCCACCCCGATGGATACAGTTGCAGGGGCAGGCATGGCACCTGACCCGGATGGCGGCAGTTCAGCAGGCCCTTCCCGTGCATGTGCCGGTGCAGCAGGTGCCTGTGTCACTGCGGGGGCCGCCTCCTCGGGTGCTTCCGCCGTGGGTTCGGGTTCCGCAGGTTGCGGCTCCGATGGCACGGTTTGCGGTGCGGCAGAGCTTGATGGCGGCGCCGCCGGTGCGGCTGATCCATCCCCGATCAGGGCCAGGGCGGCGCCAACGGGCAGCGTCGCGCCAAGGTCGGCCTCCAGCGACTGCACGATCCCGTCCTCGAAGATCTCGATCTCGATTGCCCCCTTCTGGGTCTCGACCACGGCGACAACGTCACCGCGATGGACCGCGTCGCCAGGCTTGACCAGCCATTCGACGAGCTTGCCGTCCTCCATGTCGGCGCCAAGCGAAGGCATGACGAAGACGCTCATTGACCCTTACCCCGTCCCATCGCTGCGCGGGCCGCCGTGACAATATCGGCAACCTGGGGGATCGACGCCGCTTCGAGATGAGCCGGATACGGGATCGGAACTTCCTTCGCACACACCCGGCCTAGTGGCGCATCGAGATGCCAGAAGGCCTGTTCGTTGATCCGCGCCATGATCTCGGCGGAAATCGAGCCGCTGCGCCAGCCCTCGTCGATCACCACCGCCCGGCGGGTTCGGGCCAGGGAGGCCATGATGGTGGCGTCGTCCAGCGGCCTGAGGCTGCGCAGGTCGATGACTTCCGCCTCGATGCCCTCGGCGGCGAGTTTCTCCGCCGCCTCCAGCGTCTTCCACAGCGAGCCGCCATAGGTGATCAGGCTCACGTCCCTGCCCTTTCGCCGGATGGCGGCGCGGTCGATGTCCACCGCACCTGCCGCCTCGTCGAGCGCTCCGGTCATGTTGTAGAGCATCACGTTCTCGAAGATCAGCACCGGATCGGGATCCTGAAGCGCGGTCCAGAGCATGCCCCGCGCGTCCTCGACGGTCGCTGGCGCCAGCACCCGAAGCCCGGGAATATGGGCATACCAGCCCTCCAGGCTGTGCGAGTGCTGGGCCGCGAGCTGCTTGCCCGCGCCGGTCGCCATGCGGATCACCAGCGGCACGCCGAACTGACCGCCCGACATGTGGCGAATCGTGGCGGCGGTGTTCATGATCTGGTCGAGCGCCAGCAGGGAGAAATTGACCGTCATCAGTTCGACAATGGGCCTCATGCCAACAGCGGCGGCGCCGATGCCGAAACCGGTGAAGCCCGATTCCGACAGCGGCGTATCGCGGATGCGGGTCTCGCCGAACTCCGCCATCAGGCCCTTGGTCACGGCATAGCAGCCGCCATAGGCCCCGACATCCTCGCCCATCAGGAACACCCGCTCGTCGCGGATCATGGCATCGCGGATCGCCTGTTTCACGGCTTCGCGGTAGGTCACCTCCTGAGTCCGGCCCGAGGCTGCGGCGGCAACCGGTCGAGGCGCAGGCTCATCAACCACGACGTGCCGCATCAGTGTCTCCACCGGCTCCCATGTGCCTGCCTCGGCGAAGTCCACGGCGTCGGCGATTTCCGCGGCGACCTCGGCCTCGATGCGGGTAATGTCGCTGTCCTGGAGAAGGTGGTTTTCCAGCAGCCACCCCTGGAACCGTACAATGGGTCCCTGGGCGCGGAATCTGGCAACCTCTTCCTTGTCGCGATAGAGCTGCGCGTCAAACATCGAATGGGCGCGGAAACGGTAGGTGCGGCATTCGAGGAAATACGGCCTGCCGGTCTCGCGAATGCTGGCGATCGCCCGCCGGGCCGCGGCCTCGACCGCCACGACGTCCTGCCCGTCCACGGTCTCGGAGGCAATGCCGTAGGCGGCCGCCTTGGCATGGATGTCGGTTTCCGATTCCGAACGGGCGAGCGCCGTGCCCATGGCATAGCCATTGTTCTCGCAGACAAACAGCGCCGGGACCTGCCAGAGCTGCGCCAGATTCATCGTCTCGTGAAACTCCCCCTCGGCCACCGCACCCTCGCCGAAGAAGCACACGGTAATGCCTGGCGCACCAGACAGCTTGTCACCAAGTGCCAGACCTCCGGCCAGGGGCAGTCCGCCGCCGACGATGGCATTGCCGCCAAAGAAATTGGATGGCGCGTGGAACAGGTGCATCGAGCCGCCGCGTCCGCCCGAGCAGCCTTCGGCCTTGCCGTACATCTCGGCCATGACCTCGGGCATGGGCACGCCGCGGGCAAGCGCATGTCCATGCTCGCGGTAGGTCGCCACAATCCGGTCGTCAGTGCCAAGCACAGGGATCACGCCCATGGCGATCGCCTCTTCGCCATCATAGAGATGCAGGAACCCGCGGATCTTCTGCTGGGTATAGAGCTCGGCGCATTTGTCCTCGAACTGGCGGATGCGGATCATGCCCTTGAGCAATTCGGTAACATGGGCGTGGTTCAGGTGGGTCTTTTCGGTCTTGCTCATGTTTCATCCGTCTCCAGCGTGGAAATGTCGCCTTCGGGCAGGCCAAGTTCGCGCGCCTTTAGCAGGCGGCGCATGATCTTGCCCGATCTCGTCTTTGGCAGGGTCTTGCGGAATTCGACCGTGCGCGGGGCCACCGCCGGACCCAGTTTCTTGCGGGCATGGCCCCTGATCGATTTCTCAAGCTCGTCGGAGGGTTCGTAGCCGGGATTGAGCGAGACATAGGCCTTGACGACTTCGCCGGCCGTCTCGTCGGGCAGGCCGATCACCCCGGCCTCGGCGACCGCCTCGTGCTCGATCAGCGCGCTTTCGACCTCGAACGGACCGATCAGGTGACCGGAAGACTTGATAAGGTCGTCGGCCCGACCAACGAACCAGAAATAGCCGTCCTCATCCTCCATCGCGAGGTCGCCGGAAATGTACCAGTCGCCCGCGAAGGCCTTCTTGTAGCGCGCCTCCTCATGCAGGTAGGCCCGCATCATCGACGGCCAGCCGACCTTCAATGCGAGGTCGCCGATTTTGCCTGACTTGCAGAGTTTCACCTTGCCGCCTTCGACGGTGACAATCGCAGCCTCTATCCCTGGCAAAGGGCGTCCCATGGATCCCGGCTTGATGTCCATGTCGAGCGTGTTGGCGATCATGATGCCGCCGGTTTCGGTCTGCCACCAGTTGTCGTGAAACGGCAGTCCGAAGACTTCATTGCCCCAGATCACGGCCTCGGGATTGAGCGGTTCGCCGACGCTGGCGAGGAAGCGCAGCGAGGAAAAATCATGGCCCTCGGCGGCCTCCCTGCCCGCCCGCATCATCATGCGGATGGCGGTGGGCGCGGTGTACCAGACCTCGACCTTCTCACGCTCAAGCGTGCCGTACCAGCGATCGAGATCGAACTCGGCCTCGTCAATGACCAGGGTGGCGCGGTGCACCAGCGGCGCGATGATGCCGTAGGAGGTGCCGGTGACCCAGCCCGGATCGGCCGTGCACCAGTAGACCGTACCGGGTTTGAGCTCCAGCGCGTAGCGGCCGGTGGCGGCGTGGTTGAGCACGGCCTGGTGGACATGGACCACTCCTTTGGGACGGCCCGTCGTGCCGGAGGTGAAATGGATCAGCGCCTCGTCCTCGGGCTGGGTGTGCACCCCATCGAACTCGGGGGACGCCGCGGCCATGGCCGGGTCGAGGGCGACACAACCTTCCGGCGCGGTATCGCCAACGATCAGCACAAGTCGCATCGAGGGGATCTCCTTGATCCAGGGCTCGATCTTGCGCCGGTAAATGGCCTCGGTGGTGACAAGTGCATTGGCCTCACCGATTTCCATCCGGGTTCGGATCGGCTCTGGACCGAAAGCGGAGAACAACGGCGTGAAGGTCATGCCGGCCTTGAGCGTGCCGAGTGCCGCATAGAAAACCTCAGGCTGACGGCCGAGCAGCGAGAACACCCGGGCTCCGCGGCCGAGGCCGTGGGCCGCCAAGATCGAGGCGAACCGGGCCGAGGCGGCACTCAAGTCGGCATAGCTCAACTCCAGTCGCTCGCCCGACTTGCCCAGCCACCGGAGCGCCGTGACGGAGCCGAAACCATTGGCGACATGCCGGTCGACGGCTTCATGGGCGATGTTGATCGCCCCGTCCGGAAGTCCGTCGAGCATTTCTGCCCGGGTCTTGTCCCACGAAAAGGCAGCTCGAACGCCGGACGTCAATTGCGCCCTTGCCCGAACCGCCTCAAGCTTCCTGATGGCGTCCCACATCGGCAATCCTCCCTGATCGGCAGTATTGCAGCAGCCGGGAACGACAACATTGATGCTCATCAAGCCGCCGTCGCCTGAGTCTAACGTGCGGTCGCATGCCGTCTCGGACGGCCACGCCGTCTCAGCCGCGCTCAGGGATTGGAGTTATGCGCCTTCATTGCAGCGAGAATGGTCTCGGCCTCCTGCGTGGCCAGGTCCATGCCACGTTGTACTATCGCCTTTGCCGGATCCTGAGCAGCCGCATCCCGCAAAGGTGCCAGATTGATCATGTCCCCCACGGCCAGCGCTACCCGGCTGCCGGGGAGCGGTATCTGCTGCCGGTCCCATCGGCAAGAGAGAGCGAGTTTCCGCTGGCTGGCAACACCGATGGGAACCAGCCTTACGCCCTTTTGCGCGCTGAGATAGATCGCGCCACTGCGAATCCGATGATACGGGCCCGTAGGTCCATCCAGGGCAAGGGCAACCAGCCCCGGACGCTGGGTGAACAACTGGATCAAATGCGACAACCCGTTGCCGCTGATTGCGGCAGGCAAGAGAACCGGAGTGTGGCCAAAGCGGCGGCAGATGCCGGCGATGACGCGGCCGCGAAAGGAATCGTTTGTCAGGACCACGGCATTTGTGCCGCGGGCAAGCACGAAGAGCGAAAAGAAGTTTCCATGCCAGAACAGGGCCAGCACCTGATTGCCATCATCGACATATCGGCGAAGTTTCACAAGGTGTGTGGTGTTCTTGCGAAGAAGCGAGCTCCAGGCGAGCAGCAGGCCGCTCAAGACCATGGCAGTGCCTTCTGCGCTCAGGACAGCAAGCCTATGCATGACCCGCCTATTCATTGTCCCCGGGTTTCGCGCTGTCGGGAAAGACTGAATCCGAGGCGGCGTGGGCGATGTTGCCGATGATGTCCATTTCGCGCGCGAGCGCCCGTTTCGCACGGAGCCACAAGCTGTCCGAGCCGGCACCGCACAGGTTTTGTTTCCGTAAGGTCTGCAGATAGAACGCGCGGGTCCGGCTTACGGTCTTGTCGATGGCAAAGCCGTCAGCCGTCTTGCGCGCCTCCTCGCACAGAGCGCTGCGGGCTTCAGGCAAAGCATCGGTCACCTCACCGATTGCCGCCGCCAGAAAGGCGGCGTCGGCATCCCTGTCGAGCAACCTGCCGTTTCGCCCGTCGATCACCACTTCCCGGACGCCGGGCGCATCCAGCGCAACCACGGGAACGCCGGCCATCATCGCCTCGATCAGGACGAGCCCCTGGGTTTCCGAGAACGATGCGAAGGCAAAGACATCCATTGCGGCATAGGCATCCGCGAGCTTCGTCTCTCGCAGGACTCCGGTGAAATGGGCACGGCCGGCAACGCCGCCTGCCACAAGGGTCTGCATCATGCCCGCCCGCGACGGCCCGTCGCCGACGATGAGCGCATGGGCGTCGCCATGATCGGCCAGGAACACCGCCAATGCGGAAGAGAGATAGTCGAGGTTCTTTTCCGGCGCCAATCGTCCGACATGGCCAACAATGGCGGCCAGTTCCGGAATGCCCTGCGCCTTGCGGATGAGAAGCCCGTCCCCGTTGCAAAACTGCGCCGGCACCACGCCGGTGGGGATGACCGCGATATTGGCCTTCACATGATGATCGGCAAGGAAGGCCGCGATGCTCTGGCTTGGTGCGATCACGCCGTCGCACATGTCGCAATAGCCAAGCGAAAGGCTCAAGGCCAGGCGCTTCAGCAGCGCCGAATCCTGGGCGACATAGTGGCCGTAGAGCTCGTAGCGGGTGTGGTGGGTGAAAATCACCGGCACGTTGAGCGAACTGGCCGCGCGCAACGCGGTATCCCCGAGAAGGAAGGGATGATGGCTGTGGATGATGTCGGGATCGAAGTCCTCTATCAGGCTAGACAGGTTGCGGCTCAGCGGCAACGGCACCGAGAAGTCGCTGCCTGCGAAGTTCTGGACTGCGGCAACACGAATGACGCCCTCCTCCCGTTCGGGCATGTTGGAAAAATCCGGAGCGACGATGAGCACCTTATCACCCCCGTTGCGCAAGCCCTCGGCCAGTTCAGTGACGCTGCGCGCAACGCCGCCGACATGCGGCGTAAACGTGTTGGTGAACATGAGGATCTTCATTCGATCGCCTTTGCGCCAGTCAATCCGGAAAGTTCCACAAGCCGCAACTCACAAGACGACTTCCCGCCATCGAATCAGAGGGGGATGTGTGCGACCACCGTTTCCAGTCCGGCGCCCTGGCTAGAGATGCCCGGTCTCGAATTCGATGCAGGACATGTCGAACAGCGACAGTGCTTCCTCGAGATAGTCGGGCAGCAAGGGCATGCCGATAAGGTAGCTTGCGGTCTTGTCATTGCGGACACGCGCCGCCTCGGCGCGAAGCTCGGCCCAATCCGAAATTCCTCCGTCGCCGCGGCCGAGCCAGGCAAGGGCAACCAGATCGACCTGCTCATCGACATTGAGATCGGATATGAAGCAGGTCAGTTCCTCGACGACCGGATCATCGGGATTGTCTTCGAGAACGGAATACATCCGGTCGTCGGCAGCATTTGAACCTGAGTCGGGAATCGTCTGCACGTCCTTGGCGTCGAACTCCCGCGCCTTCACGACAATGAAGCAGACGTGTTCGACCTGAATGGAAAGTTCCGGAAAGGCTCCTTCGGAAACAGGTTCACTCGACATTGGATTCTCCCAACCGCACTGACGGCAGATCGGCTGTGCCGATCAAGTGTTTCCATTGCTATGCCTTGAAATACGAGCCCGCCTTGATGCCCATCAATTCAAGGCAAGCGAATACCGCCGATTCATGGGGAGCTGACTGAAAGACATGCACAACACCTGGACGAGGAAGCCCTTGTTGCTGCGGGCGAACGGATTTGCGGTCAATGTCCAGACAGGCTCGCGTCAACCAGGGCAACGACCTGATCAAGTTCGCCGCCGGCGTCGATCTCTGTCCAGGTCATGGGTCCTGCACCCCGCTCCAGCTGCCTGTGCAAGACCTCGACATCCGCGTCGGAGGCGTCCGCGGTGCGCGCGGCAATGCGGCGTTCGAGCGTGGCCGGATCGGAACCGAGCCAGAGTCCGTCGAACGGGACACGCAAGCGAGCGCCCAGATCGATCACGGCCTGGCGGTCAGCTTCAGCGAGAAAGGTCGCGTCGATGATGACGCTGTGCCGGGCAAGCAGGATCTGCTCCGCCTCGTCGAGCAACCGGGCATAGATGTTGCTGTTGACGTCGGACTGATACGCCGCGTCGGGTAGCCGCTCCAGCGGCTCGACGCCGAACATCGCCTTGCGTTCGAGATCGCTGCGCAGGTGGACGGCGCCGGGAGAAGCGCCCAGACCCGGAGCGATGCGACCGGCCACCGCGGTCTTGCCGGAGCCGGAGAACCCTCCGACGGCCACCAGTCGTGGTGGCGGGGGGGTAAGGAAGCCGATGGCCTGCTCAAGGTAACTGGTTGCCTCGCGGGCCATATCGCCGACGACAGTTCCCGAAATGGTCTGCACCGCAACCATGGAGCGGATTGCGGCACGGATGCTCAGGAACAGCGGCAGGGTGGCGAGCCCGGTGAAATCTTCCGATTTCCTGAGATAGCTGTTTTGCAGGGCATTGGCTTGTCCTGTCAGTCCCCGGTGCAACAGGTCCATCACCAGGAAGGCCAGATCGTAGAAGGTATCGCAAGTGCCGAGCCTTTCATCGAACTCGAGCGCGTCAAAGGGCACCGGCTGCCCCTCGATCATGACCAGGTTTTTCAGATGCAGGTCGCCGTGGCACCGGCGAACGCGTCCTTCACCAGAACGTTGCGACAGAAGTGAAGCGACGTCGCCATAGGTTCGATCTGTTCGCCTGAGGAAAGTCGCCAGTCGGTCACGGCCCAGAGCGGACTCCATGCCGGCAAAGGCCTCGCGCAGTTCATCAACGATCTCGCTAATCAGCACAGCGCCGTCAAATGGGCGTTTTTCGGCGGCGGCGTGGAGATCGGCGATGACATGGCCCAGCCGCTCGGCAAGGTCGTTGTCCAGATTGCCGGCGTCGGCGATGCAGGTCAGTTCGTCCTCGCGGCGAAACCGGCGCATCCGCAGGGCGTATTCCACCGGTTCACCGTTGCCGTCGAGCGCGAGCCGGCCTGTCGCTTCGCGGGTGATGGTCACCACCCGGTCATAGATCGCGGGAGCCGAGGGGGCGTTCAGGTCAAGCTCATGCGCAATGACCTTCCGGCGCGCCTCGAGCGTGGAAAAGTCGAGATAGTTGTACCTGACGGCGCGCTTGATCTTGAACGCGTGATCGCCGACAAGAAAGACGTGGGCCGAGTGCGTCGTGATCATTTCGACAGGTGTGGCGATCCCGTAGGTTGCCGGGTCTTTCAGGAAATCCAAGATTTCTTGCTGATCGGTCGGGGTTGCACTCATCGCGTTGTCGGCCTCGACCGGGCACTTGTCGCTTTCTCCATGAGCAGGCGATTCCCTTTGCGCATCCTGTGTTCAGCTTCAGTCTGATGGATATGCAGGTCAAGTCGAGTTTTGTTCATGTGGCGTTTCACACGTCTCCTTTCCTGTCTGATGGGGACCGAGAGAACGCCCGAGCTACCAGTGCGGCAGCAGTTCGTGTTACAAGAATAGCGGAACGACTCCGGTCCGTCGAAGCAGGGAGCACCCATGAAAAACCATAACTACGAACTCGAACAGCGCGACGGCGGCTGGGCCTATGTGATGGATGGCCGGCATTCTCCGATTTATGCGAGCCGCGAAGCGGCGATCGATGCGGCAGAAAGTGCGACAAAGCCAAGTACATTTGATCAGGAACTGGACGACGAGCTGGAAGAAGGACTGGAAGATACATTTCCGGCAAGCGATCCGGTGTCAGTCACCCGCAGCAGCCACATCGGAGGTCCCGACAGAAGCAAGAAAGATTGAAATGGCGGATTGGGTTCAGACCCATCCACCGGTCCGGGACCGAACGCTGGAGCTGCTGCGCCCAGTCCTGCCTTTCCGGCCGGCATGACGGCATTGTCCGGTTTGCTGAGACTGTCGCCGTCACCTCCACTTGGACCGGCGCCGGTCGAGGCGGGAATCGAACACATTCCGTCGGTCTTGACAGCACCTCGGCCGGCAGGGATCCGGGGCCTCCATCCTGTGCGCGACAACCGCTTTTCCCACGCATTTAGGATCGCCACCCTCATCTTCTCACAATCGTATTTGAAGGCGTATGGCCGACACCTGCCAGTCGAGAATGGGGTCGCGGATTGCGGCAATCTCGTCATGGCGCCACCGATGTGTCACCTGCTCAATCGTGAAGCGTTCTTGCCAGACAAATTGATCGTCAGCATGGGGCAAGTGCAGGCGCCTTGATACCCATCAACTTCGACAGGGACGAGGTGTGCTAATTGAACAACAAGACAGAGCAGCAAGAAGTTTGACTTAGCGCGCAAGGCGGCCTGCAAGCCCGGATGCGCAGTTCGACCACACATCGGCGAATCTCACGCCAGGATGAGCGGTCACCAGCGATTGGAGGCCACCTGATGTCAGATGATTCCTCGGAACCAGCCCGTCCCGATCCAAAGACGGAGCTGAAGCCCGATGACATGCCACGTGTTCTCGTGTGTGTCGATCTGGCAAGGGAAACCGGGGCAATCATTCCGCCGGCCAAGGCGGTCGCCAGGGCGTTGGGCGCCGAGCTGGCCTTTGTCCATGTCATCAAGGCGTATGCCTACACGGAGAGCGAGACACCCGTCGATCCCGTCGAATGGGAGATCATGCGTCGCGAAAACAAGCGCCGCATGGCGCAGATTGCCAAGGAGCACGGCGATGGCGATGAGACACCGGCCACCCATCTGCTGGTAGGGCACGCAGCGGAACAGATATGCGGGGTCATGGCGGGAACGCCCCAGGATATCGCGGTGCTGGGTCGGGGACATGGCGAATCCGCTGCCCATATGGGCGAGACGGTGCGCCGAATTCTGGAGCATGGCGTCAACTCGCTGCTTCTTGTGCCGGTGGACGCCGCGCCAAAACCGGGGTTTTCCCGAATATTTGTCCCACTCGATTGTTCCGGACGGTCAGAACGCATCATGCCGATTGTCGAGAAGATTGCCCGTTCGGAGAATGCCGAAGTGGTTCTGGTTCATGCTGTTCCCGAGCCGGTTTTCACCGGCGCCGGTCCCGTCGAGCCTGAGGACAAAATGCTGATAACCCAGATCAATCAACGAAACGAACGGGTCGCCAGATCCTATCTTGATCAACTGAGCGGCCGCATGCGGACGGGCGGACTGCACGTCAGAAGCCTGGTTCTCAGCGGCGGTGACGTTCGTCGCCAGCTGTCAACAGCCATCGGCGAGCAGGCGACCGACCTTCTCGTTCTGGCTTCCCACGGACGCAGCGGCTACGCCGATGTGCCATTTGGAGATGTCGCCAATTTTCTCATCTCGCGCTCGCAGGTGCCGACGTTGGTCGTCCGGTTTGGCGACACTGCCGCTGACACCCATGTCTTCTCGACGACCCGGTCAAAGGGCGCTCGCGGTCCCGGCGCGATGCTGCAATGAAACCGACGGCATCACAGGCCTCATTTCCGTCCCTGGTCGATGAAGCCCTTGCCCTGGCGAAATCCGACGCATACGGGCCGCCGCCGCCTTTGCCTCTCGACGTGCTGCAGAAAATCGACGCCCTTTCGGACTGGCTGGAAAGCCTCAGGCAGTTCTCCGTGGATCCACGGCCGGAAAACGCCCGCGCTGCCGACTGGCTGCTCGACAATGATTACCAGATATCGCGCGCTATCCGCGAGATCCGCCAGGACATGCCTGCGGCATTTTACAAGCGGCTGCATGTGATCGCGGATCTCGGGCTTCCACGGGCCTTCAGGCTCGCGCATGCGATCCTCGCGACCTCGCGATTCCAGCTTTCGGTTCCTGTGCTGGTTGAATTCCTGGGCGCATACCAGGAGATCGTGCCGCTGACGACAGCCGAACTCTGGGCGCTGCCCTCGATGCTGCGCCTGGCCAGCCTGGAAATCCTGGCGAGCGGTTTTCAGGCCCTCGACGAAAGCCTTTCTCCGCCTTTCCGAGTCAGCCGATTTGTCACACACAGCCAGCCCGAGGATCCTGCCAGCCGCGTTTCCCAGGCGATTACGGCAATCATCGCGGTGCGCGAGATCGAGTGGCGCGACGTTGTCGATCAGACCAGCATTACCGAGGCGCTTTTGTGCACGGATCCAGCCGGGATCTACGCGCAGATGGATTTCGAAACGCGTGACAGATATCGCCAGGCAGTGGAGACACTCAGTGCCGGTTCGGAGAAGGACGAGATCGCTGTTGTCAATGCTTCCCTTGATCTGGCGCGAAGCGCAGGGGATCATTTGCGATCCGGCCACGTGGGGTACTGGCTGATCGACGACGGCCGCCGGGAGCTTGAACACAGGCTGACCTTTCGCCCTTCCCTGCGGGAACAGCTCAAGCGCTTCATGCTGCGCCATCCGGGCAAGGCCTATGCGGGCGCTCTCGCGGCGACCATGGCAGCAGCCCTTGTGCTGCCGGGCCTGCTCCTGGTCGGCAGCGGAGCTGGTCCGTTGGCCATCATCGGCGGTCTGTTGCTGGCGCTGCTGCCGGCTACGGTTCTCGGCATCGCCATCCTGCACTGGCTGATCGCCCGGTTCACCAGTCCGCGGCTGCTGCCAAGGATGGACTTCCGCAAGGGCATACCGGCGGACTGCGCGACCTGCGTGGCGGTTCCGGTCATCATCAAGGACGTCGCGGAGATCTCCGCCATCATGGAACGGATGGAAATCCGTTACCTTTCCAACCGCGACCGGATGCTTCGTTTCGTGCTGCTTTCCGACTACGCCGACGCACCCACCGAACATCTGGAGCAGGATGCGGCGATTGGCGCGGCGCTGGTCGCTGCGGTGCGCGGGTTGAACGCACGATACGCCAACGAAAACGGTGATGCGTTCTTCCTGCTGCACCGGCCGCGTCGCTACAATCCGTCCGAAGAGAGCTGGATGGGATGGGAACGCAAGCGCGGCAAGCTCGAGCAGTTCAATGGCTTCCTGCTCGACGGTTCCACGGCCAGTTTCCAGTTCCATGAGGGCGAGATCGCTAACCTGTCCGGTTTTCGTTTCGTGATCACGCTGGATGCGGACACGGAACTGCCGCCGGGGACAGCATCTGAACTCATCGGCACGCTTGCCCATCCGCTGAACCGAGCGGTGGTCGACCCGAAAACACGAAAGGTGGTTGCCGGATATGCCATCGTCCAGCCCAGGATCGAGACATTGCCGCTCAAGGGGCCGGTCTCTCTTTTCTGCAGGCTCTACGCCGGCGACACCGCGATCGACATCTATTCGCGCGCCGTCTCCAACGTCTATCAGGACTTGTTCGGGACCGGGATCTTTGTCGGCAAGGGCATCTATGACGTCGCAGCCTTCGCCCATACCCTTGCTGGCCGGATCCCGGAAAACGCCGTGCTCAGCCATGACCTTTTCGAAGGGCTCTACGGGCGAACGGGGCTGGCGAGCAACATCGTGCTTTATGAGGATCATCCGGCAAACTATATTGAATATGCCTTCCGGCTGCACCGCTGGATGCGCGGGGACTGGCAGTTGCTGCCCTGGCTCGGCCGCAACGTGCCGGACGTCGATCGACGGAATGTCGGCAATGTCCTGTCCGGCCTCGACCGCTGGAAAATCATCGACAATTTGCGCCGCAGCCTGCTTGCGCCGGCGCTGCTCCTGTTCTTCATCGGCGGCTGGATACTGCTTCCGGGCAATGCCTGGGTCTGGACCGCACTCGCGACCCTGGCGCCGGGCGCCTATCTCGTCGGAGAACTGCAGACCGTCATCACGGGCAACGCGCGGCGGGGCTATTTCAGCGACCTGGCGTCCCGTCTGGGCGAACGCTTCGGTCGCTGGTTCCTGATCATTGCGTTCCTGGTGAGCGACACTCTGCTGTCGCTGGATGCCATCGGACGGACGCTCTGGAGGCTGACAGGAAAACGACGCCAGCTTCTGGAATGGCGCTCGGCCGCGCATGCGCGGTCGCTGATCGAAAGAGGCAGCCCACGCTGGAACACCTGGCGGATGATGTGGCCATCCACCGCCGTTGCGCTGATCCTCGCCGCCGATCTGGCAATCTACAGATCATCCGCCCTATTGCCTGCGGTGCCCATTCTGGCGCTTTGGGTTCTCGCGCCGGAAATCGCCGTCTGGCTGGGAAAACCGCGCACGTTTCGCCAGCAGACCCTGCGCGACAGCGACCGCCGGTTTCTCAGGCACATTGCGCGCCGCACCTGGCTTTATTTCGAAACTTTCGCCGGCCCGGAGGATAACTGGCTGCCGCCGGACAATTTTCAGGAAACACCGAAAATCGAGATCGCCCACCGGACGTCGCCGACCAATATCGGGCTGTTCCTGATCTCGGCCAATGCCGCGCATGATTTCGGTTTCATTGGGAGTTCGGATCTCGCCATCCGCCTGCGCAATGCGTTCGCCACGATCGAGAAACTGGAATCCTATCGCGGTCACATTCTCAACTGGTATGATACGCGAACCCTGGCGCCACTGGAGCCGCGCTACGTTTCGACAGTCGACAGCGGCAATCTGGCCGTCAGCCTCGTCGCGTTGCGCGAGGGATGCCGGCAAGCTGCCGCTGCGCCGGCGATCGCCGCGGCCCGCTGGGAGGGGCTGACCTGTACGCTGGAACTGCTGTTCGAGGCGGTCCGGGCGCTCGAGACGTCTGGCCAAGGCGCGGTCGATCAGTGTGAGGCAGACATTCGGCATGCGGTCAAGCAAGCCGAAGGCTCAGCCGCGCACTGGCACGCAGCGCTCATGGCTGTGAAGGATACACATTGGCCGGATCTTGACCAGAGTGTCGCCAGCTGTCTGTCCGAGTGTTCCGATGCAAGCGAGCGGCGGCATTCAGAAGTTCATGTCTGGCTTGAACGTGGCCACCATCATATCCGCGCGTTGTCGCGGGATGTCGACAGCCTGATGCCCTGGCTCGGCACTGCAGCCGAAGCGCCGCAGGGAACGGAAAGCATCGCAGAAGACGCGCTTGCCGCCCTGTCTCCCGAGACACCACTGGCGGCGCTTTCCGAACGCGAGCAGCTCGCCCGCGGAATCCTTCGGCAAGCCGTGGATGTTGGAGGCTGGAGTGCGGCTCAAGCCGACTGGCTCGAGCGGATGCAAACCCTGGTCGAGGAAGGCATGAAGGCGCAGCAGGCGTTGCGCGATGATCTTCTTGGCCTCGCCTCGCGCTGTGAATCGATCGCCGATGGCATGGATTTCGGCATGCTCTACGACGCCGCCGCAAGGCTGTTCCGGATCGGCTACAATGTGACCACCGGCCAGCTTGACAAGAACCACTACGATCTGTTGGCGACCGAAGCGCGCATCGCCAGCCTCTTCGCAATCGCCAAGCACGACGTGCCGATCGAGCACTGGTTCGCACTTGGACGTCCCGCCACGCGGCTGAAGAACCGGCCAGCTGTGCTGTCGTGGAACGGCTCGATGTTTGAATATCTCATGCCGCCGATTTTCCTGCCGGGGCAGAGGGACACGCTGCTCGGCGAAAGCGAGATGGCGGCGGTCGAATTCCAGCGCATGTACGGGCGCGAGCATGGCGTTCCCTGGGGCATTTCGGAATCGGCCTTCGCGACCACGGACTCGGAGGGCAATTACCAGTATCGCGCCTTCGGGGTCCCGGCGCTCGGGCTCAGGCGGGGCCTGACAGAGGATCTGGTGATAGCGCCCTATGCCAGCGCCCTCGCCTTGTGCTGCTGGCCGGGGGCGGCCGTTGAGAACATGCGCGCGCTCGAGAAACTCGGTGCGGTCGGCCTCTACGGGTTTCACGACGCCATCGACTATACGCCGGACCGGGTCACGGAGGGCCGTTCCTTCAGCCTCGTGAGAAACTACATGGCGCATCATCACGGCATGACCATGACGGCAATTGCCAACGTCCTCGACGACGATATCTTCGTGCGCCGGACCCTGGCGGACCGTCGGATGCAATCCGTGGAACTGTTGCTGCTCGAGCGCGTGCCCTGGGACGCGCCGGTCGAAGAGGGCCGCCTCGACGAGGAGCGTCTGGCCGGCCGCAAGGAAAGGACTGTGCAGGCGCTTTCCTCCTGGGTGCCCTCGCGCCAGGCGATGGTGCCGCAGATGCAGATGCTGGGCAACGGCCGGATGGCGTCCTGGATTTCGGAATCCGGTGCAGGCGGCCTCATGTTGGGCGATACCGCGCTGACGCGCTGGCGTCCCGACGCAACCACGGAAGCTTATGGCTACTGGATCTATGTCCGCGATCGCGAAAGCGGGGACCTCTGGTCTGTGGCGCGGCAGCCGACCGGGGCGCAGAGCCCGGATTCAACCGTCATATTCCACCAGCACATGGTCGAGTTCTTCCAGCGCAACCACGGCATTGCGATCCGCATGGAGGCATCTGTGTCGCCCGCCGACACCGCGGATCTGCGCGAGATAACAGTCACCAACGACAGCGACAGGCCACGTGAGATCGAATTCATTAGCTACGCCGAGATCGTTCTTGCTCCGCCGCTCGATGATGAACGGCATCCGGCCTTCAGCAAGCTCTTCGTCAAGAGCGACTATCTCGGGCCGCAACGAGGCTTGCTGTTCACGCGCCGGCCGCGCCGCCCGGAAATGAAGCCGCCGGTGCTGCTGCACACGCTCGTGACCGACGAGCCCGACATTGCCGTCACCGGCTACGAAACCGATCGGGCGCGCTTCATTGGCCGCCTGGGAGACCATCGCCGCCCAGCAGCGCTCTCCAGCGGGCTCGCAGGAACTTTGGGATCGACGCTTGACCCGGTGATGAGCCTGCAAACGGTGATCGCTCTCGAACCGGGCCAGACCAGGCGCTTCGGATTCGTCACCATCGCCGGCACCGCGCGCGGCGAGGTGCTCGAGATCGCCGGACGCCACGCAATGGCGGGGTTCGGCCCGATCCGGCGCGACGCGGAACGGGCGACTGCGCGCGAAGTCGACCGGCTCGGCATCGATGCCGCGCGCCTGCCCGAGCTTCAGGTGCTCGCCTCGCTCCTGCAATCGCCGCATCCGGAGTTCCGCGAAACACCTTCCAGCATCGCTGCAAACGACGCGCGTCAACCGGACCTCTGGCAGTTCGGGATTTCCGGCGATCATCCGATCCTGCTGCTGCGCATGACGGGAGAGATCCCCTCGCCGCTGCTGGAACTGCTGGTCAAGGCGCAGACCCTTTGGAAGCGCAGCGCCATGCGTTGCGACTTGGTGGTGCTGCGCAGCGAACCGGCCGGCTATGAGGCCCCGTTTCGCGAACGAATCCTGGCGATCCTGCGGGATACCGGGACTTACGCCAACCTTGGAACGGCCGGCGGCATCCATCTCCTCTCCGCCGCTGCGGTGACCCGCGAGACCATGGAGCGTCTTGCCGCATCAGCGACCGTCATTCTCGATGACGACGACGTTCCTCTGTCGAAAAAGCTCGATCGCGTCCTGGAGCGGCATGCCTCGGCGCCCTTGTTCATGCCCGGCGCCGCCGCTACCTGCGCCGACATTGCGGATGTTCAACGACGGGACGACCTCTTGTTCGACAACGGAACCGGCGGCTTCGACCCGACGGACGGCGACTATGTCATCCATCTCGGCAAGGGCGAAAAGACACCGGCGCCCTGGTGCAACGTGCTCGCGAATGACGGCTTCGGAACCATCGTCAGCGAGGCCGGCCTTGGTTTTACCTGGGCGGTCAACAGCGGCGAAAACCGGCTGACGCCGTGGTCGAACGACCCGGTCAGTGACACCCCAGGCGAGGTCCTCTATTTGCGCGACGAGCAGGACGGCGCGGTGTGGACGCCGACGCCGGCGCCGATGGGCGACGACAACGCCTGCCAGATCCGGCACGGCGCGGGATGGACGGAATGGAAACGCAACAGCCACGGTCTGGAACAGACCCTGCGGACCTTCGTTCCCCCGACCGATCCGGTGAAAACCGTCACCCTGAAGCTGGTCAATCGATCCGGCGCCACCCGGCGCTTTACGGCGACCTATTATGCAGAATGGCTGCTCGGCGCGATGGCCAGCCGCGCCAAGCCGTTTACCACCTGCGCCTACGATGCTGAAAGCCATGCCATTCTGGCCAGCAACGGATGGAACCCGGAATTCGCCGGGCGCGTGGCGTTTCTGACCGCGACCCTGCCGGCACACAGCGTCACCGGCAGCCGCCAGGACTTCCTCGGCCGTGAAGGAAGTGTCGCGAATCCCGCTGCTTTGCGGAACTGGGATCTCGGCGAGCGTTTCGTGCCTGGCGGTGATGCCTGTGCCGCCTATCAGGTGCATCTCGACATCGATCCAGGTGCGGTCGGCGAAGTGAGCTTCGTTCTGGGTCAGGGTGCAACCGCTGTAGAGGCGCTTGACCTGGTGAAGAAATGGCGTAGCCACGCACAGGCTGACGACGCGCGTGGCGAGGTGGACGCCTTCTGGAAAAAGCGCCTCGGCACGGTGAAGGTCAAGACGCCCGATCCCGCATTTGACCTGATGGTGAACCGCTGGCTGCTCTACCAGACCACGGCCTCGCGGTTGATGGCGCGCGCCGGGTACTATCAGGCAGGCGGCGCCTTCGGCTATCGCGATCAGCTTCAGGATGTCCTGGCCCTGCTGACAAGCGAGCCGGAGCGGGCGCGCGCCCAGATCCTGAACGCGGCGGCGCATCAGTTCGAGGACGGAGACGCACAGCACTGGTGGCATCCGCCCCTGGGTCGCGGCGTGCGCACACACTGTTCGGACGATTTCATCTGGCTGCCGCATGTCACCGCCCGCTACATCGCGGCGACCGGCGACAGCGCAATCCTTGCCGAACAGGTGCCGCTTCTCAAGGCGTCGCCGCTGAAGCCGGACGAACAGGACCGCTACGCATTGTTCGAAACGGGGATGACGGCATCGCTGCTCGAACATTGCACGCGCGCGCTCGACAGGATGAGGGGCACCGGCGCCCATGGACTGCCTCTGATCGGGACGGGTGACTGGAACGATGGCATGGACCGGGTTGGTGATGAAGGACACGGTGAAAGCGTCTGGCTGGCCTGGTTCCAGATTGCCACGATCAGGCACTTTGCGCCGCTTCTGGAAAAGCATGGAGACGCTGGCTACGCGGCGGATCTCGACGCCTATGCCGCTCGCCTTGCCGAAGCAGTGAATACACACGCCTGGGACGGCGATTGGTATATCCGGGCCTTCGATGATGAAGGCCTGCCATGGGGCTCGCACGAAAATGATGAATGCCAGATTGATTCCATCGCGCAATCATGGTCGGTCATCTCAGGCGCTGCGCCAGTAGATCGGATGAGAAAAGCAATGGCGTCCGCCTGGTCACGGCTTGTCCATCAGGACATCCGGCTTGTACAATTGCTTGATCCGCCGTTCCATGAGACGCCGCGCGATCCCGGTTATATCCGCGCCTATCCACCTGGCATTCGCGAGAATGGTGGACAATACACCCATTCGGCCGCCTGGTTCGGCCATGCGCTGGCCGGGCTCGGCGACGGAGATGGCGCCTGGCAGGTGTTTGACATCATCAATCCCATCCGCCGCACCGAAAGTGCCGGCGGCGCCTCGCACTATGCGCGCGAGCCTTACGTGCTGCCCGGAGACGTATACGGGCCGGGGCAGAATCTCGGACTCGGCGGCTGGTCCTGGTATACCGGCGCGGCCAGTTGGACCTGGCAACTCGGTGTCGAGAAGATCCTTGGCCTGCGGCTTGAGAATGGAAGGCTCGCGATCGATCCCTGCCTGCCGCGCGACTGGGGCGGATACTCGGCGACGGTACGGACCAGCAAGGGTGCGATCGCCGTGACGGTGGAGGACCCGGACGGACACGGTCGGGCAGAGATGAAGCTTTCGGTTGACGGCCGCCCGCGCAGGACCTTGGCGCCGATCCCGTTCCCGGGACCCGGCAAGACCCGGAAGGTCAGCCTGGTTCTTATCGGCCCTGGATCCAGGGACCCGATGGAGGACCCGGGACCTGGCAGAGGCGTATAGGCCATCCCGCGGTCGGGCGGAACTGCCTGAATGGGTCCGGATAAATGAACCCCGCTCCAACGGACGTGCCCGTTGGCGGTGAGTATCTGGTCGCGCTCAACGGGCGCTATGGCCGTGTGCGGGTCGAAGTCGCTACCGCGGAATTACCTTGGCGGTTCCGCAACGGTCTGCAGCAGGGTTCGCGCCGATCCCATCAGCAGGCTCGCATCAACTCCGGCCGCAATGAAGCGATAGCCCCAGTCGCGGTACCGAAGCGCGTCCTCGGCCCGGGTTGCGAGGATGCCGGGAACCTTGCCCGCGGCGGAAATACGCTCCGCCGCCGAGCGGATCGCCGCCTGCACCTCCGGGTGCGCCGGATTGCCGAGATGGCCCATCGAGGCCGCGAGGTCGGAGGGGCCGATGAAGACACCGTCGACATCGTTGACACTCGCGATCTGCTCGAGCCGGGCCATCGCCTGCGCGGTCTCGATCTGCACAAGCACGCAGATCTGGGCGTTCGCCCTCTTAAGGTAATCGGGTACCATGCCGTAGCGGCTGGCCCGCGTCGATCCGGCTACGCCGCGGATGCCCTCGGGCGGATAGCGCGTGGCGCGCACGGCAAACTCCGCCTCCTCAGGGGTTTCGATGAAGGGGATGAGCAGGGTCTGCACGCCAATGTCGAGGAGCTTCTTGAGCGCGGTGAAGTCGCCGTTCTCGAGCACTATCCGATCATCAGCCACCGAAAAGTCGATGATCGTGTCGACATTGGTCGCGGCGTTCAGCGCTGCGTTGAAGAAGAACGTGTCGTTGCCGGCGCCGCCGACCAGGACATCGTTGCCATTGCCGCCGATCAGCGTGTAGTTGCCCGTGTTGCCGTAGAGCGCGTCGTTGCCGTCACGCCCGTAGATTGCGTCATTGCCATTCGCCCCGCAGATCATCATTCAGCCCAACAGTTGAATCATGATCCTGTGCCCGGTCGACCCCCAACCACTGCGCCATGTCAATGCCCATGTCTGACAGGTGTGATCTGGTGGGACAGGTAGGGACGGCAATGGGTATTCATCGAGGCCGTCGTCGCAGCCCCAACCCATCGGGATTGATCCATCACACCCTTGTTTCGCAACCGCCTGAATGCTGCACTTCTGGCCATCGCGCTCATCGGGCTGGTGACTGGTCTTGGGCTGATGCTGGCCGGACGGCATGCCTTCGCGCACATCGCCTGGAGTGCAGGCGTCGTTCCCGTGCTGGCGGCGCTGATCGCCGAGATCGTTCGCGGCCTGTCCAGGGGCGAGGTCGGCCTGGACATTGTCGCAGCGCTTTCGATGTCGTCGGCCCTGGTGTTCGGCGAATCGCTGGCGGCGGCGGTGGTTGCGGTGATGTATTCGGGCGGCACCTATCTCGAGAGCTTTGCCGCGGGGCGCGCCAGGCACGAGATGAGCGCTCTGTTGTCACGGGTGCCGCGAACGGCAACGCGGCACCGTGACGGCGTGCTGGAGGACGTTCCGCTCGACGCCATCGCGCCCGGCGACCTGATGCTGATCCGGCAGGGCGACGTGGCGCCGGTCGATGGCACGGTGGCCAGCGACCAGGCGCTGCTCGATCAGTCGGCGCTCACGGGCGAGGCCATGCCGGTGCGGCTCGAGCGCGGCCACGAGGTGATGAGCGGATCAACCAATGCCGGCGAAGCCTTTGACCTCAAAGCCGCGCGCCAGGCCAAGGACAGCACCTATGCCGGCATTGTCCGGCTGGTCGAGGCGGCGCAGCAATCGAAGGCGCCCATGGCGCGGCTCGCGGACCGCTATTCGCTGGTGTTCCTTGCCGTCACGGTTGCCCTTGCCTTTGCGGCGTGGTGGCTTTCGGGCGACCCGGTGCGCGCCGTCGCCGTGCTGGTGGTGGCCACGCCATGCCCTCTCATCCTGGCGGTGCCGGTGGCCCTGGTGGCCGGGCTTTCGCGCGCGGCGCATTTCGGCGTGCTGATCAAGGGGGCGAAGCACCTCGAGGCGATGGCGCAGATCCGCACGCTGATCCTCGACAAGACCGGCACGCTGACCGATGGCCGCCCGCGCATTGTCGCGATCAGGTCCCGCGGTGCGCTCAGCGAAGACGATATCCTGTATTTCGCCGCAGCCCTGGACCAGGCGTCCAAGCATTCCATCGCCCAGGCCATCGTCCTGGCCGCGCGCGACCGCGGCATGACGCTTCCAGTTCCCAGGAACATCGTTGAAACGCCGGGCGAGGGCGTCGAGGGAAGCATCGACGGCCGCAAGGCTGCTGTCGGCGGCATCGGGTTTGTCACGGGCCGGGTTGACCGGGGCGAACCCGGTGCAGTCTCCCGAGACTCCGGTCAGGAGCCCGGCGCGGTCGTGGTGGCCCTCGGCGTCGACGGCAAGATGGCCGGCGAGCTGGTGATGGCCGATGCGCTGCGATCGGGAATAGCCAAGTTCCTCAAGGAGGTGCGGCCTGAAGGGGTCGACCGCATACTGCTTGCCACGGGCGACCGGCGCGCGGTGGCCGATGCCGTCAGCGAGGGGCTGGGGCTGGATGGCGTCCGCGCCGATCTCACGCCTGACCAGAAGGTGCTGCTGGTGCTGAGCGAGCGCAAGAACGGACCGGTCATGATGGTCGGAGACGGCGTCAACGATGCGCCGGCGCTGGCGGCGGCCGATATCGGCGTGGCGATGGGCGCGCGCGGCGCGGCAGCATCTGCCGAGGCCGCCGATGTCGTGCTGCTGGTCGATCAGCTCGACCGGCTGTTGCCCGGCCTCAAGGTCGCGCGCGGATCGCGGCGGATCGCCATCCAGAGCGTCATCGCTGGCATCGGTCTGTCGATTGCGGGCATGATTGCCGCAGCACTTGGCTACATCACCCCCGTGCAAGGCGCGATCCTTCAGGAAGTGATCGATGTCGCGGTCATTCTCAACGCGCTGAGGGCATTGCGGATCAAGGTGTGAGAGAAATTTACCATCACGTTTGATGACCAAGCCACGGGCCATGCGGATCTCAAACCGCAGCAGGCAAGTCGACGCGGCACGCAGCCTCTTGCATCCCGACCGTCCAGTCTCCATTGTCTCCAGCGAGCGGGAGTGACTTCATCACATGGTTCGTAAATTCAGTTTCATCGCCTCGTCGACACCCGACGCCCAGGCCGCGGCCAAGCATCTTGCAGCTCTTTATGGCAATGCCCGCCAGGAAGACGCCGATGTCATTGTGGCCCTCGGCGGCGACGGTTTCATGCTGCATACATTGCACAACCAGATGAGCACCGGCCGCATGGTCTACGGCATGAACCGCGGCTCGGTCGGCTTTCTGATGAACGACTATTCGGACAAGGACCTCTCCGGCCGGATCGACGCGGCGGTCGAAAACATCATCCGCCCGCTCGAAATGATCGCCACCGACGCCGACGGGACAGCGCACTCGGCGCTTGCCATCAACGAGGTATCGTTGCTGCGCCAAAGCTACCAGGCGGCCAAGTTGCGGATCTCGATCGATGGCGAAGTGCGTCTTGAAGAGCTGATCTGCGACGGCGTCATGGTGGCGACGCCTGCCGGATCAACCGCTTACAACCTTTCTGCCCATGGTCCGATCCTGCCGCTCGATGCGCAGCTGCTGGCGCTGACCCCGGTCAGCGCCTTCAGGCCGCGGCGATGGCGCGGCGCGTTGCTGCCCAACAAGGTGACGGTCACAATCGATGTGCTGGAACCCGGCAAGCGCCCGGTCAACGCGGTGGCCGATCACATCGAGGTCAAGAGCGTTGTCCGGGTCCAGGTCGCCGAATCCACCCATTCCACCACGCGGATCCTGACCGATTCCAGCCATTCCTGGAACGACCGCATTTTGGCCGAACAATTTCTCTATTGAAACGAGGTTCCTGAAAGGTAGAGCCAATGCACCTCCCTGCCCCGAAACTGCTTCTGCTTTTGACAAGCCTGATGATGCCGCTTGCAGGTCAGGCCGGGGCCCAGGAGGGTCCTGCGGCGCTGGCCGGTGCACTGTCGCCGCGCGTGCTGTTTGTCACCAGCGGCGGCTATTGGGAGGAGAGCGCAGAAAGGGATGGTGCCGCGTCGGATGACGCCGCCGCGACAGAGGGCGAGACGTCGCCGGAACTGGCCGAGGCGGCACCAGCAAGCAGGGGTTATTACCGCCTCATCGCCATTCGCGGGGCGGACAATCGCTCCCAGGTCCACCTCCAGCATATCGCGCTGACCCCGGAAGGGCCGGAACTGGCGCTTTCCATGGGCATCGACGAGATCAATGCGCTCGGCGCCTATGTCACCGACATGCGGCCCGAGGATTCGACCGGCGCCGCCAGTCAGGCGGGCTTTGCGGCCTATATCTATCTCAAGACCGATCCAACCGTGGCAGAGCCTGAGACCTGGGCGGTCTATGTCGATGAATTCGGTGATCTTCAGGTGGAGAGATCAAGCAACTGAGCCGGACACAGGACGCGGCCGGGGCCAGCCGCGTCAGTCGATATCGGATACGCTTTCCGCGCCGCCATAGACCCGCTGGGCCAGGGCTGCTTCCATGAACTCGTCAAGGTCGCCATCCAGCACGCCCTGCGGATTGGTGCTCTCGGTGCCTGTGCGCAGATCCTTGACCAGCTGGTAGGGCTGCAGCACGTAGGAGCGGATCTGGTGGCCCCAGCCGATCTCGGTCTTCGAGGCGGCTTCCTCGTTGGCGGCTTCCTCGCGCTTTTTCAGTTCGGCCTCATAGATGCGCGCGCGCAGCATGTCCCAGGCCTTGGCCTTGTTCTTGTGCTGAGAGCGTTCCTGCTGGCACTGCACCACGATGCCGGTCGGATTGTGGGTGATGCGGACAGCCGAATCGGTGGTGTTGACGTGCTGGCCGCCGGCGCCCGAGGCGCGGTAGGTGTCGATACGGCAATCGCTCTCGTTGATGTCGACATCGATGGAATCATCGATCACCGGATAGGTCCAGATACTGGAAAACGAGGTGTGGCGGCGGGCCTGGCTGTCATAGGGCGATATGCGGACAAGGCGGTGCACGCCAGACTCGGTCTTCAGCCAGCCATAGGCATTGTGGCCCTTGACCAGCAGCGTCGCCGACTTGATGCCGGCTTCCTCGCCATCATGGATCTCGAGCAGTTCGACCTTCATGCCGTGCTGTTCTGCCCAGCGTGTGTACATGCGCAGAAGCATGTTGGCCCAGTCCTGGCTCTCGGTGCCGCCGGCGCCGGAGTGGACTTCCAGATAGGTGTCGTTGGAGTCGGCCTCGCCGGACAGCAGCGATTCGATCTGCTGGCGGGTGACCTCGGTCCTGAGCTCCTTGAGCGCCGCTTCCGCTTCGCTGACGATGGCGCTATCGCCCTCTTCCTCACCCATCTCGATCAGCTCGAGATTGTCCGAGAGCTGCGCCTCGAGGCGTTTCAATCCGCTGATCGAATCATCCAGATGCTGGCGCTCGCGCATCAGCTTCTGTGCTTCCTGCGCATCGTCCCAGATCGCAGGATCTTCCGCCTTGGCGTTCAGCCATTCCAGGCGTTTTTGAGCAGGTTCCCAGTCAAAGATGCCTCCTCAGCAGGCTTATGGCCTGCTTGATTTCATCGACAACGATCTGGGTTTCCGCGCGCATGGTATTTCTATTCCGTGAAGTTTCAGTCTGGTTTTGGTGCCGAAGCGGGCGGACCATAAGGTCCAGTCCCGGCGATGTAAAGGCGTCGGGATGGCCGATTTTCCGAGTGCTCGAGGATCTCTAATACAGCCCGCCACCGCCCGTGGACACGGCCTCGTTGGCCTGCGGCGAGATCGTGGTGATGGCCTCGCCGGTGGCATAGTCCTCAAGACCGATGACCGAATAGACATCGGACGGGCCGGTGCCGGGCTTGAAGGCTTCCATGATCACGTCGCCCTCGCCCTCGAACGCCTGCATACCGGTCTTGCGGTTGATGGCGATCAGTTTCATGCCGTCCGGCACGCGGAAATCGGCGGGCCTTGTGCCCTCGAGTGCCGCCTGCATGAATTCATTGAACACCGGAGCGGCAAGCGCGCCGCCTGTCGAGCCGCGCCCCATCGGTGTGGGGTTGTCAAAGCCGATGAAGACACCGGCCACCAGATCGGCGGTGTAGCCCATGAACCAGGCGTCCTTTTCCTCATTGGTGGTGCCGGTCTTGCCTGCGGTCGGGCGGTCGAGATTGATCTTGCCGGCGGCGGTGCCGCGGGTGACGACGCCTTCCATCATCGAGGTGATCTGGTAGGCCGTCATCGGATCGAGCACCTGTTCGCGGGTATCGACCACTTCCGGCTCTTCCTGGGTCAGCCAGGCGCTGGCAACACAGGCGTCGCAGCTGCGTTCTTCGTGCTTGAAGATGGTCTTGCCGTAACGGTCCTGAATCCGGTCGATCAGCGACGGCTTGATCTGCTTTCCGCCATTGGCGAGCACCGAATAGGCCGATGCCATGCGCATGACCGTCGTCTCGCCGGAGCCCAGCGACATGGAGAGCAGTGGCATCATGTCGTCATAGATTCCGAAGCGTTCGGCATATTCGGCGACCAGGTTCATGCTCATGTCCCGGGCGAGACGCACGGTCATCAGGTTGCGCGAACGCTCGATGCCGAGCCGCAGGGTCGACGGGCCGGCTGAGCCGCCGCCATAGTTCTTGGGCCGCCAGATCTCGCCACCGGAGACAATCTCGACCGGCGCATCAAGGATCACCGACGCCGGCGTGTAGCCATTGTCGAGCGCCGCAGCATAGACGAACGGCTTGAAGGAGGATCCTGGCTGACGATCAGCCTGGGTTGCGCGGTTGAACTCGGACTGGGCGAAGGAGAAGCCGCCGACCATTGCCAGCACGCGCCCGGTGTGCGGATCCATCGCCACCAGCGCGCCCTGGATCTTCGGCGGCTGGCGCAGGCGCAGATGCTGGACGCCGTCCTCTTCACGCGGCTCGACATAGACCACGTCGCCCGGAGCCAGAACCTCGGCTGCGGTACTGACGTTCCGCGGCCTCTCCCCTTCGAGATTGAGGCGGTAGGCCCATTTCATGTCTTCAGCCAGGATGGTGCCGGTGACCCGTTCGGATCCGACCGCACCGGAAGCCTCGGGCTCTGGGCGCAGCCCCACCTCGACCTGATCGTCGGAGGCCGACAACACGACCGCCAGCTCCCACTCGGGAACATCACGCAAGGGGTCGATTTCACCCAGTTGCGCACCCCAGTCGCCGGACGCATCAATGCGCTGGACCGGCCCGCGAAAACCGCGGCGCTCGTCATAGGACATGAGGCCCTTCTGAAGCGCTTTGCGAGCCAGCGCCTGCATCCGGGGGTCGAGCGTCGTGCGGACCGAAAGACCACCCTCATAGAGCGCGTCGTTGCCATAGCGACCGATGAGTTCGCGGCGGACTTCCTCGGCGAAATATTCGGAGGCGAACAGGTAGGAGCCGGTCCTGCGTGCCGTCACGCCAAGCGGCTGGCTCTTCGCGTCAGCGGCGTCGGCGGCATTGACATAGCCATTCTCGACCATGCGGTCGACCACCCAGTTGCGCCGTTCGATCGCGCGCTCAGGATGTCTGAACGGGTGATAGTTGGACGGAGCCTTCGGCAGGGCCGCGAGATAGGCGGTCTCCGCGATCGACAGCTCGTTGACCGACTTGTTGAAATAGGTGAGTGCCGCGCCGGCGATGCCGTAGGCGTTCTGGCCGAAAAAGATCTCGTTGAGATAGAGTTCGAGAATCCGGTCCTTGGTGTAGGCCTGCTCGATGCGGAAGGAGAGAATGGCTTCCTTGACCTTGCGCTCGTAGGTCTGGTCGTTCGTGAGAAGGAAGTTCTTGGCGACCTGCTGGGTAATCGTCGAAGCCCCCTGACGGCCTCCGGTCTGGATGTTGTGCAGGACAGCACGCGCCAGGCCGACCGGATCAACGCCGGGGTGATGATAGAAATTCTTGTCTTCGGCCGAGAGGAAGGCCGCCTTCACCCGGTCGGGAATTGCCTGGATCGGGAGAAACAGCCGCCGTTCGCGCGCATATTCCGCCATCAGGTCGCCAGAGGCAGCGTGCACGCGCGTGGTGACCGGCGGTTCGTAGCTGTTGAGGACCTCATAGTCCGGCAGATCCTGCGAGACATCGCCGATATACCAGGCGATGCCGGCGGCAACGACCAGAAACAGCACTGTTCCGATCCCGAAGAAATATCCAATCAGTCGTATCATCAGCCAGCTACCGTTTGCTTTTCGTGTTGACCAGCCAGGCCGAGCGCCCCGGCAATGGCCGTCAATGTCGTGTGCCCGGTTAGCCCGGACAATGTGAGTAAAATAGGGCTTTCGCCCCGAATTGTTGTGGCCTGAACATCCCGAAGCCCTGGCGTGGCCATTCTGTCACACTGTGGCGGCGACACATGTTCCCTGCCTGCTTTATCGGCCATCATCGCCTGCCCGCCAAGATCGTTTTCCGGTAATTTTGAACTGATTGCGCCAAAAGCCTGGCTGTGCTCTCCCGCCACGCCTGGTCGGTGAGCAGTTTTTCATCCTCCGGATTGGACAAATATCCCATTTCGACGAGGATTGAGGGGACATCCGGCGCCTGCAACACCCTGAACCCCGCATGGCGCAACGGATTGTTGATCAGCTTGACCTGTCCTTCAAAGGAATTCAGCACCTGCCGGGCGAGGCCGGTGGAGAAAACCCGGGTTTCGGTGCGGGCCAGGTCCACCAGGATTGCCGCAATCGCTTCCGGGGCGTCCTCCAGCCTTGCACCGACAATGCCGTCCTCGGAGTTTTCCTGATCAACCAGAGATTGCGCCATGGCATCCGAAGCCTTGTCCGAAAGTGTGTAAATGGTCGCGCCGCGCAAGGATTTTATCCGAATCGAATCGGCGTGCAGCGATACCAGCAGATCCGCCTCCTCCTCGCGCGCCAACCGGACGCGCGCCGAAAGCGAAAGGAACCTGTCATCGGTTCTGGTCATGGCGACCCGGATGCCGTCTTCCGCTTCCAGCGCCGCCTTGAAGGCCTCGGCAAAGGCAAGCGTGATGTGCTTCTCCATCGAACCGGCCGGGCCTTCGGCGCCGCCATCGATGCCGCCATGGCCGGCGTCGATGACAATGGTGAGCGTGTCGCTTGACGGATCTGCGGCGGAGGAACCATCTGCCTCAATAGCGGGATCGGTCCAGTCCGATTTGGCAACCTGAGCGGAGAACGCAGCGCGATCGATCACGATCGCGTCGAACGCCAACCGATGGATTGCGCCGCCGGCTATTTCCGTGCTCTCGACCAGTTCGATCCGGGCCGGCGATGCAAGCCCGAACACCATCCGCGCCCTGCCCTCGCCCGATGTGCCGTAGCGGACAGCCGATATCAGGCCGCGCGGCTGAACCGCGTCGTCGGCGAAGGCGAAAACCGTTTCCGGCAGGTCGACGACGATGCGGTCCGGGTTCTCCAGATAGCGCAGGGTGAAATCCGGCTCGCGTTCGAAATCGAGTACCAGCCGCACGCGACTGTCATCGCCGGCGATTCGCGCAGCGATGGCAACGTGCCGGTCGTCACTCTCCCGTTCGGAGGTCGGCTGGGACAGGGCCAGCGCGGGCCAGAACAAAAGGACCGCCAGCACGGCCAGCAGAAAGCCGGCGCAACCAGGCGCCCGAACAACCGCCCCGTTCGTGCCCCCGCCCCTTTCAAACCCTCTTTGAACTGCCAACCGCCGCATTCTTCCGCCTTGCCCTGGTTTGCCGCGTCGCGGCGAGATGCCCTCACGAATCAGCGCCATGACGATGGCGCCATGATGACGTTTTCCTGCCCGTTCCTGCCTGACGCCAGCTTCGCCCATTCCGGTTAACCGACCGTTTACCATGTTTGCCGGCTCAAAAGGTTACCCAGGGGCAAACTTGGTCACCATCGTCTGCTCCACAATGATATGCGGACGAGTTTTCGGCTTGCCAGAGTGAACATCTCCCCATAGAAGCATTAATGGGTAAGTGTATTGACGGGATAGAACTGTCACCCTTCCGGCCGCCGCCCAAAACGGGTCCACGGCGCCAGGAGTACGGATCGTCCGTCGTCTATTAAAATACCTTCCCCGGAGCTTCCGGCTGACGGTTTCCATATCGGGATCCCGATCCTTCGGCTCCTGCAAGGCAATATGGCCAAAAATGCGGCGAGGCATGTCTGCCTGTGGCCGCATCATGGCCAGGACACTTATTAAACCCGGCGGACGAGGGTACCCGCCACAACCTTGGCGGCGATCTCGCCGCACACCCCTTCAGGGGTTTCATCGGTCCGAAAGGACTATACGCAAATGAATTTCCGGCCGGCTCTTATGGTGCAAATGCGGATTTCCCCAAGTGTGAACAGACCCCGGGCGTCAAGCGCCACGGTTGACGGTCTGTTGCGCACCGCCCCAAACCGAGTTCCGGAAAGTCTTTCATCCGGCGCGATGCCTACCGACCATTCCCTGCTCCCTCCTTCGGGGCGGCGAAGCACACGGTCGAGGGCGCGCCGAGGAGCTTATACTCAATGGCAGAAAAAATGCTTATCGACGCCTCCCATCCTGAGGAGACTCGCGTCGTTGTCGTTCGTGGAAGTCGCATAGAAGAATTCGATTTCGAGTCGGAGCACAAGAAACAGATACGCGGCAATATCTACCTGGCAAAAGTGACGCGCGTCGAGCCGTCTCTCCAGGCAGCCTTTGTCGATTACGGCGGCAATCGCCACGGTTTCCTCGCTTTCTCCGAAATCCATCCGGACTATTACCAGATCCCGCTGGCCGATCGACAGGCGCTGCTTCAGGCGGAAGCCGAAGATGCGGTCAATGATCCCGATTTCGAAAGCGCCGATGACGCCGAAGTCGTCCCCGCCAAGGCAAAGTCCAGAGCGAAGGCCAAGCCGGCCGAAACCGACGACGCCGGCGAAGAGACCAAGGGCACCAAGTCGCGTCCGCGTCGCAGCCGCCGCGGCAAGAAGACCGGTGACGACGTCAAGTCCGAAGACGGGGACGCAGTGGTTGCGGCTGAAGAAGCTTCCGCGACCGGCAGCGACTCCGGTGATGACGACACGCCGACCGAAATGGCGGCAGATGTCGAAGCCGATGAAATCTCGGAACCGGTTTCACGGCGCAAGCGCAGAAACGGCAATGACGATTCCGACAATGGCGGCAATGATGACGACAGCGTCGAGTCGGTCGGTTCCGAAGACGCGATGGAAGAAGTTCCGATGCGCTCGCAGCGCAAGCCGCGCAAGCAGTACCGCATCCAGGAAGTCATCAAGCGTCGCCAGATCCTCCTGGTCCAGGTGGTCAAGGAAGAACGCGGCAACAAGGGTGCGGCGCTGACGACCTATCTGTCGCTTGCCGGCCGCTATTCGGTGCTGATGCCCAACACCGCACGCGGCGGCGGCATTTCCCGCAAGATCACCAACCTGCCCGACCGCAAGCGGCTCAAGGAAATCGCCCGCGAGTTGGAAGTGCCCAAGGGCATGGGCGTGATCCTGCGCACCGCCGGCGCCAACCGCACCAAGGTCGAGGTCAAGCGCGATTTCGAATATTTGATGCGGCTGTGGGAGAATGTCCGCAACCTGACGCTCAAATCAACCGCGCCAAGCCTCGTCTACGAGGAAGGCAGCCTGATCAAGCGCTCGATCCGCGACCTTTACAACAAGGACATCTCGGAAATCATGGTGTCCGGTGAAGAGGGCTACCGCGAAGCCAAGGACTTCATGAAGATGCTGATGCCGAGCCACGCCAAGGTGGTTCAGCCCTACCGGGACCTGCATCCGATCTTCGCCCGCTCCGGCATCGAGGCGCAGCTCGACAAGATGCTGCAGCCTCAGGTGACGCTCAAGTCCGGCGGCTACATCATCATCAACCAGACCGAAGCGCTGGTTGCGATCGATGTCAACTCGGGCCGGTCCACCCGCGAGCATTCCATCGAAGACACGGCGCTGCAGACCAACCTGGAGGCAGCCGACGAAGTTGCCCGTCAACTGCGCCTGCGCGACCTGGCCGGCCTTATCGTCATCGACTTCATCGACATGGAAGAAAACCGCAACAATCGTGCGGTCGAGAAGCGGATGAAGGATTGCCTGAAAAACGACCGGGCCCGTATTCAGGTTGGCCGGATTTCGCATTTCGGCCTGCTGGAAATGTCGCGGCAGCGCATCAGGGCCTCGGTGCTGGAAAGCACCATGCAGATCTGCCCGACCTGCGGCGGCAATGGTCACATCCGGTCGCAGTCGTCGGTGGCGCTGCACGTGCTGCGCGGCGTCGAGGAGCATCTGCTCAAGAACACCACGCATGACATCATCGTGCGCACCACCGCCGACACCGCGCTCTACATGCTCAACCACAAGCGCGACACGGTTGTGGATCTGGAAAACCGCTTCGGTGTCTCGATCAGCTTCTCCGCCGACGAAACCGTGGGCGCCAACCACTTCGCCATCGATCGCGGAGCGGCGGTGGAAAAGCCCGTCAATATCGAGCACATCACCGTCAACGCGCCGGCCTATGCCGATGACGACGACGATCTGGAGATCATCGAGGAGGTCGATGACGAGAGCACGGAGACCGAAGAGGTCACCGAGGCCGACGGCAATGCTTCCAGCGGGGATCGTCCCGAACGCGAGGACGGCCAAGGCAAGAAGCGCCGCAGGCGCCGCCGTCGTGGCGGACGCAAGTCCGATGGCGACACCGGCAATGACGATCAGTCCGCTTCCGCCGACAACGGCTCCGATGCAGATGATGATGGCGACGACGATGCCTCCTCCGACGGCGAGACCTCGGCTTCATCCGACGATGGTGACAATGATGAGCAGCGCCGTGGCAAGCGCCGCCGTCGCGGCAAGCGTGGCGGACGCCGCAACCGCGAAGAGGATGGCGCTGCAACGGATTCGTCGGCTGACGGCGATGCCGGCGTGAGTGGCGGCGCCCTTCAAGCCTCGTCGGACGACGCGGCGACCGGCGATGCGGTAGCTGCCACAGAGACTGGCGACGTGCCGGAAGCCGCCATGGCCACCGCCCCCGTCGTGGAAACGTCCGAGAAGGCCGAGAAGCCTGAAAAACCGGAAAAGCCTGCCCGTCGTCCGCGTCGCACCAAGGCGCAGATTGCTGCGGAAAAGGCCGCGGAAGCAGAAGCACAGGCGGCTGCGGCTTCCGAGGATGCAGCGCCCGATAGCGCTGCCGCCCCTGAGGAAGCTGGTGCCCAGGAAGCTGCTGTCGAGGCCGACAAGGATGGTGCAGAAACCACCGAGCCGGCCACCTCAGCCAGCGAACCTGACCAGGCCGCAGAAGAGACGGGCGCTGACCGGACTGCGCGCACCGACCTGGCTGCGATCGCCACCGCTCCAGTGGTGACATCCTCCAAGCCCAAGGAAGAGAGCGACAAGCCCAAAAAAGGCGGCTGGTGGCAGAAGCGCGGCTTCTTCTAGGCCTTGAGCTTCAGCATGAGCAATGTGTAAACCGGCGGGCGACCGCCGGTTTTTCATGTCCTGATGCGAGCGGCATGACGCACCTGCGGAAACACTCCCATCCGACTGTTTTCCCGGGCAAATTGTCGGCAGCCCTGTCCGGCTCCGCCTGAGCACATTACCCGAACTCCCACCGCTCCACCGGCCAGATGGATCAGCGCTTGCCGAGCCAGCCTTCCATGCGGTCAAGTGCGCGGCTCATGTCATCATGGCTTCCTGCATAGGAAAACCGCATGAAGCGCGCGCCATCAACCGGGTCGAAATCCCTGCCCGGGGTCGCCGCCACATGGATGTCGGCCAGCATCTGGCGGGCAAACGCCATCGAATCATTGGTGTGCCCGGAGACGTCCACCCAGGCATAGAACGCGCCGTCCATGGGCGCCGCGAAGGGCAAGGCCAGCGCCGGCAGCCGCGCGGCAAGCAATGTCCGGTTCTGGCGGTAGCCCTCGCGGACCAGGTCCATTTCCGCAGTTGCATCCAGCGCCGCCTCGGCGGCGATCTGGGAGAGCTCCGGCGGGCTGATGTAGAGGCTCTGCGCCAGGCATTCGACCGGCCGCACCAGGTCCTCGGGCAGCACCATCCATCCGATGCGCCAGCCGGTCATGCAAAAATACTTGGAAAACGAGTTGATGACGATCGCATTGTCGGACACCGACAGGGCCGTCGTCTCCTCGCCGGTCCACGTCAGGCCATGGTAGATTTCATCCGAAATGAAGGCCACGCCCCGCTCCACGCACCAGGCGTCGAGCCGGGCGATAGCCTGTTTCGAATGAACCGCGCCGGTGGGATTGGCGGGACTGGCGATCAGCACGCCCGCGACCCGCCCGCCTGCCTCGCGCTCGGCCGCCTCGATGGCTTCGGGCGTAAGCGCATGCCCGGTCGCCGCGCCGACCGGGATCTCGATGACGTTGAGGCCCAGGGCAGAGAGGATGTTGCGATAGGCCGGGTAGCCCGGCCGCGTGATCACGACAAGATCGCCGGGATTGAACAATTGCAGGAAAGCCAGGTTGAACCCCGCGGAGGATCCCGTGGTGACGGCGATGCGGCGCGGATCCAGATCGACATCGTGGGCACGGCGGTAATGCGCCGCGATGGCCTGGCGGAGGCTCTTGAGACCGAGGGCATCGGTATAGCCCAGACGCCCGGCGTCCAGCGCCCGGGCAGCCGCGGCCAGGGCGGCAGCCGGCGCAGGGTGCGCAGGCTGGCCCACGGCCATTGAGATCACATCCCTGCCCTCGCCCCTGAGCCTGGTCGCTTCCGCCAGGACATCCATGGCATGAAACGGTTCGACCGACGGCTTGCGCTGCATTGCCAATTTCAAGACTCCCTTGTCAAACCCTGTGCCGCACCTGCCGGCAAGCACCGGGCTCGTGGCTCCAGCCGCACAAATGCCTGATTGTCATGTCCATCACAAGTGCGGGAAGATGAAGGCTTGAAGGGTTTAAGCAATTGCTTTTCCGGACTGAGCCATTACCTTTCGGGTATGAAGAGGACTTCACTGACAATGGACATGGTTTCCGGGGAATTTCGTGCCGGTATTGTGCGCCGCGTCTTTACCGCCTTTACCGCCGCGAGCCTTTCCTGCGCGCTGGCGCTGCCGGTCTACGCGCAGGGCAAGGTCCAGGTGGTGCGCGACGCTGAAATCGAAACGCTGCTGAGGGATTATGCAACGCCGGTCTTCAAGGCGGCAGGCCTGAAGACCAGCCGGGTCCAGATCGTGCTGGTCAATGACCAGAGTTTCAACGCCTTCGTCGACGGTTCACGGATTTTCGTCAACACCGGTGCGCTGGCTGCCGCTACCGTGCCGAACGAGATCATCGGCGTGATCGCGCATGAGGCCGGGCATCTGGCCGGCGGCCACCAGCAGAGACTGCGCGAACAGATCGCCGCCGCCCGCACCCTGGCGATCGTCGGAAGCCTGCTCGGCGCCGGCGCCATCGCCGCGGGCACCGTAGCCGGCAGTTCTGGCGGAGCGCAGGCCGGCGGAGCCCTGATCACGGCGACGCCGGGGCTCGTGCAGCGCAACCTGCTCAGCTACCGCCGCTCCGAGGAGATGAACGCCGACCAGGCAGCGGCGCGCTATCTCAATGCCACCGGTCAATCCATCCGCGGCATGCTGACCACGTTCGAGCGCTTCTCCCAAAGCCTCTCGCTGTCCGGGGTTCAGGTCGACCAATACCAGATCAGCCATCCCCTGCCGCGCGAACGCATCGCGCTGCTGGAGGAACTGGCGCGCAAGAGCCAGCATTTCGACGCCAAGGATCCTCCCGCCCTTGTCAATCGGCATCAGCTGATGCGCGCCAAGATCGCCGCCTATACCGGCGGCGCGAGCGCCGTGGCGCGGCTGTTCTCCCAGGACAGGACCTCGCTGGCTGCACGCTACGGGGATGCCATCGCCACCGATCTCGCCGGCAACTCCACCGCATCGCTGCAAAAGCTAGACGCCTTGATCCGGGAGCAGCCTAACAACCCCTATTTTCATGAGTTTCGCGGCGAGGTGCTGATCAAACTGCGCAGGAGCGACGAGGCGATCAAGGCATTCTCCCAGGCCGTCAGACTTGATCCGGCAAAGTCGCCGCTGATCCGGGCGCGGCTGGGCTTTGCGCTCGTGGCGTCCGGCAACCCCGGCAAAATGAGCCGCGCCATCGACGAATTGCGCGCCTCTGTGCAAAGCGAGCCGGAGAATTTCGCCGCCTACAGATACCTGTCTCAGGCTTATGCCCAAGCCGGCGACATCGCCAATGCGGACCTGATCATGGCCGAGGGTAATTTTCGCGCCGGCAACACGAAGGACGCCAAGGTCTTTGCGGCCCGCGCGCTGCAGAAGCTGCCCAAGGGCTCGCCCGGAGCGCTCAGAGCCAACGACATCTTAACCATCGGACAATAGAACATGTGCGCGGGGCCGAGGCGCCGCGCGATTGAAAAAGGATCCTGTTCAAATGGCAATTCGCACCCGCACCGGTCTGATGACCGCCCTGGTTCTCGGCGTCTGCACGGCCCTGCCGCTGCCCGCCGCGGCGCTCGACGACAGCCAGAAGCAGGAGTTCGGCGCGTTCATCCGCGAATATCTGCTGGCCAATCCCGAGATCATCGAAGAGATGAGCCAGGCGCTGGAGACCAAGAAGGAAGCCGAAAGCCAGATGATGGCTCAGGCGGCGATCAGCGAGAACACCGACGCCATTTTCAACGATCCGAACGACATGGTTCTCGGCAATCCGGATGGCGATGTCACCGTGGTCGAGTTCTTCGACTACAATTGCGGCTTCTGCAAACGCGCACTCAGCGACATGACCAGTCTTCTGGAAAAGGATTCCAACGTGCGCTTCGTGCTCAAGGAATTTCCGATCCTGGGACCGGACTCGCTTGCCGCGCACCGGGTTGCGATGTCTCTCCGCAAGCTTGCTCCCGAAAAATACAGTGATTTCCATATCCAGCTCATGAGCGGCGATACACGCGCCACCGAAGCGCATGCCATCGAGATCGCAAAGGGCCTCGGCGTAGACGAGGCAGCCCTGATCGCAGGCATGGAGGATCCGGCGATCGGTGACTCCATCCGTCAGACCTATGAACTGGCAAACGCGCTCGGCATTTCCGGAACGCCGTCTTTCGTGATCGGCGACGAAGCCGTTTTCGGCGCCGTGGGCGAGGAAGCCCTGCTGGCAAGGATTTCCAACATGCGTGAGTGCCAAAGCACCCAGTGCTGAGGGTCTTGCGACAGCCTTGACCCGAAAGCGGCCCCAATCGCTTGTGGACAATCCCGGCGCTCCGGCGAAAGCCTTCCCTGACCGTTGACAAGCAGTGTATGACTTGTGGTCCAAAACCAGCGCGCCCGGGAAGCCCGGCGCCAGCCGTATTCCCCGCTCACGGCCCCTTGCGGACTTGTCACAGGGCAGTTCGGGGCTGTAAAGGGACGGTCAATCCGCGAGACGGCGCTCAAAGCCGTCCGCAGCAACAAACAGAGGCAGCAGTCCGATGGCAACAAGAAAACCGTCGATCGACCAGGATCTGATCCGGGATCTGGCCAATATTCTCAACGAAACAGACCTGACCGAGATCGAGATCGAACAGGATGACCTTCGTGTGCGGGTGAGCCGCGCCGGAACGCCTCAGATGATCCAGGCGCCGATCGCGCAGCCGCAGATGTCGGCGCCGGCGGCGCAGAGCCAGCCAGCCGCGCCTTCCGCTGAAGCCACGGCTGCGGCCGCGACCCGGACCGCCAACACGGTCACAGCTCCGATGGTCGGCACCGTCTACATGTCGCCCGCCCCCGGCGCCAAGCCCTTCGTCGAAGTGGGACAAACCGTCAAGGAAGGCCAGACAATCCTGATCATCGAGGCGATGAAGACCATGAACCAGATTCCCGCGCCGCGATCCGGCAAGGTTGTCGACGTGCTGGTCAGCGACGGCCACCCGGTGGAATATGCCGAACCGATGATCGTGATCGAGTAAGTGAGCCAGGCCATGTTCTCCAAGGTCCTCATCGCAAATCGGGGCGAGATCGCACTCAGGGTGCTCAGGGCTTGCAAGGAGCTCGGCATCCAGACCGTGGCGGTGCATTCCACCGCGGATCAGGACGCCATGCATGTGCGGCTCGCCGACGAGAGCGTCTGCATCGGACCGCCGCCGTCGCGTGACAGCTATCTCAACATCCACCAGATCGTCGCGGCCTGCGAGATCACCGGGGCGGACGCAGTGCATCCGGGCTACGGGTTCCTGTCCGAAAACGCCAAGTTCGCCGACATTCTGGAAGCGCACGGCATCACCTTCATAGGCCCGACCGCGGACCATATCCGGATCATGGGCGACAAGATCACCGCCAAGAAGACGGCCGTGTCGCTGGGCATCCCTTGCGTTCCGGGGTCGGACGGCGAAGTCCACGATGTCGAGCAGGCTCTCGAAATCGCCAAGGAAACCGGCTATCCGGTGCTGATCAAGGCCACCGCCGGCGGCGGCGGACGCGGCATGAAGGTTGCCCACAACGCCGAGGAGCTTTCCGAAGCGCTCTCGACGGCGCGGTCGGAAGCGCTCGCGAATTTCGGCAATGACGCCGTCTACATGGAAAAATACCTCGGCCAGCCGCGCCACATCGAGATCCAGGTTCTGGGCGACGGTGAAGGCAACGCGGTGCATCTGGGCGAGCGCGACTGCTCGCTGCAGCGGCGTCACCAGAAGGTCTGGGAAGAAGCCAATTCGCCGTCGCTGAACGAAGACCAGAGGATGGAAATCGGCGAGATCTGCGCAGTGGCGATGCGCAAGCTGAAATATCGCGGCGCCGGCACCATTGAGTTCCTCTACGAGAACGGCGAGTTCTATTTCATCGAGATGAACACGCGGCTGCAGGTCGAGCACACGATCACCGAGGCGATCACCGGCATCGATCTCGTCAACGAGCAGATCCGCATCGCATCAGGCGCCGGCCTGTCGGTCACGCAGGAAGACATCCGCTTCCATGGCCACGCCATCGAGTGCCGCATCAATGCCGAAGACCCCTCCACCTTCGTGCCCTCGCCCGGCACGATCACCCATTACCACCCGCCGGGCGGGCTTGGCGTCCGGGTCGATTCCGGCGTCTATCAGGGCTACAAGATCCCGCCCTATTACGACAGCCTGATCGGGAAACTGATCGTTCACGGGCGGACGCGGGTCGAGTGCATGATGCGTCTGAGGCGGGCGCTGGACGAGTTCGTCGTCGATGGCATCAAGACCACCATCCCGCTGTTTCGCGATCTTCTCGCCAATCCGGATATCGCAAATGGCGACTATGACATCCACTGGCTGGAAAAATTCCTTGCGGACAAGGCAGGCAAATAGAGTTCTGGCCTCGTCCGGGGAAGCCTGAGCCGTGCGGGGCGGCGCATATCCCCGGATCACGCCCGAGCTCCTGTTGCGCGCCTATGCGTCGGGATTGTTTCCTATGGCCGATTCGGCCGACGATCCGGACCTCTTCTGGGTCGAACCGGAACTGCGCGGGGTTCTGCCGCTCGATGCGTTTCATGTGCCCAAGCGCCTTGCCCGCACAATACGGCAGGCGCCGTTCGAGATCCGCTTCGACACGGCCTTCGACGAGGTGCTCGCGGCTTGCGCCCAGAGCGTCAGCAACCGGCCCTCGACCTGGATCAATTCAACCATTGCCGAACTCTATGGCAGCCTCCACCGGCTGGGCCACGCCCACAGCGTGGAAGCCTGGCGCGACGGCGAGCTGGTCGGCGGGCTATATGGCGTCTCGCTGAGACGGGCGTTCTTCGGCGAAAGCATGTTCAGCCGGCAAACCGATGCCTCCAAGGTCTGCCTGGTGCACCTGGTCGAGAGGCTGCGCCAACGCGGCTTCGTGCTGCTCGACACCCAGTTCACCACCGAGCATCTCAAGCGCTTCGGCGCGATCGACATTCCTCGCGCGGAGTATGCGGAGTTGCTCGAGGATGCGCTCGAAGGCCCGGACCTGGCTTTCTGACAGGGACTTGAAACGGCACGGTTCCAAACCTTGTGCTTTTCCGCTCGAAAGTCCCTGAGTTCCACGACCGGGATCGCAACCCACACTCATTCATGTCTGGTTCAGCCGGATGACGGCAAGAGGTCCTGCCTGATCGGCAAGCATTTTGGACCTCGGTGCGGATACTGCAGTCCAAAGAGCCGGTCGATCGCAACGGATGGAACCCTATAGGCGCCTCAGACGTTGTGGCGCGAAGGGTTTTCTCTAAAGGAGTTCGTCTCTTGACACTTACACGGGTTTTACTCGCCTCCACCGCCATCAGCCTCTGTGGCTTCGGCTTCACCCAAGCAGGTCCATTGACCCCTGCCCGATCCTTGACAGATCCGGGATTCACGTCCTCTCAGGCCTTTATCCAGGTGCAAATGAGTGTCGGAGACGCCGAAGCCGCGCTCGCTGCGGCTGTTGCACGGCTGCAGGAAGCGCAAGATTCAGGCGTGGGTGTCGAAGCTGCACAGGCAGCCGTTGCAGCCGCGGAGGCAAATCTGGAGGCCGCGCAAGCCGCCCCCGAGCCTGCTCCTGAACCGGAAGCACCGCCTGAACCAGAACAAGCGCCCGCTCCAGAACCTGAGCCAGCAGCCGAGCCAGCGCCTGCGCCCGAACCCGAGCCAGCGCCTGCGCCCGAGCCTGAGGCAGCCCCGGCGCCTGAGCCCGAGGCTGCCCCGGCGCCTGAGCCCGCACCTGAAGCAGCCCCGGAACCGGAGGCGGAACCGGGCCCAGAGCCGACTGAACAACCGGCAGCGGAAGACCCTGAACCCGAAGCTGAGCCAGCACCTCAGCCGGAGGCAGCCCCGGAAGCGACGTCCGAGCCCGACGCAGCGCTCGAGCCCGAGCCAGAGGCGACGACCGAGCAACCTGTAGAAGAAGCCCCTGTGCCGGAAGCGAGGCCCGCTCCTGAAGCAGAGCCGGAAACGCCTGCTCCGGCCACGGAACCGGCGACCGAGCAACCTGCAGCGGAAGCTCCGGTGCCGGAGCCGAAACCGGCTCCCGACGCAGCACCGGAAGCCCAACCGGAAACGCCTGCCCAGGATGCAGACCCTGCTTCCGAACCGGCACAGGCGACAGAACCTGCCCCGGAAACACCCGCAGCCGAGACCGACGCCGAGCAGCCCGCGGCTGATCCGGAGCAGTCCGCTCAACCGGCTGGTGACGGCGAAGCACCGCGTGCGCCTGAAAGCGAGGTGCTGACCCTGCCCGTGGAAGACGGCGCCCCTGTGCTTGACAGCGCCAAGGAACAACCCGTTGCAGGTGAAGAGCCCGCACCGGCTGCATCAAGTGAACCTGCAGAACCGGCCCCCACGTCCGACGCGGAATCCCAGAGGGCGTCCCCGCGAGGCGAACCGGTTCCGCAGGCGCTTTTCGAGCGCGGCGAACGCTTCGACGACGAGCCCGTGCGCGAGCAGGAAACCAACGTCACCATCATCAACCAGGTCGATAACCGGACCATCATCGAGGTCGACAATCGCACGATCATCGAGCACGACGAGCGCGAGCGGCTCCGGGCCGGTAGCGAAGAGGTCTATTACGAGCGGCTGGAAGGCGGACGGGTTCGCGAGGTTGTCGTGCGTCCGAACGGTGTGCAACTGGTAACGATCACCAATCGCTGGGGCGACATGATCCAGCGCAGCCGGATCATGCCTGACGGGCGCGAATATGTGCTGTTCTACGCCGATGCCAGCAGCGACGGCTCGCGGCAAGCTTTCGTTGACCCAGGCCGCCGACTGCCCCCGTTGCGCCTGCAGATCCCGATCGAGGAGTACATCCTGGACGCGACCGCAGCCGAGCCATCGGCCTATCTCGACTTCCTGATGGAGCCGCCCGTCGAACAGGTCGAGCGTCTCTACACGGTCGAGGAAGTCAGGCGGTCAGCCCGCGTTCGCGACAAGGTCCGCCGCATCGATCTCGACTCGCTTACCTTCGAGTTCGGGAAGGCGACGATCGCCGAGGACCAGATCCAGCGGCTCTCCGATGTCGCCGCGGCGATGACTGGGATCCTTGAAGAGAACCCCGCCGAAACCTTCCTGATCGAGGGCCATACCGACGCAGTGGGCACCGACAACGCCAACCTGCTGCTCTCGGACAAACGCGCCGAGACCATTGCAGTGGCCTTGACCGACGTGTTCGGCGTTCCGCCTGAAAACCTGGTGACCCAGGGCTATGGCGAGCGCTACCTCAAGGTCTCCACCGAGGCCCCCGAGCGGCTCAACCGTCGCGTGACCATCCGGCGCATCACGCCGCTGGTAACCCCGGTCGCCTCAAGATAAGGCGGGCAGGCAGCCGATCAACCAGCCCCAAGCGCCGCGCATCCAACTGGATGCGCGGCGTCATTCTGCTTAGGCTGGTTCCCCGGTCCGAATGCCAAGTGTCTAACACAGCATAAAATGACCACTATTGTCCGGACTGTCACAGATATTGCACTGTGGATCCGACAGTTTTATGCCTTGCCGCACAATCAGTCTGCATTGGAGTTTTAATCTGAGTCTCGCGGCAGCATTCTGGCTGCATGCGCTCCTGATCGTACTGCTGATATTGTCACCCACCGTGCGCCGCCCCGCGCCTGAAACCACACAGGCCGTCTCGGTTGCCATTGTTCTGGAGACCAACGTAACGTCAGTCGCGGCAGACCCTGCAGCGGCTGCAACTCCGCCGCAAAACAACCCCGCCTCGCCAGCGATACCGGCCATCCCCAAACTGCCGCGGCGGATCATGGCTCCACGCTCGGGCAATTCTGAACTGTTTTCCGTCACCCGCTTTTTTGCCGATGAGGTCCTGTCCAAGCCGCGCAACACCCAGGCGCGCAAAGCGCTCGGCCAACTTGAAAACGACGAAAAGGCGGTGCAGATCTGCAATCTCGAGGCGATGGAGCAAGCGAAGCGCCAGTGGAAAACCCTCCAACCGGATTTCGTTGTTGCTTATGCAACGGCCGCTATTGTTCTCGAAGACGACTTGATCGTAGCAGACGGCGCAGCTCTGCATAGCGAGCACGACTGGCACGCCCTTCGCTATCGATGCAGGGTGCGGGCCGACCGAACGGGCGTAACCGCCTTTTCCTTCGCGGTCGGCGGAGCGATTCCCAGGGCGCGCTGGGAAGAGATCAGCCTGCCCGCTGGCATTGACTGAACAGGCCGTTCGAGATCATTTCATCAGGTGCCTGGCGTCGGCGCCGGGATGTCGGACTGCTGCTTGCATTCCTTGAGCCAGACATCATAGACGGCGTGATCGACCGCGTTGAGGCCCGGCGAATCGGCGAACATCCAGCCGGTGAACAGGCGGCGGATCTTGCGGTCGAGCGTGATTTCGTCGACCTCGACGAAGGTGGTGGTCTTGGGTGGCTCGGTCTCGTCGCGGCTGTAGCAGACGCGCGGGGTCACCTGCAGCGCGCCGAACTGCACCGTCTCGCCCACATAGACATCGAAGGTGGTGATTCGCCCGGTGATCTTGTCGATGCCGGAGAACACCGCCACGGGATTCTCAATTCTTGCGGCAAGAGCAGGCGCTGCGACCGACAAGGCCAGCGATACGGCGATAAGAGCGCCGGTTCGCTTTGCGAAATTGATCGTGTGGATGTTCATCAGCTTCACTCGTCACAATGCCCGGGAGGGCTGCTCCGGCATATCTACCGCACCGGCGTCAAAGAAGCGCTAACCATGAATTGTGGCATTGCTGCGCCAGACACTCGCGAACGCGTCAGGATTTCGGGGTCCAGGCGTCGTAGTCGCCGGTCACGTGCGGACGGGCGCCCTGGTTGAGGATCGACCCCTTGGGATGGTAGGCGCGGCCGGTGCCGGTCAGGTTCGGCTGATGCATCTTTTCCCACGGCTTGGCCGCGTAGACCTCGTCGGCGGGAGAAACATCGGTGCGATGGTGCATCCAGCCGTGCCAGCCTGCCGGAATCGCCGACGCCTCTGAAGGTCCGTTGTAAATCACCCAGCGGCGGGTGCGGCCTTCGGAATCAAGTCCACCTTGATAATAGAGATTGCCGGCCTCGTCCTCGCCGACATGCGTGCCATGCCGCCAGGTGTGAAATCTGGTGCCGAGCGTCTGACCATTCCACCAGGTGAATATCTGAAGCAGGAGCGTCTTCATGAAAGCCTCTTGTCCGTGGACCCGGCGACCCTCTCGATGAGCCGCGTCATATTCCGCCTTATGGCCCGCTCGGACCGCATTGTCCAGTGGCGGGCGCCGCTTCTGCTCAGCGCAATTTCATCTTGAAGCCGGCATGGCTCCGGATGAAACCGAGGCTTTCATAGAACCGGTGTGCATCCGTCCGCGCGGCGTTCGACATCAATTGCACCAGGCGGGCGCCCTTGTTCGTGGCCTCGCTAATCGCGTGGTTGATCATTGCCTGGCCGATGCCGCGCCCGCGCATGTCGCTTCTCGTGTGGACCGCCTCGATGGTCAGGCTTGATGCGCCTCTCCCAGTGAGCGAGGTGATCAGCGTGGTCTGGAACGTGCCCACCACCTCGCCGCCCAGCACCGCGACATAAAGCGCGTCGTTGGAACTCCCGGCGATGCGATCGAAGGCCGCGAGGTAGAGCGGCAGATCGGCCGGATCGGCGCTGTCGCCATGACCGCCAAGCGTATCCTGGGCGAACATCGCGGCAATCGCCGCCACATCGCCGCGCTCTGCCGCACGGATTTCGACGGTTTCCGTCATGGTGTCTCATTCCCCTCAACGACACTTCGGATGCTGCGGATGACACACCGCAAACCCGCAAAAGCACAAGCCCCCATCCCGGCTGCCTTGTCCCGAATCCCTATCCCCGGCATGATGGCACAGAAGCCAGTCGAGGAGCGCGCTCATGACCCCGAAATTCGCCGCCGCAGCGCTGTTGTGCACAGTGCTGGCATCATCCGCCACTCTCGCCCAGGACGGGCCGATCGGCATCGCCTTCGCCGAAGCGCCGGAACAGTCCTCGGGCGTCTGCACCGGGCAGAACACCGACAGGACGCTTGCCTGCGCGCGGGCCAAATGCGTCGATGGCGGGGCGCTGGCGGAGGACTGCCTGAGGGTAAAATGGTGCTATCCGGCGGGCTGGTCGGCCGATCTGTTCGTGCAGCACCAGGAAGGCCTGCACTGGCACGAATATCTCTGCGGCTGGCAGTCGAAGGAAGCGGTTGAGGCTGCCGTGAAGGTCGCCTGCGACCGAGAGCTTCGGCCCTACATCATCGAATGTTCGACGGTGCGGTTCTGGGACAATCAGGGCCAGGAAATCGCCGCCGAATGACCTCGCGCGCTGTTTATCCGGCGAGGGGTTTCGACAGGATAAGCGCCGGAATGCCGGATTCGCCCTTGCCGCAATTGGCAGTGCGGCCGGTCTCTTCCATGCCGTGGGCCTTGTAGAAGGCGATCGCCGGCTCATTGCCGGGATCGACCTCCAGCGTCAGGCTTTGCGCGTCCGGAAAGCAGGTCTCGATCTCGGCGAAGAGATCACGCCCGACGCCGAGCCCCTGGCATTCGGGGCGCACGTAAAGCTGATGCAGCGACACGGCTTTGGTGTCGGCTGCGTAGCTTGCGAAGGCGACGCCGCCGATCAGCTTGCCGTCATCGGCTACCAGGAACTCGCCATGGGGGCGTTCGAGAGAGGCCTTGATCGCGGCGTCGGAATGCCACTCGGCGATGATCTCCTCGACCCTGGCCGCCCCATAAAACGGCGCATAGGTCGCCCGCCAGGTCTCTGCCAGCACATCACGGATGGCGGGAATGTCGCGGGCAGAGGCTGAGCGGACGAAGAACATGGGCCGCCCTACTCGTCGACAATGCCGAGCTTGGACTTGACCAGCGCCTGAACCGCAGCGGGATTGGCCTTGCCGCCGGTGGCCTTCATCACCTGGCCGACGAACCAGCCGGCAAGTGCGGGCTTGGCCTGGGCCTTGGCCACCTGGTCCGGGTTGGCGGCGATCACCTCGTCGACGGCCTTTTCGATGGCGCCGGTGTCGGTGACCTGCTTCATGCCGCGGCTTTCGACGACTTCCGTTGGGTCACCGCCCTCTTCCCAGATGATCTCGAACAGGTCCTTGGCGATCTTGCCGGAGATGGTGCCGTCCTTGATCAGGTCGATCACGCCGCCGAGCTGGGCGGGGGAAACCGGAGTCTCTTCAATACCTTTGCCGGATTTGTTCAAGGCACCCAGCAGGTCGTTGATAACCCAGTTGGCGGCCGTCTTGCCATCGCGGCCCCTGGCCACTTCCTCGAAATAGTCGGCAATGGCCTTCTCCGAAACCAGGATCGAGGCGTCATAGACGCTCAAGCCCATGTCGGCCACCAGCCGCGCCTTCTTGTCGTCGGGCAGTTCCGGCAGATGCGCCTTCAGGCTCTCGACAAAGGCGTCGTCGAACTCAAGCGGCAGCAGGTCGGGATCGGGGAAATAGCGGTAGTCATGCGCGTCTTCCTTCGAGCGCATCGAGCGGGTCTCGCCCTTGCCCGGATCGAACAGCCTCGTCTCCTGGTCGATCGTGCCGCCATCCTCGATGATGGCGATCTGGCGCCTCGCCTCGTAATCGATGGCCTGGCCGACAAAGCGGATCGAGTTGACGTTCTTGATCTCGCAGCGCGTGCCGAAGTCACCGCCGGGCTTGCGCACCGACACATTGACGTCGGCGCGCATCGAGCCCTCGTCCATGTTGCCGTCGCAGGTGCCGAGATAGCGCAGGATCGACCGCAGCTTGGTGACATAGGCCTTGGCCTCGTCTGCCGAGCGCATGTCGGGCTTGGAGACGATCTCCATCAGCGCCACGCCGGAGCGGTTCAGATCGACATAGGACATGGAAGGATGCTGGTCGTGCATCGACTTGCCGGCGTCCTGCTCGAGATGCAGCCGCTCGATGCCGATCTCGATGTCCTCGAACTGGCCCTGGCGGTCGGGACCGACGGAAATTATGATCTCGCCCTCGCCTACGATCGGATCCTTGTACTGGGAGATCTGGTAGCCCTGCGGCAGGTCGGGGTAGAAGTAGTTCTTGCGGTCGAACACCGAACGCTTGTTGATCTGCGCCTTGAGCCCGAGACCGGTGCGCACGGCCTGGGCCACGCATTCCTCGTTGATCACCGGCAGCATGCCGGGCATCGCGGCGTCGACAAGACTGACATTGGAATTGGCGGATTTGCCGAAGCCGGTGGAGGCGCCCGAGAACAGCTTCGAATTGCTGGTCACCTGGGCGTGAACCTCAAGCCCGATGATGACTTCCCAATCGCCGGTGGCGCCGGGAATGAGCCTTTTGGGATCAGGGGTGCGGGTGTCGACGAGGGTCATGGAAGGCTCATTGTCTAGGAAGGAACAGCTCCCTGTCGGGTAGAACAAAGCCGCCCGGACTGCAAGGCTTTCCGGCCCTTGGGCGGCGCAATCGCGCGAAATCCGCGTCCAGATTGTTTGACCGAGATCAATGCGCACAGGCCGTCGAGGTGGGATTCTCGGCTCAACAGCAAAGAGGAGCGGATCATGAGCGTACTTGATATTTTCAGCCGGGTGAACCGGCAGGCAGACCTGATGGACGCCATGATGAAGAAACTCGGCGTCTCCGATGAATTCGCCAGACTGCCGGACCATGCAGGCGTTCTGCGCCGTGCGGCCAACCGGTGCCTGACCTGCGACCGGCCCGATGCCTGCGAGCACTGGCTGGCGCACGAAAGCCAGCCGGACGAGGCGCCCGGCTTCTGCCGCAACCACGACCTTTTCGCGCGGGTGATTGGAAACATGGAAAAGAACGCACAACCCGCAGCCTGATTCAGCAGATCCCTCTAGGCAGAGAGTTCTTTGCCCAACTTCAACACCCGGAGCGGGAGATCGTCTCCGGGTATTTTTTTGCAGGCTTTGTCAGGGACTGTAGAGCCCATCCTCGTCCGGCGCCTGTTCGCCACCGGGCGAGAACTCCTTGATCATTTCGACCTTGTCGATGTCCTCGTCCAGCGGTTCGGAATAGGTGACGTAATAGGCCTTCACGCGATAGCCCTGGCGCTTGTAGAGCTGGATCGCACCCAGGTTGCGTGCGTGGGAGTCGAGCCGGGCGGCGGAATAGCCGCGTTGCCTTATGGCCGATTCGATCTCGTCCAGCAGGGCCGTGCCGATGCCCCTGCCCTGAAACGACGGATGAACCCAGAGGTCGGTGATGAAATCGTCGGCCTTTTCGCAGGCCCCCCATCCGGCCAGATCGCCGTCCCATTCGGCAACCAGGATATCGGGCCAGCAGCGGGTGCAGAAGTCATAATAGGCATTTTCGGCGTTCTTGCGCAGCCGGCCTGCATCCTCGCCCCAGATCCTGATGACGTTTTCCCAGGCCGCCAGCCCGATCCGGGCCAGGCTCTGGGCTTCGGCGGAACTTGCTGGCCGGATAACAAGCATATGGACGGCTCCGTCGGATCATTATCGCGCCAGACAACGCGCTCCCATGGTCCGACTGTCGCCGGAAACGATCATTTCAGCAAGTGCTAGGGTCTGCGCCCCGCTTCCGGCTGATCCCGCAGGCGTCCGCGGCAGCGACAGTCATCCGAAAATTCCGGCCTGTGCCGCTCAGCCATTGATGCCCGCGAGGGCAAGGCACATCCGGATCAGCGGGATGTCGCGGCCCAATCCCCTCGACGGGCGCGAGATCTGGTGACCGGGAACGAAGCCCATGCGCTGGTAGAGCCTGATGGCGCCGGTGTTGCGCAGATGGGTCTCGATCCAGGCCTCGTGATGGCCTTCCGCGAAGATCTCGCCCAGAAGCCTGCCGATCAGCGCCGTGCCGGCGCCTTTGCCCTGAAACGCGCTGTGTACCCACATTTCGGTGATTTCATTGCCGCCCGCGGCGCGGGCGCCCCAGCCGCCCGGCAGCCCGTCAAACTCGGCGATCCAGATGCCGGGCCAGAGATCCAGCGCTTCGGCCTGCTGCCTGTCGCTGGCGAGATCGCGATAGCCCGGATGATCTGCGGCTCCAGGCTCCAGTGCCGGGAAATTCGACCAGAAGGCATTCCGCGAGATCGCGGCGATGACCGGAACGTCGTTCTCCGTGGCGGGACGCAGGGTAAGCAAGAGGCCTGTCCGATCGTCAGACTGTCAGGGTTCGGTCGCGCGACGACCGGCGGGATGGCCGCCACGCGAAGCGCTGTTTGCGGCCCGACTTTCGCCGGAAACGAGCGGTTCGGCAAGTCCGGTTGCAATATTTCGCGCGTGCGCCGGAATCCTGGAAGCGGGTGCACACGCAGAGATGCAACACTTCTCAAGTATCAAGGCCGCGCTGACAGTCGCTCACCTTGACCCGTCCGCCGCGCGGACTTATCCAGGTAAAGTCCAGCAAAGAATGGAGCCTTTTTGTCTAACTTGTCCGAGTCCCGCTGAAGGGCCTGCGTCACGCGTCCTGAACGCCGCGCACGGCCCTGCAAAAACACGATAGCCGCCGGTTCGCCGAGCCGGCAGATGTTTTTGTGCGCTCATCCAAGCGCCATTTCCGGACTTCAGACAATGGACATATCACGCGCAGAACAGCGCATTCTGCACCTGCTTGCACAAGGCGGCAGGATTGAACTCGTCCGCGACGACAGCAGAAAGATCTCAGGAATCAGGCTGATCACCCGTGAGGGCTGGCTGTTTGGTGGTCTCGATCTCGAAACCTTTCGCAAGCTCAAGCGCAAACGCGCGATCAGTTCGCGGCAGGGGAGGCCCTATTCGGTCACCAGACGCGGCCTGGAACTTGTCAGGTCGCAGCTCAACAACAGGTAAAACCAAAGCGGCGCCTCCCGGCGCCGCTTTCAACTGTTACAACCAAGTGGTTTCAGGCGCCTACCACCAGCGCTTCGGCTCGAACCGGCCCGCTGCCTGTTCGATCACATGGGCGGTCTTGAACAGGGTTTCCTCGTCGAAGGGGCGGCCGATCAGTTGCAGGCCGAGCGGCAGGCCCTTGGGGTCGAGGCCCGCAGGGACTGCAATTCCGGGGAGGCCCGCCATGTTGACGGTGACGGTGAAGATGTCGTTCAAATACATCTTCACCGGGTCGCTTGCCAGGTTCTCGTCGCCCACGGCGAAGGCCGAGGACGGCGTGGCCGGCGTCAGGATGGCGTCGACGCCGGCGTCAAAGGCCAATTCGAAATCGCGCTTGATCAGGGTGCGGACCTTCTGCGCGCGCAGGTAATAGGCGTCGTAATAGCCGGCCGAGAGCACATAGGTGCCGATCATGATGCGGCGCTTGACCTCCTGGCCGAAGCCCGCGGCGCGAGTCTGCTCATACATGTCGGCGATGTCCTTGCCGGGCACGCGCAGGCCGTAGCGGACGCCGTCGTAGCGGGCGAGGTTGGACGAGGCTTCAGCGGGGGCGACAATGTAATAGGCGGGTAGCGCGTATTTGGTGTGCGGCAGCTCGATGTCGACGATCTCGGCGCCGGCATCCTTGAGCCAGGCGATGCCCTGCTGCCACAGCGCCTCGATCTCGTCGGGCATGCCATCAACGCGGTATTCGCGCGGGATGCCGATCTTCAGGCCCTTCACCGAGCCGCCGAGTGCTGCCTCGTAGTCAGGCACCGGGCGATCGACCGAGGTGGTGTCCTTGTCGTCGACCGAGGCCATGGATTTGAGCAGGATCGCCGCATCGCGCACGTCGCGGGCAATCGGGCCAGCCTGGTCGAGCGAGGAGGCAAAGGCGGCGATGCCCCAACGCGAGCAGCGGCCATAGGTGGGCTTTATGCCGACGGTGCCGGTAAAGGCAGCAGGCTGACGGATCGAGCCGCCGGTGTCGGTGGCCGTCGCCCCCGCGCAGAGCCAGGCCGCAACGGCTGCCGCCGAGCCGCCCGAGGAGCCGCCGGGCACGAGGTTGGCGTTGGAGCCTTCGGCGCGCCACGGGTTGATCACCGGGCCGTAATAGGAGCTCTCGTTGGACGAGCCCATGGCGAACTCGTCCATGTTCAGCTTGCCGAGCATGATCGCGCCGTCGGCCCAGAGATTGGCCGTGACGGTGGATTCGTAACGCGGCTCGAAGCCGTCGAGCACGTGGGAGCAGGCCTGGGTGTGCACGCCTTCGGTGGCATAGAGATCCTTGATGCCGAGCGGAATGCCTTCCAGCGCGCCTGCGGTTCCGGCAGCACGGCGGGCGTCGGACGCCTTCGCCATGTCGCGCGCCTTGTCCGCCGTGACCTTCACGTAGGCATTCAGCTCGGAATTGGCCGCCTCGATGGCCGAAAGATAGGCCTCGGTCAGCTCAAGGCTCGAAAACGCGCCCTTGCCCATCTCGTCACGGGCTTCGGCGATAGTCAGGCGGATGAGGTCGGTCATGCGGACAACTTCTTTTCAAAGAACCGGGAATAGCCGGAATCGGGATAATCGAGGACGGCGCCACATTCGGTGAAGCCGTGATTTTCGTAAAGCCGGACGGCGGCGGCGAGCCCCTCGCCTATGCCGGTCTCCAGCACCAGCCGCCCGATGCCAAGGGTTCGGGCGCGATCGCAGATCGCCTCCAGCAGAACCGAGCCGATGCGCTGGCCGCGCGCGGCAGGAACCGTGAACATGCGCTTGACCTCGCCGGTGCGTGCCCCCGCATCGTCTCCCACGTCCTTGAGCGCGCCCAGGCCCACGGCTTCGCCGGAATCGTTACGCGCGACGAACACGGTGGTGTCGGCGCGCGTCATTTCCTCGATGTCGAGGCCGAAGTGGAATTCGGCCGGCGCCAGGGGAATGAGATAGGCGTCAAGCGCCTCCACCAGCTCTTTCACCTCGTCCTGCAACGGCGATTCAATGGCGACAGAGACAGCCATGGCCTATTCGACCACCTTCGGAACAACGAAGAAATGGTCGGTGCTGTCGGGCGCGTTGGCGACGATGTCTTGCGCCTTGGAGCCATCCGTGACGACGTCGGCGCGCTTCTTCATCGCCATCGGCGTGACCGAGGTCATCGGCTCGACGCCTTCGACATCGACTTCCGAAAGCTGTTCGACGAAGCCCAGAATGGCGTTGAGTTCGCCTTCCATGCGCGCCGCATCCTCCTCGGTGACCGCAATGCGGGCCAGGTGCGCAACACGTTTGACGGTGGCAAGATCTACGGACATCGGGTCCTCATCGGGTCATGTGAACAGGTTGCCCCGCTATAGCGGCGAGCGGGCAGCCGCGCAACTGCGGGGCAAGGATTTGTCATTGTCAACGCGATCCCGGCCTCGAAAAGCCCGCCTCACTTGATGGCGGTGACATGGAGCCATTCGGTTGGCTTGCCGTCATAGCCGCTGCCCATATCGGTTTCGATCAACACGTTCACCCAACCTGAGGCCGCATACCATTGCCTGAGCAAGTGCTCGGACGGATAATTGTAATATCGGTCGAACTGGTCGCGACCTTCCTTGTCCCCTGCTTTGAAGCTGGCGTAAAAGGCTCCGCCTGTCTTCAAAGCGGCATGAATTCTCGCGAGGATCACCGACAGGCTTTCCCTGGGGACATGCAAGAGACAGGCGCTCGCCCATATGCCGTCACAGGTGTTTTCCTCGTCCAGGTCCGTGAACAACAGCGTTTCAACCGGTATCCCGAGGCGTTGTGCGGCCGCCTGCGCCATCTCGGGTGTCCCGTCCGTCGGTCGCACCCTGAATCCTCTGAAAAGCATGAATTCGCTGTCCGCTCCCGCGCCACATCCCAACTCAAGAATGGAACCGCCTGGCGGCATCAAGGCAAGAAAAGCCTCAAGATGTCTCGCATTGGGGTTTTTGTAGCGTGAAGCATAAGCGGGCGCTTCCTGCTCATAGAAGCTGAGCGTCTTGTGATCCCGGGTCATTCTTTCCGCTCTGATCCGGTCAATTCATCATACCATGACGCTTTCGCCGGACTTTGGCACGGCGACGTTCTTGGCATCGTCCTCCATCGCCTCAAGAAACGCATCCGCGGTCTGGTCGATGATCGGGAAGGTGCCGTAGTGGCAGGGAATGACCTTGGCGAAGGAGAAGAACCTGCGACAGGCGAGCGCCGCCACCGCGCCGCCCATGGTGAAGCGGTCGCCGATCGGCACGAGGCCGATCTCGGGCCGGTGCAGCTCGTTGATCAGCGCCATGTCGGAGAAGATGTCTGTGTCGCCCATGTGCAGAAGCCCGGGCTCGTCCTCGAAATGCAGCATCAGCCCGTTGGCGTTGCCGAGCGAATGCGACACGCCGTCGGAGGTAATGCTGGCCGAGGAGTGCAGCGCGTTGACGAAGGTTGCGGAAAATCCGTCCAGCGCAATGGTGCCGCCTGTGTTGCCGGGCTCCAGCCTGTCGAGCCCGTGATGATGGCCGAGCCAGGCCGCCAGATCGGCGTTTGCCAGCACCACCGCGCCAGTCTCCTTGGCAATCGCGCCCGTGTCTCCCAGATGGTCGCCATGGCCGTGGGTGAGCAGAATATGGGTGACATCCTTGACCGCATCCTTGCGGTCGTTGCCGGCGAATGACGGGTTGCCGGTGAAGAACGGGTCGATCAGGATGACGGACTTGGCGGTTTCAAGCCGGAATGCGGAATGGCCGAGCCAGGTAATTTTCACGGTTCAATCTCCCTTGGATGCTTTCTTGCGACCCTACCGGATCATACCCGGGTCGGGCAATGGAGACCGGAACCGCTTCAGCCTGCCGCCGTCCATTGCGCCGGTCGCGCGGCTGGGCTATGCGACACATCAGCGCTCACCTAGGGCAATACATGGCGTTGCCGCGCTCGCGCCACCCATGCAGCCATCCCAGCGAGGCACCTATGACCGATGACGATTATGTCTATGACGATGTGACAGGCGAATGGCGCCCGGCGTCCGAGATGGCCGCTGAAGCCGCAAAGGCCGCCGTGGTGCTGGATTCGGCCGGTACGGTTCTCGCCGACGGCGATTCGGTGACGCTGATCAAGGACCTCAAGGTCAAGGGCGCGGGCCAGACGCTCAAGCAGGGAACCGTCATCAAGTCGATCCGGCTCACCGACAACCCCGAGGAAATCGACTGCCGGCACGACGCCATCAAGGGGCTTGTGCTGCGCACGGAATTCGTCCGCAAACGCTAGGGACCTTCGCCATGGCTGTTGCCACGATGGAAGATCTGCTCACGCTCATTGCTCCGGGTCAGACCATAGCCGGGATCGACCTGGGGACGGAGACGATCGGCCTGGCGGTGTCCGATCTGTCGCTCAGCCTCGCGTCGCCGCGACCGGTGATCAGGCGGAAGAAGTTCACGCTGGATGCGCAGGTGCTGCTCGCCGCTCTCGAACGCGACAACGTGCGCGCGGCGGTGATCGGCCTGCCGGTCAACATGGATGGATCGGAAGGGCCGCGCGTCCAGTCGACCCGCGCCTTCGTGCGCACCATGGCGGAAAAATCCGATCTGCCCTTCGTCTTCTGGGATGAGCGGCTGTCGACGGTGGCCGCCGAGCGCGCCCTGATCGAGATGGATGTGTCACGCAGAAAACGCAAGGACAGGATCGATTCGGCCGCCGCCAGCTTCATCCTGCAGGGCGCGCTCGACCGGCTCGCCGGCCTGCGCGCTGCGGCCAGAGCCGGATCTCAGGACATTCGCGAATAGTCGGCATCCCGCGACGGCGCGCTTGCCATGGGCGCCTCGCGCTCCTCGGTCCAGCCGAACAGCTTGCGCGTCGACGCCCAGATCTGCTTGCGGCGGCGCTTGATCACGATGAAGCCGATGACCAGAAACGTGTCGAGAATGATCGCCTTGAGCACCAGCGGCGGAATAGATTCGGGCGGAATGCCGAGCATGTTGCCGTAAATGGTGAACACGAGGTCATGCAGGTCGCGGGTCAGGATGTGGAAGCCGAAATTGATGTCGTAAAAGGACAGGCCGTACCAGGCGCCAAGCAACACGATCGGGATGATCCAGAGTATCAGGAAAACCTTCATGTGATCGCACCACGCCGGGTCATGGAGGCAAGTTGCGCGCTGAAGGCTGCATGGCTCGCGGCATGATCGGCGATCACATCGTCAAGCGCCGTGACGCCTTCATCGGTCGCACCACCGGTCTCCCCTGCGGGCGGCGTGACCGACATCACGGTCAACAGCAAGCCGCCCAGTGCCGCGAACTGTAGCACCAGCAAAGACCCCGCCTCGCCGCCGGCCAGCGACACAGCCATGATCACGCCAGCAGAGGCCGCCGCACAGGCCGCAGCACCTTCGGCCAAGGGCCGCGCTTCACGCTGTTCCAGTTCCTCGCCGAGGACGGAAAACATCATGGCAAAAAGCGCCAGTCCCGCCGAGGCAATATTGAAGCCCGCCATGATTCCGAAGATCACGCTGCGGGCGAGTGGCGAGAAACCGATGCTTTCCATTGCGCCGATGGCTGCATCCACGAGCCCGATCCCGGCAAACAGCGTCAGGCCGGCAAGCTCCACCCCGCCCTGCGGCGCATAGGTGATCATCAGCGCAAGCAGCGACAGAAAACTGATCCAGAACAGCATGATAGCGGTAAAAAACAGTCGGCTTGAAAGCATTTTGCATCCGTCGGCATGGGCTAATTGGGTCGTATCTCTTGCTGCAGCATGAACCCGCCGACCTGCACACGCAATGTAAACCATTTGTTAAGGTTAACGGACAGCATTGCCCAATGGGTCCGGGCCGCTTATGACCATGGCTTTCATGCGCCCCTTGCGGCGGTTTCCAGCCATCATGTCCCCAACCCAAGCGTCCGATGATTCCGATATTTGAAAGCATCCTGCCGATCTTCATCATCGTGCTCCTGGGCGTGGCGCTGAGGCGCCTGCCATTCATCGATCAGAATGTCTGGCCGGGGCTGGAGACGCTTGGCTACTACCTGCTGTTTCCAGCGCTCCTGTTCCTCACGCTCGCCACGGCGGATTTTTCCAACCTGAAGCTGGGCGCCGTATCGCTGGTGGCGCTGCTGGCGATCACCATCATGAGCGCGCTGCTCCTGGGCCTGTATCCGCTTGTCCGCGCCTGGGGCATGTCGGATGCGAGCTACACCACCGTGTTTCAGACATCGTCACGCTGGAACGCGTTCATCGCGCTGGCCATTGCCGAGAAGCTGTCGGGCCCCAGCGGCCTGGCGCTGGTCGCGCTGGTCATGGCGGTGATCATCATTCCGCTGAATTTCATCAATGTGGTCGTGCTGGTCTGGTATGGCACCGGCGCGCGCAGCATGACCTTGCTTATCAAGCGGATTGCCGGCAATCCTCTGATTCTCGGCTGTCTGGCGGGAATTGCCGTCAACGCCCTTCCCGTCGGCATCTACCCGCCGGTGGAACAGGCTGTCGACCTGATTGCGCGCTCGGCACTGGGGCTCGGATTGCTGATGGTCGGCGCCGGCCTCAAACTGGGGGACGCCCTGCGCCCCGGACCTGCGGTGCTTGCGCCCACTGCGCTCAGGCTGTTCCTGTTTCCGCTGATCATGGTCGGGCTGGCGCTCAGCTTCGGCCTATCCGGCGAGCCTCTGCTGATCCTGGCCCTGTGCGCCTCGGTGCCGACAGCGATGAACGGCTACCTGCTGGCCCGCCAGATGGGCGGGGACGCACCGCTTTACGCCGCCGTCACCACTGTGCAGACGGTTGCATCGTTCCTGACCATTCCGCTCGTGATGTGGGCAGCCGGGCTGGTTGCGGGCGGTCAGCTCACCGGCGGATAAAGCATATCGACGATCTGGCGGGCATCAAAGCGCGCGTCGAGCATGCCGTAGGTCGAGCGCCAGGCGCCGCCGAGCCGGGTTTCGACAAAGGCCTCGGCCACGTGCCCTGCCCCGAGCCGGGTCAGTTCCGCGGCGGCCGCGGCCAGCGCCAGCTGCTCGGTCAGCATCCGTGCGGCGCCCTCGTCCCGCTCGGCCACTGCCATGCAGGCCCTCAGAACATCGACCGTGCGCGGCCCGGCCGCACCCAGATCGGTGTTGATGCTGCCCAGCGCCACTTCACAAAGTTCACGGCCGCGGGTGAGCACCCTGAGCACATCGAGCGCCATGACATTGCCTGATCCTTCCCAGATGGCGTTGACCGGGGCTTCACGGTAGTGACGGGCGACCGCGCGTTCCTCGACATAGCCGTTGCCGCCCATGCACTCCATCACCTCATAGATGACAGAGGGCGCGATCTTGCAGGCCCAGTACTTGACCACCGGCGTCATCAGCCGGGCAATGGCGGCTTCGGCAGGATTGTCGCGGGCATTGTCGAAGGCGCGGGCGAGCCGCATCGACAGCGCCGTGGCCGCCGCAGTGTCGAGCGCCAGATCGGCAAGCACTCGGATCATCAACGGCTGGTCGATCAGCAGTTCGCCGAAGACCCGTCGGTGACGGCAATGATGCACCGCTTCGGCGAGGCTTGCGCGCATCATGCCGGCGGACGCCAGCGCACAGTCGAGCCGGGTCAGCGTCACCATGTCCAGAATGGTGCGGATGCCCTCCCCCTCACCGCCGAGCAGGAAGCCGAAGGTGTTTTCGAACTCGACCTCGGATGAGGCGTTGGAGCGGTTTCCGAGCTTGTCCTTGAGGCGCTGCAGCCGCAGCCCGTTGAGGCTGCCGTCCTCGAGGATGCGCGGCACAAGGAAGCAGCTGAGTTGGCCGTCGCCCTCCTTGCCGGTCTGGGCCAGCATCACAAAGGCGTCCGACATCGGCGCCGACATGAACCATTTGTGGCCCGACAGCCGGTAGACGCCTTCGCCGGCGCGCACCGCGGCGCTCTGGTTGGCACGGACATCGGTGCCGCCCTGCTTTTCGGTCATCCCCATGCCGATGGTGACGCCGGATTTCTGCATGGCGGGGCGATGGCTCGAATCATAGCGGCGCGAGACGATCTGCGGCGCCCAGGCCTTCTCGATGCGCGGCGAGGCCATGATCGCCGCGATCGAGGCGTTGGTCATGGTCAGCGGGCAGAGATGGCCGCATTCGAGGCCCGCGGTCAGAAAGAACCGGATGGCGCGGGCCTGGTGGGCAAATCCCTTTTCCTCCCGCCGTCCCTCCCAGACCGATCCCTGCAACCCGATAGAGACCGATCGGCGCATCAGCGCATGCCAACTGGGATGGAAATCCACCTGGTCGATGCGGTTGCCGAAGCCGTCATGGGTCTTGAGTTCGGGCACGGACCGGTTGGCGATGCGGGCGAGATCCTGCGCCTCAGCCGAGGCCACGAACTTGCCCACCGTCTCGAAATCGTCGCGCAACGCGCGCGGCATGTCGGCGGCGATGTCCTTCAGCAGCGGGTCGGCGCGATAGGCGTTGTGCCCGGAAAACGGCGGGCTTTGGTTCTCGGCAACAGGGCCAAAGGCTTGAATTGGGCTCATCGGTCCTCGCTTACAGGGATTCGCGCGGTTTTGCATGGGGACAGCTCGCTTTTCAAGGCGGGCCGCGCTTGCCCCTGCCCCGGAACCTTTCTATAGACCGCACACGTCTTCAATCAATGGGACCCATGATGTCATTTCCGCACCGCCACCTTCTCGGAATCAAGGGGCTTTCGGAGCAGGACATCATCTATCTGCTCGATCGGGCCGACGAAGCGGTGAAGATTTCCCGCCAGCGCGAGAAAAAGACCTCGACCTTGCGCGGTCTCACCCAGATCAACCTGTTCTTCGAAGCCTCCACCCGGACCCAAGCCTCCTTCGAATTGGCCGGCAAGCGGCTTGGCGCCGACGTGATGAACATGTCGGTCGCCAATTCGAGCGTCAAGAAGGGCGAGACGCTTGTCGACACGGCGATGACGCTCAACGCCATGCGGCCGGATGTGCTGGTGGTGCGCCATTCCTCGGCCGGCGCCGTGGCGCTTCTGTCGCAAAAGGTCGGCTGCCCGGTGATCAATGCCGGCGACGGGGCGCACGAGCACCCGACACAGGCGCTGCTCGACGCGCTGACCATCCGCCGCGCCAAGGGCAAGGTCGGGCGGCTGATTGTCGCCATCTGCGGCGACGTGCTGCATTCCCGTGTCGCCCGCTCCAACATCCTGCTGCTCAATGCGCTGGGAGCGCGCGTGAGGGTCGTCGCCCCCTCGACGCTGCTGCCCTCGGGCATCGCCGACATGGGCGTGGAAGTGTTCCAGAACATGGAGGACGGGCTAAGGGACGCCGACGTGGTGATGATGCTGCGGTTGCAGCGCGAGCGCATGGCCGGCTCCTTCGTACCCTCGGTGCGGGAGTATTTCCGCTACTACGGGCTTGACGCCGACAAGCTCAGCCTGGCCAAGCCCGATGCGCTGGTGATGCATCCGGGCCCGATGAACCGCGGCGTCGAGATTGCCTCCGATATCGCCGACGGTCCGCAAAGCGTCATCGAACTGCAGGTCGAGATGGGGGTCGCCGTGCGCATGGCGGTGATGGAGACACTGATGCTCTCTGAAGGGAACCAGCCATGACGACGCGGGTCCTTACCAATGTCCGGATCGTCGATCCATCCACCGGGATGGACGAGATGGGCGACATCGTCATCATCGACGGCAGGATCGCAGGCTGTGGCGCGAAAGCGTTTGATGCCGCTGTGCCTATGGGCGCCGAGGTCGAGGATTGCTCGGGCCTGATCGCCATTCCGGGCCTGGTTGACGCCTGTGTGCATATCGGCGAGCCTGGCGCCGAGCACCGCGAGACCATCGCTTCGGCGAGCCGCGCCGCGGCGCGTGGTGGCGTGACCTCGATTATCATGATGCCCGACACCGATCCGGTGATCGACGACGTGGCGCTGGTCGACTTCGTCCAGCGGCTGGCGCGCGACGAGGCGGTCGTGCGGGTTCATCCGGCGGCGGCGCTGACAAAGGGCCTCAGGGGCGAGGAGATGACCGAGTTCGGCCTGCTGCTCGAGGCGGGCGCGGTGTGGCTCAGCAACGGCCGGCATACCGTCGACAATCCAGCCGTGATGCGCCGCGCCATGACCTATGCGCGCGATTTCGGCGCCGTCATCGCCGTGGCCACGCAGGACCAGCGGCTGGGAGCCGGGGTGATGAACGAGGGGCTTTTTGCGAGCTGGCTCGGCCTGCCCGGAATTCCGCGCGAGGCCGAGATCATTCCGCTTGAGCGCGACCTGAGGCTCGCGGGCCTGACCGGCGCGCGCTATCATGCCATGAGCATTTCGGTGCCGCAATCGGCTGATGTGATCCGCGACGCCAAGGCGCGAGGACTCGACGTGACCGCCGGGATCTCGATCAACCATCTGACGCTGAACGAGACTGATATCGGCGAGTACCGCACCTTCTTCCGGCTGTCGCCGCCGCTCCGCACAGAGGACGACCGACGCGCCATGGTGGCAGCACTCGCCGAGGGCGTCATCGACATCATCGTCTCGGCCCATGACCCGCAGGATGTCGACACCAAGCGGCTGCCATTCGCCGACGCCGAAAACGGTGCGATCGGTCTTGAGACGATGATGGCCGCAGCGCTGAGGCTCTATCATTCGGGCGATGTACCGTTGATACGGCTGGTCGACGCGATGTCGACGCGGCCTGCCCGGATTCTCGGACTGGATGCGGGAACCCTGGCGCCGGGCGCGCGGGCGGATATCGCGCTCATCGATCCGGAGTATCCGTGGGTGGTGTCCAAGGACGACCTGATTTCCAAGTCCAAGAACAGTCCGTTCGAGGATGCGCGCTTTACCGGCAAGGTGTTGCAAACACTGGTTGCAGGTGTCACAGTTCATCGCGCCTGAGCGCTGTGTAGCGAGTTGTTCAAGCGTGTCTCAATCTAGGAGAATAGCGTCGTGCCTGGTCTGGTCAGTTGGTCCCTTTCGGCGCCTGAAATGATCGTCTCGCTGCTCGCGGGCTATCTGTGCGGCTCCATCCCGTTCGGCCTGATCCTGACCCGCATGGCAGGGCTCGGCGATGTTAGGGCCATCGGATCTGGCAATATCGGGGCGACCAATGTGCTGCGCACCGGCAACAAGAAGCTTGCGGCGCTGACGCTACTCGCCGACGCGCTCAAGGGCACAGTGGCGGTCGTTGCCGCGCGCTATCTTCTCGGCATGGAGGCGGCGCTGATCGCGGGGCTTGGCGCGTTTCTCGGCCATCTCTATCCGGTCTGGCTCAAGTTCAAGGGCGGCAAGGGTGTCGCCACCTATCTTGGTGTGCTGCTGGGGCTGGCGCCGCTGATCGTTCTTGTCTTCGCCGCCGTCTGGCTCGGCATGGCCAAGCTGTTCCGCTACTCGTCGCTCGCGGCGCTGGCAGCGGCGGTCGCCGTGCCGATCGCACTTTATCTCTATGGTCGGCCGGAAGTGGCGGGGCTGTTCGCGGTCATGTCGCTGATCACCATCCTCAAGCATCACCAGAACATCAGCCGGCTGCTTTCGGGCACGGAAGGCCGGATCGGGGACAAGGGCTGATGCCTGCCGGCGATGACGAAAGGCGCGGTGTCGCCCTTTCTGATCGCCAGCGTCTCTCCTGGTTGCGGCTGATCCGCTCCGACAATGTCGGCCCGGCCACGTTCCGCGACCTGATCAATCATTTCGGCTCGGCCGAAACCGCCATCGAGCAATTGCCCGAACTCTCGAGGCGAGGCGGCTCGGCGCGGGCGATCAAGGTGGCAAGCGTCGCCGATGCGGAAGCGGAGCTGGAGGCGGCGCGGAAATTCGGCGCGGTGTTCATCGGCATCGGCGAACCGGATTATCCTCCGGCGCTCAGGCGGATCGATGGCGCGCCGCCGCTGATCGCGGCAACTGGCGACCTGTCGCTCGCCACGCAGGTTTCGGTCGGCATCGTCGGCGCGCGCAACGCCTCGGTGTCGGGCGCCAAGATGGCGGCGCGGATGGCGCGCGAACTGGGCGCGGCCGGTTATGCCATCGTCTCCGGCATGGCACGCGGCATTGATGCGGCGGCGCATCGGGCAAGCCTGGAAGGCGGCACCATCGCAGCGCTCGCCGGAGGCCTCGACCAGCCCTACCCGCCCGAGAATCTCGACCTCTACCGCGAGATCTGCTCCGGAAAGGGCCTCGCCATCAGCGAGATGCCGATGGGCTGGGAACCCCGCGCCCGGGATTTCCCCCGGCGCAACCGGCTGATCGCCGGCATCGGCCTGGGGCTGGTGGTGATCGAGGCAGCGCAGCGCTCCGGGTCGCTGATCACCGCGCGGCGGGCGGCGGATTTCGGCCGGCTCGTCTTCGCGGTTCCCGGATCTCCGCTCGATCCGAGGGCCGCGGGCACCAATGGCCTGCTGAAGGAGGGCGCGATCGTCACCACCGAGAGCCGCGACGTGATCGAGGCGCTTGCGCCGTCGAGCCGGATGTTTCCCGATGACGAACCGGTCATGGAGGAACCCGGGACCGGCGATGACCGCCCCTTCGAGGAGCCGCGCGATGATGACCGCGCCCGGGTGATCGAGGCGCTCGGCCCCTCGCCCGCCGAGATCGACGACATCATCCGCCACACCGGCGTGGCGGCGGCAACAGTCTATCTGGTTCTGCTCGAGCTTGATCTGGCCGGACGCCTGCACCGGCACCCCGGTGGCATGGTGTCGCTGGCGTTCGACGCGGAGTAGGCGGATCGAACGCTTTCAGTGGGTATTCTTGGCCATGTTCAGCGGGCGGCGTCCCTCCAGAACATCGCCGGCCTCGATATAAGCCATCTCGATCAGGTAGCAGAGCATGTCGGCGTTCTCGCTCGCTGCGACCCCGCGCAATTCGGCCAGCATCTGCCTGATATAAGCGATGTTCTGCTCCGTTCGGGCCTTGTCCAATGGACCTTGTGTGGGCCGGATAGGCATCGTCGCTCCCCTGATCTGTCCCCCTCGCTGCTCATCCAGGGCCGCCGGGCAGGTCCTTGAGATACGATAGTGAAAATATCATAAATTGCAATACAGTTGTAATCGCGTCTGGGTTGTATTCGGGTTGTGAAATGGCTGTAAATCGGAAGATGGGCTTGACCGAACCGATTTCCCTGTACATTTCGTGGGCCAAATCGGTACGGCGCGAATTCGCGCGGCTTGCCGGATAAAAGGCCGAATGCGAGCAATCTTATGAATGTAGTGGTCGTCGAATCGCCTGCAAAGGCAAAAACCATCAACAAATACCTCGGTAGCGGGTACAAGGTCCTGGCCTCCTTCGGCCATGTCCGCGACCTGCCGGCCAAGGACGGCTCGGTTCTCCCCGACGAGGACTTCGCCATGTCGTGGGAAGTCGATACTGCCTCCAACAAGCGGCTCAAGGATATCACCGAAGCGCTCAAGGGCGCAGACTCGCTCATTCTGGCGACCGACCCGGATCGCGAGGGCGAAGCCATTTCCTGGCATGTCCTCGAGGTTCTTACCAAGAAGAAGGCGCTCAAGGACAAGACGGTCTCGCGGGTGGTCTTCAACGCGATCACCAAGAAGTCCGTGCTCGACGCGATGAACAACCCGCGCCAGATCGATACGCCGCTGGTCGACGCCTATCTGGCGCGCCGGGCGCTCGACTATCTGGTGGGCTTCAACCTGTCGCCGGTGTTGTGGCGCAAGCTGCCCGGCGCCCGCTCCGCCGGACGGGTTCAATCGGTGGCGCTCAGGCTCGTCTGCGACCGCGAAAGCGAGATCGAACGTTTCAACTCTGAGGAATACTGGCAGATCTCGGCTGACCTGAAGACGCCGCGCGGCGACGGCTTCACGGCGCGGCTCACCTCCCATGATGGCGAGAAGATGACCAAGATGTCGGTGACCGGCGCCGATTTCGCAGGACGCATCAAGGAGATGCTCGAGGGCGCGTCCTTCGTCGCCGACAGCGTCGAGGCGAAACCGACCCGGCGCAACCCTTCGGCTCCGTTTACGACATCGACCCTGCAGCAGGCGGCCTCCTCCAAGCTCGGCTTCAACGCCTCGCGCACCATGCAGGTGGCGCAGCGGCTCTATGAAGGCATCGATATCGGCGGCGAGACTGTCGGTCTCATCACCTATATGCGAACCGATGGCGTGCAGATGGCGCCCGAGGCCATCGACGAGGCCCGCGCGGCGATCGCGGTGCGGTTCGGCGAGCGCTACTGCCCCGAAAAGCCGCGGCTTTACTCCACCAAGGCGAAGAACGCCCAGGAAGCCCATGAAGCGATCCGTCCGACCGGGTTCGAGCGCGCGCCCGACGAGGTCAAGCGCTATCTCGATGCCGATCAGCTCAAGCTCTACGACCTGATCTGGAAGCGCGCCATCGCCAGCCAGATGGCGTCGGCCGAGATCGAGCGGACCACCGTGGACATTACCGCCTCCAAGGACGGCAAGACCGCGGGCCTGCGCGCGACAGGATCGGTGATCCGTTTCGACGGCTTCATCGCGGCCTACACGGACGCAAAGGAAGATGGCGAACAGTCGGACGGTGATGATGATGACGATGCCCGCCTGCCCGAGATCAACGCGCAGGAGAAACTCGCCAAGGACAAGATCAACGCGACGCAGCACTTTACCGAGCCGCCGCCGCGCTACTCGGAAGCCTCGCTGATCAAGAAGATGGAAGAGCTCGGCATCGGCCGGCCGTCGACCTATGCCTCGACGCTTGCCACCCTACGGGACCGCGACTACGTGGTCATCGACAAGCGCAGGCTGATCCCCGAAGCCAAGGGCCGACTGGTCATCGCCTTCCTGGAGAATTTCTTCAACCGCTACGTGGAGTTCGGCTTTACCGCCGACCTGGAAGAAAAGCTCGACAGGATCTCTGCGGGCGAACTGGCCTGGAAGGACGTGCTGCGCGAATTCTGGACCGAGTTCCACGCCCATATCGACGACACCAAGGATCTGCGCGTCACCCAGGTGCTGGACGCGCTCAACGAGGCGCTTGCGCCGCTGGTGTTCCCGGTGCGCGAAGACGGTTCCAACCCGCGCATCTGTCCCACCTGCGGCACCGGCAACCTGTCGCTCAAGCTCGGCAAGTACGGCGCCTTTGTCGGCTGCTCGAACTATCCCGACTGCAATTTCACCCGCCAGTTATCCAACGACCAGACTACTGAAGGCGATGCGGCGCTGTCCAACGAACCCAAGGATCTGGGCAAGGATCCGCATACGGAAGAGCCGATCACGCTGCGCACCGGTCGCTTCGGCCCCTATGTCCAGCGCGGCGACGGCAAGGAGGCCAAGCGCGCCAGCCTGCCCAAGGGATGGGCGGTCGATTCGATCGATCACGAGAAGGCCCTGGCTCTGCTGAGCCTGCCGCGCGACATCGGCCAGCATCCCGAATCGGGCAAGATGATCTCCGCCGGGATCGGCCGTTACGGGCCGTTCCTGCTGCATGACGGCGGCTACGCCAATCTCGAGACCGTGGAAGACGTGTTTTCCATCGGCCTCAACCGTGCGGTCACCGTGATTGCCGAAAAGGCAGCCAAGGGACCCGGCCGCGGACGCGGAACGCCCGCGGCATTGAAGACCCTTGGCGACCATCCCGACGGCGGCCCGGTCACCGTTCGCGATGGCAAATATGGTCCCTACGTCAATTGGGGCAAGGTCAATGCGACGCTGCCCAAGGACAAGGTGCCGACTGAGGTGACGCTCGAGGAAGCGCTTGAAATGATCACCGCCAAGGCCGGCGCTTCGGGCAAGAAGAAGGCGCCCGCCAAGAAAGCGCCTGCCAAGAAGGCTCCGGCCAAAAAGGCGACCGCTGCCAAGAAGGCGACAACCGCGAAAGCCAAGAAACCCGCAGCCGCCAAGGCGAAGAAGGACTGACATTGGCAAATCCGGCCCGCAAATCAGGAAGTGCCAAGCCGAAATCCGTCAAACCGGAGTCCGGGGCGGGTGAAGACCGCCCGGCCTTCCGCCGCGGCGATCTCCCCGACCGGGAAACCATCCTGCGGTTTCTCGGCGAGAACCCGGATCGCGCCTCCAAGCGCGACATCGCCAAGGCCTTCGGCCTGAAGGGCGACACCCGCGCCGAGTTGAAGGGCCTGCTTCGAGAGCTCGAAGATGAAGGGCTGATTGAACGCGACCGCAAGATGCTCAGACGCCCCGGCACGCTGCCGGCGGTCTCGGTGCTCGAAATCACCATGCGCAACCCTGACGGCGACCTGATCGCCAGGCCCGCGGAATGGCTCGAGGATCATGGCGCCGCTCCCGTCGTGACGGTGCGCCATTCCAATGCCGGGCGCGAGCGCGGCAAGAGCCGCACGCCGTCGACCGCGGCCGGCGTCGGCGACAAGGTTCTGGCGCGAATCTTCGCGACCACGCATGGCGCGAAAACCACCTACACGGCCCGCATCATGAAGGTGCTCGACCGGCGTGAGGGGCTCATTCTCGGCGTCTTCCGCGCTTCGCCCGGAGGCGGCGGTCGGCTGATGCCGATCGAACGGCGCGGCGAGGAATTCGCCATCGATCCCGATTCCACAGGGGAAGCCAAGGACGGCGACCTGGTCGAGGTCGAAACCGCGCGCTCCGCCCGCATGGGGCTGCCGCGCGCGAAAGTGCACGCGGTGCTGGGCTCGGTCGAGGGCGAAAAGGCGATCTCCATGATCGCCATCCACTCGCACGGCATTCCGCACGTGTTTCCCGCGGAAGTGCTCAAGGCCGCGGAAGACGCCAAGCCCGCACCGCTGTCGGGCGGACGCGAGGACTGGCGGCATATCCCGCTCATCACCATCGACCCGAGCGACGCCAAGGACCATGACGACGCGGTCTTCGCCGAAGAAGACCCGGCGCCGGACAATCCCGGCGGCATCATCGCCACGGTGGCGATCGCCGATGTATCCTGGTATGTGCGCCCCGGCTCGGCGCTTGACCGGGAAGCGCTGAAACGCGGCAACTCGGCCTATTTCCCCGATCGCGTCGTGCCGATGCTGCCCGAACGGATCTCCAACGATCTGTGTTCGCTCCGCGAAGGCGAGGACCGGCCGGCCTTGGCGCTGCGCATGGTGTTTTCGGCCGAAGGCCGCAAGATCAGCCACAAGTTTCACCGGGTGATGATCAAGAGCGCCGCCAAGCTGTCCTACCAGCAGGCCCAGGCGGCGATCGACGGCAATCCCGACGATGCCTCTGGCCCCCTGCTCGAGCCCGTGCTGAAGCCGCTGTGGAACGCCTATGCGGTGCTCAAGCGCGAGCGCGACCGGCGCCAGCCGCTTGACCTCGACATGCCGGAGCGCAAGATCCTGCTCACCCCCGAGGGCAAGGTCGACAAGGTGATCGTGCCCGAGCGGCTCGACGCGCATCGCCTGATCGAGGAATTCATGATCCAGGCCAATGTGGCCGCGGCGGAGACGCTGGAAAAGCGCAAGCAGCCACTGATCTTCCGGGTTCATGACCAGCCGTCGCTGGCCAAGCAAGAGGTGTTGCGCGAGTTCCTCGGAACGCTCGGTCTGTCCTTGGCGCGAGGTGCTGCGGTCAGGGCCAGCGCCTTCAACGGCATTCTCGCCCGCGCCTCGGGCCAGCCCTATCAGGGCATGGTCAACGAGATGGTATTGCGCAGCCAGAGCCAGGCGATCTATTCGCCGGAAAACCTCGGCCATTTTGGCCTCAATTTGATGCGATACGCCCATTTCACCTCGCCGATCCGGCGTTATGCCGACCTGATCGTGCATCGGGCGCTGGTGGGAACGCTGGGTCTGGGCGAAGGCGGCATCACGCCGGCGGAAGAGGCCGGGCTCGAGAACATCGCGGCGGAAATCTCCGCGACCGAACGCCGCGCCATGGCGGCTGAGCGCGACACGGTCGACCGGCTGGTGGCCCACCATCTCGCCAGTCGCATCGGCGAAGCCTTTGAGGGGCGGATCTCGGGCGTCACCAAATCCGGGCTTTTCGTCAGCCTGCCGCAATTTGGCGCGGATGGCTTTATACCTGTCTCGACACTGGGACTTGACTATTATCACTATGACGAGGCTCATCAGGCTCTGACGGGCGAGAAGACCGGGCTGGGCTACCGGCTCGGCGACGGGGTGGAGGTCAAGATCGTCGAAGTGATCCCGCTTGCGGGATCGATGCGGTTCGAGATGCTGAGCGAAGGGCAGAAAATGCCCGCGGGCACCCGATCGTTTCACAAATCCGGCCGCGCCCGCAGCGGCGGGCCGAAAAAGCCTGGAACACGGCCCCCGCGCGGACGGCGCTGACACGGCAGGACACGAACAACCAGAGGCGCTTTACTGCGCCTGATCGAGATCAGGAGAAGAGCCATGCTCGAATTCGGCGGCAAGACATCCGGCACCGCGGATGAACCACGCGACACCGCGGGCGCGGTCAAGCGCGGCCTGCTTGGCAAGTGCCCCCATTGCGGCGAAGGCAAGCTGTTCAGGGCCTTCCTGAAGCCGGTGGACGCCTGTGCTTCCTGCGGCGAGGAGATGTTTCATCATCGCGCCGATGATTTCCCGCCCTATCTGGCGATTTTCGTTGTTGGTCACATCGTTGTCGCCGGATTCATGGCGACAGACACCTGGCTGGTGCTGGAAAGCTGGCAGCATCTGATGATCTGGATTCCGGTCACCGTGATCCTGACGCTGCTCTTGCTGCCACCGCTCAAGGGCGGGGTCATCGGATTGCAATGGGCCTTGCGTATGCACGGGTTTGGAGGCGAATCGGAAGAGCCGATGCTCGCCGAGCCCGCCTATGAGGATGCGCGATGAAAGACAGCGGTTCCGTGAAGATCGAGCTTCTCACGGAGGACCATCAAGCCAGAACCAGCGAAAAGCGACATCCGACGCGGTCACCCCGCGACGCCGCCTCGCTGATCCTGATGGACCGAAGCACCTCGGTGCCCCGCGCGCTCCTGGGCAAGCGCGGCAAGGCCCATGCCTTCATGCCCGATCTCTATGTCTTTCCCGGAGGCCGGCGCGATCCGGGCGACAACCGGACGCCGCTGGCGCAGCCCTTGCGCGACGAGGTGGCATCCAAGCTGATGCAGCGGACCAGATCCCGATTCCAATCCCATGCCGCGCGGGGCCTGGCCGTTGCCGCGGCCCGCGAGATGCAGGAAGAGGCGCATCTGTCGCTGACGCCGCCGGACTTCACCGATGGCCTGTGCCCGGATGTCTCGCATTTCCGCTATCTCGCCCGGGCAATAACGCCTCCAGGCCAGTCGCGGCGCTATGATACGCGGTTCTTTGCCTGTTTCTGCGACGAGCTCGGGCTCGATCCCTCGGCGATTCAGGACAGCGATGAACTGCATGACCTGACCTGGCTGCCAATCGACGCCCACGACACCCACCCCCTTCCCCGGATTACCAGGGTGATCCTCACAGATCTTGCGCAAGCGCTTGAGGAGGATCCTTCCCTCCCCTTTGGCAGGACGGTGCCATTCTATTATTTCCGCAACGGACGATTCGTTCGCGAATTGATTTAAGGTCAATCCAGATGGACCACTCCTCACGCAACCCGTTGATCCGCGAGGTGATCCACTGGCCGGCATTGCTCGCCGCCGTATCGGCGATCACCGCCGTCGGCATCGCCATCGGCCTGGGACTGCCGCTGCTGTCGGTGATCCTTGAGAAGCGCGGCGTGTCATCCTCGATGATCGGCCTGAATTCCGCCATGGCCGGCGTGGCGGCGATGGTCGCCGCCCCCATCTCGACCATGATCGCGCACCGGCTCGGCGTGGTTACCACCATGGTGCTGTCGATTGTGGCGGCCGCGGTCAGCGCGCTCGGGTTCTATTTTGCCGAAGCGCTGTGGATGTGGTTCCCGCTCCGGATCGTGTTCCATGGCGCCATCACCATTCTGTTCGTGCTGTCGGAGTTCTGGATCAACACCGCCGCGCCGCCATCCCGCAGGGGGCTCGTGCTCGGCATCTACGCCACGGTGCTGTCGCTCGGCTTTGCGGCCGGGCCGCTGATCTTCTCGATCATCGGCTCGGAAGGCATCCTGCCGTTTCTGATCGGCTCGGGCGTCATCCTGCTGGCAGCCGTGCCGATCATCATGGCGCGCAAGGAAGACCCGATGATCGGCACCACGGCGCCGGATCTTCCGTTCATGCGCTACATCTTCCTGGTGCCCACGGCCACGGCCGCGGTTTTCGTGTTCGGCGCGGTCGAATCGGGCGGTCTGTCGCTGTTTCCGGTCTATGCCAACCGCACGGGATTCAGCGAGTCGCAAGGCGCGCTCCTGCTGATGATGATGGGGCTCGGCAATGTGCTGTTCCAGATCCCGATCGGCCTGATCGCGGACCGGATCGGAGACCGGCGAAAGCTGCTGTCGCTGTTTGCGATCATCGGACTGGTCGGTTCGCTGGCCCTGCCCTTCCTGATCCACAACTGGCTGCTGACAGCCGCGATCCTGCTGTTCTGGGGCGGCAGTGTCGCCGGGCTCTACACCGTCGGCCTGGCGCATCTGGGTGACAAGCTGCATGGTGCAGACCTCGCCGCTGCGAATGCCGCCTTTGTTTTCTGCTATGCGCTTGGCATGCTGGTCGGTCCGCAGACCATTGGCGTGGCGATGGATGTGACCGGTCACCACGGTTTTGCCTGGGCGCTCGCATTCTTTTTTGCGATTTATGTGGCCTTGACCGTGTTTCGCATGGTGCTGGAGCCAAAACGGACTTGACTTTCCTCCGGGCTTTTGTAGTTTCCGCGCAAGTTTCGCCGTGGAGCCACCTGTGCTGTCCGCGGCTTCATTTTTGAAGAAGGCAAGACATCATGGCCAAGGCGACCACCATCAAGATCAAGCTCCTGTCGACCGCCGACACAGGCTTTTTCTACGTAACCAAGAAGAACAGCCGTACCTTCACCGACAAGATGGTGAAGACCAAGTACGACCCGATTGCGAAGAAGCATGTCGAATTCAAGGAAGCCAAGATCAAGTAATCCGGCTCCCTGCCCTGCCAGACAGCAGGTATACGTGACGACAAAAAACCCGCCTCCTTCCGGAAGCGGGTTTTTTGTTTAAACGGCCGATCAAGAAGAATGCGCGGAACGAGGATCCGCAGTGCACTAGTCTCGATCGGCCACCCCACGACCCAGGAGATGCGGCGGACCTGAACATCATGGGGTATTCGAAAACTTCGGCGATTGTAACCTGTCCGTGTGACAGTCCCAAAACGCTTCATCTGCAGTCACTATTTGTACCAATCCTGTAAAAAATCAATAGTTTCTTAACTTTCTCCTGAAGCTGTCCACGTTTGTGGTTAATTTTCAATACAATTCTAATGAATGCAGGTGCGGGTGATCACTCACCCGTGTGCGCAGTAATGATTGCGAATCACCAGGCAGAGATCTCGGAATGTGGGATTGGCGGGGCTAAAGTGATTTCTGACGCCCGCGTGCTTGTCGCCGCTCAAATGAACCCATTTGAGCCCTGCACGCCTCAGGCAGCCTGACCGACGACGCGGTTGCGGCCGTCATGCTTGGCCTGGTAAAGCGCCTTGTCCGCGCGGCGGAGCAGCGTGTCGGCGCCCTCGCCGTCCTTTTCAAGCGTCGCAATGCCGACGGAGGTGGTCACCTGCACCAGGGCGCCCGACGCCGACACCCTGAACGGCGCTCCGGCCACGGCATCGCGCAGCCGTTCGGCGACATGCGCGGCAATCTCCGCCGGCGTGTCGGGCATCACCACCACGAATTCCTCGCCGCCGAAGCGGCAGGCAAGGTCGGCGCCACGCACCGCGCCGCGGACGCGACGGGCGAATTCGCGCAGCACGTCATCGCCGCCCTCATGACCGTGGGTATCATTGAAGGCCTTGAAATGATCGATATCGGTGATCAGCACGGAAAGCGGCCGGCCGCGGCGATTGGAGCGCTCGACCAGCGTCGCCAGATGGGTGTCGAGATAGCGGCGATTGTTCAGGCCGGTGAGTGCATCGGTGACGGCGAACTCCACTGACTCCGACAGGCTTGACCGGAGCCGGTCGGTGTAGCGCTTGCGGCGGATCTGGGTGACGCTGCGGGCGACCAGCTCATTGGGATCAAGCGGCCGCAGCAGATAATCATTGACCCCGAGCTCCAGGGCGCGGATCACCAGATCCTCCTCGCCCTGCTCGGCCACCACCAGCATGGGGATGAAGCGGGTCCGCTCCAGCGAGCGCAATTGCGAGCACAGCCGCAAGGGATCGTAATTGTCGAGCGAGGAGGAGACGATGACCAGCTCATAGGGCTTGTCGGCCGCCTCGAAGAGCGCCGCCTGCGGGTCGCCGATGGCGGTCACCTCGGCAATTCCCTTGAGCGCCCGGTTCATGCGCTCCTGCGAGTTGGCCCGGCTGTCGACCAGCAGCACCATGCCCGGTTCTTCCAGCTGGCCGTGATGCGGCGCCAGCAACGCCTCGAGGCCGATGTTGCGCGCGGTCTCGGCGCGCAGCCGAAGCTCATCGCTCAGGGCCTTGAACCGAATCAGGCTCTTGACCCTGGTCATGAGCTGCAGGTCATTGACGGGCTTGGTCAGGAAATCGTCGGCGCCGGCCTTGAGGCCGCGCACCCGGTCCGCCGGCTGGTCGAGTGCGGTGACCATGACGACCGGAATATGGGCCGTGCGCGGATTGTGCTTCAGGCGGTGGCAGACCTCGAACCCGTCGATGCCAGGCATCATGATGTCGAGCAGAATCAGATCGACCGGAGTCTGGTCGCAGATATCGAGCGCGGTCATTCCGTCGGCGGCGGTCAGGACTTCGAAATACTCGGCCATCAGCCGGGCTTCGAGGAGCTTCACATTCGCCGGAATGTCATCAACGACCAGAATGCGCGCGGTCATGCTGTCCCTCCGCCCTCAAGCATCGCCAAGATAGGTCTTGATGGTTTCGATGAACCTGGGGACCGATATCGGCTTGGAGATATAGGCTTCGCAGCCGCCCTGGCGGATCCGTTCCTCGTCACCCTTCATCGCAAAGGCGGTCACCGCGATCACCGGGATCATGTGCAGGTCATCATCCTGCTTGAGCCATTTCGTGACCTCGAGACCGGAGACCTCGGGCAACTGGATGTCCATCAGGATGAGATCCGGACGGTGAAGGCGGGCGAGATCCATCGCTTCCAGGCCGTTGCGGGTCTGGATCGTCTTGTAACCTGACGCTTCGATCAGGTCCCGGAAGAGTTTCATGTTGAGTTCATTGTCCTCAACAATCATCACCTGCTTTGTCATGCCCGTTCCCATCCCCGATCCGGCCAGGTCAATTGCCTGCCGGATTGCGTTGTTGCCGGCAGCAGGAGATCCACATCTCCCGCATCACGCCGTATCTGGTTGCGACAAATCCGCTCCGCAATGCCGGCCAACATGCTCACCTTAGTTCCATTAGGTTGAAAAAGTGGTAATCGGACATTTCGAATGCGGATGACGTCAATCTCAAGGAGCTCACACGCCATGGCGGACGCGGAAGATACGGCGATTGCGGTGCTGGTCTGGCTTGCCGGCGAGCCCGAACTGATGGGCCGTTTCCTGGCGCTGACCGGGCTGGAAGCCAGCAATCTGCGCGAGGCGGCACGCGAGCCCGGCTTTCTCGCAGGCGTCCTGGGCTTCCTCATGAACCACGAGCCGACGCTCATGGATTTCTGCGCCGCCACCGGCACCAGGCCGGAGGAAATCTCGCGGGCGTTCCATGCCCTGGGCGGAGCAAGCGAGACATGATGCTGATCCCCGACGCCGAACATGACGAACTGATCCTGACCGAGCGGCCGCTGATCGTCTGCGACATCGACGAGGTGGTGCTGGAATTCGTCACACCGTTCCAGGCCTTCCTCATGGACAATGGTCACGAGTTGCGCGCGACGTCGTTCAGGCTCAACGGCAATGTGTTCAGCCGTGGCCATGGTGGCGAGACCCCGAGCGACGAGGTGGCGCGACTGCTCGAGGCATTCTTCACCGCCCAGGATGCATGGCAGACACCCGTGATCGAGGCCGCGCAGAGCCTTGAGCGGCTGTCGGAGGAAGCCGACATCGTGTTCCTGACGGCGATGCCGCCTCGCCACCGCGAGGTGCGGCGCAGGCTGCTCACGCAGCACGGCTTCGATTATCCGATGATCGCCACGGAAGCGGCCAAGGGCCCCGCGGTGCTGGCGCTGCACGGCGCGCGCGCCCATCCGGTGGTGTTCGTCGACGATATCTTCGTCAACCTCCAGTCGGTGCGCCAGCATGTGCCGCAAACCCTGCTGCTCAACCTGATCGCCAATGACGTGTTTCGCGGGCTGGCGCCGCATCCCGGCGAGGGCGTCGACATCGCCACGGACTGGCCGCACGCGGAAGAGCTGATCCGGGCCCATTTCAGCTCGTTTGAGGCCTGACTGCCGCGCGGTGTCTGGTTGTGGCCGCTTCACGCAAGCACCCTGCGCATCAGCGGCCGACCGATCTTGCGTTCGATGACGGTCTCGAACCCGGCCTTCTCGAAGATCGACACCGAGCCCACAAAAAGGCCGATCGATTTCGACTGCTTGGCCTTCTTCGTCGGGCAGGCTTCCACCAGTTTCGCCCCGTTGGCCTTCGCATGGTCGACCGCAGCTTCAAGCAGAACATGGCTGATGCCCTGGCCGCGCCGCCGGGACTGGATGAAGAAGCAGGAGATCGCCCAGAGGCCGGGATCGGACGGGTCATCGCCCTCGTGCGGCTTGGACACCGTCCGGTCGGTATTCCAGCGCGGAACATGGGCGCGCGGCGTCACCTGCACCCACCCCACCGGCACGCCGTCATCGAGCGCGATCAGCCCCGGCGCAAGCGCGGCCTCGGTCGCCTGCTTCAGCATCGCCTTCTTGTCGTCCTTGGACAGGGCCGCGCGCTGCTTCGGCGCCAGCCGAAAATAGCTGCACCAGCAGCCGTAGCAAGCGCCCTGCGGACCGAACAATTCCTCCAGCTTTGGCCAGAGACGAGGCGTGACGGGATGGATGGTCAGGGTCATGCGTCGCGGTCTCCCCGATGGATTGTCAGGCTTGTGAGTCGAAAGATTATTGCGTAATCTGCCAATGTTCAACCTTTGTTCTCTCGCGGCATGACGATGATCCACCCGCCTCCGCATCCCGATCCGGTTCCCGGATTCTGTCGCGACTGCCTGGCCCCCGCCCGCGCGGAGGCGCGGCGCTGCCATGCCTGCGGCAGCCCGCGGCTGATCCGCCACGCGGAGATCGACACGCTGACGCTCGCGCATGTGGATTGTGACGCGTTTTATGCGACGGTGGAGAAGCGCGACAACCCGGAGCTTGCCGACAAGCCGGTGATCATCGGCGGCGGCAAGCGCGGCGTGGTCTCGACCTGCTGCTATATCGCCCGCATTCACGGCGTGCGCTCGGCGATGCCGATGTTCAAGGCGCTGGACGCCTGCCCCGAGGCGATCGTGATCAGGCCCGACATGGAGAAATACGCGCGTGTGGGGCGCGAGGTGCGCATGATGATGGAGGAACTGACGCCGCTGGTGCAGCCGATCTCGATCGACGAGGCGTTTCTCGATCTGGCGGGAACCGAGAAACTGCACAAGGACACCCCTGCCCGCACGCTGGCGCGCTTTGCCGCCCGCATCGAAGCCGAGATCGGCATCACGCTGTCGGTCGGGCTGTCCTATTGCAAGTTCCTCGCCAAGGTGGCCTCCGATCTCGACAAGCCGCGCGGGTTTTCGGTGATCGGCAAACAGGAGGCGCTGTCGTTCCTGGCGCCACGGCCGGTGACGCTGATCTGGGGCGTCGGCAAGGCCTTCGCCAGCACGCTCGAGCGCGACGGCATCCGCACCATCGGCCAGTTGCAGACCATGGAGGAAACCGCGCTGATGCGCAGCTACGGGGTGATGGGCAAGCGGCTCTATCACCTGGCGCGCGGCGAGGACGAGCGCACCGTGCATCCCAACGAGGGCGCCAAGAGCGTCTCGGCCGAGACGACATTCAATTCGGACCTTTCGGACGCCGAGGATCTGGTTCCCGTGCTCAGGCGCCTGTCCGAAAAGGTCTCGGCGCGGCTCAAGGCTTCAGGCATTGCGGGACAGACCGTGGTGCTCAAGCTCAAGACGCCGGACTTCAAGAGCCGGACGCGCAATTTCAAGCTCGAGGATCCCACCATGCTCGCCGACCGGATCTTCCGCACGGGGCTGCATCTGCTCGAGCGCGAGCTCGGCCAGGACCGGTTCCGGCTGATCGGCATCGGGGTCACCGATCTCACCGACGCCGCCCGCGCCGACCCGCCCGATCTGGTGGACCCGGCAGCGGCGCGCCGGGCCGTGGCCGAAAGCGCGATCGACAAGGTGAGGCAGAAGTTCGGCCGCGACATCGTCGAGACCGGATACACTTTCGGCAAAGGTCGCGAAGCCGCGCCCCAGCGCGACCGCGACAAATAGTCAGCATTCGGAGAAAGTGAGTCCGGAAACGCCGGTAAAAGCCTGTTGCGGAACCGGATTATCGGGCCGCTATCTGACGATGTGGACGAGGCCGCCGGTTTCGCCTTCGAGCACGCCATGCTCGGCGCTGGTGGGTTTGAGCATCGCCCTGAGCAGCACGGAGGTCGGTGTCCAGTAGGGAATGTACCATTCCTGATCGACCTCGAGGATAAGCACGCGATCGGCGTCGGCGTCATAGGCACCGATTACCGCGACATGCGGTCCGTCCCAGTCGCCGGTCACCACACCCTGGTTGAAATAGAGAAGCAGCGCGTCATCGGCGGAGGCCTCGTTGGCGGTGAGAAGGGCGCGCACCGCGTCGAGCGTGGCGGCATCGTCGGCGGCGGGCTTCAGCGTCTCGGTCCGGTAGGCCTCCATGTCGGTGGCCTTCAGCGCCTTCCCGGTAAAGGCGACCAGTTGCTCGAACTTGACACCGTCGCCGCCTTCCGCCGACAGCGTCGCCCAGTCGGCATCCGCCACCAGTTCCAGCATCTGCGGCTGGGTCGTCACCGTGTCCTCGGCGTGCGGCGGCAGGCCGCGCAGGCCGTTGAGCGCGCCGGTTACGGCGGCGATTGAGCAGGCCGAGGTGGTGAATTGCGGTTTGACGAAGGCGGAGAAGGCCCAGTAGTCGGGTGCCGCGGCCTTGGTCAGATAGGAATGGTCGGCCGTCAGGGGAACCGCGTCAGGTCCCAGCTTGGGCTGCGGCGTGTCAGCGGTCGCGGCGCCTGCCACCACCAGGAATGACGCAAGGACGAGCCCCGGCACAAGCCGGGAAAAGCGGGAGTTTTTGACCATGTAAGGACGATCCTGAACGAGGAAAGATGCCCGATTGTAGCAACGCCCGCATCGCCGTCAATCGGTTCCGCCTACAACAGCCCGACGTTGACCTTGATCTCCCGGCAGCCGTCATCCTTGATCATGACGACGGCACCTGCCCAAGCCATGAGCCTTGAGATGCGTCGAGACAGCTAATACTTTCGCCACGTCACGAAAGATTAGGCAAGCGGACGAGCACGGATTGATATAAACCCTCGATTGAGTGAAGCATGCCGAGCATAGTGATTTTACCGCCGATCCCTTGGATGGGCGATGGAGGCATTCATTGTCATGACACCCCCCTCCTTGCGCGAGCGTCTGCTGTTTCCGGCCGGAGCCCTGCTCGGCCTGTTGCTGGTGGCGGCGATTGCCTATGCCGCCTTCACGGAAGCGGGTGGAAGCAACTCCGCAGCCCTGATCGCGGATGGCTTCCTCAAGGGCCGGCTGTGGGCCGAGACCTGCTTCGATCTCGATTGCGCCATCCTCGACGGCCGCACCTATGTGGTGTTTCCGCCGTTTCCCGGGGTCGCTGCCTTGCCCCTCGTGGCGCTCGGCGGCGTATCAACATCCGGCTTCATCCTACTGACGCTGCTGCTCTTTGCCGCGTCGCTCATTGTATGGCGCAGGATTTTTTCACAGCTTGGAGTAAGCTCCTCCCATCTGTTCTGGCTGCTGCTGGCTATCGGTTTCTCCAGCCCCCTGTTCTTCGTCACCATCCGCGGCGACGGCATCTGGTTCTTCGCCCAGGCGATGGCCTTCCTGGCGACCAGTCTCGCCATTCACGAGGCGATGGCGGGGCGGCTGGCGAGTGCTGGACTGGCCATTGGCTGCGCCTTTCTCAGCCGCCAGATGAGTCTATTCTACGTGCCCCTGCTCCTGGTGCTTTCGCTTCGTCCGGATACGCCGCTGTTCTCGGTGACGGGCGACAAGATCGTCCGGGCGCTGAAACTGGGGCTGCCGGTGCTGGCGGCGATCGGGGTCTATCTCCTGTACAATCAAGCCCGGTTCGGCTCGCCGTTCGAGACCGGCTACATTCATATCGATTATCCGCCCGGAGTGCTCAAGGAGCGGCTCGACGCGCATGGCCTTTGGAACTGGCGATATGTCCCGTTCAATCTCTACCACGCGCTGGTGCAGGGGTTTCATGCCCGCTTCGAGGGCGTGGGCCAGCTGGAGCTGGTCGGGATCGACCGCTTCGGCACAGCGTTCCTGGTTGCCAGCCCCTGGCTCGCCATGCTGTTCTTCACCCCGTTCAACCGGCGCACGGTGGTGTCGGGACTGCTGGTGGCGGGCCTGGTCACGGTCATGCTGTTTTATCATTCCAACGGCTTCACCCAGTACAATGTCCAGCGCTACATGCTCGACTGGCTGCCCGCGGCTCTTGTGATGCTGGCCTATGCGGTGCAGCGGCACTCTACGCCGTTGTTTCCCCTGGCTGTCCTGTGGGGAATGGGATTGAACGCGGTGACGCTCGCCACCATGGCCGTAGTGCTCTGACGGTGGCTACACCAGCTCGACGTCCAGCACGCCGGGCGCCGCCTTCAGCGCCGAGGCGATCTGCGGTGTGATCTTGTAGCGGTCGGACAGCGTCACCTCGATTTCACGGCGGCCGTCATCCTTGATCATGACAAAGGACACCTGCCCGTCGCCATGCGCCTTGAGATGCGTCGAGACCGAATTCAGCGGCCTTGCATCGCGCATGTAGACGCGAAGCGCCGACTGGCCGCGGGCGGCGCGGTCCTCAAGCGAATCGGCGGTCTGGATCCTCAGCCCGATGCCCTCCGGCCTCTCCTCGGCATTGACCGTGATGACAATCGACTTGCCCGGTTCCAGCAGTTCCCGGTAGAGCGCGAGCCCTTCGGAAAACAGCACCGCCTCATACTGGCCGGAACTGTCGGAGAACGCCACGATCCCCATCTTGTTGCCGGTGCGGGTCTTGCGCTCCTGCTTGCTCGTCACCGTACCCGCGAGCCGTCCTGCGGTGGCGCCGGCCTTGACCGCAAGCGAGAAATCGGCCCAGGTCTGCACACGCATCTTGGCCAGCAGTTCGTTATAGGAATCAAGTGGATGCGCGGACAGGTAGAAGCCCAGCGCCTGGTATTCGCGGTGCAGTTTTTCCGCCGGCAGCCAGGGTGGAGCGGCAGGCAGATGGATGGATTCGGCGCCCTCCTGGGCGGCCCCCGCGCCGAACATGTCGCTCTGGCCGCTGATGCGGTTTTCCTGGGCGCGCTGGGCAAAGCCGAGGATGCGATCGAGCCCGGCGCTCAAGGCCGCCCGGTCCTGGCCGAAACAGTCAAGCGCGCCAGCGGCGATCAGGCTTTCTAGCACCCGGCGGTTGACCTGGCGCGGATCGATCCGTGTGCAGAAATCCTCGAGCGAGGCAAAGGGCGTGTCGCCGCGCATCCCGACGATATGCTCGACGGCGGCGTCGCCCACGCCCTTGATGGCGGCGAGCGCATAATAGATGGAGTTGTCGCCCGTTTCGAAATGGCGGAAGCTGGTCTGAACCGACGGGGCCACCACTGCGATGCCGAGGCGCTTGGCGTCCTGGCGGAAATCATTGAGCTTGTCGGTGTTGGACATGTCGAATGTCATAGAGGCGGCGAGGAACTCGACCGGATAATGCGCCTTGAGATAGGCGGTCTGGTAGGAGACGATGCCATAGGCTGCCGCGTGGGACTTGTTGAAGCCGTAATTGGCGAACTTGGCCAGCAGATCGAAAATCATGTCGGCCTGCGGTTTGGAAACCTTGCGCTCGACCGCGCCCTCGACGAAGCGGGCGCGCTGCTGGTCCATCTCCGCCTTGATCTTCTTGCCCATGGCGCGGCGCAGCAGATCGGCTTCGCCAAGCGAATAGCCGGCGAGCACCTGGGCGATCTGCATCACCTGCTCCTGGTAGACGATCACCCCCTGGGTTTCGGCAAGCAGGTCGTCGATCTTGGGGTGGATGGAGGCCAGTTCCTCCTCGCCATGCTTGCGGGCGTTGTAGACAGGGATGTTCTCCATCGGACCCGGACGATAAAGCGCCACCAGCGCGATGATGTCCTCGATCCGGTCGGGCCGCATGCCGATCAGCGCCTTGCGCATGCCCGCCGATTCCACCTGGAACACGCCGACGGTCTCGCCGCGCGACAGCATCTCGTAGGTCGGTTTGTCATCCAGCGGCAGCGCTTCGAGATCGATGTTGACGCCGCGTTTGGCAATGAAATCGACGGCGGTCTTGAGCACCGTCAGCGTTTTCAATCCAAGAAAGTCGAACTTGACCAGACCCGCCTGCTCGACCCATTTCATGTTGAACTGGGTGACCGGCATGTCGGAGCGCGGATCGCGGTACATCGGTACCAGTTGCGAAAGCGGGCGGTCGCCGATGACAATACCCGCGGCGTGGGTCGAGGCGTGGCGGTAGAGACCCTCGAGCTTCTGGGCGATGTCGAGAAGCCGGCCGACGGCGGGCTCCTTGTCGGCCTCCTCCTGGAAACGCGGCTCCTCCTCGATCGCCTTGTTCAAGGGCGTCGGGTTGGCCGGATTGTTGGGCACCAGCTTGCAGATCCGGTCGACCAGCCCGTAGGGCATTTCCAGAACACGGCCGACATCGCGCAGAGCCGCGCGCGCCTGCAGGCTTCCGAAGGTGATGATCTGCGCCACCTGCTCGCGGCCATATTTGGCGACCACATAGCGGATCACCTCATCGCGCCGGTCCTGGCAGAAATCGATGTCGAAGTCGGGCATCGACACACGGGCCGGGTTGAGGAAGCGTTCGAACAGCAACGAGAAGCGCAGCGGATCGACATCGGTGATGGTGAGCGCATAGGCCACCAGCGATCCGGCGCCGGAACCGCGGCCCGGGCCGACGGGAATGCCCTGCCCCTTGGCCCACTGGATGAAGTCGGCCACGATCAGGAAGTAGCCGGGAAACTTCATCGATTCAATGATGTCGAGTTCGGTCTGGAGCCGCTCGCGGTAATCGGACTCCGCAAATCCTTCGGCCATGCCGATCCGGGCAAGCCTTCGCTCCAGCCCCTCGAGCGACTGGCGCCGCAATTCAGCCGCTTCAGCGGCAAGGGCTGCTTCGGGGTCGTCCTCGCCGCCGCCGGTAAATCGCGGCAGGATCGGCGGGCGGCTTTCGACAATGGCGCTGCAGCGCCGGGCGATCTCGACGGTGTTGGCGAGCGCCTCGGGAATATCGGCAAACAGCGCCATCATCTCGGCGCGCGACTTGAGGCAGTTGTCGACACTGAGCCGCCGCCGCCGGTCGTCCGACATCACCGCGTTGGATGCAACCGCCATCAAGGCATCATGCGCCTCGAAATCATCGGGGGTCGGAAAGAACGCCTCGTTCGCCGCCACAAGCGGGACCTCGCAGGCGTAGGCGAGCGCTATCATCTTGGCTTCGTGGGCGCGGTCATAGCCGCGCTGGCGCTGCAATTCGAGATAGAGCCGGTCGCCAAACACCGATTTGAGCCGCTCCAGCCTGGCCTTGGCAAGGTCGGGATGGCCTTCGCGCATGGCCTGATCGACCGGCCCGCCGCCTGCGCCTGTGAGCGCGATCAGGCCGCCGGCCTCCTGCTCAAGCCAGGACAATTCGATATGCGGCCGGTCGGACGTGTCACCTCCGAGATAGGCCTGGCTGACGATCGACACCAGCCGGTCGTAGCCAGTCGGCGTGGCGGCATACAGGACAATATGCGGCGACTTCTGCAGATGCTCCCGGTGCGAGCGGCGATCGCCGGTCTGGCCGTCCTGCATGTCGATATCGAGTTGGCATCCGATCAGCGGCTGGATGCCCGCTTCCATGGCCTTGACCGAAAATTCCAGCGCTCCGAACAGATTGTTGGTGTCGGTGATGGCGAGCGCCGGCTGCTCATCGGAGACCGCGCGCTTGATCAGGGTCTTGATCGGCAGCGCGCCCTCAAGCAGCGAATAGGCGGAATGCACGCGCAGATGCACGAAGCCCGGCCAAGTGTCGCCCCCCCGGTCATCCTCACGCCCGTCGCGCTCGCGCGCCTGTTCAGGTCCCGCAGCCAGATTGGCCAGCAGTTTGGCTGACTTGTTGTCCCGCGCCATTGAAATCCTCTGCCGATTGATCGGCGGCCAGGTCGATGGACACGACCGCAGACTCAAGCGTCGATTGTGAGGACCCGGGCAGCAAAGTCCAGAGGCCGAGACGGAAAATACGGGCGCTACACAGTCAAGTACGACAAAGGCAGGCAGACCACCCGGGCAAAGGCCGCCAGACGGGTCGACGGCCTCTCAGCTTCTTCAGTCAGACGTCAACAGGTGACGAAGAACTCAGAACGCGAGTGCCAGCACGGCAAAGCTCGCCACGAACAGCGACATGGAGACGAATGCGGCAAGGTCACGGGCAAATGCAGTCATGATCAACTCCTAAATTCACTCTATGTTTCTTTTATGTTCGCTTTCTGTTCTATTGTCAAGCGCAATTGATCCAAATTCTTCTCGCGCCGATAATGGGCGGGGACCTGCCAGGGCATAAAAAAACCCGGACGCGAGCGCCCGGGTTTCGATAGGTCAAATGCTTCAAACAGGCAGCTTAGTTGCAAGCGTCCTTGAGGCCCTTGCCGGCGGAGAACTTCGGCACGTTGCGGGCAGGAATATCGACTTCCTTGCCGGTCTGCGGATTGCGGCCCTTGGAGGCTTCGCGACGCGACACGGTGAAATTGCCAAAACCGATGAGGCGAACGTCGCCACCATTTTTCAGCTCACCTGTGATGGTTTCAAAAACCGCCTCGACAGCCGATGTAGCGTCTCCCTTGCTGATGCCCGATTTCTCGGCCACAGCGGCCACGAGTTCATTTTTATTCATTTTCGTCCCTTTCCTGGCGTTATGTCGACTCAGTCTGTTCGATGCGGTGATCCTACGCATCTCGCGGTTCGGCGCAACCAAACTCCCCGGACTGCAACGCTTTTTACGCGGTTTTCACAGCTTCCGTCACCAAAACGGGCGGGAAATTTTCCCGCCCGTCCAAATCATGGCTTGTGATCGGCCAAAAGCTCTTGGCCCGACCGAAACAGATGGTCTCCATCTGTTTCGAAAAGTCCGCCCACACGCTGTTTAACTGGCGGGGCGATTTGTCCAGACAGATGGAAACCATCTGCCTGGATCGCACCACTAATGCGCGATGGCCGCACCGCCCTCGTCGCCAGCCTCCGCAGCGATGGCGGCCTCCGGCTTGGCGTCGGGATCCCAGGTGATCGCCTCAGGCATCCGGACCAGGGCATGGCGCAGCACGTCACCCATCTTCGCCACCGGAATGATCTCGAGGCCATTTTTCACATTGTCCGGGATCTCGGGGAGATCCTTGGCGTTCTCTTCCGGGATCATCACGGTCTTGATGCCGCCACGAAGCGCCGCCAGCAGCTTCTCCTTGAGACCGCCGATCGGCAGGATCCGTCCGCGCAGCGTGATCTCGCCGGTCATGGCGACATCACGGCGCACCGGAATGCCGGTCATGGTCGACACGATCGCCGTCGCCATGGCGACGCCGGCCGACGGCCCGTCCTTCGGGGTTGCCCCTTCCGGTACGTGGACGTGGATGTCGCGCTTGTCGAACATCGGCGGCTCGATGCCGAAATCGACCGCACGCGAGCGGACATAGGACGCCGCCGCCGAAATCGATTCCTTCATCACGTCGCGCAGGTTGCCGGTGACCGTCATCTTGCCCTTGCCGGGCATCATGACGCCTTCGATGGTCAGCAGTTCGCCGCCCACTTCGGTCCAGGCAAGCCCGGTGACCACGCCGACCTGGTCGTCGAACTCGGCCTCGCCATAGCGGAACCGCGGCACGCCCAGGTAATCGGCCAGGTTGTCGGCATCGACGCTGACCGACTTCACCCCTGTCTTGAGGATCTCGGTCACTGCCTTGCGCGACAGCTTCATCAGCTCCCGCTCGAAGTTGCGAACACCGGCTTCGCGCGTGTAGGTGCGAACCACCTGCAACAGCGCCTCGTCGGTGATCTGGAACTCCTCCGGACGCAACGCATGGTCGCGCACGGCCTTGGGCAGCAGATGCCTGCGGGCGATCTGCAGCTTCTCGTCCTCGGTGTAGCCGGCGATGCGGATGATTTCCATACGGTCCATCAGCGGCGCCGGGATGTTGAGCGTGTTGGCTGTGGTGATGAACATCACGTTGGACAGGTCGTACTCAACCTCGAGATAGTGGTCCATGAAGGTCGAGTTCTGTTCCGGATCGAGCACCTCGAGCAGGGCAGACGACGGATCGCCGCGGAAGTCCTGCCCCATCTTGTCGATCTCGTCGAGCAGGAACAGCGGGTTGGTCTTCTTGGCCTTCTTCATCGACTGGACGACCTTGCCGGGCATCGAGCCGATATAGGTGCGGCGGTGACCGCGGATCTCGGCCTCGTCACGCACGCCGCCCAAGGCCATGCGAACATATTCGCGGCCGGTGGCCTTGGCGATCGACTTGGCGAGCGAGGTCTTGCCGACGCCGGGAGGGCCGACGAGGCAGAGGATCGGACCCTTGATCTTGGTCGAGCGTGCCTGGACCGCAAGATATTCGATGATCCGCTCCTTGACCTTCTCCAGGCCGAAATGATCGGTCTCGAGAACCTGTTCGGCGGCGTTGAGGTCGATCTTGATCCGGGACTTCTTGCCCCAGGGCAGACCGAGCAGCCAGTCGAGATAATTGCGCACGACGGTGGCCTCGGCCGACATCGGGCTCATCTGCTTGAGCTTCTTGAACTCGCCATCGGCCTTTTCGCGGGCTTCCTTCGACAGCTTGGTCTTGGCAATGCGGTTTTCGATCTCGGCCATCTCGTCGCGGCCGTCCTCGCCGTCGCCGAGCTCCTTCTGGATCGCCTTCATCTGCTCGTTCAAATAATATTCGCGCTGGGTCTTCTCCATCTGCCGCTTGACGCGGGAGCGGATGCGCTTTTCCACCTGCAGCACGGAAATCTCGCCTTCCATGAAGCCGAGCGCCTTCTCAAGACGTCCCTTGACCGAGATGGTCGAGAGCATGTCCTGCTTTTCGGGGATCTTGATCGACAGATGCGACGCCACGGTGTCGGCGAGCTTCGAATAATCATCGATCTGGCTTGCAGCGCCGACGACCTCGGGGGAGATCTTCTTGTTCAGCTTGACGTAGTTCTCGAACTCGGAAACCACCGAGCGCGACAGCGCCTCGATCTCGACGGAATCTTCCTCGGGCTCGGCCAGTTCCACGGCGCGGGCTTCGTAATACTCCTGGCGGTCGGTATAGGCGACGACTTCAGCGCGCGCACGCCCCTCGACCAGCACCTTGACGGTGCCATCAGGCAGTTTCAGCAGCTGCAGCACATTGGCGATGGTGCCGATGTCGTAGATGCCAGACGGCTCGGGATCATCGTCGCTGGCGTTGATCTGGGTGGCAAGCATGATTTGCTTGTCCGAGCCCATGACTTCCTCAAGCGCATGGATAGACTTTTCGCGCCCGACGAACAGCGGCACGATCATGTGCGGGAAGACGACGATGTCGCGCAGCGGAAGGACGGGGTAGATACCTGCTTCTTCGGGCGAGCGTGATGAACTCACTTTTTTATCCGGCATATGATTTCCTTTCATGGGCCCACCGGCCCGATTGGCAACGCGGGGCGCGGCCCCGGCTCATCCAGCAACCGCAATTCGCGTCCTTGCAGGGCATGAGGCCCTTTGCACTCTAATTGGATAACCGCCGCCCGGGTTTCAAGTCGGGCGCCGGTAATCCGTCCAATTCCGATTCGGAACGATATTAGAGAACGAAAGTGGCGGGAAGCTGGATCTGAGCGAAAAGCAGGCAAAACCCCGACGGTTGCGCGCTCCCGTATGCTTGGGCCTCCCGAGGGCACGCGAATGGCGGGTGCTGATTGCAAGCCATCCTTCCTGGGAAGGCCTGCAGCCGGTTAAGGTTAACCCATCATTGTAATGGGCTCCGCCGGCCAGAAATGCTCTTACTCGCCTTTCCAGCCCGGAGCACCAGCATGACGCTGTTACAGAAAACGTCGAGACTTGTCCTCAACCCTGTTGTGGTTGTCGTGGCAACGCTCCTGTGCACGGCGTTCCTCTATCGTCTCGAGCAGAAGGCCGGTCACATGCCGTTCATCATGCTCTGCGTGACGGGGATGGCGGCTGCGCTGTTCCTGGCTAGCCGCCGGCTGAAGTTCTCGATCTATGCGGCCCTGACAATGGCGACACTGATCGGCATAGGCTCGACGCTCAAATACAGGACCAAGGGCTTCGATCTGCATGTCTACGATGTCGTCTTCACCGGCGCCGATCCGAAGGCCTTCGCTTTTCTGCTCAGTGAATTTACGATCTATGTCGTCCCCTTCGCCGTGCTCCTACTGCTCGCGCTTGCCGGGCTGTCGGTCCTCTTTGTCCGCGATCGCACCAGCGCCTTCACACTTCCAAGGCGGATCGGGCTGCTGGCGGTCACATCAACCCTGATCCCGCTAAGCTATCCACTGAAAGCCGATGCCCCGCGGTATTTTCATTATCTGGGCGGGTACAACGCCTCGGCATTTTTTGTTTCCTTTCTGGATCTCCGGGATGCCGCGCTGGGCCACGGCATTGCCGAGCGTTTCGAGAGCGCCCCGGCTGCTGAACCCTTCGCAGCGCCTGAGACCTGCCAGCCAAGCGGACCGAAGCCGGATCTTTTTGTGGTCCTGTCGGAAAGCCAGACGGATCTCAGCCGGCTGGATCAGTATGGCCTGGAAGAGCAATTCTCCGGCACATTCAAATCCGACGATGGAAAGCGGCGCGCCTTGCAGGTGGAAACCTTTGGCGGCGGCACATGGATTACCAACTTCTCGTTGATGACGGGAATGTCGAGCCTCGATTTCGGCTGGCGCGCGCCATATCTGACGACAGCCATGCAAGGCAAGATCCATCGATCGCTGGCAACGGAGCTCGCGCGATGCGGCTACCGGACGGCCGTGCTGATGCCGATGGAACACGGGTTCGTCAATGAGGGACCGTTTCTCGAATCCATCGGCTTTGATGAGATTCTTGACTACGAGCGGATCGGCGCCAGCGAATACGCCCACCCCGATCGGTTCTATTTCGAAGCCGCCCGGCAATTCATTTCGGAACACCGGAAAACCGACGGACGTCCGCTGTTCCTGCAAGTGCAGACCATGTTCGCGCATTCGCCCTATTCCGAGAAACTGGCGGAAACCGGCTCGGGGAAAAGCAATTCAAGCGGAATCCGCGATCTGGATGAATATGTGCGGCGGGTCGCGCAGTCTCAGGGAGATTTCGAGTGGTTTCTCGACCAGATGAGGACGGAGGAGAAATCCCATCCCTCCATCGTGCTTGAGTTTGGCGATCATCAATCTTTCGCCACACGTGACCTGATTGAAAATCTCTATCCGGATTTCGCCATTTATGATCTGTCGTCGTCGGCCTATCGCAGCTATTTCACGCTGCACGGCGTCGGCACTTCGGTCGACATGCGCCCGTTCGACTTCCCCAGCCTCGACATTGGCTATCTCGGTGCGTCCCTGCTCGAATCCGCAGGCCTGGCCGGGTCGCCGATGATCGGCGACCTCGTGGCGCTCCGGAACCATTGCAACGGCCGCCTGCACGCCTGCGAAGACCGGGCGGCTGTCGACCGGCATCTGCAGCGGCGGGTGGCATCGGGCTATCTGGACATCAACTGAGGGGCGCCGGGCAAAGACCGGCTCCACGGCAAAGAAAAACCCTCCGGACATGAGCCCGGAGGGTTTGATCGTTCAGCCGGGCGTCCGCCCCTTAGGCGGCATCACGCAGAAGCCGACCCCTTGGTGTCGCCGTCGCGCTCGGCGTAGATGTAGAGCGGCCGGGCGTTGCCGATGACCACGTCGTCGGAAATCACCACTTCGCGCACGCCCTCGAGTTCCGGCAGTTCGAACATGGTGTCGAGAAGGATCTTCTCCATGATCGAACGCAGGCCTCGGGCTCCTGTCTTGCGGATGATGCCGCGCTTGGCGATCTCGTGCAGAGCGCTTTCGTGGAAGGTGAGTTCCACATCTTCCATCTCGAACAGGCGCTGATACTGCTTGACCAGCGCGTTCTTGGGCTCGGTGAGGATCTGGATCAGGGCCGCCTCGTCAAGATCCTCGAGCGTGGCGAGCACCGGCAGACGACCAATGAACTCCGGGATCAGGCCGAACTTGACGAGATCCTCGGGCTCGAGTTCGCGCAGCACTTCGCCGACCCGGCGTTCGTCCTGGGCGCGCACATTGGCGCCGAAGCCGATCGATGTCTTTTCGCCACGTGCCGAAATTATCTTGTCGAGGCCGGCGAACGCGCCGCCGCAGACGAACAGGATGTTGGTGGTGTCAACCTGCAGGAATTCCTGCTGCGGATGCTTGCGGCCACCCTGCGGGGGAACCGAAGCCACCGTGCCTTCCATGATCTTCAGAAGCGCCTGCTGCACGCCCTCGCCCGAGACGTCGCGGGTGATCGACGGATTGTCCGACTTGCGCGAGATCTTGTCGACCTCGTCGATGTAGACAATGCCGCGCTGTGCGCGTTCGACGTTGTAGTCCGCCGACTGCAGCAGCTTGAGGATGATGTTTTCCACATCCTCGCCCACGTAACCGGCTTCGGTCAGCGTCGTGGCGTCGGCCATGGTGAAGGGCACATCGATGATGCGCGCCAGCGTCTGGGCCAGATAGGTCTTGCCGCAGCCGGTGGGGCCGACGAGCAGGATGTTGGACTTGGCCAGCTCCACCTCGCCGGACTTCGACGAATGGTTGAGGCGCTTGTAGTGGTTGTGGACCGCCACCGAGAGGATCTTCTTGGCCTGTCTCTGGCCGATCACGTACTCGTCGAGCGTGGCGATGATTTCCTGCGGGGTGGGAACGCCATCGCGCGACTTCACCATCGAGGATTTGTTTTCCTCGCGGATGATGTCCATGCACAATTCCACGCATTCATCGCAGATGAACACCGTGGGACCGGCAATGAGTTTGCGCACTTCATGCTGGCTCTTGCCGCAGAAAGAGCAATAAAGGGTATTCTTGGAATCGCCGCCGTTGCTGCCGCTGACCTTGCTCATTTCACTTTCCTTCCCGCAATCCCGGCATCAAGCCCGGATGTTTGGCGCCTCTCATCCTACAACGCCGTGACGTTGAGGCATACAGGCAATCTCGGGGTACAAATCCGAACCTCAGGTAAACACCCTAAAGGCCGGTGGCAACGAATCCCCGTCATTCTGACGATGCTACGCCAGAGAATTTGAACATAGACTTAACATCCATCTTAGCGCGCTCAAGCGCGCGCGCCACCCCAACCACACGAAAACGTGTTGTAGGAGAAGCGCAATGGCTGTGAAAAGCCGCTCCGTTCAAGTCAAAAAACTCGAAGCCCCGGCCTAAGCCGATGCTTCGATGTACTCACGCTTGTCGATCACCCGGTCGATCAGGCCAAAGCCCATCGCCTCGTCCGCCGTCAGGAAGTGATCGCGATCGAGCGTTTTTTCAACGGTTTCGTAGTCCTGGCCGGTGTGCTTGACATAGACGTCGTTGAGCCGGCGCTTCATCTTGATGATGTCCTGGGCATGCCGCTCGATGTCGGAAGCCTGCCCCTGGAAGCCGCCCGACGGCTGGTGAACCATGACGCGCGCGTTGGGCGTTGCAAAGCGCATGCCCTTCTCGCCTGCGCACAACAGCAACGACCCCATCGATGCGGCCTGGCCGACGCAGAGCGTCGACACCGCAGGCCGGATGAACTGCATGGTGTCGTAGATCGCCATGCCGGCGGTGACGACGCCGCCGGGCGAATTGATGTAGAGGGCGATTTCCTTCTTCGGGTTCTCGGCCTCGAGAAACAGAAGCTGGGCGCAGACCAGCGTCGCCATCTGGTCCTCGACCGGACCGGTGATGAAGATGATCCGCTCCTTGAGAAGCCGCGAAAAGATGTCGTAGGACCGCTCGCCTCGGTTTGTCTGCTCAACGACCATGGGCACCAGGGCCATGGCGGTATCGACTGTATTTTTCATTGCGCTTCCCTTGTCAAACGGCCCGGCAGACGCATGGCCCGCAGGGAATCAGTCTTATTGAACTCACTACATAGAGTGTGCCCCCCCGCCGCTTCAAGACGCAAGGCGGCGAAAGGGCTTGGGTGTGTTGTTCACCAGTCGCGTTAAATTGAGGTTACGGTTTCGGATTTGCCTGCAATCGGACGCAGTTTCCCGTGGATGCGTACCGGCCGCGTGCCGAATCCGGAAACGTTCGTGCTCTCTCTGTCTTCATGGGGCGTCGGACCATTCCTGTTGCATTGACCGCTGATTAAGGCTTTACTTAAGTCACTACATGGTGCGGCACACTTGTTTCAACAAGACGCGAAGACGATGGTTCAGACATCGCGCGCGCTGCCAGGGAGCGTATCATGTTCGAGTTCTTGCCCGTGCAACAGGGCATCCTTGCCGCCAGTCTCGCCTTGTCGCTGTCTTCGCCGGCACTTGCCGGTGGCAAGGCACTGGCCTGTTATCAACAGGTTCATCAGCCTGCGGTTTACAAGACGGTTCATCAGCAGGTCGTGGTCAGGCCCGGCGGCGTGGTACACGAGACCATTCCGGCGCGCTACGCCAAGGTGACCGAAAAGGTGCTGGTCGAACCCGAGCGGCTCGTAGCCCGGCACATCCCGGCGGTGGTCAAGACCGTGCATCAGACGGTGATGGTGCGGCCAAAATCGATCGGCTGGGAATGGCGCAAGGTGCATGGCGTCAAGACGCTGTGCAAGGTGGTGCATCCTGCCCAATACGCCACCCAGGCCCGGACCGTGGTCTTGCACCCGGCTCGCACCGTGCAGGAACGGGTGCCTGCCCGCTATGCGCACCGGACCCGCACGGTAATTGTCCAACCCGCCCGCACCATCGCGCGGCAGGTGCCGCCGGTGATCAAAACGGTGGCGCGCCAGGTCGAAACCCGACCTGCGACCTCAGGCTGGGTAAAGGTCTCCGGCAAGTCGCGCTGTCATTGAAGACAGGCTGAGCGCGCTTTAGCTCTTGCGCTGCGCGGGGAGATACCGAAGCAGGGTTTGCAAAAGCAACCCGACCATCATGCCATTCAGGATATGCCACATGAAATGCGTGCCAATTCCGGTTGCCGCACAGGTCATCAGGTCGATGGTTCGAAACCCGAGCGACACCAGGAAGATGATCGCGGCGCCGGTCACGTGGAAGCGCGCGGGATGGCGATGAACCCACGTCACCGCCGCGAAAGCCACCAGGGCCAACTGGGCGGGCAGGTATTGCAGCGACCCGTTCAGATATTCCGGTCCCGATGTGTCATCGGTTGTGACATCGCCCGATGTGATCCAGAAGACGACGCCGATGCTTCCAACCACGATCAACGCGATACGGCCGGTCGCCCAAGCATTCTCGCCGGTCAGTCGATGGATCGTCACCAGCACAAAGATCGCGACGAAAGTCCAGATCGGGATCACGTCCGCCATTTCCGACCACCCGTTTGCGAAAGTATGGAACAGAAACGATCCGATTCCGATCGCTGCGGCCAGAATGATCAGGATCAGATCCGGCGCATCGTGCTTGCCCCTGCGAACGTAGACACGCCATGCAAACCAGGCGGCGACCAGAAAGGCCGCATTGCTGAGCGCATTGATCGGCTCGTTCCAGAACCCCGGCGCAGTGCGCTCGCAATAAAGGTCAATGTAGTCAGGCAGGGTCATATCTAGTCTTCATGGAAAACAATTCACTGCATCGCAGGCATCTCGATTTCGGTGGTCGTGTCAATTATCCCCCGTGAAATCAAGCTGCAGGCACGCGCCGGATTTTCCTTAAGCCCGATCCACGCTACACCTCAGACATGACACTCAAGCAACTCTCCGTTTCGCAAGACCCGCATGATCCCGGCTTCGTTCAGGACCCCTACCGGTTCTACGCGGAAAGGCATCATGCCTCCCCCGTCTTCTTCTGGGAAGACTACGGCCTGTGGTGCGTTGCGGGCTATGATCAGGTCAATGCGCTTTTGCGCGACCGGCGGCTCGGCCGCGAGAACCGCTGGGGCGCACCGCTGAACCCGGTCGAGGGACGCGAGCATCTCACGGATTTTGACCGGATCGAAAGCGGCTCACTGCTCGAGCGCGAACCGCCAGCGCATACGCGACTGAGGACGCTGGTCAACCGCGCCTTTGTCTCACGCTCGGTCGAGAGGCTCAGGCCGCGCATCACCGCACTGGCCAATGACCTCATAGACGCCATGCCCGCTGGCGAAGCTTTCGATCTGCTGCCGGTGTTCGCCACGCCGATCCCGCTCACGGTGATCTGCGAGTTGCTCGGCGTGCCGGTCGGGCGCGGCGCCGATCTGCTGTCATGGTCTCATGCCATGTGCGAAATGTATGTGCCGCACCGGTCGCGGGACACCGAGGAGCGCGCCAACCGCGCCTCGGCCGAGTTCGGCGCGTATCTGACCGCCCATATCGAGGAGCATCGGCATAACGGCGCAGACGATCTGCTGTCGGCGCTGATTGCGGTGCGCGACACCGGTGAAAAGCTCTCGGACGCCGAACTGATCTCGACCTGCGTGCTGCTGCTCAATGCCGGTCACGAGGCCACCGTGCACCAGACCGGAAACGCGGTGAAGACGATCCTTGACCAGGGCGGCAATCCGCGGCGGTTCTTTGAAACGCCGGAACTTGCGGCCGCGACCATCGAGGAGGCGCTGAGGTTTGACGCGCCGCTGCACATGTTCACGCGCTACGCCTACGAGGCGGTCGATCTCGGTCCGGTCACGCTGAAGCCCGGCGACCAGGTGGCGCTCCTGCTGGGCGCCGCCAATCGCGACCCCTCCGCCTTCGACGCGCCGGACGCTTTTCGTCCGGGACGAAGCGACCAGAAGAATGTGAGTTTTGGCGCGGGCCTGCATTTCTGCATCGGCGCGCCGCTGGCCCGGCTTGAAATGCAGCAATCGCTCTCGGTGCTGTTTTCCCGTCGTCCGGAACTCCACCTTGAGGAGGTGCCGCGCTATCGCGACAGCTACCATTTCCACGGTCTGGAGAGCCTGGTCGTCCGGTAGATCCGGCACGGCTCAAAACACCGCGTGGTCGCCGCGCTCCACCCTGGCTTCGCCGCGAATCAGCTTTCCATAGAATTCGGACAGCGTGTCCGAGCCGGTGGACGGCGTGGCCGCCGCATCATAGCGGCCGGTCACCGGATCAAACACCAACATGGATTCGGTGGCGTAGTAGCGGCCGATCCGCGCGAGTTCGGCCTTGTCCCGCAGCCGCTTCGACACGCGCCCAAGCATTCCCAGCGTGAAAATGATCGTGTCCAGCAGCGCCACCGGAACGCGCTTGAATTTGGACTCACGGCCAAGCAGGCGGAACAGGCATTCGCCCTGCTCGCGCGGCGTGATTGCCTCTCCCGGTCCGCCGATCGGCAGGATCCGGTTCTGACAGTCGGGATCATCGAGGCATTCGGCGATGAATGCGCCGAGATCGCGGTCGCTGATCGGCTTGCAGGCCGTCAGTTCGCCATCGTCGAAGATCAGGAACGGCTTGCCCTGCTTGACCCTATCGACCTGGCCCGAGAGCGACTTGAAGAAGGCGGTCGGCCGGACGATGGAATAGGTCATTCCCGACGCGATCAACTCCGCCTCGAAGGCGAGCTTGGCCTTCTGGAATTCGAGCAGCGGCTTCTGCACGCAGATCGCCGAGAGCAGCACCATATGCGCCACCCCGTCGGCCCTGGCAGCTTTCAATGCGTGGCAATGGGCCTGGTAGTCGATGGCCCAGGCATCGGCCGGCGCGCCTGTTCGCGAAGCCAGGCACGACACCAGGACGTCAAACTTCTCGCCATGGAAACCATCCGCGTCGATGGACGCAGGATCGGTCACATCCCCGAACCGTAGGGCTGCGCCGTGAAGCAGTCTCGAGGGTTCATCGGGCTCGTGGTCGACGCCAAAACCGGCATTGGTGCGCAGGAAGCACACCACATCATGGCCGCGATCGACCAGGGCCTTTACGGTTGCGCGGCCAATGGTTCCGGTTGCGCCCAGCACAAGGACCCGCTTCGGGTGAGGTGATTTTTCGGATGGCGGGATGACTGACACCGGGATTTCTTTACAGCTTGATGACATAGTCCTTGCGAGTCGTTTCAAGGACTTCCCAGCTTCCCTTGAAGCCGGGCCTGAGGATGAAACTGTCGCCGGCCTTCACCGTCACAGCGTCGCCGCCGTCCTCCGAGATCACCGACACGCCTTCGAGGATCCGGCAATATTCCCATTCGTCGTAGGCAATGCTCCATTTGCCGGGGGTCGATTGCCAGATGCCGCAATACAGCCCGTCGCGCTCTTCAAGGTTCCAGGTGGTGTGCACCGGATCGCCGGAGATCAGCTTGCCGGCGTCCGGTCTGGAGACCTCCGGTTCGACCGAAGGGGCGATGGGAAGGATGTTCGTGTTGGCCATTATATCTCGCACTCGCTGGAATTGATCTGTAGAATGGACCAATGCGCATCGACAAGGCAATTGAAAGCTCCATGAGCATGGATGACGCCACCTGGGCGCGCCATGCCAATCCCTGGAGCGTCTGGACCCGGGTTCCTGTGCTGGCCCTGCTGGCGCTCGCGATCTGGAGCCGGGTGTGGATCGGGTGGTGGTGCCTCATTCCCATCGCCGCTTTGATCGCCTGGGCGCTTTACAATCCGCGCGCCTTCCCGCCCCCCGCCTCGCTCGACAATTGGGCGTCCAGGGCGGTAATGGGCGAGCGTTACTGGCTGGCCCGCAAGACCAGGCCCATCCCCGCACATCACGCGCGCTGGGCCATGATCCTGTCGATCCTGTCGGCTGTATCCATCCTGCCGCTCGCCTTTGGCCTGTGGGCGCTCGATCCCTGGGCGGCCTTCGCAGGCGCCACGCTGGCTTCGGTTTTCAAGCTGTGGTTTTGCGACCGGATGGCGTGGCTGGCGACTGACATGGCCACCCGGACAGACCCATGATCTCTCAACAGACCTGGACGCCGCATTCGCTGATGGTGAATTCTTCGGCAGGCTCGATCCGCGAACCGTCGAACTGACGGCCATCGGCGCATTGCGCGCGCGCCTCGAAGGTCAGCCGTCCGGCAAGCTGGCCTTCCCGGATGTTGAGAAAGTACTCGACCGCGCAATCCTCCTGGAGGGCCAGTTGATCCGACAGCCGGTCAAGCCAGGCCGGATCGGCTGATTGGGCGAACGATACCTGAACCAGACCAAGCAGAAGGGCTGCGGACAGGGCAATGGATCTCGAATAGGCTTGGAACATGGGGGCCTCCAACAGATGAATTATGCCAGAGCCTAGCGTGTCGCAATCCGGTGTTCGTTGCGGCAGATCAAGTGAGGCCGAACTCAGAAGCCCTGAAACACCTGAGGCCCGGCACCGTCTGCCGGACCTCGTATCCATTTCATCCGATGTGAGCGATCAGGCCTTGGCCAGCGCCTGTTCGAGATCGGCGATAATGTCCTTGACGTCCTCGATGCCGACCGACAGGCGCACCACGTCCGGGCCTGCGCCGGCGGCCACCTGCTGCTCGGGGGTGAGCTGGCGGTGGGTGGTCGAAGCCGGGTGGATGACCAGCGATTTGGTGTCGCCGATATTGGCCAGATGCGAGAACATCTCCAGGCCTTCGACGAACTTGACGCCGGACTCGTACCCGCCCTTCAGGCCGAAGGTGAACACCGCGCCGCCGCCCTTCGGGGCATAACGCTGTTGCAGCGCGTGGTTTTCGTGCTCGGGACGCCCGGCATAGGACACCCAGTTGACCTTGTCGTGCTTGGCCAGCCAATTGGCGACCTCGAGCGCATTGTCGGAATGGCGCTGCATGCGAAGCGCCAGGGTCTCGATGCCGGTCAGGATCATGAAGGCGTTGAACGGCGAGATCGCCGGGCCAAAATCTCTGAGGCCCAGCACCCGGCAGGCAATGGCAAAGGCGAAATTGCCAAAGGTTTCATGCAGCACCATGCCGCCATATTCCGGGCGCGGCTCGGACAGCATCGGGTACTTGCCGGACTTGGACCAGTCGAACGAGCCGCCGTCGACAATCACGCCGCCCATCGAATTGCCGTGGCCGCCAATGAACTTGGTCAGCGAATGCACGACGATGTCGGCGCCATGGTCGATCGGCCTTGTCAGGTAGGGCGAGGCCATGGTGTTGTCGACGATCAGCGGCAGGCCGTGCTTGCGGGCGACTTCGGCGATGGCATTGATGTCGACGAAGGTGCCGCCGGGATTGGCGAGGCTCTCGATGAAGATCGCCTTGGTCCGGTCGTCGATCTGGCTCTCGATGCTTGCCATGTCGGCAGGATCCGCCCAGCGCACATGCCAGTCGAACGACTTGAAGGAATGGCCGAACTGGTTGATCGAGCCGCCATAGAGGCGGTTGGCGGCAACGAAATTGTCGCCAGGGCTCATCATGGTGTGGAACACCAGAAGCTGGGCGGCGTGGCCGGACGCCACGGCAAGCGCCGCAGTGCCGCCCTCAAGCGCCGCCAGGCGCTCCTCGAGCACGGCCTGGGTCGGGTTCATGATGCGGGTGTAGATGTTGCCGAAGGCTTTCAGGCCGAACAGCGAGGCCGCATGATCTGCATCGTCGAAAACGAAGCTGGTGGTCTGGTAAATCGGCGTGGCGCGCGCGCCCGTGGCCGGATCCGGCTTGGCCCCCGCATGAATCGCTAGCGTATCAAAACCTGGCTGATTGTTCGGCATGGACCTCTCCCCTTGTGCCCGACATGGATGTGGAAGCGGTTATCCCGCATGTCCGCGCCAGGGTCAAAGAAGAATTTTGCGCCAATTGCAAACCCAGGCTGCTCGAGAGCGCGCAATGTCCGGGTCCAGGAGAACAATCGTTCGTCGCAGCCTGCCGAGGTGACGATACAGCCAGCGCTGGCTGCAGGCTTGGTTGCCGGTCCGCTCGCAGGTGAGCAATCGGACCGGCCAGAACGGCCTGACAGCTACGGGTTATTGAGCGACAATTTTCCAGTACTGGCCCGAATAATCTCCGGTGGGAGCCAGTCTCAGCTGATTGTTCGCACCGTCATTGACGACATCGAGAGACTTGCCCGTTCCCTGCCACTGCGTGGTCAGGCGATAGTGTCCGTTGGCCTGACGTTCCACACGCCAGTGCTGCCCCGAATAATTTCCGGTGTCGGCAAGGATCAGCTTGTCATTGGCCCCGTCATTGACGACATCGAGTGACTTGCCATCGCCCTGCCACTGGGTGGTGAGCCTGTAATATCCGTCACTGAGCCTTGTAAACTTCCAGTACTGCCCGGAATAATCCCCCGTGTCGGCAAGGATCAACTTGTCGTTTGCCCCGTCATTGACCACATCGAGGGACTTGCCATCGCCCTGCCACTGGGTGGTGAGCCTGTAATACCGGCCATCGTCGAACTCCTGAGCTTGCACGGCAAACGGGATAGACATCACAAGCAAGGCGAGCAACCCCAGAGCAATCCGCATGGTCTTGCGCCCAGCCCTGGATTGATCGGCAAAATATTCATTAAAATATTGATTCTTCATGTTAATATTCTTTCGTTTCGCCCAACGCGAAACTCAGTCTATTCATTATTTTGCGGCATGGTCAAACGGAATCCATCCGCATTCACGCGCCCTGTCAGCTGCGTGATTTTCCAAGGGCTGGAGCCCTTCATTCACCGGGGATTGATCCAGTCGCGGGCTCCGGAGCCAAGGCTGCTGCATCACAATCCGGCATGCGCGAAAGCAGCCAGTCGCGGGAAGGCCGGACCTTTTCGGGCAGATCCTGCAGCACATCATCAACGACCTCGGCCGAGAGCGCGCCAACCTCGCAGCCATAGGCGTCAAGGTCACCGTCCGGATTGTCTTCCTTCCATTCGAGATAATCTTCGCGCTCAAACGCGACAGCTGCCGCAATACCTGCAACTGGAATGACCACCAGCGCCCGCCTGAGCCGCGCCTTGGCCTTGGTCCGGACCACGGCGGCCGCGATGGCCTTGCGGTTGGCAATGGCCGCGGCGGCAGCACTTGCCGTCATGGTCGTGACCTGGGCGGTCAGTGAAATCGCCCAGAGCCCCATGCTGACCGCCGTTGTCGCCAGCGAGACGACCAGCACCACGATGAAGGCGGTGGTCCGCATCAGTCTGAATGCCCCGATCATGATGATCCGTCCGGTTGTTGCATCGCCGAGTTCCCTCACGTGGCGCGTTGTTCCGCGCCGCTTCTGGCGATATGCACCGGAACTGTGGCGTGAAATCGGCGCGCTGATCAAGGACGAGGGTTGGCTTTTCGCGGCGCGTCAGTCCTTACGCTCGTCCGGCTCCCCGCGCAGGCCGTAGCTCTGGAAGCCCGCCCGCACCACCGGCTTCCTCGAGGACAATATTCCGGAATTGATGCCGTTCCAGCCGATCTCTCCCGAGAGCCGCGCATATTCGATCTTGGGGCAGCGGTTCATCACCACCTTTATCCCGGCGGCCTCCGCACGCGCGGCAGCCTCGTCATGGCGCACGGTCAACTGCATCCAGATCACCTTGGGCAGGGGATCGAGTGCCAGCACTTCATCCACGATGGCCGGCACGGCGTCGGGCGCGCGAAAGATGTCGACCATGTCTATGGCCTCGGGAATGTCGGCGAGCTTCGCATAGGCCGTCTGGCCGAGAATCTCGCGACCGGCCTGCCCGGGATTGACCGGAATGACCGTGTAGCCCTTGTCGAGCATGTATTTCATCACGAAAAAGCTTGGCCGCACATCATTGGCAGAGGCTCCGACAACCGCGATGGTTTTGACCGAGTGCAGAATGCCGGAAATGTAGGTATTGTCGTACTGGTCGTGGTTCATCGGCGGATCACTCGATTTTGCTGGAACGGTTGTCGCAATGGCGAGTGGTCGCGTCAAGCCGCGGGACTTGCCGTTGATCAAACCTGCGACACATTGCGGCGGTAGTGTGCCCGTTCACTGTTTGCCGGAGGAACCTGCCATGTCCACACGTCTCAAGATCGGCTCAGCGCTCTGGATCGCAGCGGTACTCGGCCTCATTCTGGGGGCGACGAGCACCCCGGCCAATGCCATCAGCCGCATCGAGACCACGAAAACGCAGTGCAGCGCCATTCGCGGCGCGCTGGTTCGCGAGGGCGCAGCGATCCTGCGCCACACCTCCAAGCGAGGCCTGCCGATCTATGACCGCTATGTAAGCTCCTCGCTGCTGTGTCCGGGCAATTCGGTCGGCGTCTGGGCCAGCGTGCCGGCGCGCGACACCAATGCCTGCCGTGTCATCGCCTGCGACGCAAATGCCAGCGACGACGACGGCCTGTTGCGAAGCCGGCCCTTGCTCAGGATCACGCAGTAACCCGGCAGTCGCGGCGCTTCATTCCGATCATGACTGCGGTTGGCGCATATAGAAATAGTCGAACAGTTCATTGGCGAAACCGAGGGAACGATACAGCGCGCGCGCCGGCTCATTGTCGGCGACAACCTGCAGCACCGCGGCGGCGGCGCCTTGCGACACCGCCCAGTTCAGCAGGGACTGCACCGATTTTCGAGCAAGGCCCCTGCCCCTGTGAGCCGTATCCGTGGCAACTGCTTCGATCACCAGAAGCCCATCCACGACTACGCCATAGGCGACTGACTGGATTGTCCCATCAACCGCGACGCCTGAGAGCAGTTTCGGGCCTTGGATCAGGTGGAGCATCAAGCGAAGCATGGCTGGATCGGAGGCGGCAATCCGGTTCCGGGCGGCGAGCCAGTCCTGGTTTGGCTCCGGCCAGACGGTCACACCCTGTTCGGACGCGCGTCTGGTGCTGTCGATTTCCGCGTGGAGCGTCGTGGTGGCGCCTTCCTGACGGTAACCGCGTTTCGACAGCGCCGCGGTGGAAGCGCCTGCAAACGGCATGACGCGCACCATCGCAGGCTGACCGAAGCCAGCATAATGTTCCTCGACCTGATCGATCAGCCTGTCGTCGAGCACCGGCGAGTCCGGCAGCTGGTTGAGTGAATTGACGCGCCGGATCGATCCGCCGCTGCGGCGCGCGACCCAGCCGCAGATGTCTGACTCCTTTTCTGCCGGCCATGCCGCGCGGCAGGCCATTTCCGCCCTCCAGAGCAGATCGAGATCCATCGCCACACCCCTCCTCACCGCTTGATCCCAATCCTAGTCCGGCAGCATCATGTGGCCATCCGCGCCCAGCGGCATGAACGGATTGTGCGCCAGTTCCCACAGATGCCCGTCAGGATCTGCGAAATAGCCCGAGTAGCCGCCCCAGAACACCTCGTGCGGTTTCTTGACCGGCTTGGCTCCGCACTGAACGGCAAAGTCCCAGGCTGAATCAACCTCGTCGCGCGAAGCCAGATTCTGGGCCAGCGCCATGCCCTCGAATGCCTGCGGGCGGGTGGGTTCGAGCCCCGCATCGGCCGCCAGCGCATCGCGGCCGAACAGCCCCAGCACGGTGCCGGTCATGTGAAAGAAGCTGACGCTGTCATTGGAGGCGGAGGATCGCTTGAACCCCAGCTTTTCATAGAATGCCGTGGACACTGCGACGTCAGCGACGCCGAGCGTGATCAGGGTGATGCGCGGGGCAAGAGTCATGGGATAGCCTTGTCTGTCCGGCTGCGGATACGGCGAAACGGTTCCCAGCCGAAGCGAATAAAGGAACAAATCAAGAACATAGTGAGCAACCTGGCGCCTGTCAATCAGCGGGTCATTGCGTCGTGCGCTCGGGTTCGGGCGCTTACTCCCCGGTCCATTCCGGCTTGCGCTTGCCGATGAAGGCGCCGATGCCTTCCTCGGCGTCGCGCGCCATCATGTTCTCGACCATCACGGCTGCGGTGTATTCATATGCGTCGTGAAGCGACATCTCGGCCTGGCGGTAAAACGCCTCCTTGCCGATCTTCACCGTCAAAGGCGATTTGGAAGCAATGACTTCGGCGTATTTCATGACAATCTGATTCAGGTACTGGCGCGGCATGATGCGGTTGATCAGCCCGAATTCGCGGGCCGTCGACGCATCGATGGTCTCGCCGGTGAGCAGCATCTCCATGGCCTGCTTGCGGTGAACATTGCGGGAGAGCGCCACCATCGGCGTCGAGCAGAACAGGCCGATATTGACGCCCGGCGTGCAGAAGGTGGAGGTATCCGTGCACATCGCCAGGTCGCAGGAGGCGACCAGCTGGCAGCCGGCGGCGGTGGCCAGTCCATCGACCTCGGCGATCACCGGCACCGGCAGATGCACGACAGTCTGCATCAGTTCGGCGCAGAGCTTCATGGTGCGGGCGAAGAACGCCCTGCCCCGGTCCTCATCGGCGCGGTGGAGGGTGAGTTCCTTCAAATCGTGGCCGGCGGAGAACAATTTGCCGGGGGTTGCCGATGCGATGATCACGGCGCGGATCGACGGGTCTTCACGGGTGGCGTCCAGCGCATCCTTGAGCGCCTGCATCATGGCGACCGACAAGGCGTTGGCGGGCGGATTGTTCATCTCCAGGCGCAAGACGTGGCCCAGCCTTTCCGTCTTGACCAAGCCGCCCGATGCTTCCTGCTTCAACTCAACCACGTTCATAAGTTCACACCCTTTCATGTTTGCACACAGTCTAGCGCGGGAGCCGGGTCGCGGGAAGCCCGGGACGGCGTTGACCCGCCCGCCGATTTCCGCGACGTTGCCGAAAGAACGAGTCTGGCGGGGAGAGCGTGAGGATGGCGGCGCTGCCATCCGCAGGCTTGCGGGCTGTTTCCCGCCCCTTCACCCAAGGCTCACGCAAGCAGACCTAGCCAGGAACCATGCCCATGCCCGCACCGGCCACGCCAGTGATGACCGCCCCCGAGGTCTCCGCCTATCTCCACGAGGTGTTTCCGCAGATCAAGGCCAATGGCGATGACATAAGGGTGCTTGATGTCACACCCGGGCTGGCGCGCGTCAGCCTGCATGCCGACGAGAAGCATCTGCGCCCTGGCGGAACGGTCAGCGGTCCGACCCTGTTCACACTCGCCGATGTCGCAGCCTACGCGGTGATCCTCGCCCATATCGGACGGGTGGCGCTGGCGGTCACGACAAACCTCAACATCAATTTCCTGATGAAGCCGCAACCGGGCCCGCTTGAAGCCACAGCGACCATTCTCAAGCTGGGCAAGCGGCTGGTGGTGACCGATATCGCCATTTCGGATTCGGGCGGCGAACTGGTGGCGCATGCGACCGCCACCTACTCGATTCCGCCGCGAAGCTGAGGCGAAAGGCACCAAATCTTACGGTATTATAATACCGCACAATCAACCTGTTGTTTTTAAAGATTTATTTTATTTCATTGCCGTGTCCGGCTGCTTGACGGTTTTTTGCGCCTCGCCTATAAGCACGCAGCGTCGCAATCCATGGGAAAACGGCGCGTCCGTTGGTTCGGGATTGATCCCGAAACAACCCAAGCAACAAGAAACGTCCGGCTTTGGCCTTCTGGCGATCCCGGATCCTGACTCAAGAGAGAACTCCATGAAAACCTTTACGCAGAAGCCTGCAGAGGTGGATAAGAAGTGGGTGATCATCGACGCGACAGACCTCGTCGTCGGCCGTCTCGCCACCATTATCGCCAATATCCTGCGCGGCAAGAACAAAGTCACCTACACCCCTCACGTTGACGATGGCGACAATGTCGTGGTCATCAATGCCGAGAAGGCTGTGCTGACCGGCAACAAGTATGCCGACAAGAAATATTACTGGCACACCGGCTATCCCGGCGGCATCAAGGAGCGCACCGCGCGCCAGATTTTCGAAGGTCGCTTTCCCGAGCGGATCATCGAGAAGGCTGTCGAGCGCATGGTTCCCCGCGGCCCGCTCGGCCGTCGCCAGATGAAGAACCTGCGCGTTTACGCCGGGTCCACGCATCCGCACGAAGCTCAGCAGCCGACCGTTCTCGACGTCGCTTCGCTGAACCCCAAGAACAAAAGGAGCGCCTGATCATGGCTGAACTCAATTCGCTTGAGGAGCTCGGCGCATCCGTGACCGCAGCAGCCGAGCCGGCAGCACCGGTCCACGTGCGCAAGGTCGATGACCTTGGCCGCTCCTACGCAACCGGCAAGCGCAAGAACGCAATCGCCCGCGTCTGGATCAAGCCGGGCACCGGCAAGATCACCGTCAACGGCCGTGATTTCGTCACCTACTTCGCCCGTCCCGTGCTGCAGATGGTTGTCCAGCAGCCGGTTATCGCGGCTGCCCGCCAGGGTCAGTTCGACGTCGTCTGCACCGTCACCGGCGGCGGCCTTTCGGGCCAGGCCGGCGCTGTGCGCCACGGCATCTCCAAGGCGCTGACCTATTACGAGCCGGGCCTGCGCGCGGTTCTCAAGAAGGGCGGCTTCCTGACCCGCGACAGCCGCGTGGTCGAACGCAAGAAATACGGCAAGGCCAAGGCCCGCCGTTCGTTCCAGTTCTCCAAGCGCTAAGTCGCCTGGACTGCACTGCGAACCGCTTTGGACGGGGCTTCGGCCCCGTCTTTTTTTGCCTGTTGTCATGCGGCTTGACGTCCTGATGCCAGCCGCTATCTCCTGTCATATAACGATGCCGTGGTTTCAGGAGAACAGCGATGCAGGGACTCATGACGCGACGCATGCTTCTGGCGGCTGTGGCCCTGATGGTCCTCCACCCCGGCCCGTCCTTGGCCGCCGGCGGATTGCGTGACGTGACGCCTGAGGACGCCTTCGGCGCGCTCCAGACCGATCCCTCGATCCTCGTTCTCGATATCCGTACGCCGCGTGAATTTTCCGCCGGCCATCTCGAGGGAGCGATCCACATCAATTATTACGACAGGGATTTCGCCCAGAAGATCCGGGCGCTGGATCCGGCGCGTACCTATGTGATGTATTGTCAGGCAGGCGGCCGGAGCCATGCCCTGATGCGCGCGTTCTCGCAGTCGCCGTTCCGGAATGTGATGCACATCCCCGCGGGCTTCTCCGGCTGGCGGCGCGAGGGCCTGCCATTCGTCAAGTGAACACCGTCTACTCCGCAGGATCCCTGGCCGCGGCATGTGTCCCGACGGGGTGCGGCGTGCGGCGCCGCAGCTTGTCCAGGACCCAGCGTGACAGCGGCCTTTCGACAAACCTGTTGTAGATCCCTGCCGTGGCGAACACGGCGACCGTCATGATCAGATAGTGCACCGGCCATGGAAGTTCGATCATGGCGTCAGAAGGGATCACATGCTTGATATAGAAGGTGATCACGAACAGGTGCGTGAGGTAGAGCGCATAGGACCAATCGCCCAGACGCGCCAGCCATGCGGACCTGAAGGTCAGGGTGCCGAGCCCGCCATAGAGCACCGCGGCCGCCGGCACGCCCCAGTAGAACGCCCGCCAGTCGACCAGCGGCCTTTCCCACTGCAGGACGAGCAGCAGGGCGCCAAGGGAAAAGACCGCCACCGGCGTGAAACTCAGCCCCGCGCTTCCGGTCCGGCTCCATGTCCGGAAGACCAGGATGCCGAAAACGAATTCCAGCAGGATCGGGTTGGTGTAGAAGTTCAAGCTCGGATTGGCGGGGTTGAACACAATCCCGGCCAAGACGAGAGCGATGATCACCGCTGACGCGCCCAACAGCCGCCGGTCGGCAAACAGACCGGCGGTGACGGCGACGATGGCGTAGAAGAAGACCTCGTAGTTCAGCGTCCAGCCGACAACGAGCAGCGGCACTGTCGAGCCGTTGCCGGTGTCGACCGCGAGGAAGAGCAGCGACGCCACCAGCGCCGCGATATCGGCGGTCGTCGAATTGAACAGGCTCGGCGCCGCCACCGCCAGGACGAAGACAAAGCAGGTGATGATCCAATAGGCCGGCGCGACCCGCGCGACCCGCCTGACCCAGAAGTCCCGGCCGTCAAATCGGCCGGGGCGGTCGACGATCATCGCCATTATGAAACCGGAAATCACGAAGAACAGGTCAACGCCCGCGGCGCCGACATAGTCCACCCGTCGCGGATCAAGCCCCCAGGTTTCCTGGGAAAGGACCGAGACATGGAACAGCATCACCACGAGGGCCGCCGCCGCACGCAGATATTGCACGGGGTAGAGTGTTACGGGATGAGGCACAGGCACCTGTGAAGTCCTCAAGATCCATCTGTAGTCGGCCTCTGATATCACCCTGCCGCCGCCCTGCGGCTTTAATCCCTATTTAACCTTAATGGCGACCCCGGGCAGCTCACGCGGCTTTATCATGCCAGGTCAATGCGCTAGAAGGTCTGGCAGTCAAATCTCGCGTCGGGAACCAGATCATGGCCAACAACTCCATCGACCACGCCTTCACCACCCGTTCGCTGACGGACCGGGCCACGGACCCGACCCATGCAGGCGCGCTGTCGTTCATGCGGCGCAAATACACCAAGCAGCTCAAGGGCGCCGATGCCGTGGTCTGGGGCATTCCGTTCGACGCCGCCGTCTCCAACCGCCCCGGCGCCCGCTTCGGCCCGCAGGCAATCCGCCGGGCCTCGGCGATCATGGACAACGACCCGCAATATCCGTTCGAGCGCGACCTTTTCGAGGCGATGGCGGTGATCGATTACGGCGATTGCCTGCTCGACTACGGCAACCACCAGAAGACGCCGGCGACAATCGAGCGGGAAGCCGCGAAGATCCTGAATTCCGGCGCGTTCCTCTTGAGCCTGGGCGGCGACCATTACGTCACCTGGCCGTTGCTCAAGGCGCATGCGGCCAGACACGGGCCGCTGGCGCTGGTCCAGTTCGACGCGCACCAGGACACCTGGTTCGATGACGGCAAGCGCATCGATCACGGCTCCTTCGTCGGCCGCGCCGTGCGCGACGGCGTGATTGATCCGACCCGGTCAATCCAGGTCGGCATCAGGACCCATGCGCCCGAGGATTGCGGCATCCGCATCGTCTATGGCCATGAGGTCGAGGACATGACCGCGACCCAGATTGCCCAGACCATTCTGGATCACGTCGGCGACATGCCCTGCTACGTCACCTTCGACATCGATTGCCTCGACCCGGCATTTGCGCCTGGCACCGGCACTCCGGTCGCGGGCGGCCCTTCCAGCGCGCGCATGCTGTCGGTGCTGCAAAATCTCGGGGCACTTGATATCAAGGGCGCGGATATTGTAGAAGTGGCTCCAGCCTATGATCACGCGGACATCACCGCGATAGCCGGAGCCGCCGTCGCCATGCATTATCTTGGACTTCTCGCAGAACGCCGCTCGCGACGATAACCGCGCAAGCACCACCAAAAGCTTCGGAGATTGAGTCCGGAGCCCTGCACAAGTCCCTGATTTTCAAGCATGAACGGAGAAGCCAGATGGCTCCCAAGATATTCATTGACGGCGAACACGGCACCACCGGCCTGCAGATCGTATCGCGGCTGCAGAGCCGGACGGACATCGAGCTGATGTCGATGCCTGCCGAGCAGCGGCGTGATGCGGATGTGCGGAAGAAATTCCTGCGCGAAGCCGATATCGCCATTCTGTGCCTGCCCGACGATGCGGCGCGCGAAGCCGTGGCACTTTCCGCTGACGCCGGTACCCGCTTCATCGACGCGTCCACAGCGCACAGGACCGACCCCGACTGGGCCTTTGGTTTCGCCGAGCTTTCGGACAGCCAGGCCGCGCGGATCGCGGCGGCACAGTTTGTTTCCAATCCGGGCTGCTATTCGACCGGCGCCATCGCGCTGATCGCACCGCTGGTCCTGGCCGGGCTTCTGCCGGTCGACTATCCGGTGACGATCAACGCCGTGTCGGGCTATACCGGCGGCGGCAAGCAGATGATCGCCCAGATGGAAGACGCTTCGCGCGACGACGCCATCTCCGCCGCCTATTTCGCCTATGCGCTGACGCTGGCGCACAAGCATGTGCCGGAAATCATGCGTCACGGCGGCATCACCAGGCGGCCGGTGTTTACACCTGCGGTCGGCCGGTTCGCGCAGGGCATGCTGGTCAATCTGCCGCTGCATCTCGACCTGATGACCGACGCGCCGTTGATGGCCGACATCCATGCGGTGCTTGACGCCCATTATGGCGGCAGCGACATCGTGGAGGTTGTTTCCCTGGCCGGCACCGCCCCGCCGCGGCTCGATCCCCAGGAACTGGCGGGCACGGACCATATGAAGCTCTATGTGTGCGGGATCGAGGGCGCTGGCCAGGTCAATCTGGTGGCGTCGCTCGACAATCTCGGCAAGGGCGCCTCAGGGGCTGCGGTGCAGAACCTCGACCTGATGATCGGCGGCTGACGCTCCTGGACCGGGACCCCGCAGGCCGGGTCACTCGCCGCGCCTGAACTGCTCGGCCAGGGCTTCCAGGTCGTCCTCTTCGTAGTAACGGATTTCGCGGATGATGCGGAGCGTCGGCTTGAGGGCGAAACAGATCGAGCCGATCAGGAAGCACCAGGTCCCAGCCGTCTGCAAGTCTTGTGAGAAGAACAGCAGCGAGCCGATGATGAACAATGCGGCGGCGGCCACGTCAACGGCGGTGTAGGCCAGCTCGAACAGGGCATAGGCGTGCGTGTCGGCAAGGTAGCGGCGGCGCGTCGAGGGCTTGAACAGGGGCATGGATCTCCCTTCTCGATGTCGGACGAGTCCGGCGAGTCTGACTGCGCCCTTAATGCCTGACCCGGACGTCCGTCTCAAGCGGGTAGGCCCCGTAGAAGCCGCGCCAGTGGGCGACCGCGAAGCCAAGCACGATCACCGCCCAGCCCTGGTGTGCAAGCGCCCAGCCGAAGGGAACCTGGGTCAGGATGGTGACAATTCCGATCAGCGCCTGGATAGCCACAAGGCCGAACAGCACGATGGCGCGTCGGCAATGGGTGGTCCCCGCGCCGTGCGCAATCGAGGCTGCCATGTGCCACAGCGCCAGCGCGAAGATCAGATAGCCGCCCATGCGGTGAACGAACTGCACGGTCAGTTCGTTCTCGAAGACATTGCGCCAGGCCGGCGTGATTTCGAGCAACCCCGATGGAACCAGCGCGCCGTTCATCAGCGGCCATGTGCTTGAGGCGAGACCTGCGTCGAGCCCGGCCACGAGGCCGCCCAGATAGATCTGCACCAGCACGAGAGCCGAAAGCACTCCTGCCCCGCGCCGGAGCCCGTCACTCGGCACCGGATCGGCCGAATGCGGCGCGAGCCCGCGCATCACCCAGACGATCGCCGCAAATATCAGGCAGGCGAGCGTCAGGTGGGTGGCGAGCCGGTACTGGCTGACATCGACGCGGTCGACGAGCCCCGAGGCCACCATCCACCAGCCCACGGCGCCCTGCAGCCCGCCCAGAACCAGAAGCCCGAACAGGGGCCATCGCAGGCGTTTCTCAATACGGCCGGTCGCCAGGAAAAACAGGAACGGCACACCGAACAGAATGCCGACGCCGCGGGCCAGAACCCGGTGCGCCCATTCCCACCAGTAGATCCGCTTGAACTCGTCAAGGCTCATGCCCTTGTTGATCAGCTGGTATTCCGGGATCTGGCGGTAGAGCTCGAGCTCCTCCTGCCATTCCGCCTCGCTCAACGGCGGAATGACGCCGTGAATCGGCTTCCACTCGGTGATCGACAGGCCGGAATCCGTGAGCCGCGTCGCGCCGCCGACGAGCACAAGCGCAAAGATGGCGAGAAGCACCACGGCGAGCCAGGTCCGCTGCGCCGCGCGATTGCGGTGAACGGTTTGCACAGCCGCAATCACGGCGCCCTTTCGGGAAGACGGTTCGCCCTCGATTTCGGTGGTCTGATCCGGGGAGCGCGTCAGGGATGGGCTGGCAGTCATCGGCGGTATCTTTCTCTGGAATTCAGCGGACATGTGCACCACCACTTGCTGCAACGCAAGAGCCCTGGCTTTGCGGCATGCGGTCGCGGCGGCGGGCGCAACGGCTCCCTGCCCTTGCGTTCGTCGGCAAACTCGCTATTCAAGTTTTCAACCTGAAAAGAAGATCCGGCCATGCCCGTCCGCCTGCGAAAATTCATCGGTACATTCATCATCCTGGCTTTGGTGGTGGTCTACGCGCTTGTCGCGACGACAGTGGCCACGTATCGGCTGGCGGAGTCGGCCTGGTACGTGCATCTGCTGTATTTTCTGTTCACGGGCCTGCTCTGGGTGGTCCCGGCCATGTTCGTCATCCGCTGGATGGAAGGCCCGGCGCGGAAAAAGCAGTCCTGAGACTTGCCTTCCCGTGCCTCCATCCGATCCGACATTCACCCAGCGTTAACCGAGTGCCCGGCTTTTTGCCGCCCCAAGGGCAAGTTTTACCAGGATATTGACTCACCCGCGTCATCGTGGCCGTCACAGGCATGAAATCCCGCGGGCATCGATACCATGGCGAACATACACGACATCACTGTCCCGATCGTCCGGACCACCGCGTCAAGACGCGAGTACCCCAAGCAGGTCAGATTGACGGCGCATCTGACGCCGGACCTGAAAACCGTCAGGGCCTTGTGGCAGCGGCTCGAGGCCCAGCCTGCGATGTCGTTTCATCAAAGCCGCGCCTGGGTCGAATCCTGGACGAAGGGCACGGGCACGCCGCTCGCCATCGTCACGCTCGAGCAGGACGGCGTTGCCTACGCGCTGCTGCCGCTCGAGATCAAGCGCATCGGCGGATTGAGGATCGCTCAATTTGCCGGAACCGCGTTTTCCAACGAGAACACCGGATTGATCGATCTTGGCGGACTTGAGGGCGTAGTCCCGGTGTCACCCACGGAGCTTGGCGCAGCCCTCTCGCAGGCGGGCCTCAATGCCGACATCGTGCTTTTCGACAAGATGACGCCGGAAGCATCCGCTAGGCAGCCTTTCTCCGCGCTGGCGCGCGTTTTCCACCAGAACCCGAGCTTTCAGCTGCCGCTCAGCACGGATTTCAATGCCGTTCTGGCGCAGATCAACGGCAAGCGCCGCCGCAAGAAATTCCGTGTCTCGGAGCGCCGGCTGGAAGCCATCGGCGGTTACCGCCACATCACTGGCGCGGATGATGCGCAGGCGCTGCGCCTGCTCGATGTCTTCCTGACGCAAAAGCCGGCCCGCCTTGCCTCCCAGGGCCTTCCAAATGTCTTTGCCGGTCGCGAGATCCGCGCCTTCCTGGCCGAGCTCGCCACGACACGAGACGCCTCAGGCAATCCGGCGCTCGAGCTTCACGGCATAGAGCTGACCGGCGGCGAGCATGCGGGGGCGATCATCGCTGTCGCCGGTCTCACCATCAAGGACCGTCACGTCACCTGTCAGTTCGGCTCCATCGATGAACACATCGCCGCAGATGCAAGCGCCGGCGAGTTGCTGTTCTACCGGATGATCGAACGCATGTCGTGCGCTGGCCACAAGGTCTTCGATTTCGGCGTCGGCGACCAGCTGTACAAGCGATCCTGGTGCCCGCAGCGGACCGAACTGGTGGATTGCTATGCTCCGCTCAATATCAAGGGTCAGCTCGCCGCGCCACTCATCGCCGGCATGATCCGACTGAAGCGGACCATCAAGACCTCACCCGTCCTGCACAGGGGCGTGGCCTGGCTGCGAGGGCTTCTGGTGCGCAAGCCGTCAGCCGCGTCCGAGCGCGATTGACGGCGCAGGTCAGACGGACCGAAGCGACAGGGTTCAGGCCGCGGAGCTGCGGTGTCCCAGAGGGCTCGACGGCTGGCTCGGGGTCATCAGCAGCACGTTCTCGAAGCCCTGTGCGTTGAATTCCGTCAGGAGTCCCGCCACTTCCGCCTCGTCGGAACGCAGGATCGACAGCACGATCTCGCCTCCGTCGATCCGGGCGATGCGGGCAACGGAGGCGGCGTCGGCCGCCCCGCATTCGACGATCACGAGATCATAGGCCTCGGTCAGCGCGTTGATGATCATTGGCAGTCGGTCGATGGCGCGCATGGCGCGGCGTGCGTTGGCGTTGCCGCGCGGAATGATATGCGCCGACGACAAGCGATCGGGATGGATCGAATCCGCGATGGAGATCTCGCCGCACATCAGGTCGGTGAGACCCGGCAGACGCTTGGACTCCGCCATCAGTTCGGTCGGACAGGCCGACCCGGTGAGATCGATGAGCAAGGTCTGATAGCCTTCGCCCGCAACGGTGCGCGCCAGCATGACTGCAGCCGCCGACCCTTCGTCACCTTCCGGCGAAACGCAGACCGCCACCGGCGTTCCGTCGGAAAGCAGTTGCTCGGCGACTGCTTCAACGCTGAAATCATCGGCATCATTGGCGATGGCCGGCATGGCCGCCGCCACTTCGGGGGCGATTGTCGGGGTTGCTGCAGCCGTTTCGGAGTGTTCGGCGGATGGTTCGCGGACCATGCCTGATGACGGGCGGAGGGCCCGCCCGGAGAACAGTTCCCCCAGCATCACGCCGATCGACGCCAACAGGAAGGTCGCGAGCGCAGAAACAACGATGATCGGAACAGTCTTCGGGTAAAACGATTCAGACGCGGGCACCGCACGGGAAATGACCCTTGCATCGGCAGGCAGCGCCTTGGGCTCGGAGCGCGATGCGGCTTCGCGGTAGCGGCTCAGATAGGTCTCCAGAAGATCCCGCTGCGCGGCGGCTTCGCGTTCCAGCGAGCGCAGTTCCACGGCTTCCTCGCCCTCCCTTCCCGACCCAGCCTTGAGCGCATTGAGCTGGGCGGTAAGTTCCTGCTCTCGCAGCCCCGCAACCCGTGCATTGCTTTCAAGGCTCGACAATACCTTGCGGATTTCGCCCCGGATCTGGTTCTCGACATCGCCCAATTGAGCTCGCAGGCCCTTCATGCGCGGATGCGCCTCAAGCAGGGTCGTCGACAGATCGGCGAGCTGGGCGCGGATGTTGCCTTCGCTTTCGCGCAGGCGCTGGACCACCGGCGAACTCAACACATCGGAGACCGCATCCACGGCCTGGCCGTTCTCCAGCGCATTTCGCACCGACTGGGCACGGGCTTCCGCATCGGCGCGCTCGCCGCGCACGCGGCTCAGCTCGGTCGAAATGTCGGACAATTGCTTGGCGGCGATCGTGTCCTGCTGGTTGACCAGCAGGAGGCCCGACCGGGAGCGGTATTCCGCCACCTTGGCTTCCGATTCCCGGACTCTTTCGCGCAGGTTGGCGATCTCAGGCTCGAGCCAGGCGCTCGCGTCGATGTTGTTTTCCCGTTTGGCGCCCGACTGCGAAGCCATATAGGCATTGACCAGCGCATTGGGCACTTCGGCGGCAAGGCTTGCGTCCTGGGATGAAAACTCGATGCCGATGACCCTCGATCCGGGCACGGCATAGACTTCCAGCTTGCTGTAGAACGCCTTGAGCACGCGCTCCTCGGCGGGCACCTCCAGCGGGTCCTTCTTGAGGCCGAGCATCACCAGCACATCGCCGATAGCGGACGGATTGGCGGCCGCGTCGAATTCTTCACGCGATGCCAGGTCGAGGTCGCGGGCCACCTGTTTGATGAGATCGGTCGACCGCAGGATTTCCACCTGGCTGGACACCGCGCGCTCATCCAGCGCCGAGTTGGCGGCCTGGGAAGTCTGCTCGCTCGAATAGACCGGCTCGCGGGTCTCGATCAGCAACCGGGTTTCCGACTTGTAGAGCGGATTGATCATGCCGGTCACAACGAAGGCCAGGCCCGCTGCCGCTGCGGTCAAACCAGCAACGAGCGCCTTCTTCTCCCAGACAGCCGTGAGCAGGCGGCCGAGATCAATATCCACATCCGGTTGCGGCATCGATGAGACTGACATGCGCGGGTTACTCCATACTTGCACTCGCCAGGAAGAGTAAACGAACATGGTAACGCAAGGGTTAAGGCCTTGGTGACACATCCTTTACCATTTCCCCGCCCTGCCCGGTCGGTCGTTTCAGTCTCTCTCAAGAATAATTCTCGCGAGTTTTACCGCCCGTTAACCCTAATGGATCGATAACTCTCAGCGAAATAGCACGTTTCGCGTGGAGCAGGAAAAAGCATGACACCCGCCAAGTCCAAAGCGTCACTACTGCTGGCGGCCGCCATGACCTCGGTCATGCTGGCGGGTTGTTCGGGATATCACCCGGCGCCCAAGGCATTCCACGAAGCCGTGATGCAGCCTTACCGGGTGGATGCGGGCGACAGCCTGCGCATCACCGTTTTCGAACAGACCGGACTGACCGGAGCTTACGCGGTTGACCAGGCCGGCTATATCGCGTTCCCGCTGATTGGCGCGGTCACGGCCCGCGGGCGCACCCTGCAGGAACTGGAAGCCAGCATTGCCGCCAGCCTGCGGCAGGGCTTTCTGCGCGATCCCGACGTCTCGATTGAAATCGACCGCTACCGCTCTTTCTTCATTATGGGTGAAGTCGGTCAGGCCGGGCAGTATTCCTACGTGCCGGGCATGACCGTGCAGAAGGCAATCGCCATCGCCGGGGGCTATTCGCCACGGGCGCATCAGCGCGATGTCGACATCACCCGCACGATCAACGGCGAGATCCTGACAGGCCGGGTCCGGATCACCGATCCGATCCTCGCGGGCGACACCATCTATGTACGCGAGCGGCTGTTCTAACCTCATGGCAGACTTGAAACCCCTGCGGATCATTCATTGCTTCCGGTCGCCGGTCGGCGGAATATTCCGTCACGTCCGGGATCTGGCCGAGGAACACGCGAAAGCGGGCCACAAGGTCGGGATCCTGTGCGATTCGACCACTGGCGGCGCATACGAGGACGCCCTTTTCGACAGCATCATGCCGCATCTGGAGTTGGGGCTGACGCGGCTGCCCATGCAACGCTCGCTGGGACCGTCCGACATCAGCACAGCGATCAGAACCTTTCGCGAAATCAAGAATTTGCAGCCGGATGTGTTGCACGGACACGGCGCCAAGGGTGGCGCTTTCGTGCGGCTTGTCGGCTCACAGTTACGGGTATCCCGGTCTTGCGTTGCCCGTTTATATTCCCCCCATGGCGGAAGCCTGCACTACAATGAGCGTACATTGCGGGGTCAGGCCTATTTCGCCATCGAGCGTCTGCTGGAGCGCTGGACCGACAATCTGGTCTTCGTCTCCGACTACGAGCGGCGGACCTACACGGACAAGATCGGCGAACCGCACGCGCCCTGGCGGCTGATCCACAACGGTCTGCGCGAGCATGAATTCGAGCCGGTAGGCACGGCGGCAGATGCGGCCGATTTTCTCTACATCGGCATGATGCGCGACCTCAAGGGACCGGACGTCTTCATCGAGGCGCTGCGCCGCGCCGAGCAACTGGCAGGACGGCCGTTGCGGGGCGCCATGGTCGGCGATGGGGACGACAAGCTGCGCTATCAGGCGCGTCTGGACGCGCTCGGCATGGGCGGCAGGGTCGACATGCACGCGGCGATGCCCGCCAGGCAGGCCTTCGCCATGGCGCGCACCGTGGTCATTCCCTCCCGCGCCGAATCCATGCCCTACATCGTTCTGGAAGCGGTGGCGGCTGGCAAGCCGGTAATCTCGACACGGGTCGGCGGCATTCCCGAAATCCTCGGGCCGGACTTCGCAGGCTTTGTCCCTCCCGGCGACGCCGAAGCGCTTGCCGGCGCGATGTCCCAGGACATCCTGCAGCCTGACTGGCTGGCCGCCGCAATGCCGGACATGGACCGCTTTCGCAGCCACTTCTCCGCCCGCACCATGGCCGAGCGCATGGCGTCGCTCTACCAGGACTGCCTGGCCCGGAAGGTGCGGGACACATCACCACGCACGGTGTCAAGCCTTTCTTAGGGTGCATGTGATATCTCCATAGCCAGTGGTGCGATCCTGACAGATGGCACCCATCTGTCAGGACAGATCGCCCCACCAGATCAATTGCTTGTGGGCTGACTTTTCGAAACAGATGGGAACCATCTGTTTCGGTCAGGCCACTAGAGCTTCCGGGGAGATTTGCCGTGAACAAGATGGACCGCGACAGCGCATTCAATCCAAACGCCATTCGCAAGGCCATGGAAGCGATTGAGGTCAAGCCAAGCCTGAAGGGCCAGGACGGCGAGACCGCCGTGGAATTGAGCCGTCTGGCGCACCAGACAGCCAACCGCCTGTCGGAAGAAAACCTGTCTCCGACAATGATCATCGGCACGTTGCGGATCACCGAATTCGTCCTGCTGGCGCTTACCGGATTCCTGGTCTACGCGCTCTATGTCGGCATGAGCTGGGAACTCACGGCGTTCTACTACGGCCCGGCCATTCTCTCCGGCTCGGCGCTGACCGTACTGCTGATCCAGATTGCCGACGGCTACCAGGTTCCCGCTCTCAGAAGCGCGCTCAGAACCCTCCCCAGGGTCCTGACGGCCTGGGCTGTGGCTTTCGCGGTGATCGCGCTGGCGGCATTCTTCCTGCAATATGGCCTGGCGTTTTCGCGGGTGTGGTTTGCGGCCTGGTTCATCACCGGCGCGACGTCCCTGGTGATCGGTCGCAACATTGTGGCCTACGGCATTCGCCGCTGGGCGCGAAATGGCGTCATGGAACGCCGCGCGGTCATCGTCGGCGGCGGCGATATCGCCAAGGCGCTGATCCGCTCCATCGAGCAGGACCCCAACAACGACATCCGCATCTGCGGCATCTTCGATGACCGCGACGAGCGCCGCTCACCGGCAATCGTGGCCGGTTATCCGAAGCTCGGCAATGTCGACGCGTTGGTGAAATTCGCCCGCATGGCGCGGATCGACATGCTGATCATCGCCATGCCGCTGAATGCGGAATCGCGGGTCCTGCAGCTGCTGAAAAAGCTCTGGATCCTGCCGCTGGACATTCGACTGGCGGCGCATGCCAACAAGCTCCGCTTCCGGCCGCGAGCCTATTCCTATGTCGGCGCGGTGCCGATGCTCGACATCTTCGACCGCCCGATTACCGACTGGGATTCGGTCGCAAAACGGATCTTCGATGTCTTCTTTTCGCTGTTGGCGATCACGCTGCTGTGGCCGGTCATGATTGCCACCGCCATCGCCATCAAGCTTGATTCCAAGGGGCCGGTCCTTTTCATGCAGAAGCGCCACGGCTTCAACAACGAGGTCATCGAGGTCTTCAAGTTCCGCTCGATGTACACCGACCAGTGCGACCCCGCCGCCCGCGTCGTCGTGACCAAGGGCGATCCGCGCGTGACCAAGGTCGGAAGGTTCATTCGCAAGACCTCGATCGACGAGTTGCCGCAGTTCTTCAATGTGCTGCGCGGAGACCTCTCTCTGGTCGGACCGCGTCCGCATGCGGTTGTCGCTGTCGCCCAGGACCGGCTTTTCGCAGAGGTCGTTGACGGCTATTTCGCCCGGCACCGGGTCAAGCCGGGCGTCACCGGCTGGGCCCAGATCAATGGCTGGCGCGGCGAAATCGACAATGACGAGAAGATCAAGCAACGCACCGCCTGCGATCTCTACTATATCGAGAACTGGTCGCTGCTGTTCGATCTCAAGATCCTGTTTCTCACGCCGGTCCGGCTGCTCAACACGGACAACGCCTATTGACCAGCGCCGCCCTCCCAGCATCCGTCACGTTCCAGCCGCAACGCGCGGCTGTTTCGATGCTGGCCTCGCTGTGCGTGGCCTTTGGCGTGTTCCTGTCCGGCTTCGTCATCAACGAACCGGCGCCCTATGAGCTGTTCCTGGTGGTGCTGATCGGCATCTGGGCGGTCTTCGGGCTGAAGCTGTCCCGGCACATCGCCCCCCTCATCGCCCTCTACGTGATCTTCAACATCGGCGGCATGTTCTCGATCCTGACCATGGACGACGTCAAGGGCACGCCGATGTACATCGCCGTGTCGCTGTTCCTGGCGTTCACGTCGATGTTCTTCGCCGCGATCATCGAAGCCGACCAGCGCCGGTTGCGGTTGATCTTCCACGCCTATCTGCTGGCTGCGATCATCACCGCGCTGCTTGGGATCCTCGGTTATCTCGGCTTCCTGCCGGGAGGCGAGGTCTTTACCCGCTACGGCAGGGCGAAGGGCGCGTTCCAGGACCCCAACGTGTTCGGCCCCTATCTGGTGCTGCCTGCGCTCTACCTCATGCACGGGTTGCTGACCGGCACGCTCAAGGCCGCGCCGATCAGGAGCGCCGGCCTGATCATCCTGGCTCTGGGCGTGTTCTTCTCGTTCTCGCGCGCAGCCTGGGGCCTTCTTGCGATCTGCATGGTGATGCTTGTCATGATCATGCTCATCAAGGAACGCACCGGCGCATTCCGGCTGAAGATCCTGGTCATGACCCTGATCGGCGCGCTGCTGCTCGTCGGCGCGATCGTCGTGGCGCTGCAGTTCGACCAGATCGCCGATCTGTTCTCCGACCGGGCCAAGCTTGTGCAGGCCTATGACGGCGCCCGGCATGGCCGGTTCGAGCGGCATGCGATCGGGTTCCTGATGGCGATGGAGCATCCTCTGGGCATCGGTCCTCTGGAATTCGGGCTGATGTGGGGGGAAGACACCCACAATATCTGGCTCAAGGCGCTGATGGATTATGGCTGGCTCGGATTTGTAAGCTACCTCGCGCTGATCATCTGGACGCTGGTGCTGGGCTTTCGCTTCCTGTTGCGCGATCGGCCGTGGCAGCCCTATCTGATGCTCGCCTATATCGTGTTGCTCGGCCACACGCTCATCGGCGCTGTCATCGACACCGACCACTGGCGGCATTTCTATCTGCTGATGGGGATAGTCTGGGGATGCATCGCGCTCGAAATGCGCTGGCAGTCGAGCCTTCGCAGGCAGAGCCAGGCGCACGCCCATGCCGGGTCCGCCGCCACGCCGCACGCCCGGCCAACGCTTCAAGCAAGCCTTGCCCGCGGGCGGTGAACAGACGGCCGCTGTTGGCATGAATTCAAGTGAAATGGTCGGAGCGGCGGGATTCGAACCCACGACCCCTTGTCCCCCAGACAAGTGCGCTACCGGGCTGCGCTACGCTCCGACTTGCGAAAGGCCTTAGAACATCAGGGTTTTGCGGGCAAGGGCAAAATAGCCGGACAGGGGAGAAAAACCGGAGAAAGCCGGATTGGTGGCACGGGCCGACGAGACGAGATACGTGATGATTGCTTCAAATGTCCCGTTATTAGCAATGAATAATTTATGATTGATGGGTAGATTTCATGTCAAATTCCGAGTGATTGATGACGAAACGGCTCCCATTAGAACCGACTTCGTCATTGGGGATTTGATGACAGGATGCGAGGATCAAGACCATGCGGCAGCCCATTGACATTTTGAGCGACAGATCCGGCAACTTTGCCCTGACCTTCGGCGTTCTTGCCGTACCGGTCATGCTTGCAGGCGGGTTTGCCGTCGATTATGTCGGGCTGAGCGTTCAGAAAAGCGAACTGCAGAACGCCGCGGATTCGGCGGCACTGGCGGTGGCGCGCGAGGGAAAGATCACCAACGCCGAAGCCCTGATCATCGCACGGCAGACGCTTTCCGCCAATTATGGCTTCACCGCCGCACAGGTTGCGGTGACATTGGACAATGGCGTGGCGAGCGTGAACGCCGCCATCGACAAGCCGCTGGTGTTTGGCGGCTTCATGGGCAAGAAGTCGATGCCCGTTTCCGTCAATGCAGAAGCTACCTTCGCCTATACCAAATACGAGATCGCGCTGGTGCTGGACACCACCGGCTCCATGGCGGGCGGCAAGCTGGTGTCGCTGCAGAATGCGGTGATCGGGCTCGTCGACGGCATGGAGGCGCTGGGGCTTGACAAAGAACAGATCAAGTTCGCGCTGGTACCCTATGCCGGCTTCGTCAATGTCGGCCCGCAATATGGCCCGAAGATCAACGGAGCGGGAAAGGTCCAGACTCCTGCGGCTTCATGGCTGGACCAGGATGCAAAGGCTCCGATTCCGCAGCAGGATCTGCCTTCCGAATTCAGCCGGTTCGCGCTGTTCAGACACCTGAAAGTGGAATGGCCCGGATGCGTTGAAACACGCGTAGCCAATGGCGCCGCGCTGCATGACGTCAATGACACAGTCCCCGATCCGGCGGACAAGAACTCCCTGTTTACCGCGTTCTTCGCGGTCGATGAGCCTGATACGCCCTGGGGGTATCCCAATTCCTATCTCAAGGATGATGGAGCGCCTGTCAAAGGCAAGGGAAAGGGCGCAACGGAGGCCGACAAGGAAGACCAGCTTGTCCGCTATGGCCGCACCGACAAATATGTAAAGCCGAAAAACACCGATGACGCCATCGCCCAGGTGATGAAATGGAAAAAGCCGAAGACTGATTTCTCACCATCCAGCTTCTATTCCAACAAGAAGGATCCGAAGGGCCCGGGTTTCGGCTGCGAAGTCGAGCCGCTGGTGCCCTTGACCACCGACTTCAAGACCATCAAGAAGACGGTCGGCAACCTCGAGGCCAACGGATCGACCAACATGCTCGAGGGCGTGATGTGGGGCTGGCGGGTCTTGTCGAGCCGCGAGCCCTTCACAGATGGCGCCAGCGAGAGCGACAGTTCTGTCGAGAAGATCATGATCTTCCTGACCGACGGCCAGAATTCCTTCGGCAACCTCAACAACGCGCTCGGCTCGGGCTACACCAGCATGGGCTACCTGGTGGACGGTCGCCTCGACGGCCTCACCGCGGCGTCGAGCGGCCAGACCAACAAAGCGCTCGACAAGAAGACCCTCTCGGCCTGCACAAACGCCAAGGATGACGGCATCGAGATCTACACAATCCGCCTCGAAGAGCCGGACATGGCCACCGGAAACCTGCTTTCGGAGTGCGCTTCGAGCAAGAGCCACTATTTTGACGCGCCGTCGCGCAGCCAGTTGGCGCCGATCTTCGACGCGATCAAGAAGGGTGTCGTGAAACTTCGGCTGACATCCTAGTGGTGCGATCCAGACAGATGGTTCCCATCTGCCTGGACAAATCACCCCACCAGATCAATAGCTTGTGGGCTGACTTTTCGAAACAGATGGGAACCATCTGTTTCGGTCAGACCACTAGCCGCTTCTCCAGGATACAGCCGAAACGAGTTCCGGGACCGCACTATGCGGCCCCGGACTTTCTGGTGTCCCGGTCAGGTCGACCAGGTCTGGAATTTAAGCCGGACAGGCGCGCCGCGAACGGTGGCGTCAACCCATGCGCCTGTCCGGCAAACCGCAGGACGTTAGGCTTCCCCGGCGGTTTTTGAGTTCAGAAGGACGACATTGTCGCTCCGTTCCGAAAAGGCGAGTTTCATTTTCAGGCGCAGCAGCGCGTCAAGGCTCGTTTCCGTGCCCTTGGACGGCTCCTCGCCTTCCCAGTCGAGTGCGGTCTGAAGCACAGCCATGTTGATGAGATGGCTCAGGTCCCCCAGCTTGAGGCGGTCGGCCTCCTCCCGGCAGGTCACAAGAGTACGAATGATCCACGCATAAGACGTGGCTTCCGATGAATGCATGGTAACCGCCTTTCAGATCTGCGGACTGTGAAGATGGGGGTGCCGCGCCGCCGAGAGTTCAAGCGGCCCGGGAACATGCCAGGCACCCTCCGGCCGGATCAGGCGGTAGGGATCATCCTTCAGTGACAGAGCGCTTGGCGATGGCTCGATCGTGTCGGTCATTTCGACAAACACGTGATCGGAGAAGGCAAATGGAGCGCCGTTCTCCTTGAGCCTGAAGCCGAAATGCTGCCAGAACGGCAGCAGGTCCTCGCGCGCATGACCGTAGATGCGCCGATAGCCCTTCTCCCTGCACAAATCGACGCTGGCGCGGACCAGTTCAAAGGCCGTCCGCGACTTGCGGAACTCCTTGCGCACGGCCAGTCGCTCCAGCTTGGCGAAGTCTCCAAAGAACCTCAGCCGCATGCAGCCGGCCGGTTCGTTGCCGATCAGCGCCAGAAGATGGGTTGCGGCCAGGTCATTGCCGTCAAACTCCTCGTCATAGGGACAGGACTGTTCGCCGATATAGACCGCCGAACGGACCGCGGCGACACGCAGCATGTCGTCCAATCCCGTGACCACGCGAATGCCGGTCGGACGCAGGACCCGGTCATGTGTCGCGTAGCGCGGCAGCCGCTCGGCCAGCGTCTGGGGACGGCGCGGGATCATGTAGAAATCCTCGAGGAAGCGGCCCTCATGCCAGACCCCCTGCTCGAAGCCGCGCCGCACCATGGCGCGATGTCCGCGGATGGTAAACGACGTCGAGATGACGTCAGCGTCGGCGTAGTGGGGCGAGTCAAACCGGTCCATGACGCGATTGATCCCTGCCGCCAGGACCCCGGGCGTGAAGCTGGCCCAGACATAGATCGCGGCCGGACGCTCATGCTGGCTGACGAGGTATTCGTTCTGCGGATCGAGCAGGTTGAGAGAGCCGTCAAACAGCGCCGAACGTCCTGATTCATTGAGCAAAAGTGCCGACATGAAGCCCTCCGGCCGGCTCCTTCCGCGGCGCGCGAACAGCCATATGGCGTCAGCGTTTTTCTCGGCCACCCGAATGACCGTCTCCGGCTCGGCCAACCGCCCGATCACCTTGCCCGCCGCCTCCAGGAGCCGGGGCACCTCGGACGGCTCCAGCCGGTTCGTCACCGTGACCATTGCCGCGGCGCGGCGCATGCGCTCTGCTTCCAGCGCCGCTTCGGCGGTCAACCCGCTTGCATTTGCGGACAAAAGACTATTTTGTGGTGTGGCAGACATGGTTGCAGCCCCTTTTCAAGTCCATGAAAGGTTAACCAAGTTGTCTGGCTTTGACTTTGGCAAATAGAGTAACAGAGAGTTCCACCCATGGAACACCAGTGGCGCAACGCTGATTGGAACAGCATTCGGGTTTTCCTCGCTGTCGCAAGGCTCTTGAGCTTTCGCAAGGCGGCCGAGGAACTCGGCGTTTCCGTCAACACCGCGCGACGCACGATTTCGCGCCTGGAAGACCAGCTTGGCTACCCGCTCCTGTTCCGCGAATCCGAAGGCGCGCGGCTGACCGATGAAGGTCGGCGCGTCGTTCTTGCGGCCCGCGAGGTGGAAAGCTCCGTCTCGGACATGTGGCGCGTCGCGGCACTGGCGGAACGCGAGGCGAGCGGCCCGATCCGGCTTGCCATAACCGAAGGCTTGGGCAGCTTCTGGCTGACCCCGCGCATCGTCGATTACATCAACGACACCGGTGGCCTGAACAGGATCGAGCTGCAATGCGCCATGCGCTCGGTCGATGTGCTGCGCATGGAAGCCGATATCTCGGTACAGCTCGAAAAGCCCAACAGGCCCGAGCTCAAGGTCAAGCGGCTCGGCTATCTGCATCTCAAGCCCTTTGCCAGCACCAGCTACCTGGAAAAGTTCGGCCGTCCAAAGAACGTCGCGGATATGGTCAACCACCGTGTTGTCGAACAGCAGACGGACCAGCTTCGCGGCTATGAGCTCGACAAGATCTTCGGCGCTCAGATTGCCGACCGAATGGTCAGGATGAAGACGAATTTCTCCTCGGCGCACTATTGGGCCATCGCCAAGGGCGCCGGCATCGGGCTGATGCCAAGCTACGCCCGGGCGATCGGCGGCGATGTCGAGCATATCGACCTGGGTTTCGATTTCCGTGTCGAAATCTGGCTTGCAATGCACCCGGAAGTGGCCAAGAGCGCCCGGCACAGGGGCTTTATCGACTTTCTTACCGAAAGCTTCGACGAACGGAAATTCCCGTGGTTCGGGCCCGATTCACTGTCACCGGAGGAGATCGAGGCGCAGTTTTCGCGCCAGGATCTCAAGTCCTATTTCGAGGGGTTCACAGCACGCCCATGACAACGCGCCGCCCCCGCCCCTGTCCAGAGATCGTCACGCTGGAGACGCAGGATGAACTTGACCGCCTGGCGATGGTCATGATGCAGCTGGACATGGCGCTCGCCCTGGCGCGGGAAAAACGGCTTGTCGGTGTTGAGGCCCATCTCGAGGCGGCGCTGGAAGAAGCCCGCCAGGTGCGCCAGTCGCTGCTCAACTGAAACCCGCCTGCCGGGAACGGAAACCGCATCTTGGCCTTGAGACGGGATCGGGGTCAGCGCACCTGGTCAAGCAGGCGCTTGCATTCCAGCAGATCGTAGAGCGCTTCCTGCAGCAGGGCGCGATCATCGCGAGACAGCCCGCCGGCGGCGGACCCGACCGCACCTGAAGCTTCCTGCTCGGATTTTCCACCCTCCCCGCCAAGCCCGAAGAAGCGGCGCGTGGTTGGCCGCCGCGCCTTGCCCACCAGCTGGTCATCCTCAGCCGCTGCAGGCTGCGGCGCCGGCGCCGGCTTGCTCTCTTCCGCCATGCTCGCCGACAAGGCCTCGACAGCCGCCATGTCTCCGGCGCCAACGGCAATCACGAACTTGTTGCCATTCTGCTTCAGCAGCTTCTGCACGCCCTTGATCGTGTATCCCTGGTCATAGAGCAGATTGCGAATGCCCTTGAGCAGATCGATGTCATCGGGCCGGTAATAGCGCCGCCCGCCGCCCCGTTTCATCGGCTTGATCTGGGTGAAACGGGTTTCCCAGAACCGCAGCACGTGTTGCGGCAGATCGAGGTCGTCCGCCACCTCCGAGATCGTCCGGAACGCGTCAGGGCTCTTGTCCATTGTGCCACTCCGATCTTTCAGCGCTGCGCCACAGGCCCGGGCACAGCGGACGCAGTCCCCTTGTCGGCTGGCAGCGCCTCGGTCCAGGCAACCCGCCGGCACCAAAAGCGCCGGCGAATCGCGACCGAGGTCACTGAAGCCGCTACTAGTTCAAAGGTTTGCAGTCAAAATATCAAGTGCGACGCCAGGCGAATACCGGTGCTTGCACTTCTTTCCGCGGCTCCGGCAGACCGACCCGGGCCACGCTGGCTGGTCACGGCTTGGCCTTGCCCTTCGCCTTGCGGTTGAGATGCCCCTTGAGGACCCGGCTCTTGAGAACGTTGGAGGCCTTGAAGGTCATCACCCTGCGCGGACTGATCGGCACTTCTTCGCCGGTCTTGGGATTGCGTCCGATCCGCTCTTTCTTGTCACGAACCTGGAAAGTCGCGAATGAAGAGAGCTTGACGCTATCGCCTCGAACAATGGCGCCGCAGACCTCATCGATGACCATTTCAACAAGCTCGGCGGATTCGGTTCTCGACAATCCCACCTTGCGGAATACCGCTTCAGCGAGATCAGCCCTGGTGATCGTTTTGCCGCTCATAATTCCCAACCAGACTGGTCAGCTCCCCGCCGCCCTTTAAACAATTTAATTAACTTATGGATCATGCTGCTCAACGTCAAGCAACTCCATGGCTTGCGCGTGTATTGCCCCGAAAGGGGCGAAATCGCAGTGTGTTGGAGTTAATTTTTCGTTACCGGGAGCGTTCCGGTTCTGCTCTCACCAGCGCAAGAGCACGGAACCCCAGGTGAAGCCACCGCCCATGGCCTCGAGCAACACGAGGTCACCCTGCTTGATCCGGCCGTCAGCCGCGGCCTCCGCCAGCGCCAGAGGTATCGAGGCGGCGGAGGTGTTGCCGTGATGGTCGACGGTGATGACCACCTTGGCGTCATCGATGCCCAGCTTGCGCGCCGACGCGTCGATGATCCGCTTGTTGGCCTGATGGGGAACGAACCAGTCGATATCGGCCGATCCGAGACCGGTGGCGGCATAGGCCGCCTCGATCACATCGGTGATCATGCCGACGGCATGCTTGAAGACTTCCCGGCCTTCCATGCGCAGGTGACCCACAGTGCCCGTGGTCGAGGGACCGCCATCGACATAGAGCTTTTCGCGATGGGCGCCATCCGAGCGCAAATGCGCCGTCAGAATGCCGCGATCGGCCATGGTTCCCTCGCCGTCGACCGCCTCGAGCACGACCGCGCCCGCGCCATCGCCGAAGAGCACGCAGGTGGAGCGGTCGGTCCAGTCGAGAATGCGCGAGAAGGTCTCCGATCCGATCACCAGCACCCGCCGGGCGAGGCCTGACTTGATGTAGCTGTCGGCGGTCGTCAGGGCAAAGACGAAGCCCGAGCAGACGGCCTGCAGGTCGAAGGCTGCGCCATGGTGCATGCCGAGGCGATTCTGGATGTTGACCGCAGTGGCGGGAAAGGTGTTGTCCGGCGTCGAAGTCGCGCAGATGATGAGATCGATGTCGGCCGGTGTCATGCTGGCGCGACCGAGGGCCGCGCGCGCGGCCATTTCGCCGAGTGAAGCCGTTGTTTCGCCCTCGCCGGCAATATGGCGCTGGCGGATGCCGGTGCGCTGGACGATCCAGTCATCGCTGGTTTCGACCACACCTTCCAGATCACGGTTTTTCATGATGCGCTCGGGGAGATGAGCCCCGAAACCACGTACAACTGAACGGATCATTCTTTCATCCTAGCTGGAAGAGCTGTCTTCGACCGGGAGCGCGACCGCTGACCGGCGTGTATGATAAAGATTGAGATCGAATTCGATCTTGGACTTCAGTCCGTTTCGCACCATGTCATAACCGACATCGACCGCTGCGGCGAAGCCTTCAACGTCGGCGCCGCCATGGCTCTTGATGACGATGCCGTTGAGCCCCAGAAACACCCCGCCATTGACCTTTCCCGGATCCATCTTCTCGCGGAGCTGGTCAAAGGCGCCCTTGGCGAAAAGATAGCCGATACGCGCCATCAGGGTCCGCGACATCGCGGCGCGCAGATAGCCGGCAATCTGCCGGGCGGTGCCTTCGGCGGTCTTGAGCGCGACATTGCCGACGAAGCCCTCGGTCACCACCACATCGACGGTGCCCTTGCCGAGGTCATCGCCCTCGACAAAGCCGTAATAGTCAAAGCTCGGCATCGCAGCCTCGCGGATCAGCCGGCCGGCCTCCTTGACCTCCTCCTGGCCCTTGATCTCCTCGACCCCGATATTGAGAAGCCCGACCGTGGGCTTGTCGATCTCGAACAGCGCACGGGCCATTGCCGCGCCCATCATGGTGAAATCGATCAGTTGCTGCGCATCGGCGCCGATCGTGGCGCCGACATCAAGCACGATGCTCTCGCCGCGCGCCGTGGGCCAGATGGCCGCTATCGCGGGCCGGTCGATATTGGCCATGGTGCGCAGGCAGAAGCGCGACATCGCCATCAGCGCGCCCGTATTGCCAGCAGAGACGCAGACATCGGCATCGCCGGACTTGACCGCCTCGATCGAGCGCCACATGGACGAGCGATAGCGCCCGTGCCGCAGCGCCTGGCTCGGCTTGTCGTCCATGCTCACGGCGACTTCACATGGCACGAAGGTCGACGCCTCGCGGAGCGCCGGAAATTTCTCGAGCACGGAATGGCATTCGGCTTCAAGGCCGAACAGAGTGAAGCGGATGTCGGGGTGCCGCTCCAACGCCTTGGCGACGCCGGGCACGACCACTTTGGGGCCATGATCGCCCCCCATCAAATCAACCGCTATCCGTATCACGCCCCGTCCTTAATCCCCGGCTCTTGAGGCCGGATTTGTGGGCAGAAAATACCCTTTTTCGACCGGGGCACAACTGCTTTGTGGCTCAATCCGCTGCTAACTGGCTGTATCATCACGCTTGAGGCCTTGCAGAACCGCAAAAGGTGACGGTTTTTTGTCCGTCGTCGGGTCACTTTCGATCCGATCGGTGTAATCAACCCCCTGTTTGCGCGGGTAGGGATCGATCGCCAGTGCCGCGAACTCGGCAGCCACTGCGCCGACATCAATCGAATCACCGGTGAACGTCTCCGGCAGATCGGGTCCCTCCGGATCGAGCACCAATTCGGCACTGCCGTCCTGCACCCGTTTGGCAAGCCGCGAGTTCTCGGGAAGGAAGATGGCTTCGAAATCCTCTTCTATCTGCTGCTCGACCGGATCCAGCGTGACGACGCAGTCCTGGACGATCGACACGCTGACATGCCCCTTCACCCGCACCCCGTCGCGTTTCCAGCGCCCCAGAACCACCTCGGCCTCGAACGACCGGACTTCGCGCACGTCCCATTGGGCCGCAAGCCGTGCAAGATCGGCGGCATCGGCGGAAATCCGGACGGTAAACGGGTTGGCCGATATGTGGCCGACCTTGACCGGGTACGAGAACTCGTCGGTCGGGTTCGTCATGGCTTGACCTCCACGGGTTCGGCAGCGGGGAACTCCAGCAGGCCGGCGGCCAGTGTTTCCTCCGCTGTCCCCTCGAGCTGCCGTGCCGTCCTGCTCATCCAGGCCGACAGGGACTGCATGGTGGGCGCCGTCTCCGCGTGGTCAGGGTGAATGTTGCGCCGGAGCGCGACGGCCAGGGCGGCATCATCTCCCTCATCAAGCGCCTGACCATAGGATTGGGCCCGGCCATAGAACATGCGGGCGAACTTCTTCATCCGCTTGGGTACGCTCAGATCCCCGACGCCGAGCTCACGGATGGAATGATCGACATCCTCGAAAAACGCGTCGACAATGTCCTGGGCGATGCCGCTTGCCGCCGGTCCCGCAGACCGGGTCCGGCGCAAATAAAGCACCAGATGGATCGAAATCATCTCGAAGCGTCCCATGACCGTGTCCGGCACATCCATTGCCTCGTAGAACACCGGCGATCTCGCCGCGCCGGTGATACGCAGATACTGCTGCTCAACCAGGGCCTGATTGGCTTTTTTTGTCTTGAACAGGGTCCAGATCATGAAATTGCCTTCAATGGCCGTTGGATATCATCGCGACTGCGAGGGACTGGCATGTTGCATCCGTGCGGAAGCTGGTTTACCGAATGAAACGCAAAACGCAATGGCTGCGGCCGGCAAGCACGCGCCAAAGGGAGATGTCGTTGACGATGAGAGATTTCAAGGCAACCGGACGGAGTTTGCGTCTCGGCGCCGCAGTTGCGGTCGTCTCAACGATAGCCCTTGGCGGCTGTTCCACCACGGAAGTGTTCAATCAGGGCTATGTGGTCGACCAGACCGCACTGGATCTCACTCCGGTCGGATCCAGCCGCGAGCAGGTGCTGCTGTCGCTCGGCACGCCTTCAACGACGGCAACATTCGACAATGAAGTGTTCTATTACGTGTCGCAGAAGCGCGTGCGCGGCGCCATGTTCATGAAGCCGAGATTGGTCGACCAATCGGTGCTTGCGGTCTATTTCGATGAAGAGGGGACGGTCAAGCAGATCGCCAATTACACCCTCAAGGATGGTCGTGTCTTCGACATGATTTCCCGGACCACGCCAACCGGCGGTGTCGACAAGTCCTTCCTGGCGCAGGTTCTCGCCGGCGCAGGCAGCGCCGAAAGCACCGGGGCCTCGGTCGCCCGTTCGATTTTCGGCGGCTCATAACATCCATCTGGCCTGGTCTGGGCCGGCTATCGCCTGGATGTGTCCGGCGCAGCTGTTTTCGCGGCCCAGCCCCCTTCCGCCGCTCGCTCGGGCCAACGGACAGGGCGACCAACAGAGGCAAGGGCAGTAAGCCTTGCTCGCTGCGCTCGACCCCGTTCCCCGTCCTTCCGGCGAAAGCCACTCACCGGCACGAAAAAGCCCCGCGGAAATCGCTCTCCGCGGGGCTTTCTGTCTTTAAGGCTCTAGCGTCGCTTAGTGCGCGAGCACCGCCAGCAGCAAGAGCGCCACGATGTTGGTGATCTTGATGGCCGGGTTGACCGCAGGACCTGCAGTGTCCTTGTACGGGTCGCCAACGGTGTCACCGGTCACGGACGCCTTGTGGGCGTCGGAGCCCTTTTCGTGCTTGACGCCATCCTTGTCGATGAAGCCATCTTCGAAGGACTTCTTGGCGTTGTCCCATGCACCGCCGCCCGAGGTCATCGAGATGGCGACGAACAGGCCGTTGACGATGACGCCCAGCAGCGATGCGCCGAGAGCTGCGAAGGCGGACGCCTTGGAGCCGGAGATCAGCAGAACGCCGAAATAGACGAACAGCGGCGCCAGCACCGGCAGCAGCGACGGCACGATCATTTCGCGGATCGCAGCCTTGGTCAGGATGTCCACCGCACGGCCATAGTCAGGCTTCTCGGTACCTGCCATGATGCCCGGCTTGGCCTTGAACTGGGCACGAACTTCCTCGACGATCGAGCCTGCGGCACGCCCCACGGCTGTCATGGCGATGCCGCCAAACAGGTAGGGAATGAGGCCGCCGAAGATCAGGCCCGCAACCACGTAGGGGTTGGACAGATCGAACGAGATCTCGCCCATGTCCTTGAAGTAGGGATAGAGCGTCGAGCCTTCGGCGTCTGCCCGGGCCGCAAAGAACTTCAGATCGTTCGAGTAGGCCGCAAACAGCACCAGTGCGCCAAGACCGGCTGAACCGATTGCGTAGCCTTTGGTCACGGCCTTGGTGGTGTTGCCGACCGCATCGAGGGCGTCGGTTGCCTGGCGGACTTCCGGCGGAAGTCCGGACATTTCGGCAATGCCGCCGGCATTGTCGGTGACCGGACCGAAGGCATCGAGCGCCACGATCATGCCGGCAATGCCGAGCATGGCGGTGACCGCGATACCGGTTCCGAACAGGCCGGCGAGTTGGTAGGTCGAGATGATGCCGCCGACGATGACGATGGCCGGAAGAGCAGTTGATTCCAGCGAGATGGCCAGGCCCTGGATCACGTTGGTGCCGTGACCGGTGACCGAGGCCTGGGCAATCGAGTTGACCGGACGCTTGTTGGTGCCAGTGTAGTATTCGGTGATCACCACGATAAGCGCGGTGACAACGAGGCCAAGGATCCCGCAGATGAACAGATTCAAGCCGGTGATCGACATGCCGTCGATGACGGCGATCTCGTCCCAGCCGATGGTCAGCGAGGTTGCGCCGCCAAGGCCGATGATCGACAATACGCCGGTGACGATCAGGCCCTTGTAGAGAGCGCCCATGATCGAGCCGTTCTGGCCGAGCTTGACGAAAAAGGTGCCGATGATCGAGGTGATGATCGAGGCGCCGCAGATGGCCAGCGGATAGAGCATCGCCGAGGCGAGAATGTCCGAGCCGCCAAAGAAGATGGCTGCCAGAACCATGGTGGCGACGACGGTCACCGCGTAGGTTTCAAACAGGTCGGCCGCCATGCCGGCGCAGTCGCCGACATTGTCGCCGACATTGTCGGCGATGGTTGCGGGGTTGCGCGGGTCGTCTTCCGGGATGCCGGCTTCGACCTTGCCGACGAGGTCGCCGCCAACGTCGGCGCCCTTGGTGAAGATGCCGCCGCCGAGACGGGCGAAGATGGATATCAGCGATGCGCCGAAGCCCAGCGCCACCAGCGCGTCGATCACCTGACGGCTGTCGGAGGCCAGCGCCATCGGGCCGGTCAGAATGTAGTAGTAGACCGCAACGCCAAGAAGCGCGAGACCGGCCACCAGCATGCCGGTGATGGCGCCCGCCTTGAAGGCGATGTCGAGGCCGCCGGCCAGATTGACCGCGGAGGCCTGCGCGGTGCGCACATTGGCCCGCACCGAGACATGCATGCCGATATAGCCGGCAGCGCCGGACAGCACCGCGCCGATCAGGAAGCCGATTGCCGCCGTGGCGCCCAGCAGAAGCCAGGTGATGACGAAGACGACAGCGCCGACGATGGCGATGGTGGTGTACTGACGGTTAAGGTAGGCCTGAGCGCCTTCACGAATATAGCCGGCGATTTCCTGCATGCGTGCGTTGCCCTGGTCCGCGGCCATCACCGAGTTGGTGGCCCAGATGGCGTAGACAACGGACAGCAATCCACAGGCGATCACAGCAAAAAGAATTGTCATGCTGATTTCCCTCCAATTTGACCGGAATCAGACGATTCCCCCCCGGTCAGAAAATACAGCGGCGAAAGGAGATCGAGCCACATGCCTGAGCCCCCAGCCGCTTCGCGGCGGATGATTGCGACACAGGTGGGGCAACGTCAAGAGCGGAGGCCGGCTTATTGGCCGGGCGTGCCCAATAAGCACGGGGAAACCCGGATCAATTGCCGGATTTGCGCCTAAAGGCGTATCACAGCGCGCGGCGGCGTTCCCACAGATTCTGCGCGCCCAGCACCAGCAGACAGAAGGCGGCGACCGGCCAGAACAGGCTGTTGAGCGCGTCCCAGCCCCAGGCATTGAGCACCTTGCCCGACATCAGCGAGGAGAAGGCGACGATGCCGAACAGCGTGACATCGTGGAAGCCCTGCACCTTGTTCTTCTCCGATGGCCGGTAGGTCGCGGTCACCATGGTGGTGGCGCCGATGAAGCCGAAATTCCAGCCGATGCCGAGCAGCACCAGCGCCAGCCAGAAGTGCCACAGCTCGATGCCCATATGGGCGACGACGGCGCAGCCAAGCAGGATCAGCAGGCCCAGGGCGGTGATGGCGTCGCGGCCGAAACGGGCAATCAGCCTGCCGGTGAAGAAGCTCGGCGCAAACATAGCCATCACATGCCACTGGATGCCGAGCGTTGCGAGTTCGGGGGAAAACCCGCAGCCGACCATGGCCAGCGGCGCACCGGTCATCATGAAGGTCATCAGCGCGTAGGAGCCGACGCCGCAAACCATCGCAGTCATGAAGCGCGGCTGGCTGATGATCTGCGTCAGGGGCCGCGCGGGCGTTTCATCATGACCGACATCGCCGGGCCTGGTGTCGTTGGGGATGCGCAGGAACCACAGGATGCCCATGGTGATCAGTGCCAGCGGCACGAGGGCCACGAAAGAGCCCGCAAACATCACCGGCGCGAACAGCTCGCGCGTGAAGATCACCGTCTGCGGCCCGATGATCGCGGCAAAGACGCCGCCCGCCAGCACCCAGGAAATCGCCTGCGCCTTGAAATTGGTCGGCGATCCGTCGGCCGCGGCAAAGCGGTATTGCTGCACGAAGGAGCCGCCAAGACCGATAAAGACCATGCCCACGGCAAACAGCCAGAATTCGTGCCGGAACAGGGCAATCGCCGCGACGATGCCGCCAAGCGCGGTCATGACCATGCCGGACAGGAACCCGTCGCGGCGTCCGATCTGGCGCATCAGCCAGGCTGCCGGAAGCGCGCCGATGGCGACGCCGATATTGAAGCCGGTGACCGGTGCGGTTGCGAGCGACTTGTCGGCGCCCAGCAGATAGAAGCCCGCCAGGCCGCCCATGGAGATCGCAATCGGAGCCGCAGCGCCGCCAAAGGCCTGGGATGCCGACAGCAGAAGCGCATTGCGGCGCGCCAGGTTCTCGGCCTCGGATGCGCCGTTCAATCCGACACGATCGAGAAACGCCATGCGTGTCAGTCCTTGCCGGGTTTCGGGTCGCCGCGATACTGGCGTGCCATGCGGTCGAGAACAGCATTGACGATGCGCGGCTCGTCATCGCCAAAGAACGCGCGCGCCACATCGACATATTCGTTGACGATGACGGCGACCGGCACATCCTTCTTGGCCGAGAGTTCCCAGGCCCCTGCCCTCAGGATCGCCCTCAGCGTCGTGTCGAGCCGCGACAGCGGCCAATCCTCGGTCAGGCTGGCGCGGATCGCCGGATCGAGCGTGCGCTGGTTGTCGACCACGCCGGACACCACGGCGCGGAACCAGGCGGCGTCGGCCGGCCGATACTGCTCGCCGTCAATCTCGTTGCCGAGGCGATGCGCTTCATATTCGGCGACGACCTCAAGCACGCCGGCGCCGCCGATATCCATCTGGTAGAGTGCCTGAACGGCAGCCAGACGGGCAGCCCCGCGCTGGTTGGCGGCCTTGATTTCCGGCGTTGCGGCCGGCTGCGGTGTTTTTTCAGCAACCACGATCAACCCGCCAGATTGTCTTTCAGCGCGATCATCGTCAGCGCCGCGCGCGCGGCAAAGCCGCCCTTGTCAAGCTTGTCCTTCTTGACCCGCTCCCAGGCCTGGTCGGCGTTCTCGGTCGTCATGATGCCGTTGCCGAGAGCCAGCGATTCAGACACCGACAGTGTCATCAGGCCACGCGCCGATTCGTTCGCAACAATGTCGAAATGATGGGTCTCGCCGCGAATGACGACGCCAAGGGCGACAAAGCCGTCATATTCGGTGCCGCCCTCGTCCATGGCGTCCAGCGCCATGGCGATCGCCGGCGGAATTTCCAGCGCGCCGGGTACGGTGACAATGTCATAGGTCGCGTCTGCGTCATCCAAAGCGGATTTGGCGCCGTCGAGAAGCGCATCGGACATATCGTCATAAAACCGCGCCTCGACGATCAGCAGATGAGGGGTCTTGGTCTTCGCCATGACGGCTTTCCTTCTTGCGGGCCATTTTCGCCACGCGTCAATGGCTCCGAGACGGAGCCGGAAAATTGGATCGGATCAGAGCGGCGGTCAAACCACTTTGTCCGCCGCTTGGCAAGCAGAAATGGCCGCCTCCGGCCCGGTAGCGGGTTTTTGTGTGCGCCCGCGAGCGGTGCGCGCTCCCGATTACCCGCGGAGCGAGCCATGCGCCACGTTCACGGTGCGTCTTTGCGCCGCGCCGCGACTCCTCTAAACAGGCTCGCATGAGCACATCCAAGCCAAGGGAAACCGACCTCTACCCGCCCGTCAAGGCCCTGCTGGAAAGCCAGGGCTACACGGTCAAGGGCGAGATCGGTCCGGCCGACATCATGGCGGTGCGCGACGGCGAGGATCCGGTGGTGGTGGAACTGAAGACCGGATTTTCGCTGTCGCTGTTTCACCAGGGCATCGAACGGCAGGCGATCACCGACGCGGTCTATATCGCCGTGCCGCGCGGAACCGGCCGGATGTTCCAAAGGGCGATTGCCGCCAACACCTCGCTGTGCCGGCGGCTGGGTCTGGGCCTGATGACGGTGCGGCTCAAGGACGGGCTCGTCGAAGTCCATGCCGACCCGGCGCCCTACAAACCGCGCAAATCGGCGATCAAGAAGTCTCGGCTGCTGCGGGAATTCGCCAAACGGACGGGCGACCCAAACGCCGGCGGCGCCACCCGGCAGGGGCTGATGACCGCCTACCGGCAGGATGCGCTGCGCTGCGCCCGCGTGCTGTCGCAGCTTGGCCCGACCAAGGCGGCGCATGTGGCCAAGGCCTCGGGAGTCGAAAAAGCCCGGGCGCTGATGGCGGTCAACCATTATGGCTGGTTCGAACGTGTCGAGACCGGCATCTACGGGCTGTGCGCCAAGGGGGCCGAAGCGCTGGCGCTTCTGGGCGATCCGGACGGGGGAGACCAGCCGTCAGGGTCCACCGACATCGGTTGATTCAACCGGCTCCCTGAGGCGGCATCGCCGTGGTCTTCACGGTCGGTTAACCATAATTGCCGATGGTCGGTGCCTGACACCTCTCGCCCGGGGCCCTGGCATGCGCCACCCATCATCGACCCTGTCCGGCCAACCGGCCCGTTCTGCATGGTCGCCGCTGCAAAGCCGCTTGCAGCTGGCGCGTCCGGAACTGCTGTCGGCCGGCGTGCTTCGCGGCATGGCAATCATGCTGTCAGCCCTGGGCCTGGCGCTGATTCTGATTTCATTGCAGCCATATGTCAGCGTCAGCATGGTCAGCGAAGATGGGGTGAGCCAGGGCAGTCCGGTCAACCAGTACGGCTTTCTTGCGGCCGGCCTGGTCTTCGCCGTGGCGATGGCGAGCCTGGCAAGCCGCAAGGCGCTCACAAGCCTGTTGACGCCCGGCTTCCTGCTTCTGGGCCTTCTGCTCGCCTACAGCGTGGCCACATCGCCTGCCTACGACCAGACCCTGCGCGCGGTGATTCTAACCGTCATCGGCATGTTCATCGCCTTCTCGGTGATTGTGCTGCCGCGCGGCGAGCGCGACTTCCAGATCGCCCTTACGCTGGCCCTGCTGGCCGGACTTGCGATGTCCTATGGTGGCCTGATCGTGTTTCCCGACCTGGCCACTCATGGCTATGACGCCTACGAACCGCAGCATTCCGGGCTCTGGCGCGGCCATTTCAGCCACAAGAACATCGCCGGACCGGTGATGTGCGTGGTCGCCATCTGCGGCCTCTACCTGATGCGCTCCGGCCAGGGCCTGATCGGATTTGTCATCTTCGTCGCGGGGGCGCTGTTCGTTGTCCAGACCGGCTCCAAGACCACCAGCGGCCTGTTCCCGGTGGCGATCCTGATCGTCATGTCAGCGACGATATTCGGGCGCGCGGCGGCAGCCATCCTGTTGACCCTGGTGGCGCTCGCAGGCGCCTATCTGTTCACCATCGGCTCGCTCTCCCATCCCCGCATTTCCTACCTGGTGCTGGATATTCTGGGCGATGAGACCTACACCGGCCGCACCACGTTATGGGAATTCAGCCTGTCGCGGATCATGGACCATCCATGGTTCGGTTTCGGTCTCTACAATTTCTGGGGCACGGGCAATGTGCTGGGGCTCGACGCGCCGTTCGAGGCGGCATGGGACTACCGCTACATCATCCACGGCCACAACAACTACCTCGACATCCTGCTCAACCTGGGCTTTGTCGGCGGCGGCCTGCTGATCTGGATCCTGTTTGTGGCGCCAATGTTCAACTACGCCCGGGCGCGGCGCAATCCGGGCAACCGCAAGCTCGCCGACATGTTCTTCATGATCATCGTGTTCATGAGCCTGTTGTCGTTTCTGGAATCCTTCTTTCTGGCGCGGAACGATCCGATTTGGCTGATGCATGTCTTCGCCGTGTTCGGCCTGCATCTCCTGGCCCGGTTCGACATCAGCGCAGGAACGCCAGGACAACCACCCAGGCGTCCATCAAAAGCCTATGGCTGAGCGGTATTGAAGCCCGCGAGCCGCGCCGCATAGCGCGCCATCTGGTCAACCTCAAGATTGACGTGATCGCCGACCGCACGCTCCCCCCAGGTGGTGACTCCGAGGGAATGCCGAATGAGGAGCACATCAAAGTCAGCGCCTTCTACCGCGTTGACGGTCAGCGACGTGCCATCGAGCGCCACCGACCCCTTGGGCGCGATGAACCGCGCCAGAGCTTCGGGCGCGCGCAAGGTGAAGCGGCGGGCCTCGCCCTCGTCCTTGATCGCGATGATTTCCGCCAGGCCGTCGACATGGCCCGAAACCATGTGGCCGCCCAGTTCATCGCCGATCCGGAGCGAGCGCTCGAGATTGACCGGGGTTCCTTCCGTCCAGCCGCCGATCGTGGTCAGCCGCAGCGCCTCTTCCCAGGCCTCGACCTCGAACCAGCGCGCATTGTCGCCCTGTTCGGGAAGCGCGGTGACTGTCAGGCAGACGCCGGAACAGGCGATCGAAGCGCCGATGTCGATGCCGGCCGGGTCGAAAGCCGTCTCGATGCGCAGGGCGACGCCCTGGTCCCGGCCGGTCATGGCAGCCACGCGGCCGATATCGGTGATGATGCCGGTAAACATGGTCAGACCCTTTCGTATTCGTGCATCGTGTCAGGACCGTATGTCATGGAACGAACCAGGCGGAAACCCGGGGGCAAGGTCTGGCGTGTGACCGGAGCGTCAACCGCATCGCCTGGAATCTCCCCCTCGCCTTCGAGCAGAACGATCCGGTCAACAAGATCTTCATCGAGAAAGGCGCGCGCGACATCGGCGCCGCCCTCGACCAGGACTGTGGAAAGGCCCCGCGCGGCAAGGTCCTCGAGCAATTCGGGCAGCGCCAGGCGGCCGTCATGGGTCTCCGAGGCGATGAATTCGGCGCCGGCTGAAGCCAGAGCGGCGCGGGCCGGGTGGTTCTGGGCAGCCGCGGTGGCGATCCACAGCGGCACATTCCGCGCCGACATCGCCAGGCGCGAGGCGACCGGCAGCCTGAGCTGGGTGTCGAGCACCAGGCGGACCGGCGACCGGTCTTCAAGTCCCGGCAAACGGCAGGTCAGGTCCGGATCGTCATTGATCGCGGTGCCGACGCCCACCAGGATCACATCCGACCCGGCGCGCAATGCATGAACCTGGCGGCGGGTGATCTCACCGGTGATGGGGATTTGCGCGCCGTCGCGGCGGCCGATCTTGCCATTGGCGGAAATGGCGAGCTTCAGGGTGACGTGAACCCGGTTTCTGGTGCGCCGTGTCAGGTAGCCCGCCAGATCATGCTCGGCTTGCGCTGCCAGCACGCCTTCCTCGACCTCGATCCCCGCAGCCCTCAGAATCGCGTAGCCGCGTCCCGAGACCCGCTCGTCCGGATCGGTGGCCGCAGCCACGACGCGGGCGACCCCGGCCGAGACGAGCGCCTCGGCGCAGGGCGGGGTGCGGCCATGGTGGGCGCAGGGCTCGAGCGTGACATAGGCGGTTGCGTCGCGGGCCAGATCGCCGGCCTGGGCCAGTGCCTGCGGCTCGGCATGCGGGCGGCCGCCAATCGCGGTGACGCCGCGTCCGACGATCACCGGCGCGCCGTCGATTTCCCGGACAATGAGCGTCGCCACCGAAGGATTGGAGCCGGTACGGCCTTCATGCCAGCGGGCAAGACGGATCGCCGCCGCCATGTACCGACGGTCAAGCGCGCTTGCCGCCATGATGTCAGAGTTCCCCGACGGTGGTGTCGTTGGCAATCCGCGCGGTCAGCTCGGCGATCGTGCGTTCGAAATCCTCGGGCCCGGAGAAATCCCGGTAGACCGACGCATAGCGCACGAAGCCCACATCATCGAGCGCCTTGAGCGCCTCGAGCACCAGAAGGCCGATTTCGTCGGTGGCGATTTCGGCCTCGCCGGAGCTTTCGAGACGCCGCACGATGCCCGATACGGCACGGTCGATCCGCTCCGGGTCGACCGGCCGCTTGCGCAGCGCGATCTGGAAGGATTTCGCCAGTTTGTCGCGATCGAACGGCACCCGCCGCCCGGTCTTCTTGAGCACCTGGAGATCGCGCAACTGCACCCGCTCGAAGGTGGTGAACCGGCCGCCGCAATCGGGACAGACGCGGCGGCGTCGAATCGCGGCGCCATCCTCGGCGGGCCGCGAATCCTTCACCTGACTGTCTTCAGAACCGCAATAGGGACACCGCATTCCGGATCAACCCAGATGCGGGTAGATGGGGAAGCGGTCGGTCAGCGCCATGACCTTGGTCTTGACCGCTGCCTCGACCTCGGCGTTGCCCTCCTCCGAATTGGCCTTCTTGAGACCATCAAGCACTTCGAGGATCAGCTTGCCGATTTCGCGGAACTCGGCTTCACCGAAGCCGCGGGTCGTACCAGCGGGCGTGCCAAGGCGAACGCCCGAGGTGATGGTGGGCTTTTCCGGATCGTTGGGAACGCCGTTCTTGTTGCAGGTGATGAAGGCGCGACCGAGGGCTGCCTCGGAGGCCTTGCCGTTGAGGTTTTTGGGCCGCAAATCAACCAGCATCAGATGCGTGTCGGTGCCGCCCGAGACAATCTCGAGACCGCCTTCGACCAGAGTCTCGGCGAGGACTTCGGCATTGCGCACCACATTGCCGATATAGGACTTGAATTCCGGGGTCAGGGCTTCGCCGAAGGCCACGGCCTTGGCGGCAATGACATGCATCAGCGGGCCGCCCTGCAGACCCGGGAAGACCGCCGAATTGATCTTCTTGGCGATGTCCTCGTCATTGGTCAGAACGATGCCGCCGCGCGGGCCGCGCAGGGTCTTGTGGGTGGTCGAGGTGGCGACATGGGCATGCGGGAACGGGCTCGGATGCGAGCCGCCGGCCACGAGACCGGCAAAATGCGCCATGTCGACCCAGAGCACCGCATCCACGGCATCGGCGATGGCGCGGAACCGCGCGAAATCGATGTGGCGGGAATAGGCCGAGCCGCCGGCGATGATGATCCGCGGCTTGTGTTCATGGGCAAGCGCCTCGACCTGATCATAGTCGATCACGCCGGTCGCGAGATCGAGGCCATATTGCACCGCGTTGAACCATTTCCCCGACAGGTTGGGCCGCGCGCCGTGGGTCAGGTGGCCGCCGGCATCAAGGCTCATGCCAAGCAGCGTGTCGCCAGGCTTGGCCAGCGCCAGCAGAACCGCCTGGTTTGCCTGGGAGCCGGAATTGGGCTGCACATTGGCGAATCCGCAGCCGAACAGCTGCTTGATCCGCTCGATGGCCAGTTCCTCGGCGATGTCGACGAAATGGCAGCCGCCATAGTAGCGTCGGCCGGGATAGCCCTCGGCGTATTTGTTGGTCATCACCGAGCCTTGTGCCTCAAGCACCGCCCGCGAGACGATGTTCTCGGAGGCGATCAGCTCGATCTCGTGGCGCTGGCGGCCCAGTTCGCTCTTGATCGAGCCAAAGAGTTCCGGATCGGATTCGGCCAGCGGCCGATTGAAAAAGGCATCCGCGAAGCGGGCGGCAGAAGTCGCGTTTGACATGTTCCAGGTTCCTTGTTTGGCTCGGGTCTGACGAAGCGCCTCAACAGTTGCGGCGGCGATCCGGAAACAGCACTGAACCGGAACGCAGCGTGTCGAACCGGCTGCGGGTATTTAACCGTGTCGCATGGCGAGGGCAATATCGGTCGTCGCGATTGCGTCATTGCGGCGCGCCAAATGGCAAAGCCGCCCATCGCGAGCGGCTTCACATCTGTTCGGCTGTACTCGGGGCAGGCCTAGCGCAGCGCCAACTCGTCCACGCCATCGCGCTGATAGACATCGTCGCGGAACTGCACCACGCCGTCGCCCGACGCCCAGGCCGTGAAATAGGTGAAATAGACCGGCACCGGCTCCGTCAACTCGATGACGGTGTTTTCGCCCGAGGCGATGGTCGCCTCCATGGCCTGGCGATTCCAGCCCGGTGTGTCACGCAGCAGCCAAGTGTTCAGATCGCGCACGTTCTGGACGCGGACGCAGCCCGAGGATTCAAATCGCATCAACTGGTTGAACACGCCCTGCTGCGGGGTGTCGTGCATGTAGACCGCATGCGGATTGTGGAAATTGATCTTGGTCGAGGACATGGCGTTGCCCTTGCCCGGATCCTGGCGGAACATCAGTTCCGGCGCCTTTTCGGCGTGCCAGTCGATGGTCTCGGGCGCCACTTCATCGCCCTGGTTGTCAAACAGGCGAATGTTGTTGCGCGCCAGATAGGTCGGATCCTTGCGCATCAGCGGCACGATGTCTTTCTCGATGATCGAGCGCGGCGAGGTCCAGTAGGGATTGAGAATGATCTCGTGGATCTTGGAATTGAGAATCGGCGTCTGGCGGTCGATCTTACCGACGATCGCGGTGTGACGCAGCACGACGCTGCCATTTTCCACGGCCTCGATCTGGGCTGCCGGAATGTTGACCATCACATAGCGGTCACCGAGAAAGCCCGACATCGAGCGCAGACGCACCAGATTGGTTTCGAGCTGCCCGAGACGGATATCGGCCGAGACATTCAGCGCCTGGTAGGAATAGCTGCCCAGAATGCCGTCCGGCGGCAGGCCATGACGGGCCTGGAACTTCTTCACCGCGCCATCGACGTAGGAATCGAAATTGTTGGACAATCCCGCATTCGGGTCCAGGTCGCCCGACGCGATCAGCCGCTGGCGCAGGATGCGCACTTCCGGCTCGGAGACTCCCATCCGGAGTTTCTTGGTCGCCGGCACGAACGGCCAGCCGCCGCGAGAAATCAGGCTCTGGTAGTCGAAGATGGCGCGTTCGACAAAGGCGATGGTGTCGGCACTGGCAATCGGGTGCCGCGTCGTCGTCTGCGCCACCGAGCGCGAGCTCTGCGCATCGAACTGATCGTCCCACATGCCACGGCCGGGAGAGCTGATGATGTCCTCAATGGCCGATTGGGCAAAGGCAGGCCCGGCGATCATGGCCGCAGCCGTCATGCCCGCAGCGCGGCCCATGAACCGGCGGCGGGAAACTTTGTCTAATCCGGTTGGCTTTGTCATGCGTAATCCACCATGCGATTTGATCTGACGTTGGGTCTGGCCTGCATGAGTACCATTCTTAACGTTAAAATATCGGGACCAAAACCGGTCCGGCAAGCCCGTGGCGACACTTTTGCGTGAGCGCACAACAAGAGAGAGCCCCTATGGATTCGTTCCTTGTCACCAGCCTCGTGCTTACCATACTCGCTTTCACGGCAATATGGCTAATTCATGTTCCGCTCCGCGATGCGGGCATTGTCGACTACTATTGGGGACCTGGTTTTGCCGTTGTCGGCTGGGCCGGACTGGCGTTCGGCGCCGAGGCTTCGGCGATGAAACTGCTGCTGATTGCCGCGGTTTCCGTCTGGTCGGTGCGGCTTGCCGCCCAACTTATCATGCGGCACCGGCTGATGCCGGAGGAAGATGCGCGCTACGCCAGCATGCGCCGCGCGGGCGGGCCGCAATGGTGGTGGCAAAGCCTCTACAAGGTGTTCTGGCTGCAGGCAGTCATCCTGTGGATCGTGGCGACGCCTGTGCATGCAATCCTCGCCGCGCCGGCATCCGCCGTGCTGACGCATGCGGGAGAATTCGGCCTTTTTCTCTTCGTAATCGGATTGCTGATCGAGACGGTGGCCGACTGGCAGCTCTACCGGCATCGGCGGCAAGGAAAATCAGGCCGGGAAACACTGACCGGCGGGCTCTGGGCCTACAGCCGGCATCCCAACTATTTCGGCGAGATCCTGCTCTGGTTCGGCATCGGGCTTGCCGCCTATGATCTTTCCGGCCTCTGGTGGGCCCTGGCGGGGCCGGTGGTGCTGGCGCTGGTGATCCGCTTCGTCTCCCTGCCGCTCACGGAAAAGCACCTGATCGCCTCGCGCGCGGACTACGCCGCTTATGCGGCGAGAACCCCGGTGCTCAGCCCCCTGCCCCGCGCCCGCACCCTGACCACGGGTCCCGCCGAGTGAGGCGGATTGTCTCGGGGTGAAACAGAAAGGCGGCCGAGCCCGGGCCCGCCGCCAATCTGGTGCATTGAGATTTTCGCCGTTCTCAGAGCCGGTACTGGATCTGGTCGTTCCAGAACCGGTCAAGACGCTGCATCAGCTTGTTGAGTTCCTCGAACTCGCTGGCGCCGATGCCGCCAACCTTGGCGATGGAATTGATGTGCCGGTCATAGAGTGCGGCGACGGTTTCGGCGATCTCGGTGCCGTGCTCGGTCAGGCTAATGCGAACCGCGCGGCGGTCGACCCGCGAGCGCTGGTGATTGATGTAGCCGAGGTCCACCAGCTTCTTGAGATTGTAGGAGACGTTGGAGCCCAGATAGTAACCGCGGCTGCGCAGTTCGCCCGCTGTCAGTTCGGCATTGCCGATGTTGAACAACAGCAGCGCCTGGATGGCATTGATATCGGTCCGGCTGGCGCGGTCGAATTCATCCTTGATGACATCGAGCAGGCGGCGATGAAGCCGTTCGACCAGTTGCAGGGATTCCAGATAGAGGTCACGCAGACCTTCGGACTCGTCGTTTGCCGGAGCTGCGTTTCGCGCGGATGCAAGCGCGGAATTTGTATACGACATGATGACTGCCTCACTGTTTGTTGCGGCGGCTTTGTTCCCGCCTTGAGACAGACCCTATCGAATACGCATAAAATTCTACTTAAACTGCAAGCTTAACAGCGTCTTACCTTTGGCACACCGCCCATCACAGTGAATCAGTTCTTACCAGCCGCGCATCCTGGCGCCGCTTGGCGAAGAGGGCGGCGCGAAACCCGACATAGACCGCGATCACGACGATATGGGCGATGACCAGCAACGGGCGTTCGCCGTACCAGAGCGGAAAGCCCTTGTGCATGACGATTTCGGAACCCGCCGCGACCACCCAGATCACCGGTCCCCAGGACACCTGCATCCACAGACCGACGGCTGCCACCGGAAGCAGCACCGCCAGCGCCGCGGAGGCCAGTTGCCAATAGTAGGGGATCAGGTCGAACCGGGACATGCCGCCGTCCGACAGGCCGATCAGTCGCCCCCAATATTGCAGCCCGGCAACAAGGCAGCTCAGCGCCACCAGCCGCATGAACAGCCGGAAGCTCGCTTCGAGCGCGCCAGTGTCGGCTTCGGGCGCGGTGCCGATCTGCAGGATTGCCATCGTTGCGGGGTCCTTGTCATGGCGCCCGCCAGGAGCGCCGATCCTCAAAACGCACTCATACCCAATCGCTGGCCTGCGACGCAAGCCCGGCCAATCATTGGCCGGTTGGGGCCGACCGCGCCGGAATTGTTGTCCGCGCGCGCCTGCTTCTTGACCCCGAGGCCCAGGTTGCGGTCTAACCGGTCGAGACACTGCGGGCGCCTTGACGCCCGGGCTGAAAGCTGAGGAAACGGATATATGGGCGAGACGACGAAGAACACCGCGGCAGGGCTGGCAGCGGCTGCGGCATCCGATATCGACGAGATCACTGGCCACCGGCGCATGCGCCGCACCCGCGTGGCCGACTGGTCGCGCCGGCTTGTGCGTGAAACACGGTTGACGGTTGATGACCTGATCTGGCCGATCTTCATCATTCCCGGCACGAATATCAGCGAACCGATCGACGCCATGCCCGGCGTCAACCGGATGAGCGTCGACAAGGCGGTTGAGGCGGCGAAGATGGCGGCCGATCTCGGCATTCCGGCGCTCGCCACCTTTCCCAATGTGGAAATGGACAAGCGCGACCAGACCGGTTCGCACGCGCTTGATCCGGAAAACCTGATCAACCAGGCCACCCGCGCCATCAAGCACGCCGTGCCAAATATTGGCGTCATCACCGATGTGGCGCTCGATCCCTTCACCGACCACGGCCATGACGGGGTCCTGCGCGACGGCGAGATCGTCAATGACGAGACGGTGCGCGCAATTGCCGCCGCCGCCGTGCACCAGGCCGACGCCGGCGCCGACATCATCTCGCCGTCGGACATGATGGACGGGCGCATCGGCGCGATCCGCCGGGCGCTGGATGCTGCGGGTCACCACAATGTGGCGATCATGTCCTACGCCACCAAGTTCGCCTCCGCCTGCTACGGCCCCTACCGCGAGGCGATCGGCACTTCCGGGCTCTTGAAGGGCGACAAGCGCACCTATTACCTCGATCCGTCCAATGCCATGGAAGCGGTCCGCGATGCGGGGCTTGATGTCGAGGAAGGGGCCGACATGCTGATGGTCAAGCCCGGCCTGCCCTATCTCGACATCTGCCGGGCGCTCAAGGACACCTACGGCCTGCCCACCTTCGCCTACCAGGTGTCGGGCGAATACTCGATGATCAAGGCTGGAGCTGCGGCGGGCTATATCGATGGTGAGCGGATCATGATGGAAAAGCTGCTGGCCTTCAAGCGCGCCGGCTGCGACGGCATCCTCACCTATTTCGCCCCCGAGGCGGCGCGGTTGATCGCCCAGGGCCAAGGCTGAGGGGGACGCGGACTCGCCTGTGCCCGTGGCCGTCCCCCTCACCTCCCCAAGGGGAGAGGCGGAACCGCGAAGCAAGCGCAACCCTATCCTCGCCCCCTCCGGGACGAGGATACAAAATCGCGGCCTTAGCGTAGCTAAGTCGCAGATTTTGTTGGTGAGGGGGACCGAAGGACAGCGCCAGCTCGGGCCGGACGAAGCCAGTACCGCGCCAAACCCCTTTAATGACGGCGTCCGGCTTCCTACATCCATCGCGACGCGGGCCAGTTGTCCGCTCGCCCCGATGACAGGAGAGACATCATGAGCCGACCGTTCCCAGACAGCGCCACCGGCCCGGACATCGGCGCCTATGACGACATCGCGCTCTATGACGGCGTGCGCACCAAGCGTGTGCTGGCGTTCTTCATCGATTACGCCATCGTGCTGGCGCTGTGCGTGCCGGTGGCTGTGCTGATCTTCTTCATCGGCATCTTCACCCTGGGCCTTGGCTTCTTTCTCTACCCGATCCTGTTCCTGCTGGTGGCCATTCCCTATATCGGCTTGTCGATGGGCGGCCCCAATCAGGCAACGCCCGGCATGCGGATGATGGGCGTCCGCCTCGTCCGCCTTGATGGCCGCCCGGTCGACTTCATGCTGGCCGTCGTCCATGGCGTGCTGTTCTGGGCCTTGAACGCCATCCTGACCCCCTTCATCCTGCTCGCCACGCTGGTTCTGAACCGCAAGCAGACCGTGCACGACTGGCTGCTGGGGACCGTCGTGGTGCGGGGCTAAGTCCACAGCACGCACCTCGCATCCTCCCCCTTCCCGGGATTCAAAATCCCCATTCCGCCACGGATTGCTCCAGGCATTGCGCGGCAATTGATCCCGCGGGAAATTTCGTCCTAGGCGCGCGTGCGGGCGAGGCTGTAAAGTGGCGGCAGTTCCGTGCCAGGGGGTCGTCACGCATACATGCCCGATTTTCATCTCACCGCGACATTCGTCATCATCGCCGCCACCATCCTGGCCTATGCATCGGAGCGCTGGGCGATGGAGACGGTGTCGCTGGTTTCGCTTGCGGCAATCCTGCTGCTGTTCGGCGTCGTGCCCTATTCCCGCGCCGACGCCGGAATGCTCGGTGCGGAACAGCTCTTGTCAGGGTTTGCAAATCCGGCGCTGATCACCGTCATAGCGCTGCTGATCGTCGGCCAGGGCCTGTTTGCCACCGATGCCATGGAGGCGCCGGCGCGCAGGCTGGGGAAAATGGGCGGATCGGCGACCTTCCGGCCGATCCTGTTCATCCTCGTCGGCGCCGCCGTGATCTCGGCCTTCCTCAACAACACGCCGGTGGTGGTCATCTTCATCCCGATCCTGGTGGTGATCGCCGCGCAACGGTCGATCTCGGCCAGCCGGGTGTTCATCCCGCTGTCCTTCATCACGATCCTGGGCGGCATGACCACGCTGATCGGGTCGTCGACCAACCTGCTGGTGGCCGGCGTTGCGCGGGACTATGGCTACGAGATCGGGTTCTTCGACATCACCGGCATGGGCTTGATCCTGGCGCTCGTCGGCGGCGTCTACGTGCTGGGCGTGCTGCCGCGGATCCTGCCGGAGCGGGAAGCCCAGCTCTCCGCCGGCGCCAAGTCCGGTGCGCAGTTCATCGGCGAGATCACGCTCACCCGCGATCACCCCTTTGTCGGCATAACGGCAAAGGCCGGCATGTTTCCGGGCCTGGGTGACCTGACCTTGAGGCTGCTGCAGCGCCGCGACATTCCGGTCCTGCCGCCATTCGAGGATCTGACGCTGTCGGCCGGCGACACGCTGGTGGTGAGCGGAACACGACGGGCCTTTTCCAAGGCGCTGTCGCGGGGTCGCGCGGGACTGAACGCCGATGAAACTCCGCCCGAGGACACCGCCAAGGACCCTCCCCCCGGCCCGGACTACCATCTTGCCGAGGCGGTGATCTCGCCCGGGTCGCGTTATGCCGGGCGCACCATCCAGCTTTCGGGGCTGCGACCGCAATTCGGGATTTCGGTGCTCGGCGTGCAGCGCAAGAGCCGCATGGCGCGCTCCGCCATGTCCGACATCAGGTTGGAGCCCGGCGACACGCTGCTGATCGGCGGCCCGATGGAGGCGATCGGACTGCTCAGGGGCAATCATGACCTGCTGCTGCTCGAGCATTCTGCCGAAGCGGTGCCGCAATCGCGCAAGGCGCGCATCGCGGTGGCGATCTTTGCCGGCATTGTCGTGCTGTCGGCCTTCTCGCTGCTGCCGATCGTGGTGGCGGCGGTCTGCGGCGCGGTGCTGATGCTGCTCACCGGATGCCTGTCGATCCTGCAGGCGGCGCGCGCCTTCGACCGGCAGATCTTCCTGCTGGTCGGCTCCTCGGTGGCGCTGGCAACTGCGCTCGAGGCGACCGGTGGGGCGGCGTTGATCGCATCAAGCGCGCTTGGCTTGATGGAGGGCGCGTCGGCGGGCGTGATTCTTTCGGGCCTGTTCCTGGTGATGGCGATACTGACCAACATCCTGTCGAACAACGCCACCGCAGTGCTGTTCACGCCGATCGCGCTGGGAATCGCCAAGGGCATGGGGGTTCCGCCCGAGCCGTTCGTCGCGGCGGTGATCTTCGCCGCCAACTCGTCCTTCGCAACGCCGATCGGGTATCAGACCAATTTGCTGGTGATGGGCCCCGGCCACTACCGGTTCAGCGACTTTCTGCGTGCGGGGACCCCGCTTGTGCTCATCATCTGGTTGACCTTTTCGCTGCTTGCGCCATGGTATTACGGACTTTGAACCGCTTCGAACCCAAGGCATGATGAACCAACCCGTCAATTCTCCGCAGTTCTTCCTGACCGCGCCCTCCCCCTGTCCCTATCTCGAGGGCCAGGGCGAGCGGAAGGTCTTCACCCATCTGGTGGGTGACAAGGCGCCGGAACTGAATGATCTTCTGACGCAGGGCGGGTTCCGGCGGTCGCAGAACATTGCCTATCGTCCGGCCTGCGAGACCTGCCGCGCCTGCATCTCGGTGCGGATCCTGGCAGGCGAGTTCAAGCCTACGAAGTCGATGCGGCGCAACATGGCCGTCAACAGCGACCTTGTCGCCACCGAATACAGGGCCGAGCCGTCGAGCGAGCAGTTCAAGCTGTTCCGCAGCTACCTCGACAGCCGCCACCAGCGCGGCGGCATGGCTGACATGAGCATCGGCGACTATGCGATGATGGTGGAGGATTCCCACGTCGATACCCGAATCATCGAATACCGCCGGAAGACCGAGGGCGACGGGCTGCAGGAAACCCCCGTCGGCGAACTGGTCGCGGTTGCGCTTACCGACTGGATGGGCGACGGACTGTCGATGGTCTATTCCTTCTACAAGCCTGATGAGACCGCGCGGTCGCTCGGCACCCACATGATCCTAGACCACATCGCCCGGGCCAAGGCTCTCGGCCTGCCGCATGTCTATCTCGGCTACTGGGTCAAGGGCTCGCGCAAGATGGAATACAAGACCCGCTTCCTGCCGCAGGAGCACCTGATGGCGCAGGGCTGGCAACGTTTCGAGCCGTAGCCATCATCCGCCTGTCCCGATCCCGGACAGACTCCCCGATTTTCACCGACATCACCAAATTATTCATTTCTTTCAGCAAGGCCGCATTTCATGCAGGATTATCTTCAACAGGCGGCCGACCACCGCAAGGGCCTGGCGATCACCGCTTTCGGCGGGTTGACGCTGACGGTGGATATTCCGCTGATCCGGCTCGCGGAAAGCGACGCCTGGTCGGCCCTAGCGGTTCGCAGCGCGCTGACCTTCCTGGCCGCCATTGTCGCCTGGAGCTTTATCCGGTTTGCGCTCAAGCGGACCATTCCGATCATTCCTGGCAAGGCCGGGCTTCTGGTGGTGACGCTCTACGGACTTGCCTCGATCACCTTCATGCTGGCGGTTTTCAACACCTCCACCGCCAATCTCGTGTTCATCCTGGCGTTCAACCCGATGTTCTCCGCCCTGCTTGCCTGGTGGCTGACCGGCGAACGTCCGCTGCCACAAACCTTCGTGGCGATGATCGTGATGATCCTCGGTGTGGCGCTGATCGTCTTTGATGGCCTGAAAGCCGGCAACCTGACCGGGGATCTGCTTGCGCTCGCCTCGAGCTTCATCCTCGCCGGTGCGATCACCGCCAGCCGCAAGGCCCGGGTCGACATGGGTTTTGCGCCCCTGTTTGCGGCCATCGTGCCGTCGATGATCGGGCTGGCCATGGTCGGCGGCCCCTCCGGGCTTGTCGTCGGCGATCCGGTCTGGCTGGTGCTCAACGGGCTGATCATCATCCCGATCGCCTTCTGGTGCCTTGCCACCGGCCCGCGCTATCTTTCCGGGCCGGAGGTGGCGATGTTCTATCTGCTCGAGACGATCCTGGCGCCGATCTGGGTCTGGATGATCTTCGCCGAGGCGCCGACGCCGCTCGGGCTCGTGGGCGGGGCGATCATCGTGGTGGCGCTGGTGAGCCACTCCCTGTGGCGATTGTCATCGCACAGGAAGGCCGCACGGACGCTTGCCCCGCGACATCCGGTGTGAAGCCTCTGAGATCCCGTCGCCGCATTCTGGCCGCATCCCGCTGCTTACCTGAGCCGGTTCCAACCCCGTGAATGAGCTTTGCCGCGCTTGAAAAGATTTATCCTGTTCGTGTTTTTGTGCTTCGTGACGCCGTCGCTGGCCTCGCTCGGCGTGCAGGCCGCAGGCTCGCAGCCTGGCTCATGGCACAGTGCCGACTGGTCATCCTCGGGCCTGCTGCCGCTGGCTGCCGACGACGGAGATGCCGCGATCTATGTCATGGCGGCGCGCACCGGCGGGCTGAAAGGCGCGCTCGCGGTCCACAGCTGGGTCGTCACCAAGGAAGCAGGCAGCGAGCGCTACACGCGCTACGACAAGGTCGGCTGGGGCAGCCCGATCCGGGTCAACGCCTATGCCGCAGACGGGCGCTGGTACTCGAACACGCCCGACATCCTGCTCGCCCTGCACGGTGACGAGGCAGCAAGGCTGATCCCGCGGATCGAGGCGGCGGTAACCGATTATCCCCATGCCGGGCGCGGCGACTACAATATCTGGCCGGGTCCGAATTCGAACTCCTTCGTCGCCCACGTGCTCAGAGAAGTGCCCGAGCTCGGCATCACGCTGCCGCCCGAGGCGGTGGGACGCGATTATCGGTCCTGGGATAAAGTGGTGACGCTCACGCCCGACTGGCGCAATCTCGAGATCTCGTTCGGCGGCTATGCCGGCCTTGGCCTGGGCGTGCTGCATGGCGTTGAGATCCGTCTCGCCGGGCTGGTCTTCGGCCTCGACATCGCCCGCCCCGGGATCAAGCTGCCTGGCTTCGGACGGATCGGGATCTAGCGCCGGAGCAGCTAGCGCACCGGGCCGACCTTCTTGAGCAGGCACATGGTTTCGGCGGTGAAATGGCCGGTGGCGCCGGTCGGCATCCACAGATCATACTGGCCCCGGTGATCCTCGACCCAACCGGTTCGGGCGTAGAATTTCTCGGCAGGCACATTGCCCACCTGGCACAGCAATTTCGCGACCGGAAAGCCATTTTCGGCAATCATCCGCTCGCCATGGACCATGAGCCGCTCAGCGACGCCGCTTCCGCGCGCATCGCGGGCGATGAACAGCTTGGTCAGCTCGTCGCCATTGATGGCGACAAATCCAAGGATCCTGCCCTCCTCTTCGGCAACATGAAACATATCCTCCGAGGCCCCGTAAATGTCATCGATGCAGGCCAGCGTGCGCAGCGGCAGCACTTCCGGGCTGACCAGATGGGCGTGGCCATCGTGCCAGCCGTGATGCAGGATCTCGACGATGGCTGTGCAGTCTCTTGGTTCGGCGGGCCTGATCACACTCATGGGACCATTTCTCAAAGCATTGTTGGCGGTGATCGCAAGGCGGGCAATGCGCGGCGGGCGCCGGCGCTCCCCGTCAGCTGAACTTGCCCGAACGCGGGAAGCCTTTCGGCACCAGGCGGCCGGCCTGGGCGCGGTCGGCAATCCACTCGACCAGTTCGTCCTTCGTCCGGTTGTGCATGCGCCCGGCGCTGTCTTCCCAGGTGAGACCTTCCTCCATGGCGAAGCAGCGGATGTCGGCCACGCCGCCATCCTTGTAGCGCTGCAGGCGCACGCCCTTGCCGCGGCTCATTTCGGGCAATTGCGCGAGCGGGAAGATCAGCATCTTGCGATTGTCGCCGATGATGGCGACATGGTCGCCGGTCACGGGCACGCACAGCCGCGCCTCGTCGGGCAGGCTCACATTCATGATCTGCTTGCCCTTGCGGGTGTTGGCGACGAGATCACTTTCGGCAACGATGAAACCGTTGCCGGCGGTGGACGCCATCAGCAGCTTGCGCGCCGGGTCGTGAACAAAGGCAGTCAGCACCGCCTGGTCATTGTCCATGTCGACGATGATGCGGAGGGGCTCGCCATGGCCGCGCCCGCCCGGCAGCTTGTCGGCGCCCAGCGTATAGGCCTTGCCGCCGGTGGTGACGATGACGATCTTGTCGGTGGTATAGGCCGGGAAAGCCAGCTTGAGTGCATCGCCATCCTTGAACTGCAGCGAGGCATATTCGGCCAGATGCCCCTTCATGCCGCGGATCCAGCCCTTGTCGGAAATCACAACCGTGATCGGCTCCTTCTCGATCATCGCCTGTTCGATCGCCGCGAGGTCGGCCACCGGAGCCTCGGCGAACTTTGTCCGCCTGGCGCCAAGCTCGGTCTCCTTGGAGAAGGTCTTGCGGACATTGCCGACTTCCCAGGCCACCGTCTGCCACTGCTTGGCATCGGAGGCGAGCAGCGCCTCGATTTCCGCCTTCTCGCCGGTCAGGCCATCGAACTCCTTGCGGATCTCCAGTTCCTCGAGCTTGCGCAAGGATCTGAGCCGCATGTTGAGGATCGCCTCGGCCTGCACATCGGTGAGCTCGAAGGTCTTCATCAGCTCGAGTTTCGGCTCATCCTCCTCGCGGATGATGCGGATCACCTCGTCGAGGTTGAGATAGGCGATCAGGAACCCGGACAACAGTTCCAGCCGCCGGTCGATTGCCGCCAGCCGGTGGCGCGAGCGCCGCTGCAGCACCTCGCGGCGGTGGGCCAGCCATTCGCTCAGCACCTCGGCCAGGTTCATGACCCTGGGCACCTTGCCCATCGACAGCACATTCAGATTGAGCGGGATTCGGTTCTCGAGCTCGGACAGGCGGAACAGCGATTCCATCAGGAGATTGGGGTCGACCGTGCGGCTCTTCGGCACCAGCACAAGGCGGACATCCTCGGCCGATTCGTCGCGCACATCCTCGAGCAGCGGCAGCCTGCGGGCGATAAGCAGTTCGGCAATCTTCTCGATCAGCCGCGACTTCTGCACCTGATAGGGCATCTCGGTGATGACGATCTGGTAGCCGCCACGGCCGGTGTCCTCAGTTTCCCATTTGGCGCGCACGCGGAAGCCACCGCGGCCGGTGCGATAGGATTCCAGGATCGATTCCCGGCTGTCGATGATGACGCCGCCGGTGGGGAAATCCGGCCCCTCGACATATTGCAGCAGGTCTTCGACGGTGGCGTCGGGCTTGCGGATCAGCGCTAAGGCCGCATCGCAGAGTTCGGCGGCGTTGTGCGGCGGGATCGAGGTCGCCATGCCGACTGCGATCCCGGTGGCGCCATTGGCGAGCAGGTTGGGGAACGCGCCGGGCAACACCACCGGCTCGCTGTTTTCCTCGTCGTATGTCGTGCGGAAATCGACCGCATCCTCGTTGATGCCTTCGATCAGCAATTCGGCGACCGCAGTCATCTTCGATTCGGTGTAGCGCATGGCAGCCGCGCTATCACCGTCGATATTGCCGAAATTGCCCTGGCCGTTGGCGAGCGGATAACGCACGGCGAAATCCTGCGCCAGCCGCACCAGCGCATCATAGATCGACTGGTCGCCATGGGGATGGAAGTTACCCATCACCTCGCCGACGATCTTGGCGCATTTCTTGAACGAGCCGTTCGACCTCAACCCCATCTCGCTCATGGCGTAGACGATGCGGCGGTGCACCGGCTTCATGCCGTCGCGCACATCGGGCAGCGCGCGGTGCATGATGGTCGACAGTGCATAGGCCAGGTAGCGCTCCTCGAGCGCCTTCTTCAGGTCAACGGCTTGAATATGGTCGCCGCCACCGGGCGGAATGAGGCTCTTTCCCATGGCGTGGGGTTACCGGAGCCGGTGATTCGGGGCAAGGGGCAGGCTTGGAGCGGCGTCGCTATCAATTTACGAGCAAGCGAATTTATATTCAGTCCAAATGTCGAAACCGTCTCCGCCGGTTCGTCCCCATGGCGTAAACTGGGGCTTTGAAACTCGATATTGAAAGCCTCCCCATCCAGAAAAGGAAGCATGTCATGAAATATCTTGCGCTGATCTACGCGGCACCCGGCGCCGGGCCTGACTTTGGGACGCCGGAATTCGGCCCCTACATGGACGGCTACCGGACGGCAACCGAAACCTACCAGCGCGACGGCGTGATGCTGGGGGGCGAAGCTCTGCAGGACACGTCGACTGCTACGACGGTCCGCGTCCGCAATGGCAAGACCGAAACAATGGACGGGCCGTTTGCTGAAACAAAGGAACAGCTCGGCGGGTTCTACCTGCTTGACTGCGCCAATCTCGACGAGGCGATCAAATATGCCGCGATGATTCCTTCTGCCGAGCACGGATGCGTGGAAATCCGTCCGGTCATGGAAATCGAATAGACTGCATGACATCGAACGCTCCCGAGAAGGACCAGAGCGCGCGCAAGACTATAGAAGCGCTTGCGCGCGCCGAGACCGGACGGCTGCTCGGTGTGCTCTTGCGCGACGTGCGCGACTTCCAGATGGCCGAGGACTGTCTCCAGGAAGCGCTCGAATCGGCGCTTGTGCACTGGGCTCGCAACGGATTGCCTTCGGCTCCCGCCGGCTGGGTTCTGCAGGCGGCGCGGCGCAAGGCCATTGACCGGTTCCGCCGCGCACGCAATTTCGACCGCAAGGCGGAGGAGTACGGCATGCTGCTCGAGCTCGATCAGCATGCCGTCGACAGCGATGAACCTGCCTCCATACCGGACGAGCGGCTCAGACTGATCTTCACCTGTTGCCACCCGGCGCTTGACGCAAAGACGCGTGTGGCGCTGACACTGAGGACCCTGTGCGGGTTGACCACGCGGGAAATCGCCCGCGCATTCCTCGACCGCGAGGACGCCATGGCGCAACGGCTGGTGCGGGCACGCCACAAGATCACCAAGGCGGGCATTCCGTTCGAAATCCCCGAGCCGGAGAAGTGGGGCGAGCGGCTCAATTCGGTGCTGTCTGTGATCTATCTCACCTTCAACGAGGGGTATTCCGCCACAGCCGGGCCGGGCCTGCTGCGCCACGATCTCTGCCTCGAGGCGATCCGCCTGGGGCGGCTGATGCTGGAACTCGTGCCCCGAAACGCGGAATGCGAGGGATTGGTGGCCTTGATGCTCATCAACCATTCCCGCGCAACAGCCCGCCTTGATGGCGAGGGCCGGATGATCGCGCTTGAGCATCAGGACCGGAGCCTGTGGAACCGCGAGGAAATCGCCGAGGGCTGCAGGTTGCTCGATACCGCGCTCGCCCGCGGCAGCTCCGGCGCCTTCCAGCTCCAGGCGGCGATCAGTGCGCTGCATGCCCAGGCGCCGGACCATGCCGAGACAGGCTGGCGCGAAATCGTGCTGCTGTATGAGGCACTGCACCGGCTCACGCCCAATCCGGTGTTCCTGCTCAACCGCGCCGTGGCGCTGTCCTATGCCGCGGGCGCGGAGGAAGCGCTTGCCGCACTCGCCCTTCTGAAGACCGAGCTTGGCGACTATCAGCCATTTCATGCCGCTATGGCCGACTTGTTGCGCAGAACCCAACGGCTCGACGCGGCGCGACACAGCTACCTGCGCGCCATCGCGCAGAGTGCAAACGAAAGCGAGAGGCAGTTTCTCGAAGGCCGCATGGCCAGCATGGACAAGAGCGGCGAGGCTGACCCGAAAACGGAAACAGCCACATATGCACCATAAAGCTGTGGACGATGACAGCAACGGTCGCGGCCTGTAACATGGGCGAGACAGGTTCGAGATCAGGATGCCGGTCGAGACCGCATCGCCAGCAGAAGGACATTCCGATGACGATTCAATATACGCCAAAGCGTCTGCTTGCCGCTTCCATCATGGTAACGGCCCTTTCGTGCACGGCCAACCCCGCTCTGGCGCTCGACGCCGATGATTTCGCCACGAAGGTTGCTTCGGTGGCCGGTCAGGGCGGCGCGACGATGAGTTTTTCTGCGGTCGAGCCGGATGGCGACACCATCGTGCTGAAGTCGGTGCGGCTACAGGCCCCGGGCGACCCGGCCTTTGAGCTTGGCGATATCACCTTCACCGGCGTCGAGGAAGAAGATGACGGCGGTTATTTTGTCGACCAGACGGTGTTTGCCGACATCGATGTGCTGAACGAAGGCATCAGGCTCACGGTGAGCGATATCGAACTCACCGGACTGACGGTGCCGGCGGAGTCGGGATACGACACTCTGGAGAAAATCATCTTCTACGAAAGCTTCTCGACCGGCCGGGTCGCCATCGAGAAAGACGGCAAGGAGACGTTTTCCATGGCCGGCATGACCCAGGAGGTTGATCGCGCCGAGGATGGTTCGAAGGTCGGCGTGACAATGGACGGCAAGGACATGGCAATTGATCTCAGCGAGATCAAGGACCCGAAGGCCAGGGCCGCGCTGAGCGAACTCGGCTACACGACTGTCACCGGGGACTTCAAGGCCGACGGCGTATGGGAAGTCGAGCCGGGCGTTCTCAACCTTCGCGAATACTCGCTCGACCTTGATGACGTCGGCCGCCTGGCCATGTCGCTGGAGATTTCGGGCTACACGCTCGAGTTCATCAAGGGCCTGCAGGAGGCCCAGGCCGCATCGGCCGCCAATCCCGACAGGAAAGCGGCCCAGCAGGCCATGGGGTTTGCGATGATGGGCATGCTGCAGCAGCTGAGCTTCAATTCCGCCTCGATCCAGTTCCAGGACGATTCCCTGACCGGCAAGGCGCTCGACTATGCCGGCAAGCAGCAGGGTGTGTCCGGCGAGCAAATGGGACAGTCGCTCAAGTTCATGCTGCCGATGATGCTCGGTCAGCTGGGCATCCCTGCGCTGCAACAGCAGATCTCCGCTGCGGCAAGCGCCTTTCTCGACAACCCGCAGACCCTCACCATCACCGCTAGGCCCGCCAACCCGGTGGAAGTTCCGATGATCATGGGGGCTGGCATGGGCGACCCCAAGTCGCTGGTGGACCTGCTCAACGTTCAGGTGACCGCCAACGACCCGGTCCTCATGTGCTGCGAATAACCCGCAAGGCGGCTGTGCTTAACAGCACGGCCGCGCTTGCTTGTTTGGACCTGTGGGCGCAGGGTGACCTGAGCAATCTCATGTGATTTGCGCGCGCGCCAAGCCCGCGCCGATCCACCCCCTCACACCCGCACTGGATTCATCCATGATACGTTTCAAGTCCATGCCGGACGAAAAGCCGGCCGCCAAAGCCGCCGACAAGCCAGCCAAGGCGCCAGCCAAGGCCAAGGCATCAACGGAGGCCAAGGCGCCGCGCAAGGATCTCCTGGACATCACGCCGGAAGACGACGGCGGCAAGGACTGATCGGCCCCTCCATCCGGAGGCAATTCTGCAAAAAGCCCGGGAACCAGCAGGTTGCCCGGGCTTTTTGATGCTCTGAGTTCAGCCGTCCGGCCGCCTCGCCTATTCCGTCCTGGCGGGAATCGCGCGCAGCGAGAGTTCGCGCATCTGCGCCGGCGACGCCGGGCTCGGAGCGCCCATCAGCAGGTCCTGGGCCTGCTGGTTCATCGGGAACAGCGCCACTTCGCGCAGGTTCTTGGCGCCGACGATCAGCATGATCACCCGGTCGACACCGGCCGCCATGCCGCCATGCGGCGGCGCGCCATACTGGAAGGCGCGGTAGAGGCCGCCGAAGCGCTCCTCGACATCGGCCTGGCTCAGGCCCACCTTCTCGAAGGCCTTGACCATGAGTTCGGGCGACTGGTTCCGGATCGAGCCCGAGGCAATCTCGAAGCCGTTGCAGACGAGATCATACTGGTAGGCCTTGAGGGTGAGCGGATCCTGGGTTTCGAGTGCTTCCATTCCGCCCTGGGGCATGGAGAACGGGTTGTGGGCGAATTCCACCTTCTTGGCGTCCTCGTCCCATTCGTAGAACGGGAAATCGACGATCCAGCAGAGCTCAAAACGGTTCTGGTCGACAAGGTTCAACTCCTCGCCGGCGCGGGTGCGCGCATCGCCGGCAAAGCGGGCGAACTTGGCCGGGTCGCCGGCAGCAAAGAAGCAGGCATCGCCATCGTCGAGTCCCATCTGGGTCCGGATTGCCTCGGTGCGTTCCGGCCCGATGTTCTTGGCAATGGGGCCGGCGCCCTCGAGCGTGTCGCCTTCCTTGCGCCAGAAGATGTAGCCCAGGCCCGGCTGGCCCTGGCTCTGCGCCCAGGAATTCATCCGGTCGCAGAATGCGCGGGAGCCACCGGTCTTGGCGGGAATCGCCCAGACCTCGACCTTCGGGTTGTTGGCGATCATGCCGGCGAAGACCTTGAAGCCGGAGCCGGCGAAATGCTCGGTGACTTCCTGCATCTCGATCGGGTTGCGCAGGTCCGGCTTGTCGGAGCCGTAGGTGCGGACCGCCTGGTCATAGGGAATGCGGCGGAACTGTTGCGTTACCGGCTTGCCGTCGGCGAATTCCTCGAACACGCCGCGCATCACCGGCTCCATCGTGTCCCAGACGTCTTCCTGGGTGACGAAGCTCATCTCGAGGTCGAGCTGGTAGAATTCGCCCGGCAGGCGGTCGGCGCGGGGATCCTCGTCGCGGAAGCACGGCGCGATCTGGAAATAGCGGTCGAAACCGGCAACCATCAGCAGCTGCTTGTACTGCTGCGGCGCCTGCGGCAGGGCATAGAACTGGCCGGGATGGATGCGGCTTGGCACCAGGAAGTCACGCGCGCCCTCCGGCGATGACGCCGTCAGGATCGGCGTTGCGTACTCGGCAAAGCCGATCTCGGTCATGCGGCGGCGCATGTCGGCGATCACCTTGGTGCGGGTGACGATGTTCCTGTGCAGCGTCTCGCGGCGCAGGTCGAGGAAGCGGTATTTGAGCCGCACGTCCTCGGGATAATCGGGCTCGCCGAAGACCGGCAGCGGCAGTTCCTTTGACGCCGACAGGATCTCGATCTCCTGGGCGAAGAGTTCGATCTCGCCCGTGCCGAGATTGGCGTTGATGGTATCGGCCGTGCGCTCCTTGACGACGCCGTCGACGCGGATCACCCATTCGCCGCGCACTTTTTCAGCCGCCTTGAACGCAGGCGAGTCCGGATCGGCCACCACCTGGGTCAGGCCGTAATGGTCGCGCAGATCGATGAACAGCACGCCGCCATGGTCGCGCACACGGTGCACCCAGCCCGAAAGCCTTACAGTAGCGCCGGTGTCGCTCTTGCGAAGCGCGGCGCAGGTGTGGGAACGGTAGCGATGCATGGCATTTCCTCGATGGCTGGGACCCGCGGCCAAAATCGGCGGTATGGCGGGGTGCAGGGGCACCCGTCGCCGCTTCGGCGCACGGTAAAAATCGCGCGGAAAAGCGCATGACCCACCCGGTTTGTCAAGGCGCAACGGCGCAATCGGACTGTGCATTGACGGGATTTCGGCGCGACGGGCTGGCAATTTCGATATACGGTCGGGATCTGTTTTTCAGTCCCCGGCCCTCCATGTCCTCGCTTCGCCCGCTTTTCCCGCTTTTGACCACCGCCGGCGTGCTGCTGGCGGGCAACGGGCTTCAGGGAACGCTGATCACTCTGCGCGGCTCGGCGGAGGGGTTTTCGGCCACCGTGATCGGTCTTGCCGGGGCGGGATATTATTTCGGCTTCATCATCGGCTGCTGGATGACGCCGTGGCTCTTGAGGACATCGGGCCACATTCGCGCCTTTGCGGCGATGGCGGCGATAGCTGCCTGCGCGTCGCTCGCCATGGTGCTGGTCATCGATCCGTTCTTCTGGTTCCTGATGCGGCTCGTCACCGGCATCTGCTTTGCCTCGCTGTTTGCCAATGTCGAAAGCTGGATCAATGCCCAGGTCACCAATTCGACACGGGCGCGGACGCTGGCGATCTACCGCTTTGTCGACCTCGGCGCGGTGACGGCGTCGCAATATCTGCTGCCGGTGTTCGGCGTCGGTGGGTTCGAGATCTTCGCGGTGATGACCATGCTGATCATCCTGTCGATCGTGCCGGTGTCGCTTGCCGACCGGTCGAACCCTGCCCCGCCGGCGCCGTTCTCGTTCAGTCCCAAGCGGCTGTGGATGGTCTCGCCGCTGGCCTGCGCCGGCGTTGTCACCGTCGGTCTGACCACAGCCTCGTTCCGTTCGGTGGGCCCGCTATACGCCGAAGGTCTCGGAATGCAGGTCGGCGACATCGCCTCTTTCATGAGTGCGGGCATCATCGGCGGCATCGTGCTGCAATACCCGCTCGGCTATCTCTCGGATATCATCAGCCGCCGCTCAGTGCTGTTGATGGCGACGGCGGGATCGACTCTGACCGGGCTTGCCATGGTCTGGTTCGCGGGCTCCAGCGTGGCGCTCAATCTGATCGGCATCTTCCTGTGGGGCGCGTTCACGCTGCCGCTCTATTCGTTGTCGGCAGCGCATGCCAATGACAAGGCGGAGGCCGGTGAATATGTGCAGATCGCCTCGGGCCTGATGTTCTTCTGGGCCATCGGCGCCTCCATCGGCCCGCTGCTGTCGGCCGTGCTGGTGGACTGGCTCGGCGCATCGGCCTTCTTTGCCTTTATCTGCGCCATGCATGGCGCCTTCGTCGTCTACACCATTGTCCGCATCATCCGCGGCGAACCCGATGACCCGGATCGCGGCCGGTTTGCGGGATTGTTGCGCACCTCGCCGATTTTTGCCCGCATGGCGGCGCAGTCGGTCGATCGCCCTGGCAAGAGTGCGGACGATCAAGCCGACGGGGCCCCACCGAAGGCAGAAGAAAACGATCGATCGCCGAGGCAAGACAAAACGAAAAATTCGGGGTAAAGGCCAAACATGGACATGATTACAACGACTGAGGCGCTTGCCGCCTTCTGCACCCGCCTTGCAAGCCACGACTATGTCACCGTTGACACCGAGTTCCTGCGTGAGACGACCTACTGGCCCGAGCTCTGCCTGATCCAGATGGCAGGTCCGGAGGATGAGGGCATTGTCGACCCCCTCGCCGAAGGCCTTGATCTCACACCTTTTTATGAGCTGATGGCGGACACCTCGGTGATCAAGGTGTTTCATGCGGCGCGCCAGGACATCGAGATCGTCGTCAATCGCGGCGATCTGGTTCCGCACCCGATCTTCGACACGCAGGTCGCCGCCATGGTCTGCGGTTTCGGCGAATCGATCTCCTATGATCAGCTGGTTTCCCGCATCACCGGTGCGCCCATCGACAAGTCCTCCCGGTTTACCGACTGGAGCCGCAGGCCGCTCAGCGACAAGCAGCTTGATTATGCGCTGGCCGACGTCACCCATCTGCGCGATGTCTATCTCGAACTCGTCTCGCGGCTGGAAGCGGAAGGCCGCGCCCATTGGCTGACCGATGAAATGGCAGTGCTCGAATCGCGCGCCACCTATGAAATGGACCCCGAGGATGCCTGGAAGCGGCTCAAGATGCGGGTGAAGAAGCCGGTCGAGCTTTGCGTGCTTCAGCAGGTTGCGGCCTGGCGCGAACGCGAGGCGCGGAGCCGCAACGTGCCGCGCGGCCGGGTGATCAAGGACGACGCCATCTACGAAATCGCCCAGCAGCAGCCCGCCGATGCGGAGGCGATGTCGCGGCTGAGAACCATTCCGCGCGGCTGGGAACGCTCGGCCCAGGGCGCGAAACTCATCGAGATCGTCAATCAGGCGGTTGCGACCCCCAAGGAAGACATGCCGCGCCTGCCGCGCCACAGACAGGCGCCCGAAGGGGCCCAGGCCGCCATCGAACTGCTGCGCGTGCTGCTCAAGCTGACGGTGGAAAAGGAAAATGTCGCGGCCAAGATAATCGCCAACTCGGACGATCTCGAAGCCATCGCCATCGACGGCGAGGCTGCGGACGTGCCCGCGCTCAAGGGCTGGCGCCGGGAACTGTTCGGCGACCGGGCGCTGAAGCTGATCCGCGGCGAGCTTGCGCTGCGGTTTACCGGCAAGCGGGTTGATGCGGTGGAACTTTAGACCACGCACCCATGAGCTGTCCGTACCGATGCGGGCGCCGCTGAAGTCCGGATGAAGCCAGGGCCGCAGTTGCGCGCTCCGGACCCATTTTCAGTTCCGCAGGTTTTGGGCCTTGCATTCCGGATCGGTGTACCCCATATTCGTTTCAACACGAGATTTGTCTCCACCCTGACCACGGATGTACTGGCAGGTGTGTAGAGGCAAAGTGGGAAGGTCGGTGCGAATTTCGCCCGGCCTTTTTCTTTTCCATCGCAGCAATCGGCAAAGCCACACCCCCTCGGTGGCGTGCGCCGAACCATGCCGGTTTTGGCGCGAGTCCGGCCCGGGCGTTGTGCGCCTCGATCTTTCGCCGCGAGCGCCCTCGATTTTCCCCTTGCAAACATACCGACCGGTTGGTAATTTAAACCAAAGGAAAACGCCATGTCACCCCGCGCCGTCAACGCCCGCACCCGCCTGCTTGAATCCGCCCGCGACGTCATTCGCGCCAAGGGGTTTTCCGCAACCTCGGTGGATGATCTGTGCAAGACGGCAGGCGTGACCAAGGGCGCCTTCTTCCACCATTTCAAGAGCAAGGAAGAACTCGGCGTTGCCGCCGCCGATTTCTGGTCCGAGACCACGGCAGCGTTGTTTGCCGGCGCTTCCTATCACCAGCCCGACGACCCGTATGACCGGCTCATCGCCTATCTCGAGTTCCGCAAGGACCTGCTCGCCGGCGATCTGCCGGACTATACCTGCCTGGTCGGCACCATGGCGCAGGAAGTCTATGACAGCGCGCCTGCTATCCGCGATGCCTGCCACGCCTCGATCTCGGGCCATGCGATGACGCTTGTGCCCGACATCCGGGCCGCCATGAAGGCGCGTGGCGTGAGCGGATTTACGCCCGAAAGCTTGGCGCTGCACACCCAGGCCGTCCTCCAGGGCGCCTTCATTCTGGCCAAGTCCGGAAACTCGGTGAGCTTCGCCCAGGACAGCGTCGATCATCTTATCCGCTATGTATCCATGTTGCTTTCCCAGCCCGGAGAGGAGCGGAAATGAGCACGGCACGCGATGACGGACGGCTGAAGCAAGCGATGATTTCCTATGCCACCGTCAACGAACCGGGAATCGAGACGCAACACTTCATGGTCTGAAACCTGGCCGCCGACAATCGCGGCCTGCTATGGGAGGAGCAGCACAATGAACCCCATCGTCGATGAAGCCGCCTGGAAATCTGCCCATGCGGCCCTGATGGACAGGGAAAAGCAGATGACGAGGCAACTCGACCGGCTCGCGGCAGAGCGGCGGCGCCTGCCTTGGATGAGGATTGAAAAGGACTACCGCTTCACCGGTCCCGATGGCGAGACAGACCTCAAGGGCCTGTTCGAGGGCCGCAGCCAGCTCATCGTCTACCACCACATGCTCAAGCCCGCCGACCCGGCCCCCTGCACCGGCTGCAGCATGGTTGGCGATCACATGCCGCATCTGGCGCATCTCAACGCCCGCGATGTGACGCTGGCCTTCGTCGCCCGCGCGCCGTCGCCGGAAATCGAGGCCTACAAGCGCCGCATGGGCTGGACCATGCCCTTCTACCAGAGCACCGACAGCTTCGGTCCGGATCTGGGCATCGATGGCGGCTTCGGCCTCAATGTGTTCCTCAACACCGATGCGGGCATCATGCGGACCTATTACACCAGCGGCCGCGGCGTGGAGAGCTTGGGCACGCCGATGACGCTGCTCGACATCACGCCGTTCGGCCGCCAGGAGACCTGGGAGGAGTCGCCCGAAGGCGTCGCCCAGGGCGAGCCGTACAGCTGGTGGCGGCGGCACGACGAATATGACCTGCATCCGTCCGCACCAAGCGCCGCCGCACGCCAGATGCCGCAAAGGACGTCCGGCTGATGCGCGCCAGACCGCCCCCGTCCGCGCAAGATGACCAAACCACAGCATAGAGAGGCTGATCATGACATATGTGCAAGGATTTCTGCTCGCCGTTCCCGATGCCAACAAGGCGGCCTATACCGAGATGGCCGAAGCCAGCGCCAAGGTGTTTCGCGAGAATGGAGCGCTTTCGGTGATGGAGGCGTGGGGCGCGGACGTGCCTGACGGCAAGGTCACCTCGTTCCCGATGGCGGTCAAACTGGAGGCTGGGGAAAGCGTCGTCTTCTCCTGGATCCTCTGGCCCGACAAGGCAACGGCCGACAGCGGCATGGGCGCTTCGATGAAGCAGCTCGAGGCCCTGATGGGTCCCGACATGAGCAAGATGCCGTTCGACGGCATGCGCATGATGTGGGGCGGCTTCGAGAGCATCGTCGAGATGTGACCTGGTGGTCTGACCGAAACAGATGGTTCCCATCTTTTTCGAAAATTCAGCCCACAAGCTATTGATCTGCTGGGATGTTACAGCGACCTTAGCGCATCCTCTTGGATGCGCGGCGCTGCAGGACGCCAGCCAGCTCGAGCCTGCAGTCAGCCGATCCTGAAGCCCAGGCGCTTGCCGGTCAGCTTGGCAAGCTGCTGCAGGCGGCCTTCCAGCCGCTCTCCGACCAAGGTCTCGCAGGAACGCGGCACCACGAGGACGATATCGACGTCGCCGTCCGCAGGTTCGGCGGCGACGAAGGCGAGATGCGGCACGATTCCGGGCATCGAAGCCGAGAACAGGTAGACCACGCGCAGCATGCCGCCCAGCAGCTTGGCGTAGTCGAGATATTTCGGCCCCGCGATGGCCGCTAGCCCCGAGGAGACGCCGTCATCATTGAGGCCCTCGAAGCGGAAATAATTGGCCAGCGCGATATAGGCGCGGCCGCTGTGGGTGATTCCCGTGAAGGTGCTGTGGGCGATGATGTTGAGCGCCTGCAGGCCGCGATAATCGGGATGGGCGCGCCAGGAGATGTCGGCCAGCAGACAGGCGGCCTGGCGGTAGCGGGCCTCTTCCTCGGTCTCGTCGACGCCGAACACCGGAAACATCCGGCCAGTCCAGGCGGCCAGTTCGCGGGCGTGTTCGGGCGACCGGGCGCGAAGGATGGCCAGTTCGTTCGCCGCGGCCAGCAGGGGATCGCGCGCGGCCTCGGCACGCCCGAGCAGGGAATAGAGATAGCCTTCGCGCACGCCCAGGGCTGAAAAGCTGACACGCGCCGCCTTCATTGCAATCAGCGTTTCCTGCAGCGCCACGGCGCCATAGGGCAACAGCCCCCGCCGGTTGCGGGAAATCGCCTTGATGGCGCTGATCCGCGACTGCTTCATCGCCGAGACCTCGCCCAGGAACTCGATCGCCGGCTCGGCGTCGATCTCGTAGGCCTGCATCATGTGCAGCGGGTAGCTGCTGATCTCCATGTGCAGCTTGGCGATGTTGCGCCAGGTTCCGCCAACGGCATAAAAGGTGCGCCCTGCGCCGCCCTGCAGCACCGGGGATTTCTTCAGCGCGCGGCGGGCGATGGATCGTGCCCGGGAAATCGAGTTGCCGGACATCTCGGCCAGTCGCAAGCCGCCGAGCGGCAGTGTCTGGCCTCCTGAATGACCGGCGCCCTTGACGTCGACAAGCTCGAGCGACCCGCCGCCCAGGTCGCCTGCGATGCCGTCCGGCTGGTAATAGCCGGCGATGATGCCAAGGGCGGAGAACCTGGCCTCCTCTTCACCGGTCAACAGCCTGATGCGGCACCCGAGGATCGCTTCGGCATCGGCAATGAAGGCCGGCCCATTCTCGGCCTCGCGCGCCGCGGCTGTTGCCAGAACATGCATTTCAGACGCGCGCGCCTGTTCGGACAGGGCGCGAAAGCGAACCAGCGCCGCAAGCGCGCGGGCGATGCCGGCTTCGTCCATGCGACCGGTTGCGACAAGCCCCTTGCCCAGGCCGCACAAGACCTTTTCGTTGAACAGCACCGAAGGAGAGCGATTGAGCCCCTCGTAGATGACCAGACGCACGGAATTGGAGCCGATGTCGACGACGGAGACCGGGTGGATACCGGGCAATCGTCCCTGAGCTTCCGATTCGACCATATCTAAAGCGCTTCGCGGTTCGCGTGACCTGTTCCGCCGCAACCGGACGGAGTCAGGGACAACAGGATTCGGGGCGTTATATATGGAACGCACCGAAACCGGAACCCGTCGCACACCTGGCGAAACTTCACTGCCATGGGCGCCGCAAACCGGGCAACAAATCAGCGTCTGCTGCGGGTGGCGCGCGCCATTCGATCCGCGATCAGTTTCGGGGCGTTCGACTTGAGCGCTTCGCCTCTGCCCGAAAGACTCGGATTGGTCATGAAATACACCTGGGCATTGAACGGCTCCTCATCCGCCCCGGCCTCGATCCGGCGGGAGGTTCCGTCGGGCAATATCTCGTAGCTCTGCTGGTTGTCGATCATGTTGCCGAGCATGATCTGCGAGAGCACCTGCTCATGCACTGTCTTGTTGGACAAGGGCACCAGGGTCTCGACACGGCGATCGAGATTGCGCGGCATCAGGTCGGCCGAGCCGATATAGACCAGCGCCTGGGCGGATGGCAGGCCATGGCCGTTGCCGAAGCAGTAGATCCGGCTGTGTTCGAGGAAGCGGCCGACGATCGACTTGACATAGATGTGTTCGGAAAGGCCCGGAACCTGCGGGCGCAGGCAGCAGATCCCGCGCACGACCAGATCGATCTCGACGCCGGCCTGGCTTGCGCGGTAGAGCGCGTCGATGATCTGCGGGTCGACCAGCGAATTCATCTTCATCCAGATCGCCGCGGGCCGCCCGGCCTCGGCATGGACGATCTCGGCCTCGATGTTGTCGACGATCCGGGTGCGCAGGTTGAGCGGCGAGACCGCCAGCTTGTTGAGCCCTTCAGGTTCGCCATAGCCGGTGATGAAATTGAACACATGGGCCGTGTCGCGAGCAATCACCGGATCGCAGGTGAAGTAGGACAGATCCGTATAGATCTTGGCGGTGACGGGGTGATAGTTGCCGGTGCCGAGGTGACAATAGGTCACCAGCTTGCCCTCCTCGCGCCGCACGATCAGCGACATCTTGGCGTGGGTCTTGAGCTCAAGAAAGCCGAACACCACCTGCACACCGGCGCGTTCCAGGTCGCGCGCCCAGCGGATATTGGCCTCTTCGTCAAACCGGGCCTTGAGCTCCACGAGCGCGGTGACCGACTTGCCTGACTCGGCCGCGTCGATCAGCGCACGCACGATCGGGCTGTCATTGGAGGTGCGATACAGCGTCTGCTTGATCGCCAGCACGTCGGGGTCGCGCGCCGCCTGGAACAGGAACTGGACTACCGCGTCGAACGACTCATACGGGTGATGAACGACCAGATCCTTTTCACGAATGGCGGCGAAGGTGTCGCCGGCGTGTTCGCGGATGCGTTCGGGAAATCGCGCATTGTAGGGTGGAAACTTCAGATCGTCGCGGGGCGCCTTGGTGATTTCCGACAGGGTGTTGAGCGCCAGCAGGCCCGGCAGTACGGCGATCCGGTTTTCTGGCACATTGGTCTCGTGGGCCACGAAATCGCGCAGGGATTGCGGCAGTTCGGAATCGAACTCGATGCGGATCACCGAGCCGCGGCGTCGGCGCTTGAGCGCGCTTTCGAACAGCCGCACCAGGTCTTCCGCCTCTTCCTCGACCTCGATATCGGAATCGCGGATGATGCGGAACGTGCCCGAGGCGCGCACCTCGTAGCCGGGATAGAGCGAGCTGATGAACAGGCTCACCACATCCTCGAGCGTGATGTAGCGGATCGCGCCATCCAGATCGGGGAGGCGCAGGAAACGGTCGAGCGCCACCGGCAGGCGGATCAGGGCCGTCATCGGCTCATTGGCGGCTTTTGACGCCAGTTGAAGGCAGATCGAGAAACCGAGATTGGGGATGAACGGGAACGGATGGGCCGGATCGATCGACAGCGGCGTCAGCACCGGGAAGATCGATTGCAGGAACGCATTCTCGAGCCATTCCATGTCGCCCTCGGCCAGACCCGTGGGACGGACGATGTAGATGTTCTCGTCGGCCAGGTTCTGCTGCAGGATGGCAAGCGAGGCCTGCTGCTCGAGCTGCAGCCCGTCGATTTCCTCGAGAATGCTGTCCAGCTGTTCGCTGGGCGACATGCCGTCGGCCGACCGGTTGGCAATGCCCTGGCGGACCTGTCCCTCAAGGCCGGCAACCCGAACCATGAAGAATTCGTCGAGGTTGGCCGCCGAGATCGACAGGAACCTTACCCGCTCGAGCAGAGGGTGCGCGGCATTGAGGGTTTCCTCAAGCACCCGGCGATTGAACTGCAACCAGGAGAACTCGCGGTTGACGAAGCGCTCGGGACTTGTGAGCAGGTCCTGCAGGGGCGTGTCCGATGCGATCGGATCAATTCGCAAGTCACTGCCGCCGACATTCTCGACATTATCCATTCTGCACTCCAACGTTCCGGTTCCGCACTCGATCGTCTATAGCACAAGGAAGAAGGAACTATGACAGTTCGATGTCGCCTTTTCCGGCCTCCATTTCCGCCATCACTTCGGCGGCGAGCGCGCGCGTGATCTTCGAGCCGCGGGCCAGCGCAAGCTGATCGATCCGGGTCACGATCGCCCGGGCGGCGGCGAGCGAGCGCTCCATGCGGGCCACCAGATAGACGATGATCCGGTCATCGACCGCCACCTGCCGGTCGGCAAACAGCTTGACCACGACCTGCGCCAGCAGGTCCTCGTCCGGCTCGGCGATCTCGACCACGGTGGCGGCTTTCAGCCGCGAGGCGAGATCGGGCAATGTCACGTTCCAGCCGGCGGGCCAGAGCCGCGTGGTGATCAGCATGGCGCTGCCATGCTCGCGCACGGCATTGATCAGATGAAACAGGGCCGTCTGGTCAAATTCCGTGCGGTCAATGTCTTCAATCAGGATAGGGCCGTTGGCTGCCAACTCCAGCACCATCGGATCGGCAGTCTCGATACTGACCCTGCTTGCGCCGACGCGGGACGCCCAGATGCCGGCGAGATGGGATTTGCCCGACCCTGTAGGGCCGGCGAGTATCACCACCGGCGACGGCCAGTCCGGCCAGCGGTCGACAATCGCCACCGCCGCGCTCAAGCGGTCCGAAACGATCAGATCGTCGCGGCCGGAGGCGGAATCATGATCGAATTCGAGCGGCAGTTGCCGCGTCAGGGGCCGCTTGCTCATGAATCGGGCGGAGCTCCGCCGGGGGGGAGCGGGTCGCGCAGCTCCGGACGCCGCGTACCGGAATAGAGATCGCTTTCGAGATAGCGGTTGATGGCAAACCGCACCAGAACGCCGATCGCCGCTGCAGCCGGCACAGCGATCAGCATGCCGACGAAGCCGAACAGGGCGCCAAAGGCAAACAGCGCGAACATCAGCCAGACCGGGTGCAGTCCGACCGAGGACCCCACAAGCCGCGGCTGCAGAATGTTGCCCTCGAAGAACTGGCCGACGGCGAAGACGGCGATGACCGCGCCGATCATGACGAAATCCGGCCAGAACTGGACAATGGCGACGATCAGCGCCAGCACGAGGCCTACCAGCGATCCGACATAGGGAATGAAGCTGATCAAGCCGGCGAACAGGCCGATCAAAAGGCCGAAATTCAGACCGATGACCATGAGACCGACGGCGTAAATCACGCCCAGGATGAGGCAGACACTGCCCTGCCCGCGGATAAAGCCGGCAATCGCCTGGTCGACCTGCCTGGCCAGCTCGCGGACAGTGCCGACATGATCCCGCGGCACCCAGTTGTCGACCTTTTCGATCATCTTGTCCCAGTCAAGCAGCAGGTAGAACGCCACCACCGGAGTCACGACAAACAGGGCGGCGATGTCGAGAAGCGCCATGCCGGAATTCCAGATCTGCTGGAATATGGTGCCGACGAAGCCGGCGCCTTCCTTCAGCAGCGCGGCAAAGCTTTCCTTGATCTGGCCCAGCTGGCTGCCGACCCATTCGGGCAGGAGAGTGGATTCGGACACCAGCAACTCCTGGAGCTGGGTGATGTAGCCCGGAATTCGCCCGCCCAGATCGACGGCCTGGGTCACCAGGACGGGAACCACGACGATCAGCGCGATGGCGAAGATCGTCACGAAGGAGATCAGGATGACCAGCGTCGCCATCAGCCGCGAGAGGCCCCGGCGCTCGAACCAGTCCGCCACCGGATCAAGAAAATAGGCCAGCGCCATGCCGGCGATGAACGGCAGCAGGATGGAGCTGAACACCATCAGGAAGCCGACAAACACCGCGAAGGCGATCAGCCAGAAGAAGATCTGCCGCCGAAGCGCCACAGGGTCGATATGCGTTGCCATGATCACCTCGCTTGAGGGCCGCGTTTCAGCCGGCCGCAGTGGCATTTGCTAACCGGGTCCGCCCTCGCTCGCCATGTGCCTCAGCCAGCTGACGAGATAGGCGCCAGCCGATGCAATGGTCAAGCCTGCCACTGCATAGACCATCCATCCGATCAGGGCGTCAAGCTGGACAATGCCCGCGAGTTCGGCAAGCATCAGGATGAGCAGGACGATCTGAACCAGCGTGTTGGCCTTGGAGATCATCAGCGGCCGCATTTCGACCGGATTGCCCATCAGGCTCGACAGCACCACCGCGGCGATGATCATGCCGTCGCGCGAGACCGCCAGAATCACCAGCCACATGGGCAGTGCGCCCAGCCAACCCAGCACCACGAAGACACTGACCAGCAGGAACTTGTCGGCCATCGGATCGAGCCACGCGCCGAGTTCTGATTTCTGATTGAACCGCCGCGCGATCACCCCGTCGACCGCATCGGAAACGCCGGCGAGCATGAACACTATGAAGGCCGTGAGCATCTGATCGTTGATCATCGCAAGCACGATCAGCGGAACCATCAGGAAGCGGGCAACGGTGATGTAATTGGGCAATGTCATGGGACGCAAACCATAGAGAGTGGAACCCGATATGGCCATGGGCTTGCGCCTTTCCAAGGCTTTGCAGCCTGTGTAGCATCCTGGCGTCCGGTTTTCCCGTCAATTGTCACGGTGGACCGCATGCCCCGGCTTGCGGAATGGCACGCAAAATGCCATCCCCCGCAGTGACAAAATGGCTTTGAAACCCAAGGAGGGGAAGCCCGATGGCGGATCTGAAAAACGGCCTCACCTATGCGCAGGCCGGCGTCGACATCGATGCCGGCAACGAGATGGTCAACCGCATCAAGCCGCTGGTGCGGGCAACGCGGAGGCCGGGCGCCGATGGCGAGATCGGCGGCTTCGGCGGATTGTTCGACCTCAAGGCCGCGGGATTTTCCGATCCGGTGCTGGTGGCCGCCAATGACGGCGTCGGCACCAAGCTCAAGGTGGCGATCGAGGCCGGGTTGCACGACACGGTCGGCATCGACCTCGTCGCCATGTGCGTCAATGACCTGGTGGTCCAGGGCGCCGAGCCGCTGTTCTTTCTCGATTATTTCGCCACCGGCAAGCTCGATCCCGAACAGGGTGCGGCGATCGTCGGCGGCATCGCCCAGGGCTGCCTGCAGGCCGGTTGCGCGCTGATCGGCGGGGAAACCGCCGAAATGCCCGGCATGTACCGTGATGGCGACTATGATCTCGCGGGCTTTGCGGTGGGCGCAGCGGAACGCGGCCAGCTTCTCCCCACGGGCACGATGGCGGAGGGCGACATCGTGCTCGGCCTCGCCTCGTCGGGCGTGCATTCCAACGGCTACTCGCTGGTGCGCCGCATCATCGAGATGAGCGGGCTCGGCTACGATGATCCGGCCCCGTTCGATGCGTCGTTGAGCCTTGGCGCGGCGCTGCTGCAGCCGACACGGATCTATGTCCGATCCTTGCTTGCCGTGATCCGCGAGACCGGCGCGATCCAGGCGCTCGCCCATATCACCGGCGGCGGATTCCCGGAAAACCTGCCGCGCGTGCTGCCCGAGGGTCTGGCGGCGGAGATCAATCTTGACGCCATCGCCGCACCCAGGGTGTTTGCCTGGCTTGCGCGAACCGGCGGCGTGGCGCCAGAGGAAATGCTGCGCACCTTCAATTGCGGCGTCGGCATGATCGCTGTGGTCAAGGCCAACCAGGCCGACGGCGTCGCCGCTGCACTTGAAGCCCAGGGCGAGTCCGTGATCCGGCTCGGCCGGCTGACCGCGCGCGCCGACAATGCTGCGGGCGTCATCTACAAGGGAACCCTGGCGCTGTGAGCGCCGCAGCCAAGGTTCCGGTTGCGATCCTGATCTCCGGACGCGGATCGAACATGGGGGCGTTGATCGCAGCCTCGCTGAAAGCTGATTTTCCGGCCAGAATTGTCGCGGTGATCTCGGACAAGCCGGATGCACTGGGGCTCGAGCATGCGCGCGGCTTTGGCATTCACGCCGTGGCGATCCCGCGGCCCGACTTTCCCGGCAAAGCCGAGCATGAGGCGGCGGTGATCGCGGCGATCGAGGCTTCGGGGGCGCAGATCGTCGCGCTGGCAGGCTACATGCGGCTGCTCTCGCGGGATTTCGTCAAGCGCTATTCGGGCAAGATGATCAACATCCACCCGTCGCTGCTCCCGGCCTTTCCGGGCCTGGCGACCCATGAGCGGGCGCTTGCCGCCGGGTGCCGGGTGCATGGCTGCACGGTCCACTTCGTCACCGAAGGCATGGATGAAGGCCCGATCATCGAGCAGGAGGCGGTGCGCATCGCGCGCGACGACACGCCCGAGACCCTCGCGGCCCGGGTGCTTGAGGCCGAACACCGGATCTATCCCGAGGCCCTGGCCCTGCTCGCCCGCGGCGGCGTGCGCATGAGCGGCGACGGACGGGCGATCTTCTCGGACTGAGCGGCAAGTCCCTGAATCTTGTCCTTTGACAGGATGAGCCGACTCGCTATTGTTGCCGCCATCAGGGCAAAAGACAGAGCCGGTCCGGTTACTTACGCTTCGTTGACGAGGCTGATTGCGTCCGGTTCAAGTTACTTGATTGGGGACGCCATGCCTTCTCTCCACGGATTGCTCGACAAAGCCATAAGCAATGGGCGTTTGACCGTCACCGACGCCAAGGGCCAGACCCGTATCTATGGCGGCAAGAGCCCCGGTCCGGAAGCCGCCATCCGGTTCACCACGCCCGCGGTGGCGCGCAAGATCTTCCTCAATCCGGAGCTCAAGGCGGCGGAAGCCTACATGGATGGTGAGCTGATCATGACCGACGGCACGGTTCATGACCTGATCCGGCTGTTCTTCGCCAACAAGCGCCAGTTCGATCTCTCTGCGAGCCAGATCTTCTGGCGCGGCGTGGCCCGCGGGTTCAAGCGCTTCCAGCAGAACAACGCGTTGTCGCGGGCGCGCGGCAATGTGCAGGCGCATTACGACATCGGCGAGGAAATCTACCGGCTGTTTCTCGATGCCGACATGCAATATTCCTGCGCCTATTTTCCCGATGGCACCGAGACGCTCGAGCAGGCGCAGACGCTGAAGAAGCGTCATCTCGCCGCCAAGCTTCAATTGGCAGACGGCCAGAGGCTGCTCGACATCGGCTGCGGCTGGGGCGGGCTGGGCCTCTATCTCGCCCATGTCGCCGATATCGAAGTGGTGGGCGTCACCCTGTCGGAACGGCAGTTGGCGGTGGCCCGGCGGCGCGCCGAGATCCTGGGTGTCAGCGACCGGGTCAAGTTCGAGCTGATAGACTATCGCGAGGTCGAGGGCCGGTTCGACCGCATCGTCTCCGTCGGCATGCTCGAACATGTCGGCGTGCATTATCTCAAGCCCTATTTCCTCACCGTGCGCGACCGGCTCTCGCCCGACGGGGTGGCGCTGATCCATTCGATCTCGACCAAGGCGCCGCCCGGGATTACCGGACCGTTTTTGCGCAAATACATCTTTCCCGGCGGCTATGCGCCGTCGCTGTCGGAAGCGGTCTCGGCGATCGAACTGTCGGGGCTGTGGATCCTCGATTGCGAGATCTGGCGCTGCCACTACGGCCATACGCTCAGGCACTGGCGCGACCGCTTCGACGCCAACCGCGACCGCGCCGCCGAAGTCATGGACGAGCGCTTCTGCCGGATGTGGGAGCTGTATCTGTCGATGTGCGAATGCGCCTTCATGCAGGGCGCCAGCAACGTCTTCCAGATCCAGCTCGGCCGGGAGCGCGATGTGGTGCCGCTCACCCGCGACTACATCACCGTCGAGGAAGCCCGGATTGCCGGACTGGAAACGGAATTCCTCGATCGCGTGGTGGCGAGCGCGAAGCAGGCGCTGGAGGAATGACGAAAGCCCGGACGCGGCGCGCCCGGGCTTGAGGCATTCAACGGCGGGCCGCTGACGGGCCCTTCCGGATCACTGAGTTCAGGCAAGCTCTGGCGTGATCTTGAGCGTGCCGGAGGTGGCGTGCGAATAGGGGCAGACCTTGTGGCCGCCGGCTATCAGGTCTTCGGCCACATCCTTGTCGATGCCCGGCAGATCCACCTTGATCTTGACGTCGAGGCCGAAGCCAGTGTCTTCGCGCGGGCCGATGCCGACGGTCACGGTGACGTTGGCCTCATCGGGCACCTTCACCTTCTTCTGGCCGGCGTAGAACTTCAGCGCGCCAAGGAAACAGGCCGCATAGCCGGTGGCGAACAATTGCTCCGGGTTCACCCCGCCGCCGGGACCGCCCATTTCCTTGGGAACAGCCAGATTGACGTCGAGAGCGCCGTCATGGGTCTTGGAATGGCCATCGCGGCCTCCGGTTGCTGTGGCGGACGCGCTGTAGACAACTTTGGTCGGCATGATTTTTTCCTTTCGTGCGATTTAATCGTGTGCGATATTAATCATGCCTGGCACGCAGATGTCAACCGCTTGCGATTAAATCGCGCACACACTAAGTTGATCGGCAATGGAGCAGAGATCATGACCGAGCAGGTGAATACCGACATCAGCGGCATCGATGTGGATCAGATGCTGTGCTTCGATCTCTATTCAACCCACCATGCCGTTGGACAGGTCTACAAGCCGCTGCTTGCGCCGCTAGGCCTCACCTACCCGCAATATCTCGTGCTGCTGGTGCTGTGGAAGACCGACGATCTGATCGTCGGCGAGATCGGCGAGAAGCTGCATCTGGAATCCTCGACGCTGACGCCGCTGATCAAGCGGCTGGAGGCCCAGGGCCTGGTCAAGCGGCAGCGCGACACGGAGGACGAGCGCAAGGTGCGGGTCACGCTGACGCCGGAGGGCAAGGCGCGCCAGAGCCAGGCGAGCCACATTCCGGACTGCATCATGGCCGCCTTCGGCCTGCCACTCGACGAACTTGTCAAGCTGCATGACGTGCTCGGCAGGGTGCGCGCATCGCTGCTGGAACAACAGAACCAGCGTCAAGACTGACCCCTCCTGCAGACGCGTCACACGTCCGCAGTCCGGCTGGTTTCGGGTGGCCAAAACGGGTGGCCGGCCTGTTTCGCCCTGCCTAAGCATGGGCTCTCGCAACACAGGAGAGCATCATGCGACTTGACGGAAAAACCATCATCATCACCGGCGCCAGCAGCGGCATCGGCGCGGCGGCGGCCGAACTGTTTGCGGCGGAAGGCGCCAAGCTCGTGCTGGGCGCGCGCCGCGAGGCCGAACTCGCGCACCTCGCCGGCAAGATCGGCGAGACCGGTCGCAAGGCGAAATGGCTGGCCGGAGACATCGCTCATCCGGGGTATCACAAGGCGCTCGTCGATCTGGCGACCTCCGCCTTCGGAGGCCTCGACGGTGCTTTCAACAATGCAGGAACCACCGGCGACATGGGGCCCATCCCGGACATGACGACCGAGACCTGGGAGATGGTGATCGCCACCAACCTGACCGGCGGCTTCCATGCCGCGCGCCATCAGATCCCGGCGATGAGACTGCGCGGCGGCGGGTCGATCGTCTTCACCTCGTCCTTCGTCGGCCACACGATCGGCCTGCCCGGCATGGGCGCATACGCCGCGTCCAAGGCCGGACTGATCGGCCTGGTGCAAGTACTGGCTGCCGAGCACGGCGCGCAAGGCATCCGCGCCAACGCGCTGCTGCCCGGCGGCACCAGGACAGCGATGGCAGGCGACGATGCGGCCTTTCACGATTGGGTGAAGGGGCTCCATGCGCTCAAGCGCATGGCGGAGCCCGAGGAAATCGCCCGAGCAGCGCTGTTCCTCGTCTCGGACGACTCGTCCTTCGTAACCGGCAGCGCGCTGATGGCGGATGGTGGAAATTCCATCAACAAGACCTGACGCGAGGGGCCTGTCGGTTCCAACCGACAGGCCTTCCACGCCCTCCAGATCAAACCTTCCGCACCCATACCCTTGTGTCATGAAACGCCGTGCCGCCATAGGGCGCGCAGGAATCGGCGCCGGTGAGCGTGTTGATCCCCTCCCCGTCCTCAAACGCCGAATTCGGCCACAGGCCCTCGTGGATCACCACGCCGCGGCGCTGGCCGGCGTCGAGCCGCGCATGCATGGAGACCTCGCCCCGCATGTTGCCGAGTCGCACCCGCTCGCCATCGGCGATGCCGAGCATGGCGGCGTCGTCGGGATGCATCATCAGGTCCGGGCGGACCTCCTTGGACTGTGACGAGGCGGTCTCGGCGAAGGTGGAATTGAGGAACGACCGCGACGGCGAGGTTGCCAGCCGGAACGGATGGTCCGCGTCGGCGCTTTCGATCAGGTCGACATGATCAGGGAACTCGGGCAGTTGCTCCACCGGACCCTGCGGCCCCATGCGCTTTGGCGGCCTGTTGGCGGCGGGCGTGCCGGTCCAGTCGGGCCGGAAGCGGAATTTTCCATCCTTGTGGGCAAAGCCCTTGAGGAAATGCGCGGTTTCGAAATCGGGCTGCATGTCGGCCCATTTCTCCTCCCGAAAGCTCTCGAAATCCCCGAGACCCCGCTTTTGCAGCATGTGGTCGATGTGCTGGCGCTCGGTCAGGCCGAAGCCGTCGCTTTCGCTGACGCCGAGGCGCTTGCCCAGTTCCTCGAACACATGATGGTTGGGCATCGGGCCTTCGGGCGCATCGACCAGCTTCGGTCCCAGCATGATATGCTGGTGGCCGCCGCCGCGATAGATGTCGTCATGCTCGAGGAACATGGTGGCGGGCAGCACAACATCGGCGAGTTGCGCGGTGTCGGTCATGAACTGCTCATGCACGGCGACGAACAGATCCTCGCGCCTGAGCCCCTCCACCACCTTGCGCTGCTCGGGGGCGACATTGGCGGGATTGGTGTTCTGGACCAGCATGGCGGTGACCGGCGGGCCGCCGTTCAGAGCCTCGGCCTCTCCGGTCAGCACCCGGCCGATGCGGGACTGATCGAGCCAGCGCAGGCCCGGATCATAATGTCTGCGGCCTTCGAGCAGCGATTTGTCGAGCCGGAAAATATCGGAATTGGAATGAAACGCGCCGCCCCCTTCATACTGGTAGCACCCCGTCACCACAGCGAGCGACAGCGCGGCATGCATGTTGGCGGCACCGTTGCGCTGCCGGGTGAAGCCGTAGCCGAGGCGGAAGAAGGTGCGCCTGGTGGTGCCGACATGGCGGGCAAAGGCTTCGATCTCGGCCGCAGGGACGCCCGAGATCGCTTCCGCCCATGCGGGCGTGCGGTCCCGCAGATGCTTTTCAAGCCCCGCCGGGTCGTCGCTGTATCTGTCGAGATAGTCGCGATCGGCGAGCCCCTCGCGAAACAGCACATGCATCACCGCGCAGGCAAATGCGCCGTCGGTGCCGGGCTTGAGCAGAATCCTGATGTCGGCCTGTTTCATCGTCGGGGTGTCGTAGATGTCGATGACCGCGATCTTGGCGCCGCGCTCCTTTCGGGCGCGGATGGCGTGGGTCATGACATTGACCTGGGTGGAGACCGCGTTGGTGCCCCAGATCACCACGCAGTCGGACTTGGCCATCTCGCGCGGATCGGGGCCGCGCAGCGCGCCTGTGCCCATGGTGAAGCCGGTCCAGGAGAGATTGGTGCAGAAACTGTCGAACTGGTTGGAATAGCGCTTGGCGTGGCGCAGCCGGTGAATGCCGTCGCGCTGCACCAGCCCCATGGTGCCTGCATAGTGATTGAGCCACACCGTTTCCGAGCCATGCGCCGCCTCGGCGCGGTCGAAATTCTCGGCGATCAGATCCAGCGCCGCCTCGAAGCTCGCCTCCTTCCATTGCCCCTCGCCTTTCGCGCCTGCCCGGATCAGCGGTTTGAGCAGCCGGCCGGGATGGTGAATGCGCTCGGCATAGCGCGCCACCTTGGCGCAGATCACGCCGGCGGTGTAGCTGTTGGCCGCATCGCCGCGCACCCGTCCGATGCGGTTGTCGGCAAGAAATTCGACTTCCAGCGCGCAGGTGGACGGGCAGTCATGCGGACAGGCGGAATGGCCGATGACGGTGGCGGCGCCGGATGAAAGGGATCCGGACTTAAGGGGGGTCGCGTCGTTCATGCTTTCTCTATAAGAGAAAATCGAACCGCGCGCCACGGCAGCGCCGGGCTCATCAGATCAAATCAGGGACGCATCACCTCAGACGATGAATTACCGTCACAGCTATCATGCAGGCAATTTTGCCGATGTGCTCAAGCACGCGGTGCTGGCGCAGATCATCACCTATCTCAAGCGCAAGGATCCCGCGTTCCGGGTGATCGACACCCATGCGGGCATCGGCGCCTATGATCTTTCTTCCGCCGAGGCGCAAAAGAGCGGCGAGTGGCGCGAGGGCGTGGGCCGTGTGATGGCGGCGCAACTGTCGCCGGACCTCAGTGCTTTTCTCGCGCCGTGGCTTGAGAGTGTGAAGATGCTCAATCCCGATGGCGATATCAGGCACTATCCCGGCTCGCCCAAGCTCGCCCGGATGCTCTTGCGCAAGCAGGACCGGCTGACGGCGATCGAAATGCACCGGGACGACGCCAAACAGCTCAGGCGCATCTTTGAGGGCGATTTCCAGGTCCGGGTGATCGAACTCGACGGATGGCTGGCGCTCGGCGGACACCTGCCACCCAAGGAAAAACGCGGACTGGTGCTGATCGACCCGCCGTTCGAGGTCGACGGCGAATATGACCGGCTGATCGACGGGCTGGCGCGGGCCACGCGGCGGTTTCCGGGCGGGACCTATGTGCTGTGGCATCCGATCAAGGCCGACAGCCCGCTCGCAGCCTTCGACAAGAAACTGGTCGCGCTGGCGCGGCCGCGGACGCTGTCGGTGCGAGTGCTGGCGCGCGCCAACAGCCATGCGCCGGGCCTGAACGGCTCCGGACTGGTGATCGTCAACCCGCCCTTCACGCTCGAAGCCGAGCTGAGAGCCATTCTGCCCGAACTTGCCCGCCTGCTCGCCCAGGGCCCCGGCGCCGGACCCGACATTCGCATGCTGGTGGGCGAGACCTGAAGCCGCGCAGGCCTTCTCAATCGAAGCGCCCGGTCGCAAACAGCAGCTTGCGCGCGGGTTCGCCCTTGCCCGCGGCATGGGCGCATCTTATACCGTGACTCGCATCCTGTTTGGAGAACCGGTCATGACCATGAAAAGCCTGATACTTGCAGTCGCGGCGGCCTTCAGCATGTCGCTCCTGAGCGTCGCAAGTCCGGCCAAGGCCTTCAGCGGCGGAACCTTTCCGTCCTGCGATGCACCTCAAGTGCTCAACTACATCCAGAATCGCTTTGTGTGGACCGACAGGCATGTGATCAAGCGCGGCCTGGCCATCGACAGCATTTCGCAAACCCATCGCAACCGCGTGGTCTATGGCGACCAGTACTGGTCCATCCCGAGGCTCTATTGCCGCGGCACCGCGCACATGAATGATGGCAAGCAGCGGACGATCTGGTGGCTGATCGAGGGCGGCATGGGCTTCGCCGGCCTGCGTGACAACCTCGAATTCTGCATTTCCGGGCTCGATCCGTTCAAGGTGCATGGCGCCTGGTGCCGCTCGGTTCGCTGACCGGGCTGCGTGTTCAGGATTTCGCCCCACAGGTTGCTGACGGCATTGGCTGTGCTTGCAATTGCGTCCGCCTGCTCGGACGGTGGATCGCCCCAAGCCCGGGCCGGCCCCGTTGACGAGGGAGCGGTTGCAGCCGACCTGCCGCGTGGCAAGGGGTTTGACTTCTATGTCCTGGCCTTGTCCTGGTCACCCGCCTATTGCCAGATTGAAGGCAGCAACGCCAACAGAAGGCAATGCGCAGAGGACCGCGATCTGGGCTTTGTGGTGCACGGCCTCTGGCCACAATTCGAAACCGGCTACCCCGAATTCTGCCCGACGCGCCAGCCTGACCGCGTGCCTGCCGATCTGGGCGGAGATTACCTGGATATCGTCCCGTCCATGGGGTTGATTGGACATCAGTGGCGCAAGCACGGCACGTGTTCGGGCCTTTCCCAGAAGGACTATTTCCGGGTTCTGCGCGCGGCCCATGCGCGCACCCGGGTGCCTTCGGCATTCGCCCTTGAAAATCTTCCCGCCGAGATTGACGCCATGGAGGCCGAGGACGCATTCATCGCCGCCAATCCAGGCATGGAGCGGGATGGAATCGCGGTGGCCTGCCAGCGCGGACTGTTGCGCGAGGTGCGCATCTGCCTGACGCCATCGCTGAACTTCCGCGACTGTCCGGAGGTTGACCGGAACGGCTGCAGGATCGACAACCTGGAAGTTCCCGAACCGGATTGACCGGCTTTGGCGCTACTCGACGCAACGAAAGAAAAACCGATGAAAATTCTCTACTCTCCCCCATCGCCCTATTCCGCAAAGGTGCGGATGGCCGCGAAGCTCGCGGGCATCGACGCCGAGGGGGTGCCCACCGACACGATTGCCGCACCTGCCAGCCTGATTGACAACAACCCGCTCGGCAAGATCCCGACGCTTGTCACCGATGAGGGACAGGCCGTGTATGACAGCCGCGCGATCATGCAGTTTCTCGACCGTACCGGAGCCAAGCGGCTCTATCCGCGCAACGCGGCCAAGCGCACTGAAGTCGAGGTGCTCGAAGCGCTGTGCGATGGAATCTGCGATTGCCTGCTGGCGATCATGTACGAGCGCCGCTTCCGTCCCGAGGAAAAGGTGCATCAGGAATGGATCGACAAGCAGTGGACCAAGGTGGAGCGCGGGCTCGACCATCTGGAAGCCAACCTGCCGCGCAGCACCAAGGCGCTCAACGGCGGCCATCTGGCGCTCGCAGCACTGACCGGCTACCTGGCGCTGCGCTTCCCCGGCAAGTGGGAACGCGGCCGGCCGAAGCTCAAGCGATGGAGCGCGAAATTCGCGGCAAGCTTCCCGGATCTTGAAACACTGCGACCCCGGCAGTGACCGAGGGGCCCCGGAAGCCGGATTGGCGTCCGCAGAAGCAGGATGGCCTCGGCCATGTCTTCGCTGCCACCCGCTATTCGCTGGGGGGCGTCAGGCGGCTCTGGCGCGAAACCGCGTTCCAGCACGAGACGCTTGCCTTCGCGCTGATCATCGGCATTTTCATCTTCGCCGGCGCGCCCCTGTGGGGCTTTGTCGGGGCCTGCCTGCTCTACCTGCTGACAGCCTCGATCGAAGCGCTCAACACGGCGGTCGAGGAACTCACCGATCAGGCCTCGCCGCATTATTCCAAAATGGCCCAGCACGCCAAGGATCTCGGCTCTTTCGCGGTTTTCTGCCTGTTGCTCGCCAATGGCGTCTGGGCGGCCTATGTTCTGGCCTCGCTGTGGGGCTGGGCAGCCTGAAACGGAAAGAGCCCGGACGGGAAACCGTCCGGGCTCTTCAGTCCACAAGTTCCTGATCGCGAAATCGCGATTAGAACTTCATGCCGATACCGAGACGAACCGAGTGATCGTCGAAGCCGGACGACACGTTGGTGCCGCCGAGATTGTAGTCCTTCGACTGATAGTCGCTGTAACGGTATTCGATACGGGTGGTGATGTTCTCGGTCACGAAGGCTTCAGCGCCTGCGCCGGCAGTCCAACCGAAGTGGGTGTTGCTGTCCGAGCCGGCCGCATTGGTGACTTCAGCACCGGTGGCAGCGATACCGCCGGTTGCATAGATCAGGAACGGATTGACATCCATGCCCAAACGCGCCCGGAGCGAGCCATTGAAGCCCTGTTCGGCGGTTGTTCCACCCGAGGACACGTCAGCCCCGGAATAGCCGACATCGGCTTCCACACCATAAACGATGTTGTCGGTCTGCCAGTTGTAGCCGCCATACACGCCACCGCCGAAACCGTCTGCGTCAGCCGGGATCGCATCGAACTCACCCCACTTGTACTCGCCATAACCGCCGAGATATCCGCCAGCCCACACATAGGTCTGGGGCAGAACTTCAGCGACTGGAGGTTCAGGGGGCTGCTCCATGATCGCGTCCGCGGCCAGCACGGGGCCGGCGAGTGGCAGGGAAACGACTGCGGCCAGCAGTGCCAGTTTACGAATACGCATTTTATTCTCCTTGTTTGATCCGGCCCTACACGAAACAGAGGACCTGAAGCGCCGAGGCAGTTGGGAAGACCGCCGTCGACAGAAGCCAAGATGGACATCGAATGCGGCGCCCGCGAAGCCGAAATGTGGAAAGACGGCGGCAGAACAAAGGCACGCCCCACTGTTGCTGAACAGCAACAAAGCCGCCAGCGCACCGGGAATGCGTGGCCGCACCGCGGTGCGCGCCGGCACGGTCCATTGCACATGGGGACAGGCCGCCTATATGGCGTGGGGACCCGAAATGAAATGAGAGCGTTGATTCCCTGGCATGTTGAGCATTCTGACCCTGATCGCGGGCCTGGTCGTCCTTGTCCTTGCGGGTGACTATCTGGTGCGCGGCGCCGTGGCGCTTGCAGAGAAGCTCTCCATCGATCCGCTGATCATCGGTCTTACCATCGTCGCCTTCGGCACCTCCGCTCCGGAAATGTTCGTTTCACTGCAGGCGGCCTTCAACGGCGTGTCCGGCATTGCCGTCGGCAACATCATCGGCTCCAACATCGCCAATGTTTTCCTCGTGCTTGGCGCCCCGGCGATTCTGATGACCATCAGCTGCCGCGAGGACGGTCTGGGCGTGTCGCTTGCGGTGATGATCGGCCTGACGCTGATGCTGATGGTGATGATGTGGCTGACCCCGCTAAACCGGATCGACGGGGCTATCCTTCTCACCATGATCGCCGGCTACCTGGCCTGGCAGATCAGGGCGGCGCGCAAGAATCAGCTGGCGAACATGCCGGATTATCATGATGAAGTTGCGGAGGTGCCGCATGAAAACTGGAAGATCGCAGTCTTTATCATAGGTGGATTGATCGGCCTGCCGATCGGCGCGTGGCTGACAGTCGACAGCGCGTCGCAGATCGCGCGCATGCTCGGCGCCTCGGAAACCGTCATCGGCCTGACCATCGTTGCCATTGGCACCTCGCTGCCGGAGCTGGTGACCTCGGTGATGGCGGCCTGGCGCAAGTCAGGCGCAGTGATGATCGGCAATGTGGTTGGCTCCAATATTTTCAATATCGGCCTGATTCTGGGCGGTACCGCGCTGGTCCTGCCGCTCGATGTGGATCCGCGGATCGTCTCGATCGACATGTGGGTGATGCTTGCCGCAGGCCTTCTGGTGGTGGCGCTGGCGCATTGGAACCTGCCGATCAAAAAGCTTGGCGGCCTGGCTATGCTTGCGGTCTTTGGGGCCTATATCGTCTCGGTGTTCTAAACAAACCGCAGCCAGCAAATCTGGCGCGCACGGGCCGGGGAAGATCGAATGCCTAGCAACGAAACTGTTCTGGTCACTGGCGCGGGCCGCCGGATCGGCAAAGCCATCGCGACCGATCTGGCGGCGCATGGTTATCATGTCGCCATCCATGCCAATCACAGCGGCGCCGAAGCCGAGGCAGTGGCGGCCTCGATCCGCGATGCGGGCGGCCTGGCAGACGTTTTCCTCGCCGATCTGTCCGACAGCACGGCGGTACGCCGGCTGCATAACGAGGTCTCGGACCGACTGGGGCCGCCCGACGTCATCGTCAACAATGCCTCGGTGTTTCAGGACGATGATGTGCGGGCATTCGACGAAGCCCTGTTCGACCGGCACTTCGCCATTCACCTGAAGGCGCCGGCGATCCTGGCAGAAGCCATGGCTGAAACCCTGCCCGAGCATGGCGACGGCCTGATCGTCAACATCATCGACCAGCGGGTCTGGAAGCTGACGCCGCGGTTCTTCTCCTACACGCTGTCGAAATCGGCGCTGTGGACGGCCACCCGGACCATGGCCCAGGCGCTGGCCCCGCGCATCCGCGTCAATGCCATCGGCCCCGGGCCGACGCTCGCCAATGAGCGGCAGAAGGCCGGTGACTTCGAAAGGCAGGCTGCGGCGGTACCGCTGGGTCACGGGCCGGAGCTGAGTGAATTCGGCGCCACGATCCGCTATCTGCATCAGGCGCGCTCGATCACCGGGCAGATGATCGCGCTCGATGGCGGCCAGCATCTGGCGTGGCAAACGCCTGATGTGAACGGCGTCGGGGAATAGCTTCGCTGCGCGGCAAGCCTGCCACGCTTGATAAAAGTCGCTGCTGACGCCAGATGACAAGGGCACCCCAAAACACGCCCTTGCCCGCATCCGTTCGGGCGTGGATAAGAACAGACAATGACTCGCAAGCCCGACCCGACAGTTCCCAAGCCATCCAGAGCCGACGTGCAAACCGACGGCGGGGTGATCTATGCGGAGACCGACGCCGACGAAGACGAGCCTGCCGCGGTTGACGCCCCCCTGCCCGTCGATGTCGCCAATGTGGCGGGCATCGAGTGGAACGAAAGCCCGATCGCCACGCCCGGCCTGAAGGGCGCCGAGGTGATCCAGGCCTTCGTCAGGCATCTGCCCAATCAGCCCGGCGTCTACCGGATGATGAACGAGACCGGCGACGTGCTCTATGTCGGCAAGGCGCGCAGCCTGAAGAAGCGGGTGACGAACTACGCGCAAGGCCGCGGCCATTCCAACCGCATCACAAGGATGATCGCCCAGACGGCGAACATGGAATTTGTCACCACGCGCACCGAGACCGAGGCGCTGCTGCTCGAGGCCAATCTGATCAAGCGCCTCAAGCCGCGCTTCAACGTGCTGATGCGCGACGACAAGTCGTTCCCCTATATCCTGATCACCGGCGACCACGAAGCGCCGGCCATCTTCAAGCATCGCGGCGCGCGCTCGCGCAAGGGCGCCTATTTCGGCCCCTTCGCCTCCGCCGGCGCGGTCGGCCGCACCATCAACGCGCTGCAGCGCGCCTTCCTGCTCAGGACCTGCACCGACAGCGTCTACGAGAGCCGGACGCGGCCATGCCTGCTCTACCAGATCAAGCGCTGTTCCGGCCCCTGCACCGGCGAGATCGACGCCGAGGGCTATGGGCGCCTGGTCGGCGAAGCCAAGGATTTCCTCTCCGGGCGCAGTCAGGCGGTGAAGTCGCAATTGTCGACCGCGATGCAGTCGGCCTCCGCGGACCTCGATTTCGAGCGCGCCGCGGTCTATCGCGACCGGCTGTCGGCGCTCAGCCACGTGCAGAGCCACCAGGGCATCAATCCGCGCACCGTCGAGGAAGCCGACGTCTTCGCCATCCATCATGATGCCGGCATGGCCTGCATCCAGGTGTTCTTCTTCCGCACCGGGCAGAACTGGGGCAACCGCGCCTATTTCCCCAAGGCCGACCCATCGCTGGCGCCGGGCGAGATCCTCGGCGCCTTCATCGGTCAGTTCTACGACGACAAGCCGACGCCGCGGATGATTCTTGTCTCCGATGACTTCGAGGACCGGGAACTGTTGGCCGAGGCGCTGAGCGTGCGCATGGAGCGCAAGACCTCGATCACCATGCCGCAGCGGGGCGAGAAGCGCGAACTGGTCGACCAGGTGATGTCGAATGCCCGCGAGGCCCATGGCCGCAACCTGGCCGAGACCGCTTCGCAGACCCGGCTGCTCAAGGGATTGGCCGAGACCTTCAACCTGCCGCATCCGCCGCGCCGCATCGAGGTCTACGATAACTCCCACATTATGGGCACCAATGCGGTGGGCGGCATGATCGTCGCAGGGCCCGAGGGGTTCGTGAAGAACCAGTACCGCAAGTTCAACATCAAATCGACCGAGATCACCCCGGGCGACGATTTTGGCATGATGCGCGAAGTCATGCAGCGCCGCTTCTCGCGGCTGATCAAGGACCATGGCGCCGACGGCCCGGTCAAGCCGGAGGAGACCACTCCGGATGACCCGGATGCCGTCCAGCAGACCGGCATGCCGGCGTGGCCGGACCTGGTGCTGATCGACGGCGGCAAGGGCCAGATGAGCGCGGTGCGCACGATCCTCGAGGAACTCGGGATTGCCGACAAGATCACCGCCATCGGCGTCGCCAAGGGCATGGACCGCGAGGCCGGGCGCGAGCGCTTCTTTGTCGACGGCAAGCCCGACTTCACCCTGCCGCCACGCGATCCGGTGCTGTATTTCGTCCAGCGGCTGCGCGACGAGGCGCACCGGTTTGCCATCGGCTCGCACCGGGCGCGGCGCAAGAAGGAGCTGGTCGCCAATCCGCTCGACGAGATCGCGGGAATCGGCCCGAGCCGCAAGCGGGCGCTGCTGCACCATTTCGGCACGGCGAAAGCGGTCTCGCGCGCCGGCGTCGACGACCTCGTGACGGTCGAAGGCATCTCCGAGGCCGTAGCGGAACTGATCTACAATCATTTTCACGAGGAAAACCGGTAGGGCGTGCCGGATTTCCGATCATATTTGCGGCATTTGCGCGCGAAGGCATGCGGCAGCGGTTGACCTTGAGGGTCGCTCCCGCGCATCTTGCGCACAATCCGAAAACCGGGGTGATCCATGGCGGCAACCGCGCTCAACATACCGAACCTCCTGACCTATGGGCGGATACTCGCTGTCCCGTTGATCGTGCTGTGCTTTTTCATCGAAGGGCGCCTGCACGGGTCGGATTTCGCCCGCTGGAGCGCGCTGGCGATCTTCGCCGTGGCATCGGTGACCGATTTCTTTGACGGCTACCTCGCCCGCATCTGGGACCAGACCTCCAATATCGGCCGCATGCTCGACCCGATCGCCGACAAGCTTCTGGTGTCGTCGATCCTGCTGCTGGTCGCCGCCGACGGCACCATTGCCGGCTGGTCGATCTGGGCCGCAATCATCATCCTGTGCCGCGAAATCCTGGTCTCGGGCCTGCGCGAATACCTCGCGGCACTGAAGGTCTCGGTCCCCGTCACATGGATTGCCAAGTGGAAGACGACCTTGCAGATGATCGCGCTCGGGTTCCTTCTGGCGGGTCCCGCCGGCGACAAGGTGCTGCCCTACACGACCGAGATCGGCATCGGCATGCTGTGGATCGCGGCGCTGATCACGATCTACACCGGCTATGATTATTTCCGGGCCGGGCTGAGACATGTGGTGGATGAATGAGCGTGAAGATCGTCTATTTCGCCTGGGTGCGCGAGCGCATCGGCAAGGGGTCGGAAGAGATCGAGCTTCCGGAGAGTGTCAAGACGGTGGGTGACCTGATCGCCCATCTTTCGACATTGGGCGAGGAATACCAGGCAGCGTTTCAGGTTCCCGGCGTCATCCGCGCAGCGCTGGACGAGGAGCATGCCGATCATGACGAACCTATCGGCCATGCGCGGGAAATCGCGCTGTTTCCGCCGATGACGGGTGGCTGAGATGGGTGTTGGGACCCCCAGCACATCGGCAGCGGTCACGGTGCGCATCCAGGCGCAGGATTTCGACATCGCCGCGGAAATCCATGCCCTGACCCGGGGCCGCGCCGACATCGGCGCTGTGGCGAGTTTCACCGGGCTCTGCCGCGACGAAGGCGGCCGCCTGTCGGCGCTTGAACTCGAGCATTATCCCGGCATGGCCGAACGCGCCATTCGCGCCATCGCCGAAGAGGCAGTCAGCCGGTTCGAGCTTTGCGGCATCACCGCCATCCACCGCCATGGCGCGATTCTGCCAGGAGGCAATATCGTGCTTGTGGTCGCCACAGCGCCCCATCGCCAGGCCGCCTTCGACGGCGCCTCCTTCCTGATGGACTATCTCAAGACCGATGCGCCGTTCTGGAAGAAGGAACACCTGAAAGACGGCAGCGCGGGCGACTGGGTCTCGGCCAAGGACGCCGACGACGAGGCCAAGGCAAAATGGGCCGAGGCGCCGCGGCAGAGCGGGCAATGAGCCCGCCGGTCAGGCTGGAGGAGAGCTGGAAGGCGGCGCTGTCGGACGAGTTCTCGAGCCCCTACATGACTGAACTCCGGTCCTTCCTGAAAGCCGAGATCGGCGCGGGAAAGCAGGTCTTTCCGAAGGGACCGGACTATTTCGCAGCCCTCGACCTGACGCCGCTTGATCGCGTCAAGGTCGTAATCCTCGGCCAGGATCCCTATCACGGCGACGGACAGGCGCATGGGCTCTGCTTCTCCGTGCAACCAGGCGTGCGCGTGCCGCCGTCGCTGAAAAACGTCTACAAGGAACTGGAAACCGATCTGGGCATTTCGCAGCCGCGGCACGGCAATCTCGAAAGCTGGGCGCGCCAGGGCGTGCTGCTGCTCAACAGCGTTCTCACCGTCGAGCGCGGCCTCGCCGCCTCGCATCGCGGCCGCGGCTGGGAGCGCTTCACAGACGCGGTGATCGAGAAGGTCAACGCGTTGGAGCACCCCGTGGTGTTCCTGCTCTGGGGTTCCTACGCGCAGAAGAAGGCCGCCTTCGTCGACACCAGCCGCCACCTTGTGCTCAAGGCCCCTCACCCCTCGCCACTGTCGGCGCACACCGGCTTTTTGGGCTGCCGGCATTTTTCCCAGGCGAACGCGTTTCTCGAGAAGAACGGCATGACGCCGATCGACTGGCGCTTGCCGGAGGCACCGTAGTCCGCCGGCAAAGAGCTTGTTCCGGCCAACAAAAAACCGGGCTCTTGCGAACCCGGTTTTCCGATTCATTTCAATGCTCTCGGCCAGTCGGCCGCCAGACTGCTTCAGCCGACGATTTCGGTACCGGCGAACCAGTAGGCAATCTCTTCGGCTGCGGTTTCCGGCGCATCGGAGCCGTGTACCGAGTTTTCGCCGATCGACAGCGCGAAGGTCTTGCGGATGGTGCCTTCGTCGGCATTGGCCGGGTTGGTGGCGCCCATGATCTCGCGGTTCTTGAGGATGGCGTTCTCGCCTTCGAGAACCTGGACGACGGTCGGGCCGGAGGTCATGCCTTCAACCAGTTCGCCGAAGAAGGGGCGTTCCTTGTGCACGGCATAAAAGCCTTCGGCTTCGCGCTTGCTCATCCAGACGCGCTTGGAAGCAACGACGCGCAGGCCGTTGTCTTCGAAGACCTTGGTGATGGCGCCGGTCAGGTTGCGCTTGGTGGCGTCGGGCTTGATCATCGAAAAAGTGCGTTCAATCGCCATGTCGTGTTCCTCTAGCGGTTTGCCCGCGGACAGGCGGGCCAGATTGGGTGCAAAAATCCGGGCAGACACAGGTCCTGCCCGGAGTTGCGGCCTAAATAGCCGCATGCCTTGTCATCCGCAAGGGGCGTTGGGAGGAAGCTGTAAAGCTGACCGGTTTACCCCGCCGGAGGAACCGAACGGCCCAGGCCGTCATGCAGGTCGAGGCAGCGGTTGAACCACTCGGTCACCGCGTCGCCCTCCTCCAGCAGTTTCGCGGTCGAGGTCACCCGCGCCCATTGCAGCGCGCCGAAGACGATGTAGTCGCAAAACAGCGGCGACGATCCGCCGATCCAGGGCTGCGACTTGAGCATCACCCGCAGCGGCGTGAGCTTTGCGGAGAATCCCTCGATCTCGGCGTCGCGACGTTCGGTGACCTGTTCGAGCGTCTTGCCCATGCGGGCCTCGCGGCTCTGGCGGAAATAGGCCTGGTCCTCGGGCGCCAGGATGTCGTGGATGTCCTTGAGCGCGATGACGCCCAGCGCCGCGTGCAGCACGGACTGGGTCCAGGCCTCAATGAAGCGCGCCATGGCCTGCCCGCCCTCGCCGCCAAACAGCGACGGCCGGTCCGGATAGGTCTCCTCGAGATAGGCGGCGATCAGGAAACTGTCGGCCACCACCTGGCTGCCGTCGCGGATCACCGGCACGGTCTTCGAAGCGCCGCCCTCGACCTCGGGCACCTTGGTGAAGCAGACATTGCGGCGCTCGAAGGGCAGTCCCTTGTGGGCGAGAGCCATCGCCGTCTTCCAGCAATGCGGGCTGAAGGGACGGGTCGCGTCGGCGCCGACGAGGTCGTGAAGGATGATGGTCATGGGACGGCTCCTGCAAGGGTTTGGTGTGTTGTGACGCAACACCCCGCATTTGTCACGAGCATGACCAGCAACAAAACCTGGTTTCCCCTTGCCATTTGGCGCGTTTCCGGCCAGAAGCGCGGGCATGCTGACGATTACCGACCTTTCCGCGCGCATCGCTGGGCGCCTCCTGATCGACAATGCCTCGCTGGCGCTGCCCGTGGGCATCAAGGCCGGGCTCGTGGGCCCCAATGGCGCGGGCAAATCGACCCTGTTCAAGATCATCACCGGCGAGATGGCGACGGAGACCGGGCACACCTCGATTCCGAAGAACACCCGCATCGGCCAGGTGGCGCAGGAAGCGCCGGCGGAAGATACCGCGCTGGTCGAGATCGTGCTGCGCGCCGATCTCGAGCGCACGAGGCTGATGAAGGAAGCCGAGACCGCCACCGATCCGATCCGCATCGCCGAAATCCAGATGCGGCTGGTCGACATCGACGCCCATTCGGCCGAAGCCCGCGCGTCTTCTATTCTGGCAGGCCTGGGCTTTGACCAGGAGGCGCAGCAGCGCCCAGCCTCGAGCTTCTCGGGCGGCTGGCGCATGCGCGTGGCGCTGGCCTCGGTGCTTTTTGCCGAGCCCGACCTGCTGCTGCTCGACGAGCCGACCAACTATCTCGACCTTGAAGGCACGCTGTGGCTCGAGGACTACATCCGCCGCTACCCGCACACCGTGCTGATCATCAGCCATGACCGCGACCTCTTGAACACCGCAGCCAACGCCATCGTCCATCTCGACCAGAAGAAGCTGACCTTCTATCGCGGCGGCTTCGACCAGTTCGAGCGGCAGAAGGCCGAGCGCGACGAGCACCAGACCAAGGCGCGCGAAAAGAGCCTGGCCGCGCGCAAGCACATGGAAGAGTTCGTCGAGCGCTTCCGCGCCAAGGCGTCGAAGGCCCGCCAGGCGCAGTCGCGCATCAAGGCGCTCGAAAAAATGGGCACCGTGGATGCGGTGATCGAAAACAATGTCAGCGGCTTCTCGTTCCCGCGGCCCGACCGCGGGGTCGCGTCGCCGATCATCGCGATTGAAGGCGGCTCTGTCGGCTACACGCCGGGCGCGCCGATCCTGACACGGCTGGACCTCAGGATTGACGCCGATGACCGCATCGCGCTGCTTGGCTCGAACGGAAACGGCAAGTCGACCTTCGCCAAATTCATCGCCGGGCGCCTGCAAGCCGAAGCCGGACTGATCCGCACCGCGCCGCAGCTCAAGACCGGCTTTTTCGCCCAGCACCAGATGGACGATCTGATTCCCGAAGAATCGGCCGTCGCCCATGTGCGCGCCCTGATGCCGGACGCGCAGGAAGCCCGCGTCCGCGCCCGGGTGGCGCAGATGGGCCTGAAGCAGGACAAGATGAACACCCCGGCCAAGGATCTGTCCGGCGGCGAGAAGGCCCGGCTCCTGATGGGGCTGTCGGCGTTTCATGCGCCCAATCTGATGATCCTCGACGAGCCGACCAACCACCTCGATATCGACAGCCGCGCGGCGCTGATCCGGGCGCTCAATGCGTTTCCGGGCGCGGTCATCCTGATCTCGCATGACCGGCATCTGATCGAAGCCACCGTCGACCGTCTGTGGATCGTCCGCGACGGCACGGTGAGTGCGTTTGACGGCGACCTCGAGGATTATCGCCAGGAAGTCGTGGGCTCGTCGGGAAAGAGCAAGAAGAGCGGCGACAGTGACGGCGGCTCCAAGGCGGAGAAGCGCAAACAGGCTGCACAGCAACGTGCCGACCTCGCGCCGATGAAGAAAAAGATCAAGGATTTCGAAGCCTTGGTCGAACGTCTGACCAAACAGATTCAGTCGCTTGATGCAGAGCTTGCGGACCCGGCCCAGTTTGCCGACGCACCCTACAAGATCGCACAGAAAACCAAGCAGCGGGCCGATCGCGCCGCGGAACTGGCAAAGGCAGAGGAAGAATGGCTGGCGCTCAACAGCCAGGTCGAGGACGCCGAGGCGGCCGAGTAGGCCTTCGCTGCGGCAGCCGGGCTTGATGCACATCAAGGGCGCGACTGCATCCGCGTGGTAGCGAGATCCAAGTGATTGGAACTCCCCATGCCCCCTTCAAAGTCCGACATCGAATCCATCGTCAAGACCGCCCGGAAGGCCTCGCCCTGGCGCAGGCGGCTGGTCTGGCTCGTCCTGCTCGTCGTTGCCTTCGGCGGAGGCTGGACATGGTGGTCCTCCGCCTCGCGTCAGCAATCCCCCGTCTATGTGACCGAGACCGTGAGCCGGACCGACATCGTCGTGCAGGTCACCGCCACCGGCACGGTGCAGCCGACCGGCCAGGTCGAGATCTCGAGCGAGCTGTCAGGCACCGTCCGATCGGTGGAGGCCGATTTCAACGATCAGGTCAAGAAGGGCCAGATCCTTGCGCGTCTCGACACCGACAAGCTTGAGGCGAATGTCGAACTGGGCCGGGCCTCGTTGACCGCGTCGCAAGCGCGCCTGGCCGAAGCCACCGCGACACTCAACGAGACCAGGGACAATTACGACCGCGCGGTGATGCTCGAGCAGAAGAAGGTCACCACGCTCGAAGGCCTGCTCAAGGCCAAGGCCGCCCACGACCGCGCCAAGGCCGCGGTCAAGAGCGCAGAGGCCGACATCCGCGTCTCTGAGGCAAATCTCAGGATCAACGAGGCCAATCTGGCCAAGGCCTGCATCTGCTCCTCGATCGATGGCGTGGTGCTCGACCGCACCATCGAGGTTGGACAGATCGTCGCCTCCTCGCTGCAGGCGCCGGTGCTGTTCACGCTCGCCGCCGATCTCACCAAGATGGAATTGCGCGTCGACATTGACGAGGCCGACATCGGCATGGTGAAGGTCGGCCACGAGGCCAGCTTCTCGGTCGAGGCCTATCAGGGGCGCAGCTTCCCTGCCGTCATTTCCCAATTGCGGTTTGCGCCAAAGACAGTCGATGGCGTGGTGACCTACGAGGCGATCCTCTCGATCGACAATGCAGACATGCTGCTGCGTCCGGGCATGACGGCCACCGCCGACATCAAGGTGGCCGAGGTCCAGGACACGCTGGCGATCTCCAATGCGGCGCTGCGGTTCTCGCCGCCGGTGACGGCGGAGAATGGCGGCGGCAGCGGGCTTCTGGGTGTGATCTTCAGACCCCCGACACGGCAGGCGTCCACGGTGGCGCAGGCGAGCACCGACGGCAGCCGCGACATCTGGCTCCTGAAGAACGGTCAAGCGGTCGCCGTGTCGGTGATGCCGGGCGAAAGCGACGGGTCAAAGACCGCGATCAGCGGCGGTGGCTTGAGCGAGGGCGATCTGGTGATCACCGATCAGACGACGCCATGACGGACGCCAGTGCGACGCCGGGCACGCGCCCTGGGACAACCGCCCCCTCCGCGGCCATCCTCGCGCCGGAACTCGCGCCGCTGATCAGGCTCAGGGGCGTGACCAAGATCTACGGAAGCGGCGACGCCGAGGTACGCGCCCTGCGCGGCATCGATCTCGACATCGGCGGCGGCGAATTCGTCGCCATCATGGGACCCAGCGGCTCGGGCAAGTCGACCGCCATGAACATCCTGGGATTTCTCGACAAGCCCACCGGCGGCTCCTACGCCTTCGGCGGCGCCGAGGTCGACCATCTTTCCCGCGACCAACTGGCGCTGCTCCGGCGCAATTTCCTCGGCTTCGTCTTCCAGGGCTACAATCTGCTGGCCCGGACCTCTGCGCTCGACAATGTCGAACTGCCGCTGATCTATCAGGGCATGCCCCGGACCGAGCGGAGGCGGCTGGCGCTTGATGCGCTGGCCAAGGTCGGGCTCAAGGGCCGCGAGGACCATGACCCGTCGCAGCTGTCGGGCGGCCAGCAGCAGCGCGTGGCGATCGCCCGCGCCATCGTCACCAATCCGGACGTGATCCTTGCCGACGAGCCGACGGGAAACCTCGATACCGCCCGCAGCCACGAGATCATGGACCTGCTCACCGAGCTCAACCGCAAGGACGGCATCACCATCCTGATGGTCACCCATGAGCCCGACATGGCGGTCTATGCCGACCGGTTGATCCACTTCGTCGATGGCCGCATCCAATCCGACACGATCCCCGACAAGGCGGTGCCCCATGCTTTATGAAGCGGTGCGGCTCGCCCTGCAGGCCATTCTGCGCAACATGTTCCGGTCGTTTCTCACGGTTCTGGGCATCGTCATCGGCGTCGCCGCGGTGATCGCCATGGTCACTGTCGGCCAGGGCTCCACCGACCAGGTGGAGGCCGATGTCTCCACGCTCGGCACCAATCTGCTGATGATCCGGCCCGGCCAGCCCTCGCAGGGCCCCGGCTCCGGCGTGGGCGGGACGGCTGCGAGCCTGACGCTCAAGGATGTCGACGCCATCGAGGAGCAGATCGCAAGCGTGATGGTCGCCACGCCGAGCAATTCGCGGGCGATGACGGTCATCTTCGGCAATGTCAATTCCTCGACCACGGTGACCGGCACCGACACGCGGTTCCTCACCGCCCGCGACTGGTCGCTCTCGATCGGCCGGGCCTTCTACGAGAGCGAGCAGCGCACAGGCTCGGCCGCCTGCATCCTGGGCAGCACAGTGCGCGAGAAGCTGTTCGGCGCAAGCGATCCGCTCGGCGCCAGCATAAGGTTGAAGCAGATCTCCTGCCGGGTCATCGGCGTGCTCGAGGCCAAGGGTGCTTCGAGCTTCGGCACCGACCAGGACGACATCGTGCTGATCCCGATCCGCGCCTTCCAGCGCCGCATCGCCGGCAATCAGGATGTGTCGATGATCTACGCCTCGATCCGCACCGGAATTTCCACCGACAAGGCCAAGGCGGACATCGAGCGGCTGATGCGCGAGCGCCGGCGCATCGGCCCGTTCGAGGAAGACGATTTCAATGTCTTCGACATGAAGCAGATCTCCTCGATGCTGACCGGCATCACAAGCGTGCTGACCGGGCTGCTTTCCGCCGTCGCCGCCGTCAGCCTGCTCGTCGGCGGCATCGGCATCATGAACATCATGCTGGTCTCGGTCACCGAGCGCACCCGCGAGATCGGAATAAGGCTGGCGGTGGGCGCGACCGAGGGACAGGTGCTGCTGCAGTTTCTGGTCGAATCCATCGTGCTGTCGCTGATCGGCGGGCTGATCGGCATCGTGCTGGGCCTCGGCCTCGGCTTTCTTGGGTCTCGGCTGCTGTCGGTTCCCTTTGCGCCCAATCCGTCCCTGATCGTGGCGGCCTTCGCGTTTTCAGCGTTGGTGGGGATCGTCTTCGGCTTCTTCCCCGCGCGCCGGGCTGCCCGGATGGATCCGATCGAGGCGTTGCGTCATCAGTAAAAGGCCTGTCTTTTCAAACTGCTCTCGGCAAGGCCTGTCAAAGAGAATCCCGTTGCTGAGAAAGTGATTCCGGCAAGGCCACTCACCATGACCGCGATCTTGAATAGGCGCCCGAAATCAGGCTGACGACGCTCGTTCCGGGCGGTAGGGTCTTCCCATGCTGTTTGATCTGCCCGACACCGCCACCCTCTACGATGCGCTGCTTGCGCGTGACCCCTGCTATGAGGGGCGCGCCTATGTCTGTGTGAGTTCGACCGGCATCTTCTGCCGCCTCACCTGCCCCGCGCGCAAACCGAAGCTGGAAAACTGCTCCTTTTACCTCACTGTCGGAGAATGCATCCAGGCCGGCTACCGCGCCTGCAAGAGGTGTCACCCGATGGCCCCGGCGGCGGAAGCCGAGCCGGCGATCAGGCTGCTCCTCTCTGCGCTGAGCGAGCGCAGGGATCACCGCTGGAGCGAGCCCGACATAGTCCGGATGGGTCTCGATCCGTCCACCGTGCGGCGTGTCTTCAACCGGCACTTCGGCATGACCTTCCTGGAGATGGCGCGCCTCGAGCGGCTGCGCAACGGGCATGTGGCGCTGGCCGGCGGCGGCAAGGTGATCGAGGCGCAACTGGATGCCGGGTTCTCTTCCCCCAGCGCCTTCCGCACCGCCTTCGCCCGGCTGATGGGACAGGCGCCCAACAGCTTCCAGGCGGACGCGGTCGTGAAGGCTGACTATGTCGACACCCCGCTCGGCGCGATGATCGCGCTCGGCGACCGGACCCATCTGCATCTTTTCGAATTCGCCGACCGCAAGGCGCTGCCCACTGAGCTGCGCCGGATGCACCAGTTGCTCAAAGGCCGGATCGGCTTTGGCCGGCAGCCCCCGATGGATCTGCTGGAGGCCGAGCTGGAAGGGTATTTCACCGGCCGCCGAGCGCGCTTCAGCGTTCCCCTGGCGTTTCACGGCAGTGATTTCACCAAGGCGGTCTGGCATGCGCTGGTCCACATCCCGGCGGGAGAAACCAGAAGCTACAGCGAGATCGCCCGGCAGATCGGCCGTCCCGCGGCGATCCGCGCCGTGGCGCGCGCGAACGGCGCCAACCAGATCGCACTGCTGGTCCCCTGCCACCGGGTCATCGGCGCCGACGGGTCGCTCACCGGCTATGGCGGCGGGTTGTGGCGCAAGCAGAAACTGATCGAGATCGAGCGGCAGTATGCCTGAACGTCCTGATAGGGGACCAGTATTTGCTTTCATAGGTATATCGGAGCGCACGGACCCCATGCGGGCCACGGATTGGCCTGACAGGATAGTATTGTCCAGCCGTGAAGGCGTATCTGTTTACAGCAACGCCATCAAGATGCAACTTCAATCCATCTTAGTCTCCGCTCACCAGGACGCTTCACGTCAGCAGTCCGAGAGTTTTCACAATCCCGCGGACATCGCAACCGAGGAAGACCCTGTTCGTACGGCCTATTCAAAGGCGGCGACGGGCACAACTCACAAAACCCTGATGCGCGGACCGGTAATAAAAAATCGCAAAAGATGCATCGTGTGTACACAATATCTATGGTGAAGTTATTTCTAATTTATACTTAATTCCAAATTATTTCCATAAATTACTATTATAATATATTATATTATCACGATAGATATACGTATTTAAATTCAAAATATCAACCGAAGATATATTTATTAACCTCCATACAACTGATAATTCATTCATCCTCTTGGAGGATTAAATTGTGAATATGAGATCTCGCAGTTTTCATAAGCGTGTCGTTAACGGTTCGGTTACCGGATTTTGCGATTTAGATATTGCTTTGAAACGATGTGTGCAAACACGCCGCGCATCGTTTCAAGATCAACATCCCCGTAGTGGAGAGGCCATCTCCGCCGAAACGGTCCGAATTGAAGAAACCACTGGAGACGGTAGAATGGGCTTCCACGACATCATATCATCCGACGAAAAGAGCATTCTCGCGGCCTTGAGGAGATCTCTGGCCGTCATCGAGTTCGATCTGGATGGCGCCATCCTCACCGCCAATGACAGCTTCTGCCAGGCTCTCGGTTACGAGTTCTCGGAAATTAAGGGCAAGAACCACCGCATCTTTGTCGACGCTGCGGAAGCGGCCTCCCCGGCCTACGCAGATTTCTGGTCGAAGCTCGGCCGCGGAGACTTCGACAAGGCGCAGTACAAGCGGATCGGCAAAGGTGGCAAGGAGGTCTGGATCGAGGCGAGCTACAATCCGGTCATGCGCGGCGGCAAGCCCTACAAGGTGATCAAGTTCGCAACGGATGTGACCGCCCAGAAGCTCAAGGCGGCCGATGACGGCGGCAAGATCGCAGCCATTTCGCGCGCGCAGGCGATGATCGAGTTCAACCTCGATGGCACGATCATCACCGCGAACGAGAATTTTCTCGGTACGCTTGGCTACAACCTTTCCGAAATCGCCGGCAAGCATCACCGGATGTTTTGCGAGAGAGCCTATGCCGAGAGCGCTGAGTATGCCCAGTTCTGGAAAAAGCTTGGCAACGGCGAATTCTTTTCGGACGAGTTCCTTCGCATCGGCAAGGCCGGAAAGCGGGTCCATATCCAGGCCTCCTACAATCCAATCTTTGACGCTGACGGCAAGGTCTTCAAGGTTGTCAAGTTCGCCACCGACGTGACCGAGCGCGTCAGCAATGTGACGTCACTGTCGAACGGGCTCGAGCGCTTGGCCGATGGCGACCTGACTTTCCGCATCGACGACCCCTTCCAACCCGCGCTCGAACCTTTGCGGGTCAATTTCAACATCGCAAGCAAGGGGCTGTGCGAGGCCATGCAGTCGGTTTCCGAAAATGCCAGGGCGATCTCGTCCGGCTCCGAGGAAATCCGCAACGCCGCCGACGACCTGGCCAAGCGGACCGAGAACCAGGCGGCATCGGTCGAGGAAACCGCGGCAGCACTGGAGGAAATCACCAAGACGGTCGCGGCTTCAAGCGAACGCGCTGACGAGGCCGGACAGGTGGTCGCCAAGACCAAGCGGGACGCCGAAACGTCCGGCCAGGTGGTCGACAAGGCCGTGATCGCCATGGCCGAGATAGAAAGCTCGTCGAAGGCCATTACCAACATCATCAACGTGATTGACGACATCGCCTTCCAGACCAACCTGCTGGCGCTCAACGCCGGTGTGGAAGCGGCGCGAGCCGGGGAAGCTGGTCGCGGCTTTGCCGTTGTCGCCCAGGAAGTGCGCGAACTCGCCCAGCGAACCGCGACGGCCGCCAAGGAGATCAAGGGCCTGATCACCGCGTCGGGCGATCAGGTCAAGAGCGGCGTGGCGCTGGTTGGGGAGACCGGCAAGGCGCTGGCCAGCATTGTCGAGCAGGTCAAGCTGATCAACGCCAATGTCGAAGCCATCGTCACCGGATCGCGTGAGCAGTCGACCGGACTGAACGAGATCAACATGGCGGTCAACACCATGGACCAGGGTACCCAGCAAAATGCGGCCATGGTGGAACAGTCCACCGCCGCCAGCCACAGCCTGGCCCAGGAAGCGGCCTCGCTGTTCCATCTGCTCAGCCGCTTCAAGACAGCCAACGACTCCGCCTATGGCGGACCGAGGGCGGTCAGCTCCGGCCCTGCAGCATCGCCGCAGCGCGGAGCGCCTCCACGGCAAAGACCGGCCTTCAACGGCAATGCCGCTGTCGACATGTCGCAGTGGGAAGAATTCTGAGCCATCTCGCCGGCTCATTGCTGCACATCAGATCGGCCCTCCGGAAACGACTCCGGAGGGCTTTTTGATGCGTTGCTGGATCGGCCTGCCCTGTCAGGCCTTCTTCTCCCAGCGCCTGTCGGGCGTCTGCTGCCAATAGGTCAGCGCATGACCGCCGGCCTTGAGGCTCTTCCACTGCGCGCGGGCGGCCTCGAGCTGCTGTTGATCATGGCCGTCGAACATCATCACCAGCCTCTCGACACCCTCCAGCGCCGGTATGTCGGCACCATCGGCGACGAAGCGAACCGACGCCCCGTTCGCCGCCTCGCCGCCAAGCGTGAGCAGCACCGGCTGGCGCGCCGCATGAGGAGCGTGGTCGACGCCATGCGGCAGGAAACTGTCCTCGCGAAAAGTCCACAGATGGCTGTCGAGTGCCGCACAGCGTTCCTCGCTGCCCATGTGCACGGACACAAGCCATCCACGGTCAAGGCTCTTTTCGAGAAGCGGCGGCAGCGCCTCCTCAAGCCTGGATTCGGTCAGGTGATAGAACAGGACTTCGGCCACCGGGCCTAGCTCTCGTAGTTGGCGCGCACCAGCTCGTCGAGCAGCCGCACCCCAAACCCGGACGCCCAGGACTGGTTGATGTCGGTGGATGGCGAGCCCATCGCGGTGCCGGCAATATCGAGATGCGCCCAGGGCGTGTCCTTGACGAAGCGCTTGAGGAACTGCGCCGCAGTGATCGCGCCGGCATGGCGGCCGCCGGTGTTCTTCATGTCGGCGAACTTGGAATCGATCAGCTTGTCGTATTCGGACCCGAGCGGCATTCGCCAGACCCGCTCCTCGGTCACCTCCCCCGCCCTGGTCAGTGCCTGGGAGAGCTCGTCATTGTTGGAGAACAGGCCGGCATGGTGCGGACCAAGCGCCACGATGATGGCGCCGGTCAGGGTGGCGAGGTTGATCATGACCGCCGGCTTGAACCGTTCCTGGCAATAGGTGAGCGCGTCGCACAGCACCAGCCGGCCCTCGGCGTCGGTGTTGATGATCTCGATCGTCTGGCCAGACATCGACCGGACGATGTCGCCCGGACGCTGCGCTGCGCCGTCCACCGCGTTCTCGACCAGCCCGATGATCCCGATCGCATTGACCTTGGCCTTGCGCGCAGCCAGCACATGCATCAGCCCGATGACGGCGGCAGCACCACCCATGTCGCCCTTCATGTCCTCCATGCCCGAGGCCGGCTTGATCGACACACCGCCGGTGTCGAACACCACGCCCTTGCCGACGAAGGCCACCGGCTTGTCCTTGGGCTTGGCGCCCTGCCAGCGCATGATCGCCAGGCGAGGAGGCCGCGGCGAGCCAAGCGAAACCCCGAGCAGCGCCTCCATCTTGAGCTTCTTCATGTCCTTCTCGGTGAGGATCTCGACTTCCATGCCGAGGGATTCGAGCTGCTTGGCGCGGTCGGCGAATTCCACCGGGCCGAGCACGTTGGCGGGTTCATTGACCAGGTTGCGCGCCAGTTCGACACCTTCCGAGATGGCCTGCCGCGTGGCAAAGGCCTTCTTGCAACCGCTCGCATCCTCGTGCTGGAACACGACTGACACCTTACGGGATCCATTGTCGTCATCCTCGGGCTTCTTGGTCTTGTAGGTGTCGAAGGAATAGGCGCGCATCAACAGCCCCAGCGCCATGTCGGCGGCGGCTTCAGCGGACGGGACGCCCGCATCGCCCAGCAGCACCGTCACTTTCGAGGCCTTGCCGATCACCGAACAGATCTTGCCGCCCACGCGCATCCACTCATGTGCAGACAGTTTGTCCGGATCCCCGGTTCCCACGAGCGCGATCCGGTCGGCGGGCGCATCGACGGGCGCGAAGACATCGACGGTCGAAAACGATTTGCCGGCGAAGCCCGCGACCTTCACAGCCTTGTCGAGCTGGCCGGCAGGATCGGCGGACTTGGCGGCGGCGGAAACGGGCGCGGCCAGAGAGCCCAAGGCGACAACCAGTCCTCCTGAGACTTTCACGGACTTGGAAAAACTGATTTCAATGCTTAGCGACATAACGGCTCCAATGGATTTTCGTGATTGGCGTTACCCTCGATGTTCTCGTTTTCGAGACAGAAGGCAAGCGCCCATATGCGGATCAGGGCGCGGGTCGGCTGCAGTCCTGAGTCCGAAACGGCTTGAGGCGGGATGGATGCATCAAGTCCCGGCAATGGGCACGGCGGCCAATATTGCATTTGCGCGACAGCGCTGCAAGAAACGGTTAACCGTGTTTGTTTGCCACAGATTATCCAATTTGCGGTTTAGTAAGGCTGGTGCATGCTGGGCATGGTCCAGCCGGCAGTCACAAGCGCCATGCGAATCAAGGCGCAGCCCGCCGCTTGCTCCGGAAAGGCGCAATGAAGCAAATCGAACGTTACATATTGCGCCGCATGAGCATGCTGACCTTCTGGTCGCTGGCCTCGGTCACCATTCTGGTCATGACCACGCAGGTGCTGATCCGCGTCGATGTGCTGACCACAACGGGACAGGCGATCGGCGCATTCCTGCTGCTGGCTGCAACCCTCATTCCCTCGGTGTTGTCCATCGTGGCGCCCTTTGCCCTGCTGATCGGGGTCAGCCAGGTGCTGTCGGGCATGAATGCCGACAGCGAGCTTGTGGTCGTGGAGGCCGCCGGCGCCAGGCCGGTGACCGTTCTCAAGCCGGTGCTGGCGCTCGCCGCCGCGATGTCCATTATGGTGCTGCTGGTCGCCAATTTCGTCGAGCCCTGGTCGAACCGCAAGCTCTACGACGTGCTTACCCAGGCGCAATCCGACCTGTTTTCGGTGGCGGTGCGCTCGGGCACGTTCATGCAGCTTGAACCGGGGCTTTTCGTCCAGGTCAACGAGAAGCTGCCCGGCGGCGAGCTGAGCGGCATATTCCTGGCCGATTCCCGGACGGAAGACAGCGAGACCATCTACTACGCCCGCAGCGGCGTCATCCGGAGTACCGGCGACAAGAACATTCTCTATCTGGTCGATGGCGAGTTGCAGCAGCGCAGCCTTTCGAACGACCAGATCTCGATCGTCACCTTCACATCCTACGCGCTGGACATGGCGGCCTTCGTGCCCGCGGGACAGGCTGCGGCGCGGCGACCCAAGGAGCAGCCCACCGCCTATCTGCTCAATCCGTCGCCGGACGACTTCTACACCCAGAAGGCGCCGCATATCATCAAGATCGAGCTGGTGCAGCGCTTCTCGACATGGATGTATCCGCTGGCCTTCGGCCTGGTGGCCTTCGTGTTCCTCGGCAAGGCCCGCTCCAATCGGCACGAGCAGTTCCAGAATGGCGCACTGGTGGCGGCGATCACGCTGGGCTCGCGCGGGTTCGGCTTCTACAGCAGTGAAGAAGCCGGCCTGAGCGCCCTGATGGAATTCTTGACCTATGCCGTCCCTGCGGCAATCATCGTGATCTTCGGGATCCTAGCGCTGACCGGCCGGACGCTGACGATCCCCAAGTCCTGGGCAAGGCTCAATGACCGCCTGATCGAAACTGCGACCGCGCGGCTCAAGCGCCTGCAGAACTGGCGCCGCACGGCTGGCGACGGGCGATCTGCATGAGCTTCCTGGTCCCGACATTGTCGCGGTATTTCTTCCGGCGCTACATGGTCACCTTCGTGACCTACTGCCTGGCTGTCCTGTTCCTGGTCTTCCTGGTGGATTTCAACGAATCGTCGCGGCGGCTCGCGGCGGCGGCGGATTACACGGTTCTCACCGGCCTGTTCATCTCGATGCTGAGGGTGCCGACAGTGCTGCAGGCGGTGATCCCCTTCGTGGTGCTGATCGCATCGATTGCCACGCTGCTGCAGCTCAATCGCAAGTACGAGCTTGTCGTCACCCGCGCGGCGGGCGTGTCGGCCTGGCAGTTCCTGGCGCCGCTGGTTCTGGCCAACCTGCTGATCGGCGCACTGTCAATCACCGCCCTGAACACCTTCGCGGCGAAGGCGCTGCAATTTGCCGAGGACATCGTGGTCGAGCGCAATCTGGGGGTGCGGCAGACAAGCGCCGCGGCCCCGTGGCTGCGGCAGAGGACAGAGGCCGGGGACACGGTTGTAGGAGCGCGGGCCACATCGGCCGGCGGCACCCGGCTGTCAGGCGCCACCTTCTTCATCTTTGACGATGATCAGCGCATCCGCGAACGTCTCGAGGCCGAGAATGCCGTGCTGGGCGACGGGGTCTGGGAGTTGTCGAACGTCAAGCGAATCCGCCGCTCGGAGCCGGTGGAAACGCTGCAATCAGCAACGGTCCCGACCAATCTGAGGGCGGAATTCGTTGGCGAATCACTCACTTCCGCCGAGACGGTGCCGTTTTTCGAGCTGGGTGGGAAAATTGCAACGGCCAAGTCATTCGGACTTCCAGCCACCAGTTACGAGATGCAATTCCACCGTTTGGTGGCCCAACCGGCGCTTTTGGCGGCGATGACATTAATTGCCGCGATGGTGTCGCTCAAATTTGTTCGCTTTGGCCAGTCTTTAACGGCGATCCTGGGTGGAATCCTTGCAGGCTTCGTGCTTTATGTCGTTTCCGAGCTGATCCAGGCATTTGCGAATGCCGGGACCATTCCGCCTGTAGTGGCGGCCTGGCTTCCGGTTCTGGTGGCTTCGGCTTTGGGGACGACAGTGCTTCTCCACAAGGAGGATGGTTAGTTGGCAGGTGTGCGCCGGTCTAGAGTATATGCGTTGGCTCGCGCGCTCAGCGTTGGCGCGGCCATGTGCGCCATTTTTGCTTTTGCAACGCCCGAAGCTGCAGCACAGCTGGCGGTTCCGGGCGATATAAGTGTGCCCGCCGATCAGAAGATGCTGCTCGCGGCCGATGAAGTCACCTACAACAATGACAGCGGCGTTGTTGTCGCGTCGGGCGGCGTTCAGATCGACTACGGCGAATACCAGCTGGTCGCCGACCGGGTCGAGTATGACCAGCAGACCGGTCGGGTGAAGGCCAGCGGCTCGGTCGAAATGGTCGAGCCGGGTGGCAACCGGATCTATGCCGACAATCTCGATGTGACCGACAATTTCTCCGACGGCTTTCTCAACGCCTTGAGGATCGAGACACCAGACAACACCCGGATCGCGGCGGAAAGCGCCGAACGCAGCGGTGGCGCGGTGACCACGTTCAACAGCGGCGTCTACACCGCCTGTGAGGCCTGCGAGAAGGATCCGGAGCGTCCGCCGTTCTGGCAGGTCAAGGCGCAGCGGGTCGTCCAGAACGGCGAAACCAAGACGATCCGTCTGGAGAAGGCGACGTTCGAGCTGTTCGGCATGCCGATCGCCTATCTGCCCTATCTGGAAATTCCCGATCACGGCGCCAAACGCAAGTCCGGCTTCCTGACGCCGAGCTACAGCAGTTCCGACACGTTCGGCCATGGTGTGACGGTCCCCTACTATCTTGTTCTCTCGCCCTACATGGACGCGACCTTTACAGGTACCGGCTACACCAAGCAGGGGTTCCTCGGCGAAGCCGAATTCCGTCAGAACTTCGCCAATGGCGAAATCACGCTGCGCATGGCCGGTATCTCCCAGCGCAGCCCTGGCGACTTTGAGGCGGGCACGACCGACAGGCTGGAAAACGAACGCGGCATGATTGCGGCCAAGGGCGAGTTCCGGATCAATCCGCGCTGGGTTTTCGGCTGGGACGCAATGCTCCAGTCCGACAACAACTTTTCCCGGACCTACGGAATCGAGGGATACAACGCCCAGAACGTCAAGTCCGAGATCTACCTGACCGGACTGTCGAACCGCAGTTACTTCGACCTGCGGGCCTACCGGTTTGACATTCAGAATGCCCGTGACCTGAACGACGTGCTGGAACGCAGGCAGGCCGCGGTTCATCCCTCGCTTGATTACAAGCGCACCTTCAGCGACGTCGCCGGCGGCGAACTGACGCTTGACGTCAACGGCTATTCGCTGTCACGCAAAGAAAATGACATCAGGGTGCGCCCTGGACTAGCGACAACCAACCCGCTGTTTTCCGATCGCTACCGGGGCTTTGCCGGCTCCAATGCCCGCCTGAGCACGGAACTGGAATGGAAGCGGACCTTCACTGCGATGAACGGGTTGCGGCTGACGCCCATCCTGGCGGCGCGAGGCGATCTGAACTCGGTAGATGTCGACACTGCGCCCACTGACTATGACGGTGTCTTTGCCGGCAATGGCAGCCACGCGCGCGGCATGGTGACTGCAGGCCTTGAAGCCAGCTACCCGGTTCTCGTCACAACGGCCAGTTCAAGCCATGTGATCGAACCGATTGCGCAGGTCTTCGTCCGTCCGGACGAGCGCTTGGCCGGCGGCATTCCCAACGAGGATGCGCAGAGCTTCGTGTTCGACGCCACCTCGCTGTTCGAGCGCGACAAGTTTACCGGTTTTGACCGGGCTGAAGGCGGCATCCGCGCCAATGTCGGGCTTCGCTACACCGGTCAGTTCGACAATGGCTTCAAGACCCAGGCCGTGTTCGGCCAGAGCTACCATCTGGCGGGCCTCAACTCCTTCGCCACGCCCGACCTGTCGCAGGCGACGCGAAACTCCGGGCTCGAAGACGACGTGTCCGATTTCGTCGGCATGGCCGGCGTGGAATATGACGGATTTTCGCTCGCCGCGTCAGCCCGCTTCGACAAGGATGATTTCCGCATCGAGCGCAGCGACCTTCGCGCCGGCCTGAGCCGGGGTCCGGTCACCACCGCGCTGACCTACAGCGAGATCAAGGCCCCCAGGCCCAACACGTTCACCGAGGATGACCGGCGCGAAATCACCGGCCTGGCGAAGCTCCAGCTGCATGAGTTCTGGAGTGTCGCAGCCTCGACGAGCTATGATCTGGTCGACGAGAAATTCAACCGGCGGGCGTTCGGCATTCTTTACGAAGACGAGTGTTTTGCCTTCTCCTTTGCCTATGAGCACACCCGCGACGACGGTGGTGTGAACGCCAGGGACTGGAAGGTCGGCGCGCGGCTGAGTTTCCGGACACTTGGCGGGTTCGAGCAGGGTTCGGTGTCCAACCCGCTGCTGGAAGCAAGCTTCTGAGACATTTCGCACGCGGACGAAGCGGGGCCGCTGCCTCGTTTTCGCCGCATGAGATAGGCATTTACGGGCGACACCGGATTTGCGAGACTGGCCATGTCGGTTTGTGACCGGAAAAAGAGGATCTGAACGTATGCACCTTCCCGCGATCTTTCGCTTCCCCAGCTTTCTGCTCATGGTGGCTCTGGCGTTCTCCGTTACGCCGGTTGCCGCTCCGTCCGCCTTTGCTGCAAGCGAAATCAAGATCGTGGTCAACAACCAGGCCATCACCAGCGTCGACATTGCCCGGCGTGTCGCATTTCTGCGGCTGCAGCGCGCTGGCGGCAATCTGGGTGAAAAGGCGCGGGATCAGCTGGTCGAGGAAGCGCTGAAAGGCCAGGAAGCCGCCCGCATTCGCGCCCTTGCCTCCGACGCTGAGGTTGATGCCTCCTTCGAACGGTTTGCCAAGTCCAACAATCTTTCGGCCAGCCAGCTGACCCAGGTTCTCAATCAGGCCGGCGTGACGCCGAAACACTTCAAGCGCTACATTCAGGTCCAGATGAGCTGGGGACGCGTCGTGCAGGCACTTGGCGGCGGCGGCAGCGGCATGTCGACCCAGGACCTTGTCTCCAAGATGCTCGAACGCGGCTCCGACAAGCCTTCCACCACGGAATATATTCTCCAGCAGGTGATCTTCGTGGTTCCCGCCAACAAGCGCTCGAACGCCACGATCAATGCCCGCAAGCGCGAAGCTGACCAGCTGCGCGGGCGCTACCAGGGTTGCGACAATGCCGCCTCGGTCATCGGCGACCTGCGCGACGTCACGCTGCGCCAGCTCGGCCGCATCATGCAGCCGCAATTGCCGCCGGACTGGAAGCCTCTGATCGAAAAGACCAAGGAAGGCTCCGCCACGCCGACGCGCATCACCGATCGCGGTGTGGAGTTCATAGTCATCTGCTCGGCCAAGACGGTTTCCGACGACAAGGCCGCCGAGATGGTGTTCCGCTCGGAGAATGACGAAGCCGGTGAATCCGAAGCGGCCAAGAAGCATCTTGCGGAACTGCGCAAGCGCGCCGTGATCGCCAACAAGTAGGACATTCACCGTCATGACCGGGAACCGCCGCGCATTGGCCTTGACCATGGGCGATCCCGCCGGAATCGGACCAGATCTGGCACTCCTTGCCTGGAAAAACCGCGTCGCGCTCGGTCTTCCCGGCTTTTTTCTGATTGGCGATCCGCAGATGCTGGCCGAGCGGGCTGCCATGATAGGCCTCGAAGTCCCTCTCCGGGAAACCTCGGCGGACAGCGCGGGAGCGGATTTTGACGCCGCGCTGCCGGTCCTGCCCGTTTCCCTCGCGGTTCCCGTGCGCGCCGGCGCCCCCGATCCCGCCAATGCCGCAGCCACAATCGAAGCCATCCGGCTGGCGGTCGAGCTGACCCTGGCCGGACGCGCCCGCGCGGTGGTGACAAACCCGATCGCCAAATCCGTGCTCTATGCCTCGGGCTTCGGCTTTCCAGGGCATACCGAATATCTGGCGCATTTGGCGGACGAGGCCCGCGGCGCGCCCGGAACCAAACCCTTGACGCCCGTCATGCTGCTTGCCGGGCCGCAGTTGCGGGTGGCGCCCGTCACCATCCACATTCCCCTGAAGGACGTCGCCGGCGCGCTGACGCGCGAGGCGATCGTCGAGACCGGCCGGATCATTGCCCGCGAACTGGTCTCGCGCTTCGGTGTCGCCAGCCCGCGGATCGCTGTGTCCGGCCTCAATCCGCATGCCGGCGAGGACGGGGCGCTGGGCGCCGAGGACAAGGCGATCATCGCCCCGGCCATCGCCGAATTGCGCGCCGCCGGCATCAACGCCTTCGGCCCGCTGCCCGCAGACACCATGTTCCATGCCGAAGCCCGGGCAACCTACGACGCGGCGGTCTGCATGTATCACGACCAGGCGCTGATCCCGGCCAAGACGCTCGGCTTTCACGACTCGGTCAATGTCACGCTCGGCCTGCCCTTCATCCGCACCTCGCCCGATCACGGCACGGCGTTTTCGCTCGCCGGCAAGGGCGAGGCCCGCGCCGACAGCCTGATTGCAGCCCTGAAGCTCGCCGACCGTATGGCGCACACCGAAGCCTCAAGCAAAGCGAGCGCTGCCTGATGGCGTCATCCCATGACGATCTGCCGCCGCTGCGCGACGTGGTGGCGGCGCACGGGCTGGCTCCGAAGAAGGCGCTGGGCCAGAATTTCCTGTTCGATCTGAACCTGACGGCGAAGATCGCCCGCTCCGCCGGTCCGCTCGAGGGTTTCACCGTGTTCGAGATCGGCCCGGGCCCCGGCGGACTGACGCGGGCGCTGCTGGCGCAGGGCGCGTCGCGCGTCGTGGCGATCGAGCGCGACCCGCGCTGCCTGCCGATCCTCGAAGAGATTTCCGCGCGCTACCCGGGCCGGCTCGAGATCGTCGAGGGCGACGCGCTGACGACCGATCTCGCGGCGCTGGCCGGTGGCGCTCCCTCCCGGATCGTCGCCAACCTGCCCTACAATGTCGGCACCCAACTGCTGATCAACTGGCTGACGGCTGACGTCGACACCCCGTTCTGGACGTCGATGACGCTGATGTTCCAGAAGGAAGTCGGCCAGCGCATCGTGGCGGCGCCAGGATCCAACCATTACGGGCGGCTGGGCGTGCTCGCGGGCTGGCTGACCCACAGCGAGATCCTGTTCGACGTGCCGCCGCAGGCCTTCACGCCGCCGCCCAAGGTCACCTCCAGCGTGGTCAGCATCCTGCCGCTCGCCGAGCGCCTGCCCTGCGATCTCGACATGCTCGAGAAGGTCACCCATGCCGCCTTTGGCCAGCGGCGCAAGATGCTGCGGCAGAGCGTGAAGCCGCTCGGCGGCGAGGCGTTGCTCGCCCGCGTCGGCATAGATCCCACCCGCCGCGCCGAAACGCTGAGCGTCGCCGAATTCTGCGCGCTGGCGCAGGCCCTCTGATCCGCAGCCCGGATCGCCTGGCCCTGCGCCACGCCCTTACGCCAGCGCCGGAAACACCCCGGTCTTCTTGACGGTTCCGTAGACGATGCTGGTGTCGATCGATGCGATGCCGCCAATGGCGTGAATGCGGTTGCGGATGAAATCCTCATAGTGCTCAAGACCGGCCACCACGACGCGCAGCAGGTAATCCGCCGGCCCGGTCATCAGATGGCACTCCAGCACCTCTTCTATCGCCCGGATCCTGGCCTCGAACTCATGGATGTGGCTGCCGGAATGGCGCTCCAGCCTTATGCGGATGAACACCATCATCGGCAGCCCGTAGGCCTTGGCGTCGACGTCGACGCTGTAGCCGCGGATGGCGCCGCTGTCCTCGAGATTGCGAAGCCTCCTGAGGCAGGGCGAGGGCGACAGGTTGACCGCGGCGGCGAGATCCTGGTTGGTCATCCGGGCGTTCTTCTGCAGAGCCCGGATGATCTGGCGATCCTTGCTGTCCATTTTCAATCTCCGTGGCAGATTCTGCCAATTTGTCTGGTTAACGGAGCATAAATAGCAATCCGATGCCTTTGAAGATAGGGCAATATTGTTGCTGCAGATGGGCGCGCCCCGGCTCCGGAGTGTTCCGGAGTGAGCCCGCCACCGCATCGGAAAGGACCCCGCCATGACCGCCCGCAGCAAGAGTTTCTCCACCCGCGCCATCCACCACGGCTACAACCCGATGGACAATGAGGGCGCGCTCACGCCGCCCCTGCACCTGACCTCGACATTCGCCTTCGAAAGCGCCGAAGCCGGCGGCGAGATGTTCGCAGGCGAGCGGCCGGGCCATATCTATTCGCGCATCTCCAATCCGACGCTCGACCTTCTTGAAAAGCGAATCGCGGTGCTGGAAGGCGCCGAAGCCGGCCTGGCGCTGTCCTCGGGCATGGGCGCCATCGCCGCCACCCTGTGGACCCTGCTGGCGCCGGGCGACGAGGTCATCGTCGACAGGACGCTCTATGGCTGCACCTTCGCCTTCATGCGCCACGGGCTTGCCAAGTTCGGCATCACCGTCACCCATGTCGACATGACCGAGCCTCAAAACCTTGCAGCTGCAATCTCGGAGAAGACCCGGGTGGTCTATTTCGAAACGCCGGCCAATCCGAACATGCGGCTGGTCGACATCGCGGCGGTCTCGGAGATTGCGCACGCCAGCGGGGCGACGGTGGTGGTCGACAACACCTACGCCACCCCCTATCTGACGCGGCCGATAGAACTCGGCGCCGACATCGTCGTCCATTCGGCCACCAAATATCTCGGCGGCCATGGCGACGTGGTGGCCGGCCTCCTGGTCGGGCGCGCCGAGCAGGTCTCGCAGATCCGCCTCTACGGCATGAAGGACATGACCGGCGCGGTGATGGCCCCGTTCAACGCCATGCTGATCCTGCGCGGCCTCAAGACACTGGCGCTCAGGATGGAGCGGCACTGCGCCAATGCGCAAGCCGTCGCCACCATGCTGGAGGGTGCTGCGGGCGTCGCCAGTGTGCATTATCCGGGGCTCCGGAGCTTCGCCCAGCATGACCTTGCGGCCAGGCAGATGCCGGGCTTCGGCGCGATGATCGCCTTCGAACTCGACGGCGGCATCGAGGCCGGGCGGCGGCTGATGAACCGGCTGACGATGATCGGCCGCGCGGTCTCGCTCGGCGACGCCGAATCGCTGATCCAGCACCCCGCCAGCATGACGCATTCGACCTATACCGCCGAGGAACGCGCCGAGCACGGCATTTCCGACGGGCTGATCCGTCTGTCGGTGGGGCTCGAGGATGTGGCCGACATCATCGACGACCTCGCCCAGGCCCTCGACGGCGATCCGGTCCGCGCGGCGGCCTGAGTGCGGGCGGAGCCGGTGGCGGTGTCACGGGATCCGTGCCGGCGTCGCCTTGACCCGGCGCAGCGGGATTGAGGATTCGATGGAGGCGACGCCTCTGATCCGTGTCAGGCGCTGGGTCAGGAACCTTTCGAAATCCGCCAGATCGCGGGTTGCCACGCGCATCAGATAGTCGCGGTTGCCGGTCATCAGCCAGCAGTCGACCACCTCGGGAAACCGCTTGATCGCCTCCTCGAACACCGCCAAGGCCTCATCCACCTGCTTGTCGAGGCGAACCGAGACGAAGACCGAGACGGGAAAGCCGAGCGCGGTTTCGTCGAGCTTGGCGTGATAGCCGGTGATGATGCCCTCCGCCTCAAGCTGCCGGATGCGCCGCGAGGTGGGCGTCGGGCTCAGACCGACCGTGTCGCTGAGATCGTTGAGCGAGATGCGGCCATTGGCGGCAAGCTGGCGCACAATCGCCATGTCGATGTCATCCACGCGGAGAATCCCTCATTATCAGTCATAGTGCGCGATTTATCACCATATTTTGCTTTAGGAAAAGCGTTTCTTGGCGGCCTTTCGCTCAAACACGCTGATACACTGACATAATTCGGGAGAGAGACAATGCGGACAATCGGTCTTCTGGGGGGAATGAGCTGGGAAAGCACCCTCACCTATTACCAGTTGCTCAACGAGATGGTCCGCGACAGGCTGGGCGGTCTGCACTCCGCCGAAATCCTGCTCAGATCCTTTGATTTCGCGCCGATTGCGGCGCTCCAGGCCGAGGCCAACTGGTCGGAAGCAGCCAGGCTCATGGTCAAGGCTGCGGTCGAGCTTGAGGGGGCCGGGGCAGAGTGCCTGCTGATCGGCACCAACACCATGCATATCTGCGCCGACGAGGTGCAGGCGGCGCTGTCGATCCCGCTGTTTCACATTGCCGATGTGACGGCGGAGGCGATCCGGAGCAGCGGATGCACGTCGCCGCTGCTGCTTGCCACCCGCTTCACCATGGAAAAGGACTTCTACAAGGACAGGCTGCGGCAGAAGCACTGCATCGAGGTTTGCGTACCCGACCAGACCGAGCGCGATGATGTCCACCGCATCATCTATGACGAGCTCTGCCGGGGCATCATCAGCCCGGCGTCGAAGAACCGGTATCTCCGCATCGTCGAGACCGCGCGCAGGAATGGCGCCGACGGCGTTATCTTCGGCTGCACCGAGGTCGGCCTTCTGATCTCGCAGGACGACATGGGCCTGCCGGTTTTCAACACCACTGCGCTTCATGCCCGGGCGGCGGTGGATTTCGCACTTTCAAAGGATTCGAACGCATGATGAGCGACGCAGGCCATCTCAAGACCATCGAACAGCGACTGTTGTGGCTGTCGCACTGGATGATCCACAACGCCAACCACATCCGCCCCAAGGCGGACGGCATCAAGGTGGGCGGGCACCAGGCCTCTTCGGCCTCGATGGTGTCGATCATGACAGCGCTCTACTTCTCGGCATTGAGGCCCGAGGACCGGGTGGCGGTCAAGCCGCATGCCTCGCCGATCTTCCACGCCATCCAGTATCTGATGGGCAACCAGACGCGCGAGAAGATGGAGAATTTCCGGGGCTTGGGCGGCGTGCAGTCCTACCCGTCGCGGACCAAGGACATCGACGACGTCGATTTCTCCACCGGCTCGGTGGGGCTCGGCGTCGCCATCACCTCGTTTGCCTCGATCGTGCAGGACTACATTTCGGCCAAGGACTGGGGGCACGACCTCAAGCCGGGACGCATGGTGGCGTTGGTCGGCGACGCCGAGCTTGACGAGGGCAATATCTACGAGACGCTGCAGGAGGGCTGGAAGAACGACCTGCGCAACACCTGGTGGATCATCGATTACAATCGCCAGTCGCTCGACGGCATCGTCCATGAGGGCCTGTTCCGCCGCGTCGAAAAGATATTCGAGGCCTTCGGCTGGGACGTGGTCAGGGTCAAATACGGCCATCTGCAGCGGGCGGCCTTTGCCGAGGACGGCGGCGACAAGCTGAAAGACTGGATCGACAGCTGCCCCAACCAGCTCTATGCGGCGCTCACCTTCATGGGCGGCGCGGTGTGGCGCAAGCACCTGATGGACGATCTCGGCGATCAGGGCGACGTGACGCGGCTCATCGAGTCGCGTTCCGATCGGGAGCTGGCCGATCTGATGGAGAACCTCGGCGGCAATTGCGTCTCGACCATGGCCGAGGCCTTCGCGTCGATCGACCATGACCGGCCGGTCTGTTTTCTCGCCTACACGATCAAGGGCTGGGGCACGCCGATTGCCGGCCACAAGGACAATCACGGCGGGCTGATGAACAAGACCCAGATGACCGAATGGCAGCGCCATATGGGTGTGCCTGAGGGTGAGGAATGGGAGAAATTCGCCACCGTCGCCGATCCCGAGGCGCTGCAGGCCTATCTCGACCGGACGCCGTTCTTTGCGAAGGGGCGGCGGCGCTATTCCGACCATGTCATCGCCACGCCGGAGATCGAGATCGCGTCCGACCGCGAGATCTCCACGCAGATGGCTTTCGGCAAGATCCTCGACGATCTGTCCAAGACCGACAGCGAGCTGGCCGCCCGCATCGTCACCACTTCGCCCGATGTCACCGGCACCACCAATCTCGGGCCCTGGGTCAACCGGCGCAAGCTGTTTGCCCGCGCGGCCCGCGCCGACACCTTCAAGACACACAACATCCCCTCGACCGCCAAATGGGAGTTCGCGCCCGACGGCCAGCATATCGAACTGGGCATCGCCGAGATGAACCTGTTCCTGCTGCTGGGCGCTGCCGGCCTGTCGCATTCGCTGTTCGGCAAGCGGCTGATCCCGATCGGCACGGTCTACGATCCCTTCGTCGCCCGCGGGCTCGATGCGCTCAACTACGCCTGCTACCAGGATGCGCGCTTCATGATCGTGGGCACGCCTTCGGGCGTGACGCTGGCGCCGGAAGGCGGCGCCCACCAGTCGATCGGCTCGCCGCTGATCGGCATGAGCCAGGACGGGCTGGCGGCGTTCGAGCCGGCCTTTGCCGACGAATTGGCGGTGATCATCAAATGGGCCTTCGACTACATGCAGAAGGATGGCGAGGGCGATCCGGACGAGCGCACATGGTTGCGCGACGAGACCGGCGGCTCGGTCTATCTCAGGCTCACCACCAACCCGATCGAGCAGCCGGGCACCCGCGCCGACGAGGATTTCCGCCAGGGCGCCATCGACGGGGCCTACTGGCTGCGCAAGCCTGGTCCCAATTGCGAGGTGGTGATCGCCTATCAGGGCGCGGTGGCGCCCGAAGCAATCCGGGCTGCGGGCCGCATCGCCGAGACAAGGCGCGATGTCGGGGTCCTGGCGGTGACATCGGCCGACCGGTTGAACGCCGGATGGACCGCGGGGCAACGCGCCCGCGCGCGTGGCAATGCGTCAGCGGAAAGCCACATCGAGACGCTGACGTCCGCCCTGCCCCGGCACTGCAAGATCGTCACCGTCATCGACGGCCATCCGGCGACGCTGGGCTGGATCGGCTCGGTGCAGGGCCACCAGACCATCCCGCTCGGCGTCGAGCATTTCGGCCAGACCGGCACAATCGGCGATCTCTACCATCATTTTGGCATCGACGCCGAGGCGATCGTCCAGGCGGCGATCGGGCTCACCGATGGACACCAGGGGATGCCGCGACTGGTGAGGCAGTGAAGGGTTGGCGGTATCTCTGATTAAGTCTGGTAATTTCTCAATTTGAAGTTTGAGCTGATTGACAGCCTATCAAATCTACGCGCGAACTCCCATAAGCTTAGTGCCAAACATGTAGGAGGAAGCATGCAGGAAAAATCTGAATGGGGTGACGAAATCGTTTTGGCCACGAGCGGTAAATTTGAAAATGCTAATGCGATTTTCATGCATCTCTGCCAAAACCGAGCACCGACTGATAATCAAATGGAACGCTTCAACGCGCAAAAAATCTATCTTGATGAACTTTGTTTCAAAGCACGCAAATAGCGCCAACCTGACCCACTTATAGAAACGCTCCGCTAACTCCATCAGGAGTGCTGCTCAGATCTAAAATCGTACCTATCAGCCTTCAAGCAGCCCCTGGACGAAGTCGAACAGGCCGGGGCGGCGGTCGCGGCGCAGACGTTCGGCCTGGACGATGGCGCGCACGGCGGAATAGGCCCGGTCGAGATCGTCGTTGACGACGACATAATCATATTCGCGCCAGTGCTCGATTTCGGAGCGCGCGTTGGCGAGCCGCTGCTCGATCACCTCCTCGGTGTCTTCGGCGCGGCGGTGCAGCCGGGCGCGAAGTTCTTCCATCGAGGGCGGCAGGATGAAGATCGACACCACGTCGGCGGTCATCTTTTCCTGCAATTGCTGGGCGCCCTGCCAGTCGATGTCGAACAGCATGTCGCGGCCTTCGGCCATCGCCACTTCTGCAGCCTCGCGCGGCGTACCGTAGCAATTGCCATGGACTTCCGCCCATTCCAGCAGCGCCTCCGAATCGCGCATGCGCTCGAAATCACGCTTGGACTTGAAATGGTAATGCACGCCCTCGATCTCGCTGCCGCGACGCAGCCGCGTGGTGACGCTGACCGAGAGGCTGAGCCCCTCGTCATGTTCGAGCAGGTTGCGGGCGATGGTGGATTTGCCGGCGCCCGACGGCGAGGAGATCACCAGCATGAGGCCGCGCCGCTTGATGCGGGACGAGGGAAGATGGGCGGGCGGCTGGCTCATCGCTACTCCAGATTCTGAACTTGTTCGCGAAACTGGTCTATCAGGACCTTCAAATCAAGCCCGATCGCGGTTACCGGCGCGGCATTCGACTTCGAGCATATCGTGTTGGTTTCGCGGTTGAATTCCTGCGCCAGAAAATCCAGCCTGCGGCCCGCGGCGCCCTCGCCCCCAAGCAGCGCACGGGTGGCTGTGACATGGGCCTTGAGCCGGTCGATCTCCTCGCGAAGGTCCGCCTTGGTGGCGAGCAGCGCCGCCTCCATGTGAAGCCGGTCGAGATCAAGGCCCGCGCCCGCGTCCATCAGCGCCGCCACCTGGGAGGCCAGCCGCGCGCGGATGATTTCCGGCGAACGCGACGGATCGGCCTCGACGGCCAGCGTCAGCCGTTCGATCCGGTCGACCTGGTCGCCCAGCACCTTGCCGAGCGCCGCGCCTTCGGACTGCCGCATTGCCTTGAGATCCGCGATCGCCGCCATGAAGCCAGAAAGAACCGCCGCATCGCGTGCTGCGCGGGCGGACTCGGAGAGTTCGGGATCGCGAAATTCGAGCACGCCCTTGATGTTGAGAATGCCGTCAAGCGCGGGCTTGCGCGCGTCGATCCGGTCTCCGAGCTTGCCCACAAGATCGATCACCGCCTCGAGCGCCGCCTCATTGACCACGGCTTCGACGGCCGCGCCGGTGGCGCTCACCGAAAGCGTGACCTGCAGATTGCCGCGGGCGAAGGCCGCGGCGGCAGCCGTGCGCACCGCTTGCTCTAGGCTTTCAAAACCCTGCGGCAGCCTCAGCCTGAGATCGAGGCTCTTGCCGTTGACCGAGCGCAGTTCCCAGACAAAGCGGCAACCTTCGGCTTCGCCTTCCCGCCGCGCAAATCCGGTCATGGACTGGATAGCCATGCCCCACCCCCTGTTGTCAACGGCCGCCTGCACCAGGCCGGCCCGATCAATTGCCGGCCGGCTCGCCTTCACTCTCGGCGGCCTCTGCAGCAGCAGCGGCTTCGGCCGCCTGTTCTGCCTCCAGCCTGCGCCAGCGGGCGACATTTCTGTTGTGCTCGTCCAGCGTTTCGGCGAAGGCGTGTCCGCCGGTGCCGTCGGCAACGAAGTAGAGATCCTTGGTGCGCGACGGATTGGCGACAGCCTCCATCGCCTCGCGGCCCGGATTGGCGATCGGGGTCGGCGGCAAGCCATCGATGACATAGGTGTTGTAGGGCGTCGGCTTGTCGATGTCGGAGCGGTAGATCGGGCGATCGGAGGGTTTGCCCGCTCCGCCGAAAAGACCATAGATGATGGTCGGGTCGGACTGCAGACGCATGCCCAGGTTCAGCCGGTTGATGAAGACGCCGGCGACGCGGGGCCGTTCGTCTGCGCGTGCGGTTTCCTTCTCGACGATGGAGGCGAGGATGACGAGTTCCTCGGGCGTCTCGAGCGGCAGGTCCGGGTCGCGCCGCGACCAGACACCAGCAAGCGCCCGCGTCTGGGCCGCGGCCATCTGGTCGATGATCTCGACGCGCGTGGTGCCGCGCGAGAACTTGTAGGTTTCGGGCAGCAGCGCGCCCTCGGGGGGCATTTCCTCCGGCAGGTCGCCCTCCAGCATCTCGTCCGCCCTGAGCCTGTCGAACACCTGCTGCACGGTCTGGCCTTCAGGCACGGTGAAGGCATGCAGGATCGACTTGCCCGACTGCATCAAGGCCACGATCTCGCGCATCGACGCGTGCGCCTTGATTTCGTACTCGCCGGCCTTGAGCGTGCCGTCGCCGAGTTGGCTCTTGGCCCCGAGCGAAAAAATACGCTGGTTGGCGATGATTCCCTGCCGCTCGAGACCCGCGGCGATCTGGTTCAGACCCGCCCCTTCGCGCACCATGAAATTGGTGGTCTGGTCGAGCGGACCGGGGCCTTCGAATTCGGTCTTGCCGTACCAGAATACGCCGACGCCGACGATGGCGATGAAGATGATCATCGAAAGCACGAAGTTCAGGAACACCACGACCTGATTGCGGGCGCGGCGGGAACGCTTGGGTGGCTGCGGCGCCATTTCGGGCTTGAGCGCCTGGGACGGCGAAACAGGCACGATCGGGCCGGATGCCGCGTTCTTCTTGTCGCCGGCGCGGCCGAATATTCCCTTGTTCTGATTATCGCGGTCGTTCACGAGGCCAATCTCCGCTGGAATGAAACAGGGCTGGAACCCCGTGCAGTGTCTTTACCGCTCAATGTGGCGAAATGCCGGTCTGGGGACAAGATGCGCGGGCGGCTGCCCACGCGCCGTCATCAAGCCTGAAACCGCCTCAGAACAAGCGAGGCATTGGTGCCGCCAAAGCCGAAGGAATTGGACAGGGCCACGTCGATCTTGCGCTTGCGCGCCACCTTGGGAACCAGATCGATCCGGGATTCGACTTCCGGATTGTCGAGGTTGAGCGTCGGCGGCGCGACATTGTCGCGAATGGCAAGCGCCGCGAAGACGGCCTCCATTGCACCGGCGGCGCCGAGTAGATGGCCGATGGAGGACTTGGTCGACGACATCGAGATGTTGGACGCCGCATCGCCGACCAGGCGCTCGACAGCGCCAAGCTCGATGGTGTCGGCCATGGTCGAGGTGCCGTGGGCGTTGATGTAGTCGATATCGGCCGGCGTCAGGCCGGCGCGCTTGAGCGCCATCTGCATGCAGCGGTAGGCGCCGTCGCCATCCTCGGCGGGCGCGGTGATGTGATAGGCGTCTCCCGACAGGCCGTAGCCGACCACTTCGGCGATGATGTTGGCGCCGCGCGCCAGCGCATGGTCGAGGTCCTCAAGCACCACGGTTGCAGCCCCCTCGCCCATGACGAAACCGTCGCGGTCGCGGTCATAGGGGCGCGAGGCCTTTTCAGGGGCATCATTGTAGGCGGTCGACAGCGCCTTGCAGGCGGCAAATCCGGCGAGCCCGATACGGCAGATCGCGGCTTCCGCGCCGCCGGCTACCATCACATCGGCGTCGCCCAGCGCGATCAGCCGGGCGGCGTCGCCAATGGCGTGCGCGCCGGTCGAGCACGCCGTCACCACGGCGTGGTTGGGGCCGCGAAGCCCATGGCGTATCGAGACCTGGCCCGAGACCAGGTTGATCAGACGTCCGGGAATGAAGAAGGGCGAAATCCGCCGGGGGCCCTTGTCACGGAGCGTGTAACCCGCCTCGACAATGCCTTCCAGGCCACCGATGCCGGAGCCGATCATCACGCCGGTGGCGATCTGGTCTTCACGGCTCTCGGGCTTCCACCCGGCATCCTTGAGCGCCATCTCTGCCGCGGCCACGCCAAACAGGATGAACTTGTCGATCTTGCGCTGTTCCTTGGGCTCCATCCAGTCATCCGGATTGAAGCCCCCCTCAACTGAGGTATCGGTCGGCACCGAGCAGGCGATCTGGGCCGCGATGTCGCTGACATCGAAAGCGGTGACGCGCGATGCGCCGTTGTGGCCGGCGATCAGCCGCGACCACGTGATCTCGGTGCCGCAGCCAAGCGGAGAAACCACACCAGTTCCGGTGATGACGACTCTGCGCATCGTCTCAAACCCCAGTCTTGCCAGAATAGCAACAAACCGGCGCAAACCTTGCGCCGGCCCTGAAAGCGGGCCAAATGGCCGCCCGCCCGATCATGTCCATTCAGGCCTGGGCCTTGGAGATGAACTTGACGGCGTCACCGACGGTCAGGATGGTGTCGGCGGCATCATCGGGGATTTCCACGCCGAATTCTTCTTCGAACGCCATAACCAGTTCGACCGTATCGAGCGAATCCGCACCCAGATCATCAATGAAGCTAGCGCCTTCGTTCACCTTCTCGGCGTCAACGCCCAGATGCTCGATGACAATTTTCTTTACGCGTTCTGCGATGTCGCTCATGTCGGATTCCTCGACCTGTTTCAAATTGATGTTGCGCTTCGTTACCTGCGCAAGCATGGGTAATCAAGCTTGTTAAACGCTTTTATGCTCCGGGCCCGGTCCCGTCAAAGCCGAAGCTGTGGATTTCGGCACATTTCGGACCTCGGAACCGCCGGGCAACGCGCGCTCGGCGGGGGCGAAGTACCATGGTTTGGCTAGCGGGCAAAGCCGGAAAATGCCTCGGGCGGGGTGATTCCCGCTCGTTCTCCACGGCCCGCCGCCCTGGCTTCAGTCCGCTGCCGAAGCCTGGCGTCAGACCATCAGCATGCCGCCATTCACATGGATGGTCTGGCCAGTGACATAGGAGGCTTCATCCGAGGCCAGCCAGGTGACTGCCGCGGCAATTTCGGCGCCTGTGCCCATGCGCCGCATCGGAATGGCGCCCATGATCGCCTCTTTCTGCTTGTCATTGAGCTTGTCGGTCATGGCGCTTTCGATGAAGCCGGGGGCGACGCAGTTGACGGTGACGTTGCGGGTGGCGATTTCCTGGGCAAGGCTCTTGGAAAAGCCGATCATGCCGGCCTTGGCTGCGCAATAGTTGGCCTGTCCCGGATTGCCCGCGACGCCGACAACGGAGGTGATGTTGATGACGCGGCCATGGCGACGTTTCATCATCGGATGGGCAAGCTCGCGGGTCAGGCGGAATGCGGATGTCAGGTCGACCTCGAGGACCTGATCCCAGGCCTCGTCGCTCATGCGCACGAACAGCCCGTCCTTCGTGATGCCGGCATTGTTGACCAGGATATCGACGCCTCCCATCTTTTCCTCGGCGCTCTTGCCGAGGTTTGAGACGGCGTCACGGTCCGACAGGTCGGCGGGAAACAGCATGACGCGTTCGCCGAGATCGGCGGCCAGCGCCTCGAGCCGCTCGACGCGGGTGCCGTGAAGGCCGACGGTGGCGCCGCGGGCGTGGAACTGACGCGCGATCGCCTCGCCGATTCCACCGGAGGCGCCGGTCACCAGGGCCTTACGGCCGGTCAGATCGAACATGGGAAGTCCTTTCGGGATTTTGTCTTGCGTTGTGCCTGGACCCAGGCAGTCATCTGCTGCGCAACTCAGGCGTTTTGGCCGTCGATTGCGGCCAGAAACGGGTCAATGTCGTCAGGACCCGCGATATTCAGCGTGGCAATCGAGCGGTCGATGCGGCGGGCGAGCCCGCTGAGCACCTTTCCCGCGCCGATTTCGGCCAGCGTATCGACGCCGTTGGCCGCAAACCACGCGACCGTCTCGCGCCAGCGAACCTGGCCGGTCACCTGCTCGACCAGCAAGTGCGCGATCTCGTCGGGATCGGACACCGGCGCCGCGCGGACATTGGATATGACCGGAACCACGGGAGCGGACTTGGTCACGCCGGCGAGCGCCTCGCGCATGGCGTCGGCGGCGGGCTGCATCAGGCTCGAATGGAACGGGGCGGAGACCGGAAGCATCAGCGCGCGCTTGGCGCCCTTTGCCGTGGCGGCGGCCGCAGCCGCCTCGACGGCAGGCTTCAGGCCGGAGATCACCAGCTGGCCGCCGCCATTGTCATTGGCGACCTGCACCGCGCCCAACGCTCGCGCTTCGGCGCAGGCGGCTTCGACATCGGCGTTTTCCAGCCCGATGATCGCCGCCATCGCGCCCTCGCCTGCGGGAACCGCGGCCTGCATGGCGTTGCCGCGAATGCGCAACAGCCGCGCCGTGTCGGAAATCGAGAACATCCCGGCGGCGCACAGCGCGGAATATTCGCCGAGCGAATGGCCAGCAACGTAACTTGCGACATTTTCGAGCTTCAGCCCGCGCGCTTCGAGAACGCGAATCAAGGCCATGGAGACCGCCATCAACGCCGGCTGGGCATTGGCGGTCAGCGTCAGGGTTTCGTCAGGCCCTTCAAAGATCACCGTCGAGAGCTTTTCGCCGAGCGCCTCATCGACCTCGTCGAAGACAGCCCTGGCTTCCGGATAGGCCTCGGCCAGATCCTTGCCCATGCCTGTTGCCTGGCTGCCCTGCCCCGGAAATGTGAATGCCATTGCCATGTCGCGGTTCCGATCTTTTCTGTCCCGTTGGCGCTTCAATTCACATTCGGGACGCCGGTGTCAAGGTTTCGCCGGATGACGACGACTGCCCGGCGCCGGAATTGATCGACGATCACGCAGGGGCGTTAGGTGGTTAAGCACGGCGGACAATCGCTATCGCCAGAATGCCAACCGAGCATGCCCGACCAGCCAGAGGTGCTCCCTGCCGCCGCCGGCGCCCTTCCAATGGCGCATCCGAACGAACAGCCATAATCGGGATGCTGCAAGCAACCACGGATCCTCTTCAAGACGTTGTGGAAAACCGATATAAAGGAGGCGTCTTCACCCACCGGATGCGCTTGCGAAGCCACAAAACAGAGGGCAGTCACATGTCGGAGCTCACCACAGGCGTAAGCTGGCTTGCCGTCATCATCGGCGCTGCAGGCTCCTTCGTGGCCGGGTGGCTTTGGCATTCACCCTTGCTGTTCGGACCGAAATGGGCCGAGGGTGTGGGCGTCAGGATGGGAACTGCCCGCGATATGCCCGTCGCAGCCATGGTCATGCAGTTCACAGGCTTGGTTCTGATGAGCTGGTTTGTCGGCATCGCGGCTGCCTCGAATGCTCTGGCCCTGGCTTTTCTGGCCACCATCGCCTTCACCGTACTGGCCTATTCGGGCGGGTTGTTCACCAGAAAGTCGCCCTATGCCCGCAATGCCGAAGCCGGCTACTGGCTCATTTCCCTGGCAATCATGATCGGGGTACAGAGCTTCATTCGCGGTGTGTGAATGGCTTGACGGGCGGCTTGCCGAAATTATTTTTTTGGAAGCCGACAGCGCCCCTTGAATTTGCCACACACCGCCGTCACATTTTGGCCGTTGCGCTCGGACCCAGCAGCGCCTTTTCGGATCATCACAGATGTCGCACATTGCGTCAGACCTCGCTTCGGCCCCATCATCCGCACCCCAACCCGATACCATGAGCAAGACCAGACTTGCCGCCTTTGTCACCGCCATCGGCGCCATCGTGCTGATCGGTTCGGAAATCTGGCTGGCTGCCGTCGGCGCCATCTGGGCCGTGCACGGCTATTTCGACCTGGGGATGATCGGTGACGCCATCATGATCGGCCTGATCGCGCCGCTGGCGCTGTGGGCAACCTGGATGACGGTAAAGCTCGCCATCGCGGCCGAACTGAACCCCGAAAACGCAGACTGAACGGACCGCGGCGGCCGGTTTTCGGCGTCACCCCACATGATTTTTGTAAGGCATGGATCGCGGTCGGCAAGGCCGTGCGCCATGCGTGCTGTTGGACTCGCGCCCCTTCCTTGCTACAGGCGGATGCGCAGACGCGGCACCGGTTCCGCTCACCACCCTGCCACGCCCCCGTCGCCCAAAGGACAGACCCCATGCTCATCAATCTTCTCATGCTCGCCGCAGGCCTTGCGCTGCTCACGTTCGGCGCGGACTTTCTCGTGCGCGGCGCCATATCGCTGGCCAACCGGCTGGGCATGCCGCCGCTGCTGATCGGCCTGACCGTGGTGGGTTTCGGCACGTCTATGCCCGAACTGCTGGTGTCGCTGCAGGCAGCCCTTGATGGCTCGCCGGCGATCGCCATCGGCAATGTGGTCGGGTCGAACATCGCCAATATCTTGCTCATTCTCGGCGTTGCCGCCGCGATCTCGCCGATCGCCGCGCGGATCCCCAATCTCAACCGGGACCTGGTGATGATGCTGGTGGCGGCTGTCGTCATGCTGGGCCTGGGGTATCATGGCGTGATCACGCTCTGGCTCGGTCTCGCCATGTTCGCCAGCCTGTGTGCGTATCTCGCCTGGGTCACCTATACCGACCGCCGCCGCATGACGGAGGCGGAAGCCGAACTGGTGGTCAAGATCGCGGGCTGGAAGGAAGCGCTTTTCATCATTGGCGGCCTTGGCGGCCTGTTCATCGGCGCCAGCCTGCTGATTGACGCCGCGACGTCGATAGCGCGGGAATTCGGCATCTCGGAAGCCGTCATCGGTCTGACCATCGTCGCCGTCGGCACCAGCCTGCCCGAACTCGCGACCTCCGTCGTCGCCGCCTTCCGCCGCCATGCCGAAGTGGCGCTCGGCAACGTCGTCGGCTCCAATATCTTCAACATCCTCGGCATCCTGGGCGTCACCGGCATCGTCACCACGGTTCCCGTCGATGCCGCCATGGCCGGCTTCGACATTCCGTTCATGCTTGTCGTCTCGCTGGCGCTCGCCGCACTGATCGTGATCGCGGGCCGGATCAGCCGCGTTGCGGGGCTTCTGATGCTCGGCGTCTATGTCGGCTATGTGGTGTGGCTGTTCTGACCGGGCTGGGCAGGTTTACGGCTTGAGAGGCCGGTTTCCGTAAGCAACGGGGTTGCGCCGGGCGGCGCGCTGGCTAATGTGCAGCCGACCTTCGCCCGGATCCAACCCAGCCGGGCCACCAAGACAGCCGTAGTCAAGAGGATGACCTGCATGAAGATGAACCCGCTCGGACGCACCGGCATGACCGTGAGCGAGATCTGCCTGGGCACCATGACCTGGGGCGAACAGAACACCGAAGCCCAGGCGCATGAACAGATGGACTACGCCCTGACCCAGGGGATCAATTTCTTCGATACGGCGGAAATGTACGCGACGCCGCCGCGGGCCGAAACCCAGGGGCGCACGGAGGAAATCATCGGCAGCTGGTTCCGCGCCTCCGGCAAGCGCAATGAAATCATCCTGGCCACAAAGATGGTCGGCGACGGCATTTCGTGGGTGCGCGATGGCGAGGGATTTACCCGGGCGTCGGTGATGGACGCAGTAGACGGCAGCCTGAAGCGGCTCGGGATCGACCATATCGACCTTTACCAGCTGCACTGGCCCAACCGCGGCTCCTATCACTTCCGCAAGCACTGGGCCTTTGACGCGAGTGCCCAGGACAAGGCCGGCGCGGTCGACGATATTCGCGAGACGCTGGAAGGTTTGAACGATGCGGTGAAGGCAGGCAAGATCCGTGCCGTCGGCCTGTCGAACGAGAGCGCCTGGGGCACGATGCAGTTCGTGCGCCTGGCCGAAGCCCACGGCCTGCCGCGCGTGGCCTCGATCCAGAACGAGTACAATCTCATTTGCCGTCTGTTCGACACGGATCTCGCCGAAGTCGCCCATCACGAGGATGTCGGGCTGCTGGCGTTCTCGCCGCTGGCGGCGGGCATTCTCACCGGCAAGTACCAGGGCGATGTCACGCCGGAGGGCTCGCGCCGGAGCCTGACGCCGAATCTGGGCGGGCGCTGGTGCGCTCAATCGGAAGCCGCGACGGCTGCCTATCTCGATGTTGCCGCCAAGCATGGGCTGAACCCCGCGCACATGGCAATCGCCTTCTGCCTGACCCGGCCGTTCATGACTTCCGCGATCATCGGCGCGACGACTATGGACCAGTTGCGGATCGCCATCGGCTCCAAGGATGTGAAACTGTCCGATGCTGTGCTGGATGACATCGCCACCGCCCGCCGCGCCCATCCGCTGCCGATCTGAAGGCTCCGGTCCGAAGGTATGGCCATGGCTGCTCCATGACGACGTTCCGAGACAGCGCGCGGCTGGTTAAAATCGACGGGAGGCATTTACCCATTTCATATGCCGCAGGAGAGAAATGTAGTCTTTGAGACGGTGGATCTCGCCAGCAACGTCATAGTAGGCTTGAACCTTCTTGTCAGGATGAAGGGGAATCACGCCACCGGAAAACAATTCGCGGGTTTCCTCCACCAAATCCCTTTGTTCTTCACTTAAAGCGCCTGTCGCCTTCCGGTTTTTTTCATAAAGTGATTCAACAAGACTTTTGTATTTTGCCTCATGGACGCTGAGAAGACCGTTGACGATTTCCTTTTGCTTCCCGAGTGTTTGGGCGTTTTCGATGCGCTCGATCAATCGAGATGTTGGCCCACGCATCGATCTGATTGCGTCTGCCACGTAGCCAATATCATAACGGCCCATCATCCCGCCGGTCAGTTTAGCTGGTGGATATTGTCGCGTCACCGCATAAAGCGTGCTTACGTTCATGCGAAGCATCTCTTTTGCAGTAACATACCGGGTTGCTGGCCGCTCACCGCGCCCGTCGCCCGCACCCTGGTTGGCAAGTGCGGGCGTTGTGGCAGTAGGGCCTAGGACCAGAAGGACCGGTAGGACCTTGACGAGTGTTCTGGCAGTGCGAATGATGTTCGGCATCTCATGTCTCCGGATCGGGTGTTGCGATGATGGAACTGTGCGTCAGCAGGGTGGCGGGGTAATCATCAGATGTGATGAGCGCTTCACAGGTCCACGCGAGTTGGAATGGCCTGCGTGAGGAGCCGCCGTCGGCAGTGTCCTTGAAGGACGGCCGAGCCTGCGGATCCTTGGAGTTTGGTGCGCGGCTCGACGCCGCGCATCAAATGTCTCACCAAAGAACCGTCCTTCTTGGCGTCGCTATGTTGGCGAGCAATTTCATGAATATGGCCAGAGCGCGTCTTTCGTCCTGCAACTGGTAAAAATTCTGTACGTCCGGATCGCTGCTTTCCTGATTGCCGGCAATCGAATGAAACGGGCGGTTCACAATTCGACCTTCGGAAATCAATCGTCTGTATTCGGTATCAATCAGACTTTCATTTTGGCGATACCTCTTGTCGTAAACCTTCAGCAATCCGTGCGCGATCTCCAATCTCGCTGCTTCGTTCGGCGCTGATTCCAATCTCTGGATCAACTGCTTGGTCGGCTCAGGTTTGGCGAGCAGCGCCCAAACCAAAAGGCGTGCGTTGTAGGGGCCCATCACGCCATCCATGGTGAGAGAAGCTGGCGTATATCTCAGTTCACGCAGCGCGCTCCTGCTCATTCGCATCAGGGAATGGGTGTAAAGGGTTTCCCTCTGCGGCCGCTCTCCGCGCTCGTCGCCCGAACCCTGATTGGCGAGTGCAGGCGTCGTGCTGGTGGCGCCGATGGCCAGAAGGATCGGCAGGGCCTTGGCGAGCTTTCTGGCGGTGCGAATGAACATTGGCATCCCGTGTCTCCGGATCGGTTGTTGCGATGCCGGAATACTGGGTCACGGGCCCACCCGCGTAATCATCAGATGTGATGACCGGGTGTGGGCGGCCAGAAGGCACCAGATCAGGACTTGCCGTGGGCTTTCCGGATCAGGTCGAGCTGACCGGCGCTGCCGGTCTTTTCAAGGAGCCGGCGCATGTGGGTCCGCGCGGTGTTGACCGAAACTCCTTCCCGTCCGGCATGGGCGACCACGGTCAGCCCTTCCACCAGGCTTTCGAGCAGCTTTCGCTCCGCAGGGGAAATGCCATGTTCCGCCGAAAACCCGGCAAAATCCGGCTGTTTTTCCGCGGCCAGGCTTTTCAGTCGCTGGGCCACATCCAGCACGGTGCGGTCGGGGAGTTGGTCGAAGATCTCGTTCAGCCGCACCAGGTCGGACGGATCATAGTCAAGATCGAACAATCCGATTTCGCGGACCTGGCCCGGCAACGCCGCGCGTGCCTCAAGCAGTCGATCCTTGTGGTCCGACCGGCTTTGTCCAGCCAATCCTGCTTTGGCGTCAGACGGCTTGTCCACCATGTGATTTCATGCTCCCGCCCTCCGGTTTTACAAACAAGCCGGTCCTCACTAGGATGGCTTGATTGGTTTGCAGTCGCATTGGTCAAATGAACTTCTTGCGGGCAATAGAATGTCACAATCCGGGACCTCCGCCAATTCCGATATTCTGAGCATTCTTCCAGGGCCGCGGCTGGCGATGCTTGGCCGCCAACGTGGCGCGACGCTACAGTGTCGAAACAAGCCTCCTTCGACGCAACCTCGATCGACTTGCAGCCCGGGTCGAGAACAGATTCATTGAGCGGATTCTCATCTCGCGGCTGAAATTTGCGCTCAGGCAGGCCGGAAGCCTTGAGGCAGCCAAGTTGCATATTGCCGAGATGCGCGGTGGCTATGAGAGCGGCGCGCTCGAAACCCTGCCAAGTTTTACCCCGCGCGGCGGGAGTGCGCGCGGCGCATGGCCGCCACGGCCCGCCGACCATTCCGACAGGGGGAGGCACGCGGCACACAACAGGCCTGTGTTGCTCTATGTGGTCGGCGGAGGTTTCATCATGCCGCCGTCGCGCAAGCAGAAGACCATGGTGCAGCGGCTGGCCGAGGCGATAGATTGCGAAATCATGCTGGTGGCGCACAGGCTGGCACCGGAGCATCCGTTCCCGGCAGCGCCTACGGATTTTGCCGGCCGGTATCGTGGCCTGATCGAAGACGGGCATTGCCCGGACGACATCTTTTTTGCAGCCGACACCGCCGGTGCGTCAATCGTCCTCGGCGCCCTGCAATTGCTGCAACAAGACCGGAAACCCTTGCCCGCAGGCATGGTGCTGTTTTCGCCCTGGTGTGATCTGAGCCTGAGCGGCTGGTCCTACATCACCCGCAGCATGTCCTCGCAAAGCCCGTTCCGGATGGAAACAGCTGCGTTCTGCGCCAGGCTTTATCTGCGCGATGAACCGGTCACCTCGCCGCTTGCCTCGCCGGTGTTTGCCGATCAGACCGGATGGCCGCCGATGCTGATCCATACCAGCGAGAACGATCTGCATTTCGACGACGCCATCCGAATGGCCGAGAATGGTCAGAGACAGGGCTGCGAGGTGCGGATCAACTACTGGGATTCACCGCGGCATCATCTCGAGCGGCTTTCATCGGAGGCCGCTGCGCAGTCGTTCGGCGAAGTCAATGCCTTCATCAATCGCCACTGGCGCCCGGGGCACGCCTGAGGCTTGAATCGGCTGGGCCGCTGCTGTCGTTTCAAAGACGGGGCCCGAGAGGGTCGCCGGGACCGTCAGCGGGCAGCAAGCGATTCCCACCCAGCCAGAAGCAAGGCCACGACCTCTCCCGGTCGCGGCCCAGTTCAGTGCTTTACATCTTGACCTTGCCGCTGTCGCCCAGATCGGGCTTGCCGATGCCGGCGGCCGCTGCGGCCATCTTGATGGTGGAGACAATGTTGTGCGGGCTGTCCCAGGCCTGCGCGTCCTCAGGCACCACCTTGATCAGCCGGATCGACTGGTCTTCGGGACCGTCCCAGAACGATTTCATCATCGGCGACCACAGTTGCTCGATCCTGGCGCGGTCATTGGACAGGGTTGCCGTGCCGGTGAGCGAGACATAGTCGTTCTTCGACTGGTCGACGAATGCCAGCGTCACGATCGGGAATTGTTCGATCTGGCCATCCTTCTCGGCATTGGTGTCGGTGAAGAAGTAGATGGCGTTCTCGTCCTGCCGCGGCATGGCGGCCATCGGGCGGGCGCTCTGGCGCGCGCCATCCCAGGTGATGAACATGCAGATATGGATATCCTCAATCATCTCCCAGACATGTTGCTGATTGATCTTCGTCATTGGTGTGCTCCTGTTGATTGATTGCTCAACAGGTGAACGCGGGAGGGTCCTGATTGGTTGCGTTTTTTCCGGCAATGGACCAGCAGTAGCCGTGCCCGACCGTTTCAGGATACGGTCGGTCCCAAGGGCGGACCCAAGGGCGGACCCAGGGCGCCTTGTGAAGATTGGGCCGCGGAGGTCGCAGCCTCGGCGGATCAGGCGCGCTGGCGCAGGCGGGGCTGCCTGCGGAGGCGCGCGACCGGTGCGCCCAGGTCGAGCCTTGCGGCGGCGGCAACCCCCTGCAGGATGGCGAGCGGCAATTCTGCGACGGACACCGGGCGTCCGAAATGGTAGCCTTGGATCGTCTCGCAGCCGGCATTGCGCAATGCCGAGATCTGCCCCTCGGTTTCCGCCCCTTCGGCGGTGACATCGATACCCAGCCGGTGCGCCATTTCGGTGATCGCCCCGACGATGGCGCAGGCGCGCTCATCGGTTTCCATCTCGATGACGAAGGCCCTGTCGATCTTCAGTTCATCCCACGGGAACTGCCTGAGATAGGACAGGGCCGAATAGCCGGTACCGAAATCGTCCAGCGCAATCGAGATGCCCATTTCCCTGAATTGCGACAGAATCTCCACGGCCCGGTCGGGCTCCGAGATCATCAGCGTCTCGGTGACTTCGAGGATCAGCCTGTGGGGCGGAAACCCGGTGGCCTCGAGCACGCCGCGCACGGTGGCGAGAAGATCGTCGCGGATGAACTGGGTTGCGGAAAGATTGACGGCGACGGCGATCCCGCCGGGGAAGTCGAGCGCGTCACGGCAGGCCCGTTCCAGGATCTTGCGGCCGAGATCGACAATGAGGCCGGACTCCTCGGCGATCTGCGTGAACTCGCCGGGGGACACAGGACCGAGCGTCGGATGGCTCCACCGGGCCAGGGCTTCCACCCCGCAGACCTGCCCGGTGCTGACGTCCATCTTGATCTGATAGTGGGGAAAGATCTGATCGCTGGCGATGGCGTGCGCCAGTTCGGCCTGGATCGAGGACCGGCGGAGGAAGATTTCGCGCATGGCCGGGTCGAAGCCGAGCACCCTGCCCTTGCCCGTCACCTTGGCCTGGGACAGGGCGATGTCGGCATCGATCAGCAGATTGTTGGGATCGCGCCCGGGAACGCTGATGGCGATGCCAATGGAGGCGCCGACGACGAGCAGGCTGCCATCAATGGCATAGGTCTCCGTCAGGACACGGCGCAGCTTTTCCGCCTGGGCGAAGATGTCATCGACATCGCCGGATGCATCCAGCATGACGACAAACTCGTCGCCGCCGACGCGGGCGGTCAGCATGCCGTTGGCAAAGGTCGCGCAGGTGCGCGACATCCGCGCGGCAACTTCCCTCAGGAGAGCATCGCCGGTGGCATGGCCAAGCCGGTCATTGACGTTCTTGAAGCCATCGAGATCCACGGCCAGCACTGCGATTCTCTTGTGCTTGCAATCGCCGCAGGCGGCAGCCGCCAGCGCGAACTCGCGGGTGAACGCCATGCGGTTGGGCAGGCCTGTGAGGTTGTCGTGATGGGCGAGATAGGAAAAATCGTCGGCGCTGCGCAGCGCCGTGCGAGTGGCCGCGCGAAGGAATCGGTTCTGCAGGGTGGAGATGCCCAGCAGCAGCGCGATGGAGCCGAAAAGACCGCTGACGAGCCAGGTCTGGCGCTTCTGCTTGGCCTGCATGTCGGAGCGAATTGCCGCAGCCTCGTTGACGGAGTCCGCCTGGGCCTCGGCCCCGACCCGATCGACGGACGCGGAGACATTCTCCAGCCTGCGGCGCAGCTCCTCAAGAGCGTCCGGATCAAGCGTCTCAACCATGGCAAGCAGAGGCCTGAGCTTCGTGAACTCGGCCCGTGCCGCCTCGATCAGATTGCGCCGCTTGGGCTTCATGTCCATGAAGGCCTGGAAACCCTCGGCCTCGAAGATCTTGAAGCGGTTGCTCATGATGTCGGAGAAAAGCGTGACCTGGGCGGCGCCTTGCTCGTCCGGCTCGATGACGTAGTTGCCCAGCGCCTTCTGCAAATAGAGGATTTCCAGACGCCCGGCGGCGCCCACCCAGGCGCTGTCGTAGCGCGACGACCGCTGCATCGCGTCCTCGGTGGCCGTGACCAGATTTGCGTGCACGACAATAATGGCCAGCAGCGCGACGGTCATGACCGCCGCAAGGACGTTGAAAATCCCGGTCAACCGCCGCATGAGAAGTCCTCCTGATCGGGCGGGATCGGTTATTCGACGGTGATGGACCGCACCTGCCAGGCTGATCGGGCGAAATAGACCTCGTTGTTGAGCGCCGGGTCGGCATCGAACGGATACACGACGAAGAGCGGCCCCTTGTCGCTGACGGGCATGTAGGCGCCGTCCTGCTTCAGCGCCAGGATCAGCCCGTAGGTCTCGATGTCCTCAATCGGAAGCTCGGAACGGTAATTGTTGAGCGCGACAATGGCGAGCGTGTCGCCCTTGGCGCCGACCTTTTCGAGCAGGGCCGCGAGAGACACCCCCTCGAACGTGACAACGGCGTCGTGCCAGGGTGTCTTGGTCACGATCGTGGTCGAGCCGATCGACTCGAGATCATCAACGGTCATGTCGATGGGGGTGCTGGAGGCGATTTCCCCATCGATGGTCAGGATAACGTCGCTTGCGCCGGCGGGAAGCGAAGCGAGGACGCCCATGGAAGTTGCGATGAAGATGGCGCGCAGCGTGGAAAACATCAGACGACCTCAGGAGATAGCCCGCCCAGGCAGGCCTTGTTTCGATGTCGAAGTAACTACCAGCCTGGCGCTAAAGGCAGCTTAAGATGATAGTGTCAATTTTCACGATCATGCCTGTTTGAGACACTCTGCCCATCCCGGGCGCACCTGGCAGGCCAGGCAGGGCGGATTTGCGCCTTGCAATGCCCGCGAAACCAAGTATAAGCGCGGCTGTTCGAACACCCGGTCATCTGGCTGGTGGCTGAACGGAGGGTGCGATCCTTTTTCGAAGGATCCTAGGGGCAACAGCGCTCCGGCCTCCCGTGTCTCCGCTCACGACCGTCTCGATACCACGTCTTTCTTGCCCGGTCTTATGGCCGCCAGGACAAGTCGCTGGGGCTTAGCGCCGGATCCGGGTGATGTGAAATGCAAGAAAGGCAAGTCAATCATGGCTCTTTATGAACATGTACTCCTTGCCCGGCAGGATGTCTCCAGCCAGCAGGTCGAAGCCCTTATTGAACAGTACAAGGGCGTGATCGAAGCTAATGGCGGCAAAGTCGGGCGTATTGAACACTGGGGCCTCAAGTCCCTCACATACCGCATCAACAAGAACCGCAAGGCGCATTACGCGCTGATGGACATCGACGCACCGTCGGACGCCGTCAAGGAAATGGAGCGCCAGATGCGCTTCAACGAAGACATTCTTCGTTTCATGACCGTTTCCGTCGACGCCCATGAAGAAGGCCCGTCGGCCATGCTTCAGAAGCGTGACCGTGATGACCGCCCGCGCGGCGACCGTGACGACCGTCCGCGTGGCGATCGTGATCGCGGTGACCGTGGCGACCGTGGCCCGCGCCGTCCGCGCGAAGACCGCGAATAGGAGAACAGACAATGGTCGACATCAACCAGATCCCGACACGCCGTCCGTTCCATCGCCGTCGCAAGACCTGCCCGTTTTCGGGAGCGAATGCGCCGAAGATCGATTACAAGGACGTGCGTCTGCTGCAGCGCTACATTTCCGAGCGCGGCAAGATCGTTCCTTCCCGCATCACCGCGGTGAGCCAGAAGAAGCAGCGCGAACTCGCCAAGGCGATCAAGCGCGCCCGCTTCCTCGGCCTGCTGCCCTACGTGCTGCGCTAGGCTTGAAATCCGGATCCGGCGCTCGCGCCGGATCCTCTTCCCATCCCGCGGCGGCGCGGGGTCTGGGTTTATCACTCCCGTGTTGGGGTTGAGGCGCGGAATGGTCCGCGGCTGACCTCTAACTGCTTGAGCGCAGGACAGCGAACCATGACACAGCAAAGCACATCGCTCCTCGTGGGCCTGCTCGCCGGCGTCGCAGCCGCGCTTCTGCTTGTCAGCGCCGGTTCCCCCTCCAGCCTGTCCTTCATCCTGTTCGCCGCCGCCGCGATGCCGATACTGATTGCCGGCCTGGGCTGGTCCAATCTCGCTTCCATCGTCGCGGTCGTCTCCGCCATGGCCATCATCGGCTTTGCCACGACCCCGCAGGCGGCACTGGTTTCGGCCGTCACCACGCTGACGCCGGCTGCCTGGATCGCCCATCTGTCCAACCTCGCCCGTCCGGCCGAGGAAATCGGCGGCCCAGAGGGCGAGTTCGTCTGGTATCCGCTCTCAGACATCTTTCTCAACATCGCCGCCTGCGTCTGCGTCGGTCTCGTGGCCGTCGGGCTTGCCTTGGGCTATGGCCAGGAATTTGTCGGCCAGCTGGTTGACGTCTTCGTCACCACGCTCAAGGACAGCAACGCCGACTACCAGCCGACCGCGGAAAGCATGACGGAGATGAAGCAGTTCTTCCTCTTCGCCCTGCCCGCCATCCAGGCCGCGATCTGGGTCCTCATCCTGCTCGCCGGCTGGTATCTCGCCTCGGCGATCGTGCGCCTTTCGGGCCGCTCCAAACGCCCCAAGGACGACCTGCCGTCGCAGCTCAGGATGCCGCGCCTGGGTGCGATCGCGCTGGCGGCCGGCGTGGTGATGAGCTTCATCGGCGGCTCGATCGGCCTTGTCGGCTGGACCCTGATCGGCGCCTTCGGCATGGGTTTTGCGGTATCGGGATACGCCGTCGCGCATCACCGGACCCGCGGCAAGCCGGCGCGCGGCCTGCTGCTGTGGACCGCCTATCTGGCAACCGTGATCTTCACCGTGCCGCTCGCCTTTTTCTTCTTCCTCGGGTTGTTCGACACCACCCGCACGCTCAACACGACCGGCTCCGGCCCCAACCAGAAACCCTGACACTCCTGACTCACACCACACCTCGAAAGGAACACCACAATGGACGTCATTCTTCTTGAACGCATCGCCAAGCTCGGCCAGATGGGCGAAACCGTCAAGGTTCGCGATGGCTACGCCCGCAACTTCCTGCTGCCGCAGGGCAAGGCGCTGCGCGCCAACGCCGCCAACAAGACCCGCTTTGAAGCCGAGCGTGCGGTGCTCGAAGCCCGCAACCTCGAGCGCAAGTCGGAAGCCGAGCAGATCGCCGCGAAGCTCGACGGCAAGACCTTCGTCGTCGTCCGTTCGGCCGGCGAAACCGGTCAGCTCTACGGTTCGGTCGCCGCCCGCGACGTGATTGCCGTGCTCGCCGACAACGGCTTCGACATCGGCCGCAACCAGGTTGACATGAACAACCCGGTCAAGACCATCGGCCTGCACACCGTGCCGCTGGCGCTGCACGCTGAAGTCAACGTCACCGTCACCTTCAACGTCGCGCGTTCCGCCGATGAAGCCGAGCGTCAGCTCAAGGGCGAAGACCTGTCGTCGGCCGATGCCATCTACGGCGTCGACGAGGAAGCCGCAGCGGAAGCCGCGGAAGCCGCAGCCAATGATCCGGACTACCTTGACGATGAAGACGGCGAAGGCTCCGTCGACACGCAGAACGCCTGACATCGTGCTGCGCGGTCCACGCCGGATCGCTGCACCATCCGCATCGCTACGCCCGGGACATCGTTCCGGGCGTATTCATTTGGCCCCGGGACTCTATCCGCTTTCGCCGCATCCCGCTTTGCGCTAAAACCGCGCCATGGCCGTCTCCGCATCCGACATGAACCCGCAGGCACTTGCGGCGCTGTTGAGCTTTTACGCCGACAGCGGCGTGGATGACCTGTGCGAGGACGCGGCCATCGACCGGTTCGAGCAATCGGCGGCGCTGGCGCAATCGCGGGCGAAGGCCACGCCTCAACGCGGCGTAACCGCCGCCCCGACAGAAGGCGACCCGCGACCGCAAAGCCCGTCCAAACCGGCCTTGTCGCGCCCGGGCGCGACGGTTGCCGCGCAGCCGCTGACGCCGGCCCCGCAGGCCTCGCAACTGACCATTCCCGGCGAGGCCGCATTCGAGGACGCGCGGGCGCTGGCTGCGCGCGCCACGACCATTGCCGAACTGCGCGCAGCGCTGGACGGGTTCACCGGCTGCAATCTCCGCCACAGCGCCAAGACGCTGGTGTTCGCCGACGGCAATCCGGAAGCCGACATCATGTTTATCGGCGAGGCGCCGGGCCGCGAGGAAGACATCCAGGGCGCGCCGTTCGTCGGCCGCGCCGGGCAATTGCTCGACCGGATGCTCGGCGCCATCGGGCTTTCGCGCGAGACCGCCTATATCACCAACATGATCCCGTGGCGGCCGCCGGGCAACCGCACGCCCGCCCCGCACGAAATCGAACTGTGCCGGCCTTTCATCGAGCGACATGTGGCGCTTGCGGCGCCCAAGATCGTGGTCATGCTGGGCAATGTTGCGAGCAAGTCGCTGCTGGGCACCGACAAGGGCATCCTGTCGCTCAGGGGGACGTGGATGGAGTACCAGGCCGGCGAGGCCCGCGTCCCTGCCCTGCCGACCCTGCATCCAGCCTACCTGCTGCGAAATCCCGCCCAGAAGCGGCTTGTCTGGGCGGATCTGCTGTCGCTGCAGGAGCGCATCGAGCGGTTCAATTCCGGATCCTGAGTGGGAGGGACAGTCAGCCGGAAGGCCATGGAAGGCGTGAATTCATCGGCCGGAGTCGCAATCGGACTTTCCCGTCGCAATCCGGCATGACATGGTAAGCGTCAGAATCAACCATGCATGTGGGCCTGCCTTGTCCGGATACAACCGGCCTTCGTGCGGGCCCTGTTTCGTTCACAGGGAAGTCCGCCATGATCCAGTCCATTCGGTCAGTGGCGTCGTTGCTGACTTCAACCTTTTTCCTTCTCACCGCGATGGGGCTTTCCGGATACCTGATCCCGGTCAGGGCGGTGGCCGAGGGCTGGTCGACCTTTGCGATCTCGCTGATTGCGACAGGCTACGCGATTGCCTTTACCGCAAGCTGCGTCATCACCCCGAGACTTGTGCTTCGGGTCGGGCATGTGCGGGTCTTCGGCGCCCTGACCACGATCATGGCGATGTCGTTCCTGCTGCATGCCCTGATCGTGCATCCCGCCGTTTGGGTGCTGACGCGGGCGCTCGCAGGTTTTTCCATCGCCGGCGGCTACATGATCATCGAAAGCTGGCTCAACGAAAAGGTCAGCAACGAAAACCGCGGCGCGCTGTTTTCGGTCTACATGGTGGTCAGCATGACGGCCGTCATGGTCGGACAGTACATCGTGCCCTTCGGCGATCCGCTTGCCCCGACCCTGTTCATGATCTGCGCCCTGATCTGCTCGCTGGCAATCATGCCCACGGCTCTGTCGAGCGCGCAATCGCCACAGCCGCTCACCCAGGTGAAATTCGATGTTCCGGGGCTGTATCGACGCTCGCCCGCGGCTGTCATCGGCACCTTCCTCGCCGGCCTGATCGCCAGCGCCTGGGGCGGACTCGGTCCGGTCTATGCGACCCAGCTGGGTCTTTCGACAATCGAGGGCGCAACAATGCTGGCGATTGCCATGGTCGGCGGAGCGATCTTCCAGTATCCGCTGGGCCGCGCGTCTGACCGGATGGACCGCCGCAAGGTGATGATATTTGCGGGCTTCATCGGCATCTTCGCCTGCCTGGTCACGGTGGCGTTCGGCGTCGAGAACCGGATCGTGTTCTTTGCCGGAATGCTGTGCCTGGGAACGGTGCTGTTCCCGATCTACTCGCTCAATGTGGCGCATGCCAATGACCACGCCAAGCCCGACGAATTCGTCGAGGTCTCGAGCGGGTTGATGCTGATCTATGGCTGCTCCACCATGGTGGGGCCGTTGATCACGGGTGCTGCGATGGACCAGTTCGGCCCGCACGCCCTTTTCGTGGCAATCGCGTTCTGTTTCGCCGCCTATTCGGCCCATGCCGCGTGGCGCATCAGCCGCCGCGAGCAGCCGTCCGAGGAGATGCGGTCGGACTTCCTGCCGATGGCGGCGATGCCCGACGTCACACCGCAAAGCGCCGAACTCGACCCGCGTTCGGACCCGGCCTATGGCGAGGACACAGGAGAGGACACCTCGCCCGACCGCGACGCAGCCTGATCGCCCGCAAGCAAGACAAGCGGTTCCCTGTCGGCTCAGCCCTGGGGCGTCACCAGCTTGCGCTGGGCCTTGCGTTCAAGCCCCAGCGCATGTTCGCGCAGGATGACGAACAGGCCGGCGCCGACCACGATCGTGGTTCCCACAAGCATGGTCCAGGTCGGCACATCGCCGAAGATGAAATAGCCGATCAGGATACCGAGCACGATCGAGGTGTATTCGAATGGCGCAATGGTGGACACGTCGGCGTGGCGATAGCTCTGGGTCAGCAGGATCTGCCCCAGCCCGCCGCAGAAACCCGCCATCGCCATCAGCATGAGCGTCTGCCAATCCGGCACGATCCAGCCGAAGGGCAGCGAGGCCAGCGACAGAACCGTCGCCGTCAGCGAGAAATAAAGCACGATGGTGGGCGTGCGTTCGGTCAGCACCAGCTTGCGCACCAGGATCATGGCGGTCGCGCCAAGAGCGGCGGAGGCGAGCACGGCCAGCGCGCCGAGTGCTTCGTCCGAGCCGAAGCCCTGGGAGAAAAGGCTCAATCGCGGCCAGGTGATGATCAGCACGCCGCCGAGGCCGACCGCCACCGCAGACCAGCGGAAGATGCGCACGGTTTCGCCCAGGAACAGGGCGGCGAACACCACCGTCAGCAGGGGCATGGCGTATCCGATGGCGATCGCATCGGGCAAGGGCAGACGCATGATGCCGTAGAAGCCGAGCGCCATGGCGGTGACGCCGACCAGCCCGCGCATGACATGCGACAGGGGACTGCTGGTCCGCCAGGCGGTGTCGAGCTGCCCGCGCACGGCCAGGAAGATCAGGATCGGAAAAATCGCGAAGGCCGAGCGCAGGAACACGATCTGCCCCGCGGGCATGCCCTCGCCCGAGGACTTGATCAGCGTCGACATGGAGACAAACACCGTGACTGACGCAACCTTGAGCGCGATGCCGATCATCGGAGATCCGGATTGCGCGGCAGCGACGGTGGGCGATGCTGTCTGCGCGGCGGGGTCTGGCTTGGAATCGGGCACCTGGTCACTTTCATGCTCCGCTTCGCACGCGGCAGGCTGCGCGGAGCGGTTGGGGCGTGTACCGGTCATTGCGACAGGCTGTGCGGACGATAACCGGTTGGCCGGCCATCGTCCGATCAAAAAAGCTGATGGACCGCCTGCGTCGCGCTGATACGACGCCCCGCGCGGCCGCACTGCGGCTCAGCCGTGGAGCGCGTCCCAGATTCGCTGCGGCGTGGCGGGCATCTCGATGTGGCGCACGCCTCTGGCCCTATCCAGCGCGTCGACAAGCGCGTTCATCACTGCCGGGCATGCGCCGATCGTGCCCGCCTCGCCCGCCCCCTTGATGCCCATGGCGTTGGTGGTCGAGGGCACGTTGCGGGTCTCGAAATCGAAGAACGGCATGTCCCCGGCGCGCGGCACGGCGTAATCCATGAAGCTCGCGGTCAGCAGCTGCCCGTCCTCGGAATAGACGACGCCTTCGCTGAGGCACTGGCCAATCCCCTGCACCACGCCGCCATGCACCTGGCCCAGGAGCAGCACCGGGTTCACGGTCATGCCGAAATCATCAACGATCGTGTAGGCCACGATATCGACATGGCCGGTGTCGGGATCGATCTCGACCTCGCAGATATGGGTGCCGTTGGGATAGGTGGCCTCGTCCTGGACCACATCGGCGTCCCCGGTGCGATCCTCGTCGCTCTTCGCGGCGCGAGCCAAGTCGGAATAGCTCAACACCCGGTCGGTGCCGACGATGCGGGCCGTGCCGTCGACCAGCTCGATATCGGCGGCGGAGGCTTCGAGTTCGTCGGCGGCGAGCTTCTTCATCTTGTCGGCCAGCACCCGGGACGCCGCCGACACCGAAACCCCGCCGAGCGGGATCGAGCGCGATCCGCCGGTGCCGCCGCCCTTGGCAAGTTCATTGGTGTCACCCTGGCGCACGGTGATCTTGTCGAAATCGATGCCGATGTGGTCGGCCACGAACTGGCTGTAGGCGGTGGCGTGGCCCTGGCCGTTGGTCTGCGTGCCAATATAGAGCGTAATGCCGCCATCGGCATCGAGCGTCAGCCTGGCGGGTTCCGAGCCGGCAAATGCGCAGGCCTCGATATAGACCGCGGTGCCGAAGCCGCGCAGCTTGCCGCGGGTTTCGGCTTCCCTGGCCCGGTCGGGGAAGCCGACGTAGTCCGCCTTCTCCAGCGCCCGGGTCATGTGGCCATCAAACTCGCCCACATCGTAATTCCGTCCGCCGGGGGTGCGGTAGGGAAACTGCTCGGGGCGGATGAAGTTGCGGCGCCTCAACTCCGCCACCGGCAGGCCGAGTTCGCGCGCCGCAGCGTCGATCAGACGCTCGATCAGGAAGGCCGCTTCCGGCCGCCCGGCACCGCGATAGGCGTCGACCGGGGTGGTGTGGGTGTAGACGCCGCGCAGCTTGAAATCGAGATTACGGATGTCGTAGACGCCGGTGGCCATGGAGCCGCCGAAGGTCGGCACGAAGGGGCCGAATTGGCTGAGATAACCGCCCATATTGGCGAGAATATCGATCTTCAGCCCGGCGATGCGGCCATCCTTGTCCATCGCCATCGAAGCCGTGACCACGTGGTCGCGGCCATGCGCATCGGCGAGGAAATGCTCGGTGCGGTCCGCCACCCACTTGACCGGGCGGCCGAGCTGGCGCGCGGCCTCAAGCGACAGCGGGTATTCCCGGTAGTTGAAGACCTTGGTGCCGAATCCGCCGCCGACATCCCTGGTGACGACGCGGAAATCCTCGAGATCCATCCGGAACACGTCATTGGCGAGCGTACGGCGAATGGAGTGCACACCCTGCGAGCCGAGCGTCAGGGTGAACTTCTTCGATGTCGCGTCCCATTCGGCGAGGCAGGCGCGGGTTTCCATGTAGTTGGAAACCAGACGGTTGTTGATGAAATTGATCGTGGTCACATGATCGGCGTCGACAAAGGCCGCGTCCGTCGCCGCGGCATCGCCGACCCGATACAGAAACGCCTGGTTGGTGCCCAGATCCGGCCAGACCAGTGCGCTGTCCTCGTCGAGCGCGGTGGCGGGATTGGTGTGAGCCTCGCCGAACTCCCAGTCGATATCGATGAGTTCCGACGCGTCCTGGGCCTGCTCCAGCGTCTCGGCGACGATGAAGGCCACCGCGTCGCCGACATGGCGAACCTCACTGTGGCACAGAAGCGGCGTGTGCTTGAGCGCATTCCGCGTCCCGTCGGGCTGCTTGACGGGCGCCAGGCACATCACCGGCCCGAGATGGGCGACATCGGCGGCGGTCAGAACCAGATGCACGCCGTCGGACGCGCGGGCCGCGTCGATATCGTTGATCACGAAGCGCGCCGCCGCATGGGGCGAGCGCAGCACGAAGCCGCGCAATTCTCCCTCGGCCCGGATGTCATCGGTGAACGCGCCCTCGCCGCGGACGAGCTTCGGATCTTCCTTGCGCAACGCGGATGCGCCCACGCCAAATTTTGGTGTCGCGATGTTCATGGCCGGTCCCGGATGGTGAATTGGCTTGGAGCCGCGACCGCGACTCTCGCTTTCAACTTAATGGCGGAGACGAAAATGTCGAGAGGCAGGCAGCCCCTGGGGCGCTTGCCCTGCCCCTCGCCCTCAGGCGAGAAAACCGCGAAACGCCCGGTCTTGTGACTGGCATGGCGTGCGCGCCCGCACCCCCTCGTTAATGGGAGTTTGTCTTAACCCCGTGTCAGGATCCCGTATGATAGCGTCCTGTGCCATAATGGGATTTTGCGGGGCAGAAGCATATGCGGACTGAAACGGGACAGGTGTTCAAGCTCAAGGACTACATGCCGACGAACTTCGTCGTGGAGCGGATCGACCTCACCTTCGAGCTTGATCCGACCGAGACGAAGGTCGTTTCGCGGGTTATCATGCATCGCCGCGACGGCGTGGACCCTGGCGCGGCGCTCGTGCTTGACGGCGACGACCTCAGCCTTGACGGCCTGCAGCTCGACGGCAACGACATCGACCCGTCGCTCTATGACGTGACGCCCGAAAGCCTGACAATCCGCGGTCTGCCCGAAAGCGGCCCGTTCGAGGTGACCGTCAACACCACGATATCGCCTGAGACCAACACCAAGCTCATGGGGCTCTACCGCACCAACGGCGTCTATTGCACCCAGTGCGAGGCCGAAGGCTTCCGCCGAATCACCTATTTCTACGACCGGCCCGATGTGCTGGCGGTCTACACCGTCACCATCATCGCCGCCAAGGACGAGGCGAAATACCTGCTGTCGAACGGCAATTTCCTGGGCGGGGGCAATTACGACGAGGGCCGGCACTTTGCCGCCTGGTTCGACCCGCACCCCAAGCCCTCCTATCTGTTCGCGCTGGTCGGCGGCGATCTCGGCCTGGTGGAAGACAGTTTCACCACAATGAGCGGCCGCGAGGTGGTGTTGAAGATCTATGTCGAGCACGGCAAGGAAGCCCGCGCCGGCTACGCCATGGATGCGCTGAAGCGCTCGATGAAATGGGACGAGGCGAAATACGGCCGGGAATATGATCTCGACATCTTCCAGATCGTCGCAGTTTCCGATTTCAACATGGGCGCCATGGAGAACAAGGGGCTCAATGTCTTCAACGACAAATATGTGCTGGCCGATCCGGACACCGCCACCGACGCGGATTACGCCAATATCGAGGCCATCATCGCACATGAGTATTTCCACAACTGGACCGGCAACCGCATCACCTGCCGCGACTGGTTCCAGCTGTGCCTGAAGGAAGGGCTGACGGTCTACCGCGACCATGCGTTTTCCGCCGACCAGCGCTCGGCTGCCGTCAAGCGCATCGCCGAGATCCGGCTTTTGAAGGCGCATCAGTTTCCCGAGGACGCAGGCCCGCTCGCGCACCCGGTCCGTCCGGAAACCTATCGTGAAATCAACAATTTCTACACAGCCACCGTTTACGAGAAGGGTTCGGAAGTGGTGGGCATGATCCGCACCATCCTGGGGCCGGACGATTTCCGCAAGGGAATGGACCTCTATTTCGAACGGCATGATGGCGACGCCTCGACGATCGAGGATTTCCTGGCCTGCTTTGCGGAAGCAAGCGGCCGCGATCTCAAGCAGTTCTCGCTGTGGTACAGCCAGGCGGGCACGCCCTCGATCTCGGTGTCGAGCGAGTGGAACGATGCGAAGAAGACTTTCAAGGTGACGCTCGAGCAGTCGCTGGCGCCGACGCCCGGACAGTCGCGCAAGGCGCTGATGCACATTCCGCTGGCCTATGGCCTGATCCTGCCCGACGGCGCGGAGTTCGACGGACAGCCGACAGGCGGTGACGTCCGCGACGGCGTGTTCCACCTGACGAAGCGCAAGCAGACCTTCAGCTTCGCCGACGTGCCCGGTCGCCCGGTGCTGTCGATCAACCGCGGGTTCTCGGCGCCGGTCAACATCGCCATGGAACAGAGTGCCGCGGACCTGGCGCATATCGCGCGCCATGACAGCGACGGCGTGGCACGCTGGCAAGCGCTCAACGAGCAGGCGATGCGGCATCTGGTGACCGCATCGCGGCTTGCCCGCGACGGACGCAACCTGCCGTCGGCGAAGGAGCTTGCCGACATTCTGATCACCACCGCGGCGGACGAGAGCCTTGAGCCGGCCTTCCGCGCCCAGGCGCTGGCGCTGCCGGCGGAAAGCGACATCGCCCGCGAGATCGGCTCCAACATCGATCCCGACGCCATCCACGCCGCACGGGAGGCCACGCTCATGGAAGTCGCCCGCACCGGGCTTGATGTCTTCGCAAAGCTCGCGGACAGCGCACCCAAGGGTGACTACAGCCCCGGCGCCGAAGACGCCGGCAAGCGGGCGCTGGCAGGGGCGGCGATGAATTATGCCGCGATTGCCGAGGGGGTTCCGGATCGCGCCAAGGCGGCTTTTGACGCAGCCGACAACATGACCGTGCTGTCGCAGGCGCTGCAGGTGCTGACCCAGAACTTTCCGGCCGCACGGGAAACCGCCGAGGCGCTCGCAACGTTCAAGGCAAGGTTTTCCGGCGATCCGCTGGCGCTCGACAAATGGTACGCGATCCAGGCCACCTCTCCCGGCGCGGCGACCTGCGCGCGAGTCGAGGAGCTGCTGGCCAGCGAGGACTTCGACCGCACCAATCCCAATCGCGTGCGTTCGCTGATCGGCGCCTTCTCGTCGGGCAACCCGACCGGGTTCAATGCCGCCGATGGCGCAGGCTACCGGCTGCTGGCGCGCGAGGTGATCGACATCGACAAGCGCAATCCGCAGCTTGCGGCGCGGCTGCTGACTGCGATGCGGTCATGGCGTTCGCTCGAACCTAACCGGCAGGAAAAGGCCCGGCTCGCGCTGGTCTCGATCCGCGAAGCCGGCAACCTCTCCCCCGATGTGAGCGACATTGTCGACCGCATGCTGGCCAGCTGACGGCAGTTCGCTTCGCCTTCTCGATGACCCGGTTTCGGTGATTTGCGGCGCTGCTGGATACGCAAGCGCCGCTCGGGTCCTCTCCGTGCGACTCGAATCCGAATTAAATCGTACAATTTCATATCCTTAACAAAAGCTTATTTTTAGGGCTGGACAAGGCGAATCACCTTTGATTCATTAGGTCAGATTCGGAGATGCGGTTGTCCGGATCCCAACGGGGATAAGCAGAAAACATGGCGGACGCGCAGCATCCATCTGCGGCCGAGAGGTCGATTCGTGCTCGAAAACCTGGCGCAAGGCGGGCGGCGGGCCGAGAACTTTCCGGTCATGCCAAGCTGTTCGCACAGCCAGCTTATGAGCGCCTCGCCAACGCCGAACCCTTTCTCAAGCGCCTGATCCCCATCCTCATCGTTGCCTTCCTTGTGGTCGTGGCCACGGCCCGTTTCGTCAACATGAGCGAGGACCGCGACCGCCTGCTCACCGCTGCCGAACACATGACCGCACTGTCCCTGGCTGCGGCCAGCGCCACATTTGCGGCCGACACCATGCCGATCAGACAGGCCCTGCGCTGGGAGACCGAAGCGCGTCTCAACCGGGTGCTCGGCGCCATGCCAGACACCGGCGGCCGTTACCTGGTCGTGCTGGATGCTCAGGAACGGGTCTTCGCGGCCACCTCCGGCGGCCAGCACCTGGTCGGACGGCCTGTCTCCGGCCTGCTTCGCGAATCCTCGCCGCTGTGGCTGTTCGGTGAGCGCGCCGGGGTCCAGGAGACGGAGATCGACGGCGTCCAGCATCTGGCGGCGATGGCGCGGCTGCCCGAGGGCGCTGGCGCCATCCTGGCGCTCACCCCGGTCTCCGACATGAACGAGGCCTGGCGGCAGTCGGTGTCGGTCAATGTGACGCTGTTCATCGCCACATCCTCCATCCTGCTGGTGATCCTCTACGCCTATTTCAGCCAGGCCGGCCGCGCCCAGGAGGCCGACGGCATCTATCTCGAAAGCCACCGCCGCGTCGACATGGCCCTGTCGCGCGGCCGCTGCGGCTTGTGGGACTGGGACATGGCGCGCGGCCGGCTCTACTGGTCACGCTCGATGTACGAGATCCTCGGGCTCGAACCGCGTGACAGCGTGATCTCGTTCGGCGAGGCCTCGCGGCTGATCCATCCCGATGACGGCGATCTCTATGAAATCGCGCAGAAGGTCGCCAGCGGCGACATCAAGCAGGTGGACCATCTGTTTCGCATGCGTCACGCCAGCGGCCATTATGTCTGGATGCGGGCCCGCGCCCAGGTGGTGGATCCGACTTCGGCCCAGACCCACCTGATCGGCATCGCCATGGATGTCTCCGAGCAGTACCGGTTACAACAGCGCACGGCGGAGGCCGACCAGCGGCTGTTCGACGCCATCGAGAGCACCTCGGAAGCCTTCGTGCTGTGGGATCGCGACGATCGGCTGGTGCTGTGGAACAAGCACTATCAGGAAATTCATGGCCTGCCGGCCGACATCCTGGCGCCGGGAACCGCGCGCTGCGACGTGGAAGCGGCTGCGACGCGGCCGGTGGTGGCGCGACGGCTCGCCGTGCCTTGCGCCAAGGGTGTGGCGCAAACCTATGAAGTCCAGCTTGCCGACGGACGCTGGCTGCAGATCAACGAGCGCCAGACGCGCGACGGCGGCCAGGTGTCGGTTGGCACCGACATCACGCCGCTCAAGCGCAACCAGGAACGGCTGCGCGACAGCGAGAAGCGGCTGATGGCGACCATCGGCGACCTCACAGCCTCCCAGTACGAACTCAAGCGCAAGGCGGAGGAACTCTCCGAGCTCAACCAGGACTACCAGGTCGAGAAGGAACGGGCGGAAGCAGGAAGCCGTGCCAAGTCCGAGTTCCTGGCCAATATGAGCCATGAGCTGAGAACCCCGCTCAACGCCATCATCGGCTTCTCCGAGGTGCTGCAGGCACGGATGTTCGGGCCGCTGGGCTCCGACAAATATGCCGAATATGCCGATGACATCCACAATTCCGGCATTCACCTGCTCACGGTGATCAACGACATTCTCGACATGGCCAAGATCGAAGCCGGGCAGATGCAGATCGAAAGGGAAAATGTCGACCTGGTACCGCTGCTCGAGGAAACCATGCGGCTCCTGGCGATTCAGGCCGAGAGCAAGGGCATCGAGGTGCAGCAGAAGATTCCGGCGGATCTTTCGCTGACCGCCGACCGCCGCGCCATGAAGCAGATCCTGCTCAACCTGCTGTCGAACGCAGTCAAGTTCACCGATCCCGGCGGCCGTATCCTGGTGCGCGCCCGAAAGACCTCGACCGCAGTGACGCTGACCATCGAGGACACCGGCATCGGCATCCCCAAGGCGCTGCTCGGCCGCATCGGCCAGCCCTTCGAGCAGGTGCAGAACCAGTTCTCCAAATCCACCGGCGGCTCCGGCCTCGGCCTCGCCATCTCGCGGTCGCTCGCCGAACTGCATGGCGGCGCGATGAAGGTAAGGTCGACCGAAGGCGTCGGCACCATCGTCAGCGTCCGGGTGCCGCTGGAGGTCCAGGAGGTCCGCGTGGCCGCCGAATAGGCGCGCCGACGCGCCCTGCTCAGCCGCGGTTGTGGATCAGGCCGTGGATGAATTCGAGTTTCGAGAAGATCACGTCGGAGAGCACGAAGGGATAGAAATCCCCCAGTCCGATTGATCGGTTCATGGCGTTCATTGCCACGGTCAGCGGCACCCATGCCTCGATCATCGGGCGGAACTCGACCGCGCCATAGGGGCCGGCATCCGACCAGCCGCCCGGCGTGCGGTTGAGACCCGCGTCCGGCGTGTGACCGTCAAGCCCGTACCATCCAGCCGTCTCCAGTCCGTCGACAATATGAAAATAGTGGGCCCAGGTCTCGGCAAAATCCTCCCAGGAATGGGCGCAGGCATAGGAGCTGACATGGGTCATCTGCCATCCTGCCGGGGCGCTGTTGCTGTAATGCCGCTGGAGCGCCTCGGCATAGTCCTCGCGCTCGTCGCCGAAGATGGCGCGATAGCCGTCGAGCATCGGGCCATTGGCGACGAGGCGGTCCCAGTAGTAATGGCCGATCTCATGGCGGAAATGGCCGATCAGGGTGCGATAGGGTTCGCCCATGGCCTTGCGGTGCTTTTCGCGGGTCGGATCGTCGGCTTCGGCGACATTGATGGTGATCAGACCGTTCTCATGGCCTGTCAGCACCCTCCTGGTCTTGCCATCGGACGTCAGCACGTCAGCCTTGAACTCGAAGCGCAGGGCGCGCTCGGGCGCATTGACGAGATCGCCGACGCCGAGCCGGAACTTGACGATCGAATAGAACAGCCGCCTCTTGGCCTCCTCCAGCGCCGCCCAGCGGTCGCGGTTTTCGGGCAGCGACAGGTTCGGGATCACCAGGGTATGGCTGCAGCTCAGGCAGTGGTCCTCCGCAAGCCCGTCCTCGACCAGCCAGTTGCAGCCGATCAGGTGGCGGTTGGCGCAGGCGTTGTAGGCCGTCGGGCCGTCATGCCACTGCTCATCGTCGGGCGTGGTGTAGAACACCTGATCGCGCGCCGGCACATAGCCAAGCTTTGAATCGCAACTGACGCAGCGGCTGTTGCGGAAATGCACTTCATTGGAACAGTTGGGACAGGAATAGCGGCGCATGAGATAGATCCAGTGGCTTGTTCGTGGGGCCGTCATCAACCTGCGAGCTGACCGACATTCGAGTAGATCGCTTCGCGCCGTCGCGCAACCTGAGGGGACGATTGCCAACGCGCCGATGCGGATTTGGTTCCCGCCCCTCCAGACCCGTCCTGATCGGCGTCTAGCCTGACGGGATCGATGTTCCGGACCCCGTCGCGCGGCGCGCATTGGCGTCCACACGGTCGAGCAGGCGGATCAGCATCTTAGTCTCTTCCGGGCTGATGCCGTCCAGAAGCAGCGCATTGACCCGCTCGTGGAAGTCTTCGAGGTGCTTGAGGCTCCAGCCCAGCGGCGTGAGGTTGACCCGGACCCCGCGCTTGTCATCGGTGGACGGCTCACGCGTGACAAGCCCGCGCTCCGCCATCCTGTCGATGATGCGGGATGCGGCGGGGGCATTGTTGCCCGAATAGTCGGCGAGTTCGCTGACCAGCATCCCGTCCCGCCGCCACAGTGCCGACAGGATCACCCATTGCGCGAGCGTCAGGTCATGCCTGGCCAGCATTTCCTGGCACATAGCCCCCGTGGCCGCGGTGGCGAAGGTCAGGATTCGGCCCAAGGAACACGGGCGATCGAGTGGTTCTTTAGTTGCCATGTAAATTGTTTCCGTGTAAATCTTATTCTGGCTTGGCGAAGGTTTCAAGCCCGAAACCGCCATGTCCGCCAAACATCAACAGAAAGGATAGTGCGATGACCCTGAAAAGCACCCCTACAGCCTATGGCGCAGTTGCGGCCAGCCTCCACTGGCTCAGCGTACTTCTGATCGTGGCGCTGCTGGCCTCCGGCATGCTGGCCGATCAAGCCGGCGATCCCGCGGCCAAGGCCAGCATTCTGGCGGGACACGCACCGATGGGTATCGCAATCCTCATTCTCACGCTCGTCCGCATAGTCTGGTGGTGGCGTTTTGACACCCACCCGCAGCCGCTGCCTGATCCGGCCTGGCAGGTGATGACAGCCAAGGCGGTGCACGGGCTGCTCTACGTCGTCGTGCTGGGCATGGCGGCGAGCGGCATCGGCATGTTCGTGCTTTCCGGCGCCGGCGAGATCGTCTTTGGCGGGGCAGCCCTCCCGCTACCGGATTTCGCCGATTTCACGCCGCGCATTCCACATGGCATCGGCGGCAAGCTGCTTCTGGCGCTGGTCATCGGCCACGCGGGCGCTGCGCTCTACCATCATTTCATCAAGCGCGACGCCACGCTGAAACGGATGTGGTTCAGCCGGTAGCGGGAGCCCGACCCAGTTCCCCTACGACGTCACTTTCCGGAAAACAGCCCGGACCCTTTTCGAGGTCGTCTTGAAGTCGGCTTCGAGGCTTGCCAGGTCCGGTGCCTGGCCGGTGCGGGTGAGGAGATCGATGAGGCCTGCGGGCGCCTGCTTGGGGGAAAATTCCCCTTCCGTGCAGAGCCGAACGACCTGGGCATGGCCACTCCACAGCGCCAGCGCACGGCGCAGCTCCTCGGTCACCTCTTCGCCCAGCTCGCCGGGGCCGAGGATCTTCAGCGTCGCGTCGGTGCTGGTGCATTCGCTGTGTGTGGGTTTTGGCGGCGCCGGAGCGGCTTCCGGCCCGGCGAGCAGGCCCGCGGCCTCGTCATCTTCCTGCGCCGGCAGCCAGCCGCCGGCGCGGGCCTTGAGCGAGAGATACTGGGCGATGAACTCGATGTCGATCAGCCCGCCGGGGATCAGCTTGACATCCCAGATGTCCCGCGGCGGCTTTTCCTGTTCGATCAGGCCGCGCATCTCGGTGAGGTCCTCAAGCAGCCTGGCCTCGTTGCGGGGTTTGGCCAGCACCTCGTCGATCAGCGCGCGGGCTTCCTCGCGCAGACTGTCCTCGCCCGCCACCACGCGGGCGCGGGTCAGCGCCATGTGCTCCCAGGTCCAGGCCTCTTCGCTCTGGTACTTGGAAAACGCCCGGATCGAGGTCGCCACCGGACCCTTGTTGCCCGAGGGCCTCAGTCGCAGATCCACCTCGTAGAGGATTCCTTCGGCGGTGGGCGCCGACAATGCCGTCACCAGCCGCTGGGTCATGCGGGTATAATAGCGCACAGGGTCGAGCGGCTTCGGCCCGTCCGAATCCTCGGCGTCCGGATCATGATCATAGAGCAGGATGATGTCGATGTCGGAGCCCGCAGTCAGCTCGTAGCTGCCAAGCTTGCCCATGCCGATCACCGCGCAGCGCCCGCCCGGCACGGTGCCATGGGCCTCTTCCATGGCTTCGCGCACAGCCTCGAGGGCCGCGCCGATGATCAGGTCGGCGAGATGTGAGAAGCTGCGGGCGGCGCGCTCGGGGGAAATCGCGCCGGTGAGCAGGCGCACGCCGATCAGGAATTTCTGCTCCAGCGCCACGATCCTGAGCCGGTCGAGAATCTCCTCATAGGCGCGCGCGCCCTCGAGAAAGCCCTGGAGCCGCTCGGAAAGGTAATCGCGCGTCGGCAGTTCCGCCATCAGGCCCGGATCGAGCATGCCGTCGAACACATGCGGCTTGCGGGCAATGATCTCGGCCAGCCGCGGCGCCGACGCCATGATCGTCACCATCAGCGACAACAGGCCGGGATTGGTGCCGATCAGCGAAAACAGCTGGATGCCAGCCGGCAGGCCGGAAATGAACGCGTCAAACCGGATCAGCGCCTCGTCGGCGCGCTTGGTGGCGCCAAAGACGCGCAGCAGCTCCGGCGTCAATTCGGTCAGCCGCTCGCGCGCCTCCACCGACTGGGTGGCGCGGTAGCGGCCGTAATGCCAGGTGCGGATGATGCGCGAGATATCGGCCGGGCGCTCGAACCCGAGTTCGGCCAGCGTCTTGAGCGTGCCGGGATCATCATCCTCGCCGGTGAACACCAGATTGCCGATGCCGCCCGACAGCCCCGCCTCCTTCTCGAACAGCTCGGCGTAGCAGTGCTCCACTTTGGTGAGAACCGCGACATAGGTCTTGCCGAAGCTTGCCGTGCTCGCCTCGCCCATCATCAGCGCAATGCGGGCGAGTTCGGCCTCGCTTTCGGGCAGCGTGTGGCTCTGCTCGTCACGCACCATCTGGATGCGGTGCTCGACATCGCGCAGGTACCAGTAGCTTTCAGCCAGCGTCCGAGCCGTCGCCGGGTCGATCCAGCGGGCGCGCGCCAGCGCCACCAGCATCTCGTCGGTGCGGCGCATTCTGAGCCGCGGCATGCGGCCGCCGGCGATCAGCTGCTGGGTCTGGACGAAGAACTCGATCTCGCGAATGCCGCCGCGACCGAGCTTGACATTGTGGCCCTTGACCGCGATGTCGCCAAAGCCGCGATGGGCGTGGATCTGCCGCTTGATCGAATGAATATCGGAAATGGCGGCAAAATCGAGATATTTGCGGAAGACGAAGGGCACCAGCTCCTTGAGGAAGCGCTCGCCGGCCTCGAGATCGCCCGCCACCGGACGCGCCTTGATGAAGGCCGCCCGCTCCCAGTTCTGCCCCCGGCTTTCGTAATAGTTGAGCGCCGCATAGAGCGGAAAGGCCAGCGGGGTCGACCCCGGATCAGGTCGCAGGCGCAGATCGGTGCGGAACACGTAACCGTCGCCGGTGCGCTCCTGCATGATCCGCACCAGCCGTCGCACCATGCGGGCAAACACATCGGTCGCCTCGTCGCTGTCCTTGACGATGCCGGCGTCGGGATCGAAGAACACCACGATGTCGATATCGGAGGAATAGTTGAGCTCGCGCGCGCCGTGCTTGCCCATGCCGAGCACGATCAGGCCCGATTTGTCGCAAGGGTTTTCCGGGTCGGGCAGCATGAGCTTTCCCGAATCATGGCCGGAGCGCAGCAGGTGATCGAAGGCCGCGCCAAGGGTCGCATCGGCGAGATCGCTCAGGGCCACGGTGGTGTGGCGCGCATCGATCTGCCGGGAAAGGTCATTGAGAGCCAACGTCAGCGCAACACGACGCTTGGCCCGGCGCAGATCCTGCATCAGCTCGGCTTCGCTTGCGAGCTTCCCGTCGGCGCCGCGCCAGCAGTCGCGGGCAGCCGCCATGGTGTGCGCCAGGACGTGCGCGCAGGGCCGCGATAGCGCAAGGCCCAGCGATTCCGGATCGGAGATCGCGGTCTCACGCAGGAATGGAGACAGGGCCAGCGCCGCAAGCAGGAACTCGCGCGCCGGAGTGTCGCTGCCAAGCACAGCGGCAATTTCGGGATGATCACCCGCTAGCGGCTTGAGGTCGGCCGCGACCGACTTCGCGGCGGCGGCGGACGGCGCGCGGATCGGGCTGTCCTTCAATGCGGAAAGCGGTCCAGGGCCTGGTGTGTCGTTCATCTCTCCCCCGGCAGCACCATGATCACGGCGAGGCCGGGATTGTCCCGGTCCCCAGGCGAAGCGTCCCGGAGCTGCAATGACCCACCATGCAGTGCCGCCACGGCCTGTACAAGGCTCAATCCAAGACCGGTGCCGGGTTTTGAACGGCTTTCGTCGAGGCGGACGAAGCGCTTGACGACATCCTCGCGGCGGTCCCCGGGGATGCCGGGACCGTTGTCGGTCACTGCCAGCCGCACCTCGCCACGCGATCTTGTCAGCGTCACGGCAATCTCCGGCGCCGCACCGCCATCGGCATATTTGACGGCGTTGTCGATCAGGTTCGACAGCGCTTGGGCCAGCAGCTCGCGATTGCCGCGGATGGTGATGCCCGGCTCGATCCGCGCGACGAGCCTGATCCCCTGTTCCTCGGCCAGCGGCTCGTAGAGCTCGGCGGCGTCGGACGCCAGGCCCGACAGATCGACCTCGCTCATCTGCGCGGTCGACGATCCCGCTTCCACCCGGCTGATCATCAACAGCGCGTTGAAGGTGCGGATCAGCTGGTCGCTGTCGGCAATCATCTGCTCGAGCGCCTCCCGGTGGGCCTCGCCGCCACCGTCACCCGCAAGCGCTGCTTCGGCGCGGTTCCTGAGCCGGGTCAGCGGCGTCTTGAGATCATGGGCGATGTTGTCGGACACCTGCCGCAGGCCTTCGTTGAGCCGCTCGATCCGGCCCAACATGGCGTTGAGCGACAGGCTCAGCCGGTCAAACTCGTCACCCGACCCATTGACCGGGAGGCGTTGGGCGAGATCGCCCGCCAGGATCTTCTTGCTGGCCTCCGACATGTGGTCGATGCGCTTCAAGGCCCGACGGCCGACAAAGAACCAGATCGCGAGCGCGCCGGCGAACATGATCGCCAGCGCGATCACCAGCGCCTGGCGCACCAGGCCGCGGACCTGTTCGCGCTCGCCGATGTCGCGCCCCACCATCAGCCGCATGCCATTGGGCAGGAAAACCACCTGGGCCAGCGCGCGGTGCTGCTCGTCGGCGGTGTCGCCGTTGCGCTGGTAGCGGAATGGCAGCGTTGTCCAGCCCTCCCGGTCCAGCACACCAGGCTGAAGTGCTGCGATGTTGCCGGCGATCAGGTCTCCGGTCGGCATGGCGATGGCGTAGAGATTTGCGCCGGGCTGGCGCGAGCGCCGCTCGATGATCCTGACAAGGCCGGCCACGCCGCCGCGGCGATAGGCGCCGGCGACGATTCGCAGTTCATCGGCGATGGCGCTCTGGGTGCGGTCACGCTGCATGCCCTCGGAGATGGCGGTGACGTAGAATACCAGCGCCACGGCGCAAAGCGCGAACAGACCGAGATAGAGTGCGGACAGCCGCACGGCCGTCGTTGAGAGCATGGCGCGCAGCCGGGACATGACAGGCTACCCTCCGGCTTTCATCATGTAGCCCGCGCCGCGCACGGTCCTGAGCAGCGGTTCGCCGAAATCCTTCTCGATCTTGGACCGGAGCCTCGAAATGTGCACGTCGATGACATTGGTCTGCGGGTCGAAATGATAATCCCAGACATGCTCGAGCAGCATGGTGCGGGTCACCACCTGACCGGCGTTCTTCATCAGATACTCAAGCAGGCGGTACTCGCGCGGCTGCAGCGGAATCGGCTGTCCGGCGCGGCGGACCTCGTGGCTGAGACGGTCGAGCTCGAGGTCGCCGACCCTGTAGGTGGTCTCCTGCTCGCGGCCACCCTTGCGGCGTCCAAGCACCTCGATCCGCGCCAGAAGCTCCGAGAAGGCATAGGGCTTGGTCAGATAATCGTCGCCGCCGGCGCGCAGGCCGGTGACCCTGTCGTCAACCTGGCCCAGAGCCGACAGGATCAGCGCCGGCGTGTCATCGCCGTTGCCGCGCAGTTCGGCGATGATCGACAGGCCGTCGCGCTTGGGCAGCATGCGGTCGACCACCAATGCGTCATAGCTGTTCTCGGAAGCGAGAAAATAGCCCGAATCGCCGTCGCTGGCGTGATCAACGGTGATCCCGGCCTCGCGAAAGGCCTTGGACAGATAGGCGGCGGTTTCCAGATCGTCTTCGATGATGAGAATCTTCATGGACCTACCCTAACGCATGTTGCGCGCACACGAACTGATTTGCGCGATACCGTACATGCATTCTCGCGAAGTTTCACAGCAACCTGCGCGCATCCCGCCGGATGCACGGGGCTGCGGAGCGCGCCCGGCCAAATGAATTCGCCTGATGTCCGGATACGAAAACGCGGCGGGACAAAGGGGGATAGCCCGCCGCGTTCGAACATCCGGGGCATAACTGGCATGCCGCCGGATGTATCGGTTGAGTCAGGCTCAGCCCCGGTCGATCGGCAGGGCTACGAAGCGCGACCGGTTCTCGTTTTCGACCTGGAACAGGGCCGCCTTGCGGCCGTCCTTGGCGGCGGCGTCGATGATACCGACCACGTCGGAGGAACTGGTGACCTCCTGGTTGTTGACGGCGATGATGACATCGCCGGCACGCAGGCCGCGCTCTTCAGCGGCGCTGTCGGCTTCAACAGCAGTGATGACCAGGCCGGTTCCGGTTTCGGCGGGAACGACGGTGAGGCCGAACGTGTCCAGCGTTGCTTCAGCCTGAGGCGCCGAAGGTGCGCTGTCCTCATCGGGTGTCGCTGCCGCCATGTCGGTGGGAAGCGAACCCAGTTCGACTTCCACGGTCTCGCTCTTGCCGTTGCGCCATACGGTGATTTCCACCGATTGGCCGGGATCCATCGCGGCGATCATCTTGGCCAGTTCCCGCGGTCCCTTGACCGTGTCGCCATCGACGGCGGTGACAACGTCACCTGCCCTGATGCCGGCCTTCTCGGCAGGCGTTCCTTCCTGCGGCTCGGCGACAAGCGCGCCGTCCGAACCGGAAAGGCCCAGCGACTCGGCGATATCGGCGGTGACCGGCTGGATCTGCACCCCGAGCCAGCCGCGCTCGACCGAACCGGTTTCGATCAGGTCATTGATGACGGAGCGGGCCGTGCTTGCCGGAATGGCGAAGGCAATGCCGACATTGCCGCCCGAGGGCGAGAAGATGGCGGTGTTGATGCCAATGACTTCGCCATTGAGGTTGAAGGTCGGGCCGCCCGAATTGCCGCGGTTGACGGCGGCGTCCACCTGGATGAAGTCATCATAGGGGCCGGCGCCGATATCGCGGCCGCGGGCCGAGACGATGCCGGCGGTCACGGAACCGCCAAGGCCGAAGGGATTGCCGACGGCCACCACCCAGTCGCCGATGCGGATCTTGGAATCATCGGCAAAATCGACATAGGTGAATTTGCGTTCCTCCTCGACCTTGAGCACGGCCAGGTCGGTGCGGCTGTCGCGGCCGACCAGCTTAGCGTCAAGCTCGGTGCCGTCATCCATGATCACGGTGAAGGTGGAGCCCTCGCCAATGACATGGTTGTTGGTGACCAGCATGCCATCCTCGGAAATGAAGAAGCCCGAGCCCTGGCTCACCGGACGCACCCGGCCCGGCCGGCCCTGCATGCCGGGACCGCGACGGTCGCGTTCCGCCCGGCGATCTTCCCGGCCCGGCTGTTCGCCGAAGCCGCGGCCGAACTGATCGAAGAAGCGCTTCATCGGGTGGTCGTCCGGCAGATCCTCGAAACCACGGCCGTTGAAATCGAAGCTGAACGGGCCGTCATTTGAAACAGGCCTCGTTTCAGCCTGAACGCGCACGGACACGACGGCGGGAGAGACGGCTTCAACCACATCGGCAAAACTCGGAGCCTGCGGCGCTTCCACGCGCACGGCATCGGCAAAGGCATTGGTAATCGGAGCAGGAACGCCGGTGGCGAACATCGCGGCGGCGAGGCCGGCAATCGCGGTCGTGGACAGGAATCCCTTGGAGATCTTGCGGGGGGTGTTCGACATGTATCTACCTCTTTGTGTCAGCAAAGCCGTTGATCGACTCTTGAGGCTACACATAGGGCGTCGCCGATTACTGCAAGCTTTCCACTTCATTAAACCTTTGTAATGTTGGCGGCCATGTCCTTGCCGCAATTGGCAATTCGCTGATCACTCAACCGTCGTGACCACCTTGGACGCGTGCTCGAGCGTCCGGTGGACCGGGCACTTTCCGGCGATCTCGGCGATCTTGTCCCGGAGATTCTCCGGCGCGCCGCCATCAATGGTGATGACCCGCTCGAAGCGGTCGATCTTGCCGCTGCCCGAACGTTCCTCGTCGGTGCAGTCGAGGCAGTCCTTGGCATGCATCTTGTTGTGCCGGACCATGACCGTCACCAGGCCGAGATCGATTTTCTTGTGCCGCGCATACATGCGCAGGGTCATCGCGGTGCAGGCGCCCAGCGCCGCGGACATCAGATCATAGGGCGACGGGCCGGTGTCCGATCCGCCGACATCCGCCGGTTCATCGGCCAGGAACCGATGAGGCCCGGCATGCACCGCAACCTGGAACATGCCCTGCCCGGTCTCGGCGATCATCACGTCCTCCACAGGCTCGTTCTCATGGCGGGGAGGCTCGGCGGGCAGATAGCGCGACGCCCAGGACGCGATCACGCTCGCCACATAATTGGCGTCGGCCTCGCTGGTCAGCAGGTGGTCGGCGTCATCGAGCGAGACGAAGCTCTTTGGATGCTTGGCAGCGGTGAAGATTGCGCCGGCATTGTCGATGCCCACCACCTCGTCGCGCGGTGCATGCAGCACCAGCAGCGCCTTCTTCATGCTGCCGATGCACTCGGCCAGGCTGATGGCGTTCACATCCTCGACAAACTGGCGCTGGATGGTGAAGGGGCGGCCACCCAGGCTGACCTCGGCCTCGCCCTTCGCCTTGATCTCGTCGACATGATCGCTGAAATTGCGGATCACATGACTTGCCTGGGACGGCGCGCCGATGGTGACGACCGCCTTGACAGAACTGAGCTTTCCGGCGATCGCCAGCACCGCGGCGCCGCCAAGCGAGTGCCCGACAAGGACTTTCGGCGCATCATGATGTTCGGCCAGCCAGTCGGCCGCAGCGCGCAGATCCTGAATGTTGGAGGAGAAATTGGTCGAGGCGAATTCGCCATCGCTGGATCCCAGGCCGGTGAAATCGAACCGCATCACGGCAATGCCGGCACGGGCCAGCTCTCCCGAGATCCGTTTTGCGGCCAGCGTGTCCTTGGAACAGGTAAAGCAATGGGCAAAAAGCGCCCAGGCGCGGATCTCGCCGCCGGGCATGTCGAGCCGTGCCGCCAGTGTCGCGCCGGAATGGCCTTCAAATTCCGCCTTGATTGAATGTGCCGCCATGTCCTGCTCCTTGCGTTCAAACATCAGGACCAGTCCTATCAGGAATGCTGTTCACGGTCCTTCAACAGTTTCGCCAGTTCGGCCCGCTCGGCGGTGGAGAGGCCGTCATTGCCGGGTGCCGCAGCCGCTGCCCTGTTGCGGCTGCGGCCGTTCATCACAATCACCGTGACGCCAATGACAAGGACCGCTACCGGTGCGCCCCACAGCAGCAGGGTCTGCATGGAAAAGCGCGGCTTGAGCAGCACGAACTCGCCGTAACGGGAGACGACATAGTCGATCACTTCCTCGTCGCTGTCGCCCTCCACCAGTCGTTCGCGCACCAGCACTCTGAGGTCGCGGGCGAGTTCGGCGTTGGAATCGTCAATCGACTGGTTCTGGCACACGAGGCAGCGGAGTTCGAGCGACAAGGACCGCGCGCGCGCCTCGAGCGCCGGATCATCGAGCACTTCATCCGGATTGAAGGCCGCCGCAGGCGCCATCATGGCCAGCATCAGCACAACAGCTGCGAGGGCCTGGCGCAACGCTCTCATGCCGCCGCCTCTGCAGGCTTCACGGCCGGCTTCTTGGCGCGGGCCCGGTTGGGTGCGCCGATCCGCAGACGGCGGTCGGACAGCGACAGCACGCCGCCGATCATCATCAGCACGGTGCCGTACCAGATGAAGGTGACCCAGGATTTCCACCAGATCCGCACCACAAGCCCGCCATTGGACTCAGGGTCGCCCAGCGCGATGTAGAGCTGGCTGGCGCCGAAGGTCAGGATTCCGGCTTCCGTGGTGGGCATGCCGCGCGCCTGGTAGAAGCGCTTGGCCGAAGCGATCGTGGCGACCTCGACGCCGCCGCGCGACACCGTGAATTCGCCGGACTGGGCTTCGTAGTTCGGGCCGTCATACTGGCGGATGCCGTCGAAATGCAGCTCGTAGCCGCCGGCCGTGGCGGTGTCGCCGGGCTTCATGGCGACCACGGTTTCGGTCGAGAAGACGCTCGCCATGACCACGCCGATCACCGTCACGCCAAGTCCCATGTGCCCCAGCGCCGAGCCGAAGGCCGAGCGCGGCAGGCCGGACAGGCGGCTCCAGGCAACGCTGGGGCTGACCCGGCCGATGCCGGCGCGCAAGGCAAGATCGGTGAGCGCACCAAAGATCAGGAACATGCCCAGCGCAATGCCAAGGCCGGCCAGAACAGGGGCGCCGGTCTGCATGAACACAACGCCAAGCCCCACCAGCAGCGACGCACCGATGGCAAAATAGAGCCGGCTGGCAGCCCCCGCCAGATCACCGCGTTTCCAGGCGAGCAACGGTCCGAACGGCACCGCCATCAGCAAGGGTACCATCAGCGGACCGAAGGTGAGGTTGAAGAACGGCGCGCCGACCGAGATCTTCGTGCCGGTCACGGCCTCAAGCAGCAGCGGATAGAGCGTGCCGATCAGCACGGTGGCCGCCGCCGTGGTCAGGAACAGATTGTTGAGAACCAGCGAGCCCTCGCGTGAAATCGGCGCAAACATGCCGCCGGCCTTCAGCGTGCCCGCGCGCAGGCCGAACAGCGCCAGCGCGCCGCCGATGAAGACCACGAGAATGCCCAGGATGAAGACGCCGCGCTCCGGATCCGTGGCGAAGGCGTGCACAGAGGTGAGTACCCCGGACCGGACGAGGAAGGTGCCCAGCAGCGAAAACGAGAAGGTCAGGATGGCAAGCAGCACCGTCCAGATCTTCAGTGCCTCGCGCTTTTCCATTACCAGTGCCGAATGCAACAGCGCCGTGCCCACCAGCCAGGGCATGAAGGAGGCGTTCTCGACCGGATCCCAGAACCACCAGCCGCCCCAGCCGAGCTCGTAATAGGCCCAGTAGCTGCCCATCGAGATGCCGGCGGTGAGGAAGACCCAGGCGGTCAGCGTCCATGGCCGGACCCAGCGCGCCCAGGCCGCGTCAATGCGGCCCTCGATCAGCGCGGCGATGGCGAAGGCGAAGGAGATCGAGAAGCCGACATAGCCGAGATAAAGAAGCGGCGGGTGGATCGCCAGGCCAATGTCCTGCAGGATCGGGTTGAGGTCATTGCCTTCCACCGGCGCCGGGTCGAGCCTGTTGAACGGATTGGAGGTCAGCAGCACGAACAGCAGGAACGCCACCGTGACCCAGGCCTGGACCGAAAGCACATTGGCTTTCAGCGTGTCGGGCAGATTGCGCCCGAACAGCGCCACCAGCGCCGAAAACAGCACCAGGATCAACACCCACAGCAGCATCGAGCCCTCGTGGTTGCCCCACACGCCGGTGACCTTGTAGAGCATCGGCTTCAGCGAATGCGAATTCTCGTAGACATTCTGCACCGAGAAATCCGAGGTCACATAGGCGTAGGTCAGGGCGGAGAACGAGATCGCGACCAGCGCCAGAGAGGTGACTGCAGCCACCGGACCGATCGCCATCAGCCCCGCTTCACGGCGCCAGGCGCCGATCAGCGGCGCGAAGGACTGGACAATCGACGTGGCCAGCGCGAGGACAAGAGCGAAATGGCCGATTTCCGTGATCATGGCGTTCTCACCTCCCTTAAATTCAACAGCCCGACTTTTCAGGCCTTTGACCGCGCAGGCGGCCTATTGCGTTTGAACGCCGACGCCCGGTGCCGGGTCGCCATCCTGCCAGACGCCCTGCGCCTTGAGCGAATCGGCGACTTCCTTCGGCATGTAGTTCTCATCATGCTTGGCCAGAACCGAATCCGCCAGGAACGTGCCTTCGTCCTGGGAAAACACGCCCTCTGTCACCACGCCCTGGCCTTCGCGGAACAGGTCTGGCAGAATTCCGACATAGCGCACCTTGACCGATGCGCTGGTGTCGGTGACCTGGAAGGTGACGGCGGAATTCTCGCCGCGTTCAACCGATCCCTGTTCCACCAGCCCGCCAAGCCGCACCCTTGTCCCCGGAGCCATCTGCTGGGCCAGCACATCGGTCGGCGAATTGAAGAACACGATCTGTTCACGCAGCGCCGATGTCACCAGTGCCGCGGCACCGGCCAGAAAAACTGCGCCTGCCGCGATGATCGTCAATCGTTTCTGTTTGCGGGTCATTGGCCCTCTACCTCAGGTTCAAGTCCAAGCTGGGCCGCGAGCCCGGCCAATTGACGGCCGCCCTCGCTATCGCCCGGAAACGTGTCGGTGGCGCGCGTGAGCGCCTGTTCGGCGGCTGCGCGGTCTCCGAGTGCTGCGTAGGAGCGCACCAGGCGCAGCCAGCCCTCGATATTGTCGGGATTTTCGGCAAGTCTGGCGTCCAGGGACTCAACCATGCCGCGGATCATCGCCGCACGATCGGCGGGCGACATCTCGGCTGCGGCGGCGATTTCGGCCTCGGATGGCCCGCCCGGTGTTGCCGAAGCAGTGCCGCCGGAGGTTTCGGGCTCCACCACATCTGTCGCGGGCACGGCATCAGCGCTTGAGTCGGGCAGGATGAATGGGGTTTTCGCCGCAGGGGACGGCTGGCTTTCCGATTGCGGCGCGGCCGGGGCCGCAGGCGCCACCGGCACGCCGCCGAGCGTTGGCGTTGCGATCAGGCCGAGCTCATTGGCAAGCGCATTGAGGGCCTGGCGCTCTGGCCCGGAGGGCGCAAACACTTCGAAGGCCTGGTCCAGCGCCACTTGCGCCTCGTCGCGGCTTCCGGTCACCACATAGGACCGCACCAGCCGCAGCCAGCCTTCGATGTTTTCGGGATTGTCGGCGAGCTTGGCCGCCAGGCTTTCGATCATCGAGCCGATCATCGCCTGGCGATCGGCCGGGCTCATGTTCTGCGCGGCGGCGATATCGGCTGCAGAGGGATTGCCGGGCACGGCGGATCCGCTGTCAGGCTGCAGCGCGGCGATCTGGCTTTGCACTGCCGGTATCCAGGGCGCGTCTTGAGGAGCGGTTTGCAGCATGCCGGTGAATGCCGCGCGGGCTTCCGTCGTCTTGCCGGCCTGGGCCAATGCCAGGGCCAAGTAGAACCGTGGCCTCGGATCGGTCGGATCAAGCTCGCGTGCGGTCTGGAACGCCAGGCTTGCCTGCTCCGTGACAACGCCGCCCGCGGCGGAAAACAGCGCCTCCCCGAGGCTTGCCTGCCGCTCGGGCGATGGCCCGAGAAGCGCGATCGCCTTCTGCAACGCCGCCACCGCATCGTCGAATCGTCCGGTGCGCATGTAGATCGGCCCGAGCACGTCCCAGCCGCGACCGTCATTCGGGTTGGCCGCCAGATGCTCTTCAGCCCTTGTGATCAGCATGGCGATATCGGTCGATTGTGGCTCGGCCTGCATCCTCGCCGACAGCGGCAGTTGCGGCAGATCCGGCCGTCCGAGTTGGATATAGGCGCTCAAGGCGGCCACAGGCATGAAAATGACGACTGCAATGGCTACGACGCGACGAAGTTTCGACGTATCAACGCCAGCGCCCGCCGCATCGGCGGCATCGATCTTGCGGCCCGCGGCAATCAGGCGTCGGGAGATTTCCGTACGCGCGACTTCCGCCTGAACCGGCTCGACCAGGCCATCGGCGAGGTCGCGATCGATTTCGCTGAGCTGGTCGCGATAGACTTCGACATCGTGGGATTCGGGCGTCATGGATTCGGCTTTTCGCGCGCGAGCCACCGGCCCAAGCAGGGCCAGGGTTGTTGCGGCGGTCATGGCGGCGACGATTACCCAGAATAACATGTGGTTTCAATATCCGAGCATTGTTTGTTTTCCAACAGCAATCGGCGCTGAAAGGGAAAATGGGGCGTTTGGTCGCGTCGCGACCGCCATCCAGTGCGCCAGTCAGGGGAAAATAGTCCCCATGACCGGCAAAACAATGACACGGATCAAACTGTCGGGGTTATTTAGCCCAGCGGCGTCCAGCTGCCGTCGTCATTGCGGCAGGCAGCCCCCTGCCGCTGCACCTGGGTGCCGCGGACGGTGGCCGAATGGGTGTATTGGCGACAATTCTGCTGCCCGACCTGATAGGGCGTGCCGGCGGACACCTCGCCGGACGCGCCGCTTGTCGGGCTTTTCCAGGCGACCTTCTGTCCAAGCGGAGCCTTCTCAAGCGCCTGATACTCGGCTGAAAGGGCGCGGAGCTGATCCGGCGTGCTCAGGCCGCTAATGGTCTCCTGCGGCAGTAGACCACCATTGAGCGAGACAAGGATCGCGTCGCTTCCGCCAATCTTCGGCGCTTGAACCGGCCCGAAGGACAGCGGCTGAGCGCCGCCCATGCTGGTGCAGCCCGCCACCACGGCCGAGAGGCCTGCGAGAAAAGAGAGCCTTGCCAAGCTTGAGATCCTGAATGCCATACCGCTCGTCCCTATCTGTCCAGGCGCGCGGAAATCGCCACGCCCGAACATATAACGCATGAACTTGTGTCTCGTTCCTGTGGCCGCATTGTGACCAAAACGTCGCACCTCATTTCGCCGCAGCCAGCGCCGGCAGCGTCAGTTGCGCCGACAGGCCGCCCGATATTGCCCGGCCAAGCGCGAAGCTTCCCTTGTACTCGGACGCGATCTCGCCGACGATGGACAGGCCGAGCCCGGTGCCGGGCTTTGATTCATCGAGCCTGCGGCCGCGCTTCATGGCTTCGGCCATGCGTGCTTCGTCAAGTCCCGGTCCGTCATCGTCGATGTCGATCCGGTACATCGCCCTGTCTTCCTCGAGGTCCGGCGTCCGGCGCAAGCGGACAACAACGCTCGTTCGCGCGAATTTGGCCGCATTCTCGACCAGATTGCCGAGCGCTTCCTCCAGGTCCTGGCTTTCCATGGCAAGCACCGCGTCGCGCGGCTCGATATCGGCGGAGAAATCCAGGTCACGATTGAGTTTCGCCATCACCCGGACCAGCCGCTCGATCACAGGGGCGGCCTCGGTGCGGGCCAGAACGCTGCCGCGCTGGGCAGCGATCCGTGCCCTGTCGAGATAGGTCTGCACCTGCGCCTGCATGGTCTCGGCCTGGGTTCTGACAAGTTTGGCGTGTGCCGGGCTCATGTCGCGCGACTCATTGATCAGGACGGCGATCGGGGTCTTGAGCGAATGCGCCAGATTGCCGACCTGCATGCGGGCCCGTTCTATCACGCGCTGGTTGGCTTCGATGAGCGCATTGATCTCACCGGCCAGCGGCGCAATCTCGCGCGGAAACGCGCCGTCGAGCTGCTGCGCCTCGCCGGCGCGGATCCGGCCCAGCGCCTGGCGCGCGTGGTCGAGCGGCCTCAGGCCGTACAGAATGGCCACCGCATTGACGAGCAAGCTGCCGATGCCGAACAGCGCCAGCGCCAGGTAGAGATTGCCCGAAAACGCCGCGATATCCGCCTCCAACACCGCGCGGTTGCCCGCCACGCGGAAGCGCGCGGCATGGCCCTCTGCGTCGAGTTCGACTTCGGTCTCGATGATTTCAAGCCTGTTGCCCTGGGCGTCGACAGCCGGATAGCTGCGCTGATAGCGCTCGTTGAACGGCAGCGCCTCGATGCTTGGCGGCACAATCTCCGTGTCTCCGACGGAGACCGAGGCCAGCCTCGGGCCGTCAAGCGCGCCCAGCGGCTCGACCAGCCAGATCCAGCCGCTGCCGGGCTGGTCGAACACCAGGTCGCCCAGCTGCGGATTGCCCGACAGTTGCCCATCGGCATTGATCGACACCGCATTGATGACGCTGTTGAGATGGGCGCGGAGCAGATCGCCAAAGGCACGTTCGCTGCCGGCGCGGTAGAGCTGCGAGATCACGATCGCGATGGCGACAAGCGCGATCACCGCCCACACCGACGCAAACAGCAGAACACGCGCGGTGAGAGAAGCGTGTTTCATCCGGCCTTGCCGTCGTCCGCGTCCTCGGGCGGGACAATTCGGTAGCCCAGTCCACGCACGGTTTCGATCATGTCGACGCCGATCTTCTTGCGCAGCCGGCCGACAAACACCTCGATGGTGTTGGAATCGCGGTCGAAATCCTGGTCGTACATGTGCTCGACCAGCGTTGTGCGCGACACCACCTCGCCCATGTGATGCATGAGATAGGACAGAAGACGGAATTCATGGCTGGTCAGCTTCAGCGTGACGCCGTCGACGCTGGCCTTGGACGCCTTGGTGTCGAGCCGCACCGAGCCGCAGGTGATTTCGGATGAGGCGTGTCCGGAAGCGCGGCGGATCAGGGCACGGATGCGCGCCAGCACTTCCTCGACATGAAACGGCTTTGTGACGTAGTCGTCGGCGCCTGCGTCAATCCCCGCCACCTTGTCGCTCCAGCGGTCGCGCGCCGTCAGGATCAGCACCGGCATGATGCGCTGGTTGGCGCGCCATTTCTCCAGCACCGTGACGCCATCCATTTCCGGCAGGCCGATATCGAGGATCACCGCGTCGTAGGGCTCGGTGTCACCTAGAAAATGGCCTTCCTCGCCGTCATGGGCCCGGTCAACCACATAGCCCTGCTCGACCAGCGCGTCGCTGAGCTGGCGATTGAGATCCTTGTCATCCTCGACAATCAATATGCGCAATTTTGCCGCCCCCGTCTTTTTGCCTCTGTCAGCGTGCCGGCCTGCAAATCGCAACGGCACGCATCATTCTATCATGCACCGGGCCGGACGATACGCCCCTACTCCCGGATTAAGAGCAGCAGTGCCGCCCCATTTCCTTGCACTCGATTTTCAGCCAGAAGCGCCTCACTGCGGCACCGTAACCGTGACTTTCTTCGGCCGGTCATTGCCGCTGCCCGGCACCAGCACGGTAATTTCGCAAACCGTCTGGCCACCGCTGGTCTTGGCCGAAGCCGACAGCAGCTGTCCGCCTGTGCTGCCGACAACCTGGGCTGCGGCGCCGGAGCAGTCAGCGGCAACGCGGATGATCGCCGCGCCATCCGACGCTCCCTGCCCCACAGGCATAGCAGCCACCGGCGCCATGGTCGCGGCATGTGCTGCGAATAAGCCAATACTGAGGATATTCATGGTCATGATCAGCCCTGAAGCGGTTCGTATTTCATCGTGGAGCCAGTGATACAAGATCCTGCCTGAACCGCAAATGAATGGAACCCGGGAGTGGAACTGAACTGACGATCAAGACTTCACCCGATCCTGCTCCTCGCCGTGATCCGTCCAAAGATCGCGATTACCCCCCCGATAACCGCGCCGAGCGAGGTCAGCAACTCGATCAGGGCCTCGCGATCCGTCTCGCCGAGCTCAAGACCCGCGAGGCCGAGGGCCGCCGAGCCGATCGTCACGATGGCGCCCCACAGTGTCTTTGATTGCCACCACGGCTTGATGTCGGTCATTCTGTCTCTCCTTTCAACGGTGCGTTTCAAAGTTCGATGGTCGCGGTGCGCGCCACGCCCCAGGGCAGTCGTTTCCCGGCTTGCGCCACCCGCACGGTGAGCGTTGCCTGTTCCGCGCCAAAATCGGCAATTTCATCTGCCGCGGGATAGAGCCAGTACGGGCTCTCCGCCTCGGCGGAGCGGACGATTGTTGCGCCGTCAAGGATTTCGATCCGGTAACGCTCGACGCCCTCGTCATTGGCGATTTCCGCCGGCGTCCAGCTGTCGGCGGACATCCGTCCGCGCCGGATCCAGGAGAAGCGCACGCCGCCCGTCTCGCGCACGCCCTTGAGATGCACTGGCGACAGCGGCGTGAGCGCGCGTTCGCCGCCAGCAAAGACCGTCGGCCCGGTTGCTCCGACCGGCCCGCCCGAGGCCTCGGCGATCCAGTTAAGCGCGCGGCCGGCCTCCTCGAGCGACAGCCCGAGCGGCCGCACCGCGCCGTCGAGCGCGACGAACGCCGCTCCCTCTCCAGCGCCGGCGCGCATCGCGTCATCGGTTCCGGCCTGCCCGCGCAGCAGGTTTTTGAGCCGCCAGCGGCCGAGGGCGATTTCCTCGGCGGACTCGTACTGGAGAATTTCCCAGGCGCCTGACAGGGAGCGGACGGCCGCCGCATTGGCGCCGTTCAGGACCGCCAGCCGGCTGGCGCTCGACAGCCCGCCAAAGCCCAGATCCACCTCAAGGGCGACACGCGCATCAAACCGGCCTTCGGCATCGCCCGCCGGCAAGGCCACTGCCAGCGCGCCGATCCTCGCCGGCGCATCGAGCGTCAGCCGAGCGGCATAGCCTTCCTCCTCCACCGAACTTGACAGCACCATGGCGCGCCATGGCCGGCCAAAAGCTGCCGCCCGCGCCCAGCCAGTCTCGTCCGTGCCGGAGATCACCGGCAGATCGAGAAACACCAGGTCGGGCGCGAAATAGGCGTTGGCGTCGGTCGAGGCGCGGGAGCCAAGTGTTTCGCCCATCTCGCCCGGCGCCGCCCCCGCGTGGGCCACCGCCTCGACGCGGCGCATCTCGCCGTCCTCGATGCGCACGATGCGGTAACGGCCCTGCGGCGCCTCGGGCAGGACGAAGCGGATGACATCGCCCGGCTGCACCCGGGCGGCTTGCGGCGGCAGGGCAAAGCGCACCTGGCGGCGCTGCAGCCGGTGGTCATGCAGCCATTGATCGGCGGTCATGCGCGCCAGGCCAGGATCGAGCGCCAGGCTGAGAGGCAGGTCCCGCTGGCGCAGCGGCTCGCCCTCAAGCCGGCGCGAGCGCGCCGAGGCCGGGGCATAGTCATTGAGCGGATCGGCCGACAGCACCACCGCCTCATTGGCGAATTCGCCGATCTCGCCGCGGATCTCCTCCAGCAGCGGTCCCTCATCGGCTTCGGCCACCACGCCGATCTCGACCGGCGCCGCGCCCAGCTTCAGCCGCGAGGCGAATTCGAGCCCGCCGGGGCCTTCGCGCACATCGATGGCAAAGGCCTGCAGCAGCGGTTCCAGCACCGCGCGGGCCGAAGCGGGGCTTGCGATCACATGGCCGGCGACCATGCCGTCGACTTGGTCAACGTCGAAATCCGCCATCCCCGCGTCCGTCAGGATCGCGGCAATCAGATCCCTGAGCGCCATCGCCCCAAGCCGCCCGTTGAGCCAGTGCCCGGTGCGCCAATTCGGACCGTCCGACCACACGGTGGAAGAAAGCGGAAACGCCGGATAGGGTCGCGCGTCCCAGGTCCAGAGATGGATATGGTCTGTCTCAACCATGCCACCGGCATTGGCCGGGCCGGACCAGTGGGCGAGATGGGCCTCGAGAAAGGCGCGCTGGGCCAGGTCGTCGCGCGCGCCGGTCGAATACCAGGGCAGCGCGCCTTCGGACGATTTCGGATCGGGAAACAGATTGGGCTGGCCCGCGCCCTTGTCGACAGCCGGGCAGCCCAGTTCGGTGAACCAGAACGGCTTGGAGCCGGGCACCCAGGGGCTCGGGCTTTCTGCCTCGGCTCCGGCAATGCGGTCGAAATGCTGGTTCTGCCACCAGCCGCGCAAGTCCTTGACCCGGTAGACCCAGTCCTTGCCCGCAAGCCCGTCGCTGATCGACAGCCGGTCGCGGGCATTCCGCCCAGCCTCGTCGGCATAATACCAGTCATAGCCCTCGCCGCTGGCAATCGCCCTGCCCATCGCCCCGGAATCATTGGCAAAGTCAGCCCCATCGGGATTGCCTGCCGCCCGGTCGCTGTCCCGCCAGTCGCTCAGCGGCATGTAATTGTCGATGCCGACCGCGCCGATCGCCGGATGCGCCCACAGCGGATCAAGGTTGAAGTAGACGTCGCCAGAGCCGTCAGCGGGGCGGTAGCCTGAATATTCGGTCCAGTCGGCGGCATAGGTTACCGTTGTCGCCTCTCCCAGCATCGCCTTGACGTCGGCGGCGAGCGCGATCAGCTCATCGACAAAAGGAAATGCGCCGGTCTCGTCGCGCAGCCGGGTCAGGCCGGTCATTTCAGATCCGATGATGAAACCGTCAACACCGCCCGCGGCCAGCGCCAGCGCCGCATGATGCAGTACGAAGCGGCGATAGCCTTCGTCTCCGCCGCTCCACGAAACTGTTTCTCCGGCCACGGTGAAATCCGCCGCCGTCATCCCCCCGCTCATCGCCGCAATGTCTGTCCGCATCGCCACCGTCCCGTCCGGGGTGCCAGTCAGCCCCGGCGCCGGGCTGGCAGTGATCCGCCCGCGCCACGGATAGGCCGGCTGTTCGGCAGCGCCCTTCGGGTCTGGCAACCCATTGCCGCCCGGCACATCCATCAGCACAAAGGGGTACAGCACCACCTTGAGCCCGCGCGCCTTGAGATCGGCAATCGCCTCGATCACCGCGTGATCATCAGGGGTGCCGCCATAGGCCGGGCCGCCCTCATTGCTGCTGATCAGATGCGCGGTGGCGCGGCTCAGGCCACCCACCTTCCAGGTCCGTGTTTCGCCCGAGCGGCTTCTCACCTCGACGCCGGGTCGGAACCGGCAGAGGTCGGCGCGCAGATCATCGCCGAACCACGACGAGACCAGCGCCACCGATTTGAGATTCGGGCACAGCGCCTGCAGCTCGTCGATCGACTGGGCCCAGTCGGTCGAGGCCTGCCGCATATTGCGGTTGAGCAGGCGCGCAGCACCCGGGCCAAGCGTCTCGCGCACAGGCGTCGTGGCGTAACCGTGTTCGGTGGCGCCGGGGATCACCGCCACCGCCTTGATCGCGGTTTCCAGTTGACCCACCGGCCGCACCACCTCGAACTGCAGCACCGGGATACGATTGCCGAAGGCGTCGAGCGGCAAGCGCTCGAACACCACATAGGCCAGCCCGCGCCAGGCCGGCACCTTGCCCGCGCCCTGCCTGGCCTCGATCAGCGGATCGGGCAATTGCGTCGCCGTGCCGCGGTAGATCCGCATGTCGAGGCTTTCGAGATCCAGTTCGCGCCCGTCGGCCCAGACCCGGCGGATCATGGCGATCGGGCCTTCGCACAGCCCAAGCGCAAAATTGGCGTGATAGTGGTAGCTCTCCACCTTGGGGCCGCCGCCCTTGCCGCCCTGGCGCTCCCGCGTCACCGTCTCCTCGAACCGCGTCGCCCAGATCAGCGCGCCGGCGATCCGCATCGACCCATGCACCCTCAGGATGGGCGAGCCCTCGTCCGCCGACGGGATCCGCGCGCCGCTCAGTCCCCGGCCGCGGATCGTGCGCGTGGAATTGATCAGGCTGGTGTCGACGAGACCGCCCAGCGTCGCGCCGACCGCAGAGCCGATCGCCGTGCCAACCGGCCCGAAGACGCTTCCGAGAGCGGCGCCCGCCACCTGCAAGAGGATTGTCGCCATGTCGGGATCTCGCTTTTCAGGAAAGTGAAAAGAAGGGATTCAGGCTTGAGACGGAAACCGGTGCACCGCCGCGATCCGTCGCCCCCAGGCGGGCACCAGCGCACTTTCAATCACGCCCACGGGTTCATAGGCGTGAATGAAGTGATCCGGGCCTGAAAGAATGCCCGCATGCTTGGCCGACACCCCGTCGCGCCATCGAAACAGCAGGATGTCTCCCGGGCTTGCCTCTGAGAAGGGAATTGCCGCGCCGCAGTGCCGCCGCGCCGCCTCGATCAATCGCTCGGTCCGCCCGCGCTCAGCCCAGTCGGGCGCATAGGCGCCAGGCTTCTCCGCCTCCTGGCCGATGATCTCGGCCCAGACGCCGCGCACCAGCCCGAGGCAATCGCAACCCACGCCCTTGCGCGATCCCTGGTGCCGGTAGGGCGTGCCGATCCAGGCCCGCGCCGCGGCGACCACGCGCTGGCCGTTCAGATCGTGGCTCATGGCACAATCGGACGGCCGTCATGGACGGTGTCCGCATCGGCGTAGCCATAGGCGAAATCACTGCCCGGCAGAAAGGGAAAACCCTGGAAATTGAGAAGGTTGTCGAACTTGGCTCGACAGGTCTCGAACGACTTGTCGCAGCCCGCGCTCACCTCGATCTGATCCCCTGGCGCCGGCAACCGCGCCATCGGCGACCACAGCTCGAGTCGCACGCCGCCCGCCTCGGCGGCATGGGCTGAAATGTCGATGCTGAGCCCTTCCAGCAGCCCGTTTGTAAACCTGACGCGCCCATTGCCGAACCAGCCGGCCGGCCGGCCGCCAAGCCCGCTGACAATCAGTGTCATCTCGTCCGTCACCGCCACAATGGCGCCGCTCAACTTGAAAGGCGGCGCCGAGATGTCCTTGCCGCAGCGCCCGTCGCCCAGATCGGCATCGCAGCGACTGCCATAAAGCCGGCCGCGCGGCTGATCGAGCCGGGCCGCAAGGCTGCGCAGTTCCACCGCGAAGGCCGGGCCGGCCGTCCGCACCTCGCCCAGTTCGCGCGTTGACAGCAGCACATGATCCGCAGGGCTTTGCCAATTGACCAGGAACGTCTCCACTCGCGCGCCGTCATAGCGCCCGAGCGCCAGATCATCGGCGCTGATCGCCGCATCGGAAAACGCGCCAGCCACATTGGCGGCGTCGGCCTCCAGACCCAGGCCGGATTCAACCTCGCTAGCGCGAAATCCCGTGGCGGCGGAAAACACCGTGCCATCGAATTCGAGATCGCGGTCATGCTCGGTAAAGCCCAGCACCAGGCCGTCGCTGCGGCGGAGCCGCCAGGCATGGCAGGTGGTGGTCGCGGTCTGGCCAAGATGCGCCGCAAGTGTCTCCGGAAAATCTCTCATGGCTTGATCTCCACCAGGGGCACACTCGGCGCGGACCCCGCCTTGAACGCCGCCAGGCTGATCTCGATGCGGTCGGTGTCAAAGCGCACCGGAATGTCGAATTCAAAACCGGCGGTCACTTGCGCGCCCGGCGCGGGAACCCGACCCGGCACGATGGACACCAGGCCCGTGGCGCTGTCGACCACGTAATCGCCCGCCTCAAGGATCACCCCGTCCACCGCCAGCACAACGCTGCCGTCCGCCGGCTTCTCGATCCGGCGGACGGTCGCGCCGCCTGCGTCTGCATAGGTCTTGGCAAGCTCGAAAACAGTCCTCACCCCGTCGCCGGTTCCGATCGGCTGGTCGGTGGCAGTCACCGCCTGTCCCGGCGGTGCCGAGGCGTAATCCACCGGATCGCGAAACCGAAACCCGTAAAGCTGCCCGCGCCGCGCCTCGAAGAACGCGATGAGTTCATACAGATCCTCTAGCCCGCGCAGGCCGGTGCCCGCATCATAGCGCCGCCGCGCATCGGCCCAGCGCGCATTGCGGGTCTCGCCGCCATTGGATAGAGCGACGATGTCGGTGCGCCGCCCCGGCCCGCCGCTGGCGCCAAGCGACAGCCTCAGCGGAAACCGAACCTCGTGAAAACCGTTGGTCATGGCCGCTGCTCCCTAAAGCCCGCGCCGGCCGCGCCCGACCGCGCGGGCCAGCATGGCGGTGATCTGCGCCTCGGATTTGGAAAAACTCGGGGCATCCTGCGTCGTCACATTGAAGGTCACATAGACCGCCTGGCCACCGCCGCCCGCCGCCACGCCGAGCCTGCCGTCCGGTCCGCGGCTCAAGGGCAGGATCGCCTCGGCGCCCGCTTCCCCCATCAGTCCGACATCGCCGCCAGCAATCGGAAAATAGGATGGGCCGTCCACCACGCCGCCATCGGCGAAGGGTGTCACCCGTCCCGGCACGCCGCCACTTGCGAACGGCAGCACCCGGCCCAGGCTGCCGCTCAGGCCGGTAATCGTATTGCTGATCAGCTGCTCGAGCGGCTTGACGCCGGCATCGAGCGCAATGCCCACCATGCGGTTGCCCAGCGTGCGCAGCACGTCGTCGAGATTGCGGCCGTCGACGGTGGCCGATTTCAGCGCCCCCGACAGCGCGCCGCCAAAGGCATCGGCCTTGTCCTTGAGCTCATCGAGCGCCCGGTCGGCTCCGTTGAGATCGAGCTCGACGCTCACATTCAGGTTTGGCTCATCGGTCATCGCCGGGCTCCTTTCGGGATGTCGTGTCCGGAAATTGCGCCATCAGCGCTGCAAGGCCATCGCGTGTCGCCATCGGTGGCAGATCGTCCGCGTCGATCAGCGCCACCAGTTCGACAAGGCTCAGGCGCCAGAAGGCTTCAGGGGTCAGCCGCAGGCGGGCGAGGCCGAAGCGGATCATGGACGCCCAGGGGAAAAACGTCCGTGTCCGCTCCGTCACCGCGCTGCCGCCTGCGGCCCGGGAGGGTTTGCCGGCCTGCCCGCAGGCGTCGCCGGACCCTCCCGATCTGGTGATCCTGTTGAAGTCTCTTGAGCGCCGCCAAAACTCACCCACAACAGTTCCGTGGCGATCCGGGCAAAGCCCGCCGCGCCGCCCTCGACCGACATGACGGCGACATCCTCGTCGCTGAACGCGTTGCCCGCGCCGCGAAGCCCGGCGCCGAGGATGCGGATGATGTCTTCCGCCGACAGCCGGCCGGCCTCGAACCTTTCGGCAAGCTCCGCCAGATTGGCGACGCAGAAAGCGCTTTCGAGTTCGGCCAGCGCACCCAGCGTCAGGCACATCAGCCGCATCTCGCCATCGAACCTGGCCGCGATCTCGCCGCGGCGGCGATTGGGATGAAGGCCCATTGCCGCCTCACAGGGCCGCGAAGACGAGCGCGCCGGCGGATTCGAGCGCGATCTCGAAGGTCATCTCGCCGTCATGACGCCCGGCATATTCCAGTGCGGTGATCTGGAACGGCCCGGTGACGGTGCCGAAACCGGGGATCGCCACCTGCCAGGCGCGGATCTCGCCGGCGAAAAACACCGCACGCGTCAGCGCGTCGCTCGCCTGATCCTTGAACAGCCCGCCGCCCGACAGCGACGCCCGCTGCACGCCCGCCCCGCCCAGCAGTTCCCTCCAGCGCCCGGCGGATTCGGCATCGGTGATGTCGACGGCCTGCGCGTTGAAAGCCAGCCGCCGGGCGCGCAGGCCCGCGATGGTCACATATGCCCCGCCATCGTCGATCTTGATGAGCAGGTCCTTGCCTTTCTGGGCCGTCATGGACATGTCCTTTCATGCTCTGGAAGTTGGTGGGTCGGGTACATCGCGCTCACGGCTCGGTCACCGCGCGAAACCTCAGTCGCGCCACATGCAGCCCGGATTTCGGCGCGCGACGGCTCAACGTTCGCTCGTGCCTGAGATTGATCAGCGCTGCATTCGTAAGCGCCAGGTCAGCATCATGCAGCGCCGCGCGCACCGCATCGGCGAGCGCCGCTACCTGCTTGCGGCCGTTCTGCTTGGTCCATGCCTCGATCTCGAAACGGTGTTCGCTGCCAGCTCCATCGCCAGTGGAAAAATCCGCGACCGTCATCTCGCCCAGCACCAGATAGGGCGGCTCTACGCGGGTGATCTGCCGGTCGAAAATCCGCCCCGCCCCGATGATCGCGATGATCTCGGAGTCCCCGGCCAGGCGCGCGACCACCGCCGTCTGCAACGCATTGGCGCTCATGGCGTGGTCTCCTCGCAATCGCAGATCAGGTAGCGGCGGCTCTCGTCGGGATCGCGCACGGCGCGGATGACGAGATGCCGGCCGCGGTGGACAAGGCGCATGGCGTGCTTGACGTCGTCGCGGTGGCGGATGGTGACGCGATGCGTGATCACCGCGATCGCCGCCCCGGCAATCTCATCCGGCCCGGCGCGCAGCGGCTCGATCCGCCCCCACAGGCTCGCCACCGGCGTCCAGTCCTCGCTCACACCGCCCTGCCCGTCAGGCAACTCCTCGGGCGTCTCCAGCGACAGCCGCGCGTTCAACTCGCCCGGATCGAGATGAAGCCGCCCCATCACAGGGTCCGCCTTTGCCAGGGCGCAATCAGCCGGTCATAGCCCACAGGCACGGAAGCCGGCTGCATGTCGAGCGTCACCGCGCCGCGAAACTCGTAAAGATGCGCGGCATGCACCAGGATCGCCCGCTTGAGTTCCGGCGGCACTTCCAGCGCCGACCCGAAGCCTGCGGTGAACTCGATCTCGATGCCGTTGATCGGCTGGCCCGGCCGCGGCCGCTGCTTGATCACCAGCCGCGCCGGGCGCGCCGTGGCATCGAGCAGCATGTCGGAAAGATCGAAGCTTTGCGGTTCTCCATCAGCATCAAAGACCAGAATCGCATCAATGGTTTGCACCGGCGTTCTCATCAGCTGAATCACCGTGCCGCGCGGCCAGTCGTCGAGAACCAGCCGGAATCCCTGGCTCATCAGCGCAACGCCGGTCACCGCTTCGAGATGTGCGCGGGCAACCCGGATCAGCCCCCCAAGCAGTTCGTCCTCGTCGCTCGCATCGATGCGCAGATGCGCCTTCAGTTCGGTAAGCGTCACCGGCTCCGCCAGCGGCGGATCGGTCTGGATCAGGGTCATGGCGGTCTCCGGAATTTTGGCGCGAGTGTAGCGATCCCTCCCCCGGAAAGCCGGGAGAGGTTCGTCTTGGAGCTTCGGGTTTCGATCAGGCGGCGAATTTCAGAAGCTTGATCGCCTCGAAATTCTGCACCCCGCCGCCCACGCGCTTGGTGGTGTAGAACAGCACATAGGGCTTGGCCGAATAGGGATCGCGCAGGATGCGCACGCCCGTCCGGTCGACCACGAGATAGCCACGGCGGAAATCGCCGAAGGCGATCGACAGCGAGCCCGTGGAGATATCGGGCATGTCCTCGGCCTCGATCACCGGGAAGCCCATCAGCGAGGCCGCCTGCCCCGCGCCCGCCGGCGGCATCCAGAGGTAATTGCCATCCGCATCCTTGAACTTGCGGATCTGGGCCTGGGTCTTGCGGTTCATCACGAAGCGCCCGTTCTGCCGGTGCCCGGCCTTGAGCGCATAGATCAGCTCGACCAGCCGGTCGGACGGATCAGACCCGAATGCGCCCGCGGCCCCCGTGGCGATATGGCCGAGATTGCCCCAGGTCCAGGCGCTGTCGGCCACGTCCGGGTAGTCGAGAAAGCCGCGCGGCTTGTTGGCGCCGTCGCCCGAAACGAAGGCAGCCCCTTCCTGCTCGGCGAAGGCCGCTTCCACTTCGGCCGCAATCCAGCCCTCGATGTCGAGCGCGCCATCCTCGATCAGCGAGGCGGTGGCGGCGGGCATGGCGTAGAGCTCCATGGTCGGAAACTGCAGCTCGGTCAGCTGCGGTGTCCCCGTCTCAGGCCGCGCATCGGTCTCGCCCACCCAGCCGGTGGCCATGCCGTTCAGCGCAAACGGCTTTTTCAGCACTGCACCCGAGACCTGCCGCACCGTCGCGATCGAGCGGATTGGCGAGAGTTCGGAGAGCCGCCGGCCGATCTCGGTGTCGAGTTCGTCGGGCACCAGGTAGCCGCCATCGGGATCGCTGCCCGTCGACATCGCCTTGAGTTCGGCGCTGCGCAGTCCGGCCTCGTCGCCGCGCCGCACATAGGCGTCAAAGGCCTGGCGCACCGGGCTCGGAGCATGGCCGCCGCCGCGACCGAGATCGGGGCGGGCCCGCTTGAGGAGCAACGCGTCCATCGTCCGCTTCTGCTCGTCGAGCGCCTGGTCGATCCGGGTCATCTTTTCCTCAAACAGCACATCGCCGCCGCGGCGCTCTATCTCGGCGAGCCGCTGCTCATTGGTCTGCTTGTAGTGCTCGAAGGCGGATATGAAGTCCTCGAAGGCGGCGGAAATGTCGGCGTCGACGCTCTTGGTTTCCGGCGCACGTCCGTTACGGTTGTTCAACTGCGTGGTCATGTGTCGTCCTTTCAACAGGGTAAGGTCAGGGAATGGATTGGAACCCGCCAGCGCCCCGGTCAGGGTCCTGAGCTTGCGTTCCAGGCGTTTGAGATCCTCCGGACAAGCCTCCCGCCTGTCCGAAAACCCGCCATGGCCACGGGCAATCAGCCCGCGCGCCTGGCGTCTGGTCAGCCCCGCATGCCGCGTGAGCCGTCGTTCGAGATCGCGCACGGTAAGTGTCGCGTCCGGCGCGGCCTTGACCGCGGTCACCCGCGCACCCGGCTGCATCGGAAACGTCACCACCGAGATCTCCCAGAGATCGGCGCTCAGGATCCGGCGCACTCCGCCCTTGGCCTCGGTGCGGGCGCGAACTGTCTGGAAGCCGATCGACAGCCCGTCGAGCGCGCCGGATTTCATCAATTCGTGCACTTCCCGGGCGCGGGCCACGCCGAGCGACAGCTTGCCCTCGACATGCAGTCCTCGCGCGTCCTCGCGGATCGACAGCCAGCGGCCGATCGGCTGGTCCGGATCGTGCTGGTAGAGCATGCGCACATCACCCGCGCCCCGGCGCTTCAAGGAAGCGGCAAAGGCCCCGGGCTCGATCACGTCACGGCCGAGATCGACCGCGCCGAACAGGCTGGCATAGCCAGAAAAACTGCCGTCGCCGCTCACATCGTCCAGAGCCAGATCGACACGCTTGTGCTGCCATCCCGGCAGTGCTTTCGCCGCCATGGGTTGTCCTTTCGTGATTTGGTTTTGATGCTGATCGCAGTCGGCGGGCGGCCTATGCCCTGCCTCGTCCCCGCCCCGTCCGCGCGGCAATCCGCGCCAGCGCCCCGAGCACCCACCAGGCCGTCATGCTGGCCGCCGCCGATCCGGTGAGCAGGATCTCGGATGGCGACAGCAACTCGCTCACCCCCATCCATTGCGCCAGCGCCACGCCAGCCGGGCCACCGAAAACCAGGCCCGAGAGCACGCCGGCAATCGCCCGCGCCGCCGCTTCCCGCGCGCTTTTGGGCATCATGTAGGCCAGCGAAACCAGCGCGCCGGCGATGGCGCCCACGATCCGCATGGCCAGCATGGACTGGTCCGGATTGATGTCCGACATTGCCTCGCCTCCCTCATTAACCGAGAGCCTGCGTTCAGAACCTGATTCAACTGCCTGCGGATCTGAGTCCGGTTCAGCCCGCAACACGCTGATATCCCACGGCTTCCCGCTTTTCCTCGTCACTGAGAAAATCCGCGGCACCAACGCGCGCCCACAGCGCATCCCGCTCGGCAGATAGCCCCGGAAGCCGGTCGGCATCGTAATCGATTTTCAATCCGGCGCCATAGACCGGCTGCAGCCAGGCGGTCAGCGCCTGCGCGGTGCGGGCAACCAGCGGCAGCACTGTCAGGCGGCAGAAGGCGCGGTTGGCCTCCTGGTAGTTGGCGTAGGTCAGGTCGCCGGGGATGCCGAGCAACATCGGCGGCACGCCGAGCGCCAGGGCAATATCGCGCGCCGCGCCGTTGCGCGCCTCGATGAAATCCATGTCGCGCGGCGTCAGCCCCATCGCCTTCCAGTCGAGCCCGCCTTCCAAGAGCATCGGCCGCCCGGCGCGGCGCGCGCCCTGGTAGCCGTCCTCGAGCTCGGCTTTCAGCCGCTGATACTGCTCCGGCGTCAGGTTGCCGCCGTCCTTGGGCTGGTAGACCAGCGCGCCCGACGGCCGGGCAGAATTGTCAAGAAGCGCCTTGTTCCAGCTCATCGCCGAATTGTGCAGGTCGAGCGCCATCAGCGCGGCCTCCAGCGGCGCAAATCCCAGATGATCGTCGAGCGGATGAAACAGCTTGAGATGCAGCAGCCCCAGCCCCTCCTCGGGCTGGGCCGCAAAGCGCTGCCGCCGCCCGCCCGCCTGATGCTCATAGGCCACGGGCCAGCCATCCGGCCCCTCGATCACCCGCATCCGGTCAGGCCTCAAGAGCTGCAGACCGGCAATCCGGCCGCCTGCGCCGACCGGGTTGACCCAGGCATTGCCCGAGAGCACCAGGTGGCCGTAGAGCGTCTCGAAGAAGCCGTCACCTGCCCCGTTCGGGTCGGGCCGATTGAGCAGATCCATGACCGCATGGCGCTCCTGCTCGCGCCCCCCGTCAAACACCAGCCAAGGCACCGAGGCGCAGGCTTCGGCGATCATCCTTGTCGCCCGATGCGCCACCGGATTGCGCATGAATCCCTCGCGCGCGACCCCCGCATAGCTGCGCCCGCTCCAGCGCGCGCCGTCGCTTTCCGCCAGCGCCGCAATCGCGCCCGGCAGCCAGCTCTTGGCTGCGGGCGGCTTTGACGCGGCCGCGCGGGTCCAGGGAAGCCTCAATCCGAATGCCATGGTCACACCCTTTCAAGAGCCGGAAATCAAAAACCCCGCCAGGGCGACCCGGGCGGGGTTGAACGTCACATCGATGTTGTCTGGCGCGCTGCCTCAGTCGGGGGCCGCCGGTACCGCGCTCACGAAATCCGCGGCGATCCTGAGCTCCCTCAGTGGCCGCACAATGTCGATCGAACGCTGGTAGAGCGGATCGGCCTTGTAGGCGGCGAGCGCCGCTTCATCTTCGAATTCACCATACACCACGAAATCCACCGGTTCGGAGATCGCGTCATGATCGAGGTTGCGACCGATCTCGAAATTGCGTGCGTGCGGCGTCGCAGCCAGCAGCTTGAGGCCCTGTTCGACCCGGTCGCGATCGGCCTGATCCTTGACGCTGAAAAACACGATATGGCGGATCATCGGCAGTTCCTTTCCGTCTTGAATTGCCCGGCCCTGATCCACCCTTAGTCCGGGATTCGCAACCGCCTAAACGCCGCCGCTCACAAATGCCGCACCTCGCTGGGGCGCCGTCGCAGGGCCAGCCAGGTCCAGGTCACACCCAGGGCGCGGTTCTGCGGCTGGATCGAGCCCTTCTCCACCCGCCGCAGCAGATCGAGCCCACTCGCCTCCGCCACCGCGATCAGCGCCGCCACATCGACCGGCCAGGCAGGACGATCCGGCGGTCCGGCGCCATCCCGAAGCGAGGCGATCAGCACTCCGCCAGGTTCCAGCAGGCCGGCCAACCGCGCCATGGCAACCGCCTGACAAGTCGGATCAAGGTGATGCAGCACGCCGTTGGCGAGCACGCAGTCAAAGCTCATCGCAGCCCCGAGGCGCTCGAGCCGCGGCAACCGATCGTCGATCCAGACGATCGCTTCTAGCGGATGCAGACGCTTGCCTGCCTCCCTGAGTTCGGCAACCGGCTCTACCGCCGTGACCCGGTGCCCCATGCGGGCGAGCCAGGCCGCATCCCGACCGGTCGCGGCTCCGAGATCGAGAATCGATGTGGCGCCGACCGGCAGAAGATCTGCCACCGGCTCGTAAATCTCGTCGCAGTTCAGCCCGTCCGAACGGACAATCCAGCCCTCGCCGGCGCTGGCGTAACCTTCCAACACCGCCTCGATCTGCGCCTCGGTCTCCAGATCCATCGTCCCCGCCAGCCTGTCTCGAATTCACTGCACAGACGATCACCCTGCCCGATTCCCCCCCGCTCACAAATGCCGCACCTGCGGTTCGCCCCGCCGGTTGAGCAACAATTCGGTCAGCGCCCAGACCAACGCGTCCAGCCGGTCGGGCGAGCGGCCGGACGAGAGCCCGTCCGGGCCGAAATCGCACATCTGGTCCTCGAGGCTCGCGAAATGGCCGGCATGGATCACCCGGCCCTGCTCATAAAGGGCTGCCACCGGTTCGGCGCGCAGCCATTTGCCGCGCGTCGCCCGCACCTGCCGCACCGGCAGCGACGGCTCGACCGTTCTGAGCACGCTCGTCACCATGTCGCCGCCCTGGTTGATCTCGGCCACCACGCAATCGGCATCAAACCGCCGGTAGAGCCGCACGACTGCCTGCGCCCAGTGCGTCGGGCTCGCGCCCTCGACCGAGCCGTCGGCCAGCACCACCGCGCGGCCGTCCGGATCGAGGCCGGCTGCGACAATGCCGCAGCAGGAATATCTGGCGTCGCCTGCCGCCGGCGGGTCCACCGCCACGACGATGCGCGAAAGCAGTCCATGGGCGCGCACCGTCAGCGCCTCGATCTGCTCGCGGCGCCACAGCCCGTCCTCGCGGTCGGCGATCAGCTCGCCGTCGAGTTCCTGCCGCCCCAGCCGCGTGCCGCCATAGCGCGCCCTTATCGCGTCGAGAAATCCCGCCGCCAGATGCGCCGCATTGTCCTCGGTCCGGATCCGCGTCACCCGCGTGGCCCTGTCCTTGACCAGCGCCATCATCAAGGGCGTCGCCCTGGGCGTCGTCGTCACCAGTTGCCTGGGTGCTGCGCCGAGCCTCAAGGCGAATTGCAGCATGTCCCAGGTTTCCCGCGCATGACGCCATTTGCCCAGTTCATCGCACCAGGCCAGATCGAATTGCGGCCCGCGCAGGCTTTCGGGATCTTCTGACGAAAACATCTGCGCCACCGCGCCCGAGGGCCACACCAGCCTGCGCCGCGTCGCCTCGAAGGCGGGACGTTGGTCGCGCGCCACAGCCATGATCCCCGACACGCCATCGATCATCACCTCGCGGGCATCGCCGAATGTTTCGGCCACCAATGCGATCCGACCGTCACGCCCCAGCCCAGTGATCTCGCCCGAGGCGAGCGCGTGCACCCACTCGGCCCCGGCGCGGGTTTTTCCCGAGCCGCGCCCGCCCATCATCAGCCAGGTGCGCCAACAGCCCTCAGGCGGCAATTGCTCCGGCCGTGCCAAGAGCCGCCAGTCGCTCGCCTGGGCCATCAGCGCCTGGTCGTCAAACCGCAGGATATGCGCCGCCACCAGATCCGCGACGCTCAACTCGCCGCCACTATCCAGCGTACCATTGAGCCACAGCGCCCCCGTCAGCCCCAGCCCGGTCAGTTCCGCCGCCCCGGCCACGACCCGCACGCCGCGCGTCCCGCCGAGCGCCGATGCCCCGGCAGCCCCCATCTGCTCCCGCATCCGCACCGCATCAAATCTTTCCTGTGCTACGGTCTCTTCGCCAGCGTGGCTCGCCTGGCGCGCGGCGCAAGTCTCACAAGCCTGCAGCTCGCCAACCGACTGTTGCCGGCGCCGCAACTGAGCCGCCATCAGCACATGAACCCGCCGCGCCCTGTAAGGCCTGGGCCGTCCCCAAACCGCGCAGCTCAGCGCCATCGACATCGACCGGACAATCAGGCCGCTTCCTCCGAGGATCATTCGGGCACTCCCCACCAGATCGACATCCAAAACCGCGGCTTCCCCCCTGCCGAAATCCAGGCCTCCGTCACCCCGACCTTGATCCGGGGTCCAGCGACCCGGCGTCCGCCGGGTCAGGGAACTCTTGTCCATGTGCCGCAGAGGCAGATGTTGCCGCCACCTCGGAGACCTGCGCTGCACCCCCGCTACCACCATCCCCTCGGCAACACCCTGCCCCAACCGCTCCGACGCCAGCCGCTCGGCGGCGGCGAGAATGAGCTGCCGCACGGTCTGCCGCAATTGCTCGCGCTCGTCGGGCGTGAGCGTGCGGGCCGTGGCGCGAGCCTGGTCCTCGGCGATCAACCGCTCCATCTGGTCGATCTTCTCGAGCGTGCGGGCAATCAGCGAGACCTGGTCGACCGCGGCCTTGCCCTCGCTGCCGTCGGCGCCAAGCCTTGCTGCCTCGCGGTCGAGCACGGCGCGCATCTGCGCCAGCATCCGCTGGGTGCTCTCAGCCACAAGCGTCGGGCCTTGAGACACAGGCGCGGGCGCGCCCGCCTCCCCGCTCCCGGGCCCGACCGACTCCCCATGGGTCGCCTCCGCGGACCCATGCTGCTTGTGTTCCAGCGGCTCGAGCGCCAGCACCATCTCGACCACAAGCTCAATCAGCCCCGTCTCGCTCTCCGCCTGCGCACAAGGCAGCCTCGACCGCCCGCCAAACCCCATGGTCCCGGTCATCAAACCCTCGCAAAATCCTGAGTTCAGCCCACAAAAAAGCGCCCGGGACGAACCGCAGGCGCCTGACGCAAACCACTTTCCGAACCGCCCAGCCGCCGCCAACCCGGCGCTATCGGCGCACCCTGTATCCGGCGCAGTTCTGTGACGATGACACAACCCTACTAAAGCACCGTCACGCCGTCAAGGATTATTTTCCTATTTTGTTCCGAAATTGTCTGGATACCCATGCTTTATAGATAAAAATCAAAAGGTTAAGCTGAGACGCATTCTCATGTCCGTCCCCCGAGCCATGAGGCGTTCGGCACGGAACCATGACAAGAGCAGCGTCGAATCGAGCCTCTGCCAGCGTATACAGTTCCGACCGACGGAGAGCGGTTTTGGGGTACATGGTCGAAAATCGACTCCCGTCCCCCACCACTATGACCCATAGTATCTCATAGTTCTTGTTAGTGCCTGTTGGCTTTGCTATCCTTTAACCCATGAAGCACGAACCGATGAAAACGCTGACCATATCGCTCTCACAGCAGCAGATCGCACGATTGCAGCAGGCGGTGGCCTCCGGGTCCTATGCGTCCAACAGCGAGGTGCTGCGCGATGCGTTGCGGCTCTGGGAGCAGCGCCAGGAATTGCGCGAATTGGAAATGAACCGGCTCAAGCGCGCCTATGAAGAAGGCAGGACCAGCGGCGAAGGCCGCGCTCTCGATGCTGAAACGCTGCTGTCAGAACTAAAGGCGGAGCGCCTTGGCTGAGTGTCGGTTCAGCCCACGGGCCGAGCAGGACGTCCGTGACATCTGGCGCAATATAGCCATCGACAATGAAGCCGCAGCCGACGCATTGTTGTATCGCATGCTGGAGAAGGCCCACCTCGCCGCAACCCAGCCAAAAATGGGGGCAGCCCGACCGGAACTAAGCTCCACAGCGCGGATCCTGATTGAAGGCAACTATATTCTCATCTACGAGCCAATGCCTTACGGCATACTTGTCCTCGCAATCGTCCACGGCGGGAGAAACCCGGATGGCTGGTTGTGACCCCGCCCAGACCCCCTACCCTTTCGGCTCGACCCAACAGGAAAGCGGTCGGGAACGGTCGGAATTTGCGCCCGAGGACCAAAGCAGCACAAAACCCGTCCCTTGAGAATGCTGCCTCCACGCCCCTCCACCACCCACAAAAAACCGCCAGAGACAGGCTCTGGCGGTGTGAGGTGTGCTTCAACCGGGGGAGGATCGAAGGGGCTAGAAGATCGCGATGATGCCAAGTACGGCGAGCAGGAACAGGATCAGCACGATGCCGATCAGGATTTTCGCGCCGGTCATGGCGGCGCCCGACAGGCGGCCGAAGCCGAGCAGGCCGGCCACGGCGGCGACAATAAGCAATATCAGGATCCATTCGATCATCGGGTAAACCTCCGTCTGGCATGAGATCGTGTCATGATTGTCAAACGCACAACCGCCCGGATTGTTCCCTCATGGCGGGAATTGCCCGCCGGGGCTGCAAGATGCAACCTCTTGCGACCGCACGCGGGGCACGAACCCGCCGCCCCGCAGCCGGGCCCGGCGGTCAGCCCCCCATTGGCCGGATTGCAAGCCGAAAACCGCCCCCTACGGCTCCTCGCCCGGCCATTCGACCAGGTAGTCCTCGAAATCCTCGACCGGGATATCGGCTTCGCTCAGCGTCCGCCCGCGCACCGACACGCCTGCCTCGTGCACGGTCTCGGGATCGCCCGAGACCAGCGGATGCCACCAGTAGAGATCGGCGCCCTCGGCCACCAGCCGATAGCCGCAGGTCGGCGGCAGCCAGGTGATGGTCTCGACCTGGTCCGGCGTCAGCCCGATGCAGTCGGGCACGGTCGCCTGACGGTTCGAATAGTCCTTGCAGCGGCAGCTCTCGCCATCAAGCAGCCGGCAGGCGATCGACGTCCAGGCGATCTCGCCGGTGTCCCAGTCCTCGAGCTTGTTCAAGCAGCAGCGGCCGCAGCCGTCGCACAGGCTTTCCCATTCGACCGCGGTCATTTCGTCAAGCTGCTTGGTGACCCAGAAGGGCTTTGCGCCCATGGCTGTTATCCTTTTTTGCATTCCGTCTCGCCGGCCAGGCCCGCGCACCTTGTCCTTTGACTGAAAATCGGCCAAAAGCATAGGCCACAGGGGCGAAAACCGTGGTGCGTGCCCGCGCCGCGCATTGGCAACCCGCGGATGGCGCGCGCCGCCGCCCGCAATGGAACGAGACCCGTGCAAGACCCGTTCAACCAGGAAGACCGGCCGCGCAAGCGCTCCAATTTTTTGCTCCGCATCGATTCATGGATCGATTCGACAATCTGGAACGCCGGGTTCCGTGCGGGCGAGATCTGGGAAGAAATCACCATCTTCTTCCGCCGCTTCCGCACCCGCGGCGTCTGGAAGGCCATCTTCGAGGTCGCCGGCGAAGGCATGAATGCGGGCACCGCCGGTTTCGTGCTGCTTCTCGCGCTGGCGCTGCCGGCCTTCGAGGAAACGTCGGGCAACTGGCAGGCGCGCGACGATTTCGCCGTCACCTTTCTCGACCGCTACGGCAACGAGATCGGCCACCGCGGCATCATCCACGAGGATTCGGTTCCTGTCGACCAGTTGCCCGACCATTTCGTCAAGGCGGTGCTGGCCACCGAGGACCGCCGGTTCTTCGAGCATTTCGGCATCGATTTCTTCGGCCTGACCCGCGCCATGACCGAAAACGTCAAGGCCAATTCCGTGGTTCAGGGCGGCTCCACCATCACCCAGCAATTGGCCAAGAACCTCTTCCTGACCAATGAGCGGACGATCGAGCGCAAGGTCAAGGAAGCCTTCCTGGCCTTCTGGCTCGAGGCCAATCTGAGCAAGAAGGAAATCCTCAGGCTCTATCTCGACCGCGCCTATATGGGCGGTGGCACCTTTGGCGCGGCGGCGGCGGCGCAATTCTATTTCGGCAAGGACGTCACCGAGGTCTCGATCGCCGAAGCAGCGATGCTCGCGGGCCTGTTCAAGGCGCCTGCGCGCTATGCGCCGCACATCAACCTGCCCGCCGCCCGGGCGCGCGCCAACGAGGTGCTGTCCAACCTTGTGCAAGGCAACCTGATGACCGAGGGCCAGGTCATAGGCGCGCGGCGCAATCCGGCAAGCGTCATCGACCGCGGCGATCATGACGCGCCGGATTATTTCCTCGACTGGGCCTTTGAGGAGGTCAAGCGCATCGCCGGCGGCTTCGCGCAGCATTCGCTGATCGTGCGCACCACCATCGACCCGAGCCTACAGGACGCCGCCGACGCGGCCATCGAGACCAGCCTGCGCCAGGACGGCGAGCGCTACCGCGCCAGCCAGGCAGCCCTTGTGCTGATCGAGAACGGCGGCGCGGTCCGCGCCATGGTCGGCGGCCGCGACTATGGCGAAAGCCAGTTCAACCGCGCTTCCCGCGCGCTCCGCCAGCCCGGCTCGTCGTTCAAGATCTTCACCTATGCGCTGGCCATGGAAAAGGGCATGACGCCCGACAGCCCGATTGTCGATGCACCGATCTTCTGGGGCAACTGGAACCCGAAGAACTACAATGGCGGCTATTCCGGCCGCGTCGACATGAAATCCGCTTTCGCCCGCTCGATCAACACCATCCCGGTCAGGCTCGCCAAGGACAAGCTCGGCGAGGACGCGATCGGCCAGATCATGCAGATTGCAAAGAAGTTCGGCGTCGAGACGCCGATCCGCCGCGATGTCACCATTCCCATCGGCACCTCGGAAGTCACCGTCCTCGACCAGGCGACGGCCTATGCGGTGTTCCCCGCAGGCGGCGTCGAGTCGCGCCGTCACGGCATTTCCCAGATCGTCAACTACAATGGCGACGTGCTCTATGATTTCGCCCGCGACGCGCCACCGGCGGAGCGGGTGTTGTCGCAGACCGCCAACGACTACATGAATCAGATGCTGACCCGTGTTCCCTATGTCGGCACGGCGCGGCGTGCGGCTGTCGACGGCGTGCTGACGGGCGGCAAGACCGGCACCACCCAGGCCTATCGCGATGCCTGGTTTGCAGGCTTTACCGGCAATTTCACCGCGGCAGTCTGGTTCGGCAATGACGACTACACCTCGTCCAACCGGATGACCGGCGGCTCGCTGCCGGCGATGACCTTCAAGCGGCTGATGGACTATGCCCACCAGGGCATAGAGCTCAGGGCCATACCCGGCGTCGAGAACCCGTTGCCCGAGCCCAAGGCCACGCCGCTGGTGGCGAGCTCGGCGACCGACGCCAATGGCAACGCGCTGCCGCCGCTGCAGCGGCCGCGCAGCCTCAACCGCGACACCACCAATGTGCTGCGCGGCCTGGCGGATCTGTTCGAGGGCGCCAAGCCGCTTGGCGCCGCCGACCGGTTGGCGGCCGCCCCGCTCCAGACGTCACCGGAACTTGTTCCCATCACCATTGAACGATGATATGGCATGAACCGGTCTGGCGGCCCCCTGATCCAATGCCTGTCGCGCTCGAACGACAACGACAGGCATCGGTTCAAGATGTTGCAGCGACCTTTGCGCATCCGCTTGGATGCGCGGCGCTGTAAGGGGTTCGGCAAGGCGTGGGGCCATCCGGCAGGCGGGGAAGATATTTTCATGACGACTGGGTCCTGGGGCAGTGTGTCACGTCCGGCCGGGTCTCGCCGGCCTGGCGCGATGCAGGCTTCGCCCCCCGGATTTGATGCATCCCGTGCGGCGCTTGCCGCACAGCTCTGACGAAGGAAATTTCCGCCCGTGTTCCGCCTGCCTGCCCTGGTTCTTCTCACGCTGGCGATCGCCTTCGGCGGCGGCGCCTGGTCTGCGTCGTGGATGCTGAAGGCCACTTCCGGGTTCGGGGCCATCGAACTGGGCGCATGGGACGCCTATCCCGAACTCCAGACCGCCAGCGCCGACCCCTTCGCCAGGGCCCATCGCGCCGGCGACGGCCGCATCCTGCTCGGCCGCGCCGAAGGCCTCGTGTTCGCCGCCGGGGCCGACGGAGCCGGTACGGCGCTTTCAGGCCGCTGCGCCTACGAGATCTCCGGGACGACGCCGCCGGCGCGGTTCTGGACGCTCCGGGTCGCCGACGCGGCGGGCACGCCGGTGGATGCCAAACCCCGGTTTCCCGACCACCTCAACTCCTGGACAACGCTGCGCCGCACCGACGGCACCTTCAGCATCAAGCTCAACGCCACGCCCGAACCCGGCAACTGGATCAGGCTTGACGCGCCGGGACCGGTGTCTTTCATCCTGACCCTGATCGACACGCCGACGGCGGCGTCGGCCAACATGGCCGATCTCGACATGCCCGATATCCGGCTGATCGGCTGTCGCGATGCGTAGTGTGCTGCTGGCCGTCGTGATCGGGCTTGTCGGGGCCGCGTTCATCCACATCGTCATCATCCTGGCGCTGCCGATGTGGACGGGCAAGGACGCGTGGACACGGGTCATGGCGATGGGGGCGCAAAACCGCTTCTTCCCGCTCGCCAACGAACCCAACCCGACGGGCCTGTTCAACGACGATCCGAACATCCGCACCGCCGTGTGCCATTTCGACATCACCAGTGCACCGGTCAGGGTCATCGCCAGGGGCGATGTGGCGATGTGGACCGTCTCGGCCTATGACGCGTCGTCGAACGAAACCTATTCGATGAACGACCGCTCCTCGATCGGTCCCCACGTCGACATCGCCTTCGTCACGCCGGCGCAGATGCTGCAGCTGCGCCGCTCGATGCCCGAGGCGCTGGAGCGCGCCGTGCTGGTCGAACTGGCCCGGCCCGAAGGTTATGTCGCCCTGCGCGCCGTCGCCCCGCTCCCAAGCCAGGAACCCGCCGCCCGGTCGTTCCTGAGCAACGCCATCTGCGCAACCTTCCGGATCGAGCCTGCCTGAGGCTTAACCCCTTCTCAGCACGAGAGTCTTTGGAACGGCATCCTCCTCCCGTCACCCCGCCCCCCGCGCCGGGGTCCAGCCACCGCGCTTCCGTGCGGTGAGAGACTCCTCACTTGGCAAACAATAGTCTTCCGGCTCTCGGACGCTCGCGTGGCTCTATCCCGGCGCGGGGGCCGGGATGACGGAGGAAAGATGTCGCCAAGCAGTCCGGCATCACTGTGCTTGGAAAGTGCAAGGACCCCTTTTGGGAGATCGGCTTATGGGAGGCTTTGAGTTTGGGAGCCAACACCCTACCGACGCTACCCCGTCTTGCCGCGGCGGCGTTTCTTGCCGCTTGGCTTGTCCGGCGCGGGGTCCAGAGGATCATGAAACATCGGCTCATGATGGCGGTGTGTGTGCTTGGCGGGAAGAAGCGGTTCGCGGCGGACGCCGGTGAAGATCAGCACCTGGGCGGGGCCAGACACGCCGCCCGAATCCGGCGCAGATACCTGCCGGCAGCGCGAGACATCAAAGGTCAGTATTGTCGCCATATCTAAACTCCCACGCAGTGGAACAGGAAATACGCTCGACACTCTTCTCCTTGCTTGGCAGCCATCAAGCCACGACTTGGTTAACAGCTTGCTAACGCTTTTGGGATAAATTGAACCAAGTGTCCAGTTGCGTTTCAGTCAAGGTGTCCCCGTGTCCGACAATTTCCGCGATCTCGAACGGCCCGATGCGGCCCACCGCAAGGATCAGGTGCTGATGGCGGCGATCAGCGGGCTTGAATGTCTCGAGCACCCGACACGGCAGGATCTCGCAAGGTTTTCACGCCTGTTCATGCCGCTCTACGCCGCAGCCAGCCTTGATGTCCGGCGCACGGCATCGGCGGCGCTGTCGCGGCTCTCGCGGCTGCCCGACGATGTGGCCGACATGCTGGTCAACGAGCCGATTGCCATTGCCGCCCCCTTCATCGCCCATTATCCGCTGCTCAAGGAAAGCACGCTCGCCCGCGCGGTGGCGCGCAAGGGCGCGCCCCATGCCCGCGCCGCCGCCCGGCGCTCCGATCTTTCGCCCAAGGCCATCGCGACGCTCAGGAGCCTCGACGACCCGTCGGTGGAAGGACTGCTGATCCTGCGCGGCCTGATCCCCGATCCGGCCCGGTCGCCAGCGCCGGTATCAGCCCCTGCCAACCCAGCCGTCGCCACGCCTTCCGCCGCGCCGCGGGTCAGGACCCGGCCCGTGGTCGAGGCGCCGCCGCTTGATCCGAGTGAGAAGCTCCGCGCCACGCTGCGCGCACTGGCGCTGCGCAGTCCGCTGAGCGGGCCCGCTGTGACAAAACCCGCCGTTGAGGCGCCGAAACTCAAGCGCCCGGCCCCGACGGTGGGCACCCGCGCACCTGCGCAACCGCTCAATCGCCCGGTCAGTTCCCGCGCCGCACCCGGCACCGAGCCTCTGCCCGCCGCAGCCTCGAAGCCCAGGCGCAGGATCACCGAGGTGCGGCTCGGCCAGCTCGCGCGCTACGCCAAGCCGGACCAGGCAAGCTGGTTTGCCACCGCACTCGCCGACGCCATGGAGACGAGCTACGCGCTTGCCGAGCGGATCATGATGGACCTCTCGGGCCGGCAGCTCGCCACCGCGCTGATCGGGCTCGACGCTCCCGACCAGACCATCCGGTCGGCGCTTGAAAGCTTCTTCCCGCATCTGGGCGCACCGTCCGTCCGCCAGACACTCGCCACCGACCTGATCGCCGATCTCGACCGGGAAGCCTGCGCGGCGCGGCTCGACGCCTGGAAGCGCGCCGACAGCTACACACATGGCGGCACACCCCATGTGCCGGCCCTTGCAGACAGCAAGGACGTGCGACGGGAGCCGTTCCAGCGGACGCCACGGCAGGAGCCACGGCGAGATACGCGCGAGACGGGCTGAGGCTCTGCTAGCGCGGGGCGCGTCCGGCCAGGCGCGCGCTCAGGATGATGCAGCACTTCAGACTGCTGCACCGTCCTTGCGCTCGATCGATGCCGCGCGCGGCAAACCTGCAGCAGGCCGGTCCCTACCGAAAACCCGAATTCCGACTGGTGACTACAGCCGCCGCTTCAGCAGGCGCGAGATCACGCCGACGATGCCTTCGCGGAACAAAAGCACGCCAAGCACGAAGATCACGCCCTGGATGATCGTCACCCAGGCGCCGAAGGTTGCGAGATAGTTCTGCATGGTGACGATCACTGCCGCGCCGACGATGGGGCCGAAGATCGTGCCCATGCCGCCGAGCAGGGTCATCAGCACCACCTCGCCCGACATGCTCCAATGCACATCGGTGAGCGAGGCGAGCTGAAACACCTGGGATTTGGTGGCCCCGGCAAGTCCCGCGAAGGTCGCCGAGAGCGTGAACACCATCAGCTTGTAGCGGTTGACCTGGTAGCCCAGCGATATCGCCCGCGGCTCGTTTTCGCGGATCGCCTTCAGCACCTGGCCGAAGGGCGAATGCACGATGCGATAGAGGGCGAGAATCCCGCCGAAGGTGATCGCCAGCACAAAGAAGTACAACGAGATGTTGTCCTGCAGCGAGAACAGGCCGAACAGGTCACCGCGCGGCACGCCCTGGATTCCGTCCTCGCCGCCGGTGAAGTCCGCCTGAAGCGCGAAGAAATAGACCATCTGCGCAAAGGCCAGCGTCACCATGGCGAAATAGATCCCCTGTCGGCGGATCGCCAGCGAGCCGATCGCCAGTCCCAGCACCGCGGCCGCCAGCGTTCCCGCCAGCACCGCCAGTTCCGGGGTGAAGCCCCAGACCTTGGCCGCGTGGGCGGCGACATAGCTCGCGCCGCCGAAATAGGCCGCATGGCCGAAGGAGAGCAGTCCGCCAAATCCCAGCAGCAGGTTGAAGGCCGCCGCGAACAGCGCAAAGCACATCACCTTCATCGCGAAGATCGGGTAGACCATGAATGGCAGCGCGATCAGGAAGCACAGCAGAACCAGAAAGATGATCTTGTGCAGCCGCGGCATGCCGACTTCCTTGCGGAAGCGCACGTCCTGGCCCGTTTCATTTTCCACCATCGCCATTATGCAGCCCTACCGAACAGGCCCTCGGGCTTGATGAGCAGAACGATCGCCATGATGACGAAGATCACCACCGCCGATCCTTCCGGATAGAACACCCTCGTGAGCCCCTCGATCAGTCCCAGCCCGTAGCCCGTGACGATTGCCCCCATGATCGACCCCATGCCTCCGATGACGACAACAGCGAAGACGACGATGATCAGGTCCGCCCCCATGTTGGGGTTGACGGCGTAGATCGGCGCCGCCAGCACGCCGGCGAATGCGGCCAGCGCCACGCCGAACCCGTAGGTCAGCGTGATCATGCGCGGGACATTGATGCCGAAGGCCCCGACCAGCGCCGGGTTTTCCGTGGCCGCGCGCAGATAGGCGCCGAGCCGGGTCTTTTCGATCATGAACCAGGTGCTGAAGCAGACGACCACCGAGGCGACGACGATCCAGGCACGGTAGGTCGGCAGGAACATGAAGCCCAGATTGTAGCCGCCCGACAGAACCTGGGGAATCTGATAGGGCAGGCCCGAGATGCCGTAATAGTTGCGGAACAGGCCCTGAAGGATCAGGGCGATGCCGAAGGTCAGCAGCAAGCCATAGAGGTGGTCGAGCTTGTAGAGCCGCGACAGCGCCAGCTTCTCAAGCACGATCCCTGTTGCGCCCACGACCAGCGGCGCCAGCACAAGCGCCGGCCAATAGCCGATGCCAAGATAGTTCAGCAGCATCCAGGCAACGAAGGCGCCCATCATGTACTGCGCGCCATGGCTGAAATTGATGATGTTGAGAAGGCCGAAGATCACCGCCAGCCCAAGCGACAGCACGGCGTAGAACGATCCGTTGATCAGGCCCAGCAGAAGCTGCCCCATCAGAACCTGCGGCGGAATTCCCAGTAATTCGAACATGAACGGCCCCGGTCGTTAAGTGCGGCGCGGCGCCCCGGCCTGGCCGGGGCGCCGCGTTTCATCATTTGGTGAAGTCGCATTCGTCCAGCATCGGCAGGAACGCGTCTTCGCCCGAGATCGTGGCGATCTGGTTGTAGAGATCCCATTCACCGGTGCTGTCCGCTGGCTTCTTGACCTCGAACAGGAACATGTCGTGGATCACACGGCCATCGCCGCGGACATAGCCCTTGCCGAACAGCGGATCGTCGAACTCGGTGGCCTTCATCTTGGCCACGACTTCCTTGCTGTCGGAGCTGCCCACGGCCTCGACGGCGCGCAGATAATGCATGGTGCTGGAATAGACCCCGGCCTGCACCATGGTCGGCTTGGCGCCCTGCAGCTCCTCGAAGCGGGCGGACCACTCCCGTGTCTTGTCGTTCTGGTCCCAGTAGAAGGCTTCCGTCAGCGACAGGCCCTGCGCGGTCTCTGCGCCCAGCGCGTGGACGTCGGTGACGAACATCAGGAGCGCGGCCAGTTGCTGGCCGGCCTGGGTGATGCCGAATTCCGAGGCCTGCTTGATGGCGTTGACCGTGTCGCCGCCGGCATTGGCCAGCCCGATCACATCGGCGCCGCTGCCCTGGGCCTGGAGCAGGAAGGACGAGAAATCGGTCGCCGGGAACGGCACGTTGACCTGGCCGACAATCTCGCCGCCGGTGGCCGTGACAACGGCGGTCGTGTCGCGTTCAAGCGCATGACCGAAGGCGTAGTCGGCGGTCAGGAAGAACCATTTCTTGCCGCCCGCCTCGGTCACGGCCTTTCCGGTGCCGTTGGCGAGAGCCGCGGTGTCATAGGTCCAGTGGATCGTTGTCGGCTGGCACTGGGCGCCGGTCAGGTCGGTCGTTGCCGCGCCCGAGTTCAGGAACACCTTGCCGGCGTTCGCCACGATCTCAGCGACGGCGAGCGCTGCCGAAGAGGTCGGAACGTCGAGAATGGCATCGACGTTCTCGGCGTCAAGCCACTCCCGCGCGATGTTGGAGGCAATGTCGGGCTTGTTCTGGTGATCGGCCGAGACGATCTCGACATTGATGCCCTTGTCGGCGGCGCCGAAATCCTCGACCGCCATGCGGGCGGCAACCACCGAGCCTTCGCCCGAAAGGTCGGCATAGACGCCGGAACGGTCGTTGAGCACGCCTAGTTTAAGGCTGATATCCTGGGCGAGCACCGGGCCCGCGGCCATCGTCGCAAGCGCCAGGCTTCCAAGTGCAACTTTTCTGAACATGATATTCCTCCTCAGTTATACGCACAAAATGCGCGATTGATTTCAACCAGTTACACGCCCAGATAGCCGTGCAGCTTGTCGATATTGGCGTCGAGTTCGGTGTTCGGGATCATGTCGATCACCCGGCCCTGCTCGACCACGCAATGCCGGTCGGCAACCGATGCGGCGAAGCGCAGGTTCTGCTCGACCAGCACAATGGTGAAGCCCTCTTTCTTCAGCTCCCGGATCGTGGCGCCGATCTGCTGCACAATCACCGGGGCAAGCCCCTCGGTCGGCTCGTCGAGCAACAAGAGCTTTGCGCCCGTGCGCAGGATGCGGCCGATCGCCAGCATCTGCTGCTCGCCGCCCGACAGCTTGGTGCCCTGGCTGCGGCGGCGCTCCAGCAGGTTCGGGAACAGCTGATAGATCCGCTCCACCGTCAGCCCGCCATCGGCGATGCGCGGCGGCAGCATCAGGTTTTCCTCGACATTGAGCGAGGAGAAGATGCCGCGCTCCTCCGGGCAGAAGCCGATCCCCAGCCGCGCGATGTGACGCGGCTGCAGGGCGATGGTCTCGTTGCCAGAGAATTTCACCGATCCGGTGCGCTTGGCCAGCAGGCCCATGATCGCGCACAGCGTCGATGTCTTGCCGGCGCCGTTGCGCCCCAGAAGCGTGACGACCTCGCCGGGCCTCACGTCGAACTCGACGCCGTGCAGGACGTGGCTCTCGCCATACCAGCCGTTGAGGCCGCTGACGGCCAGCAGCGCGTCGCCGGCCGGCGCTCTCGTCTCTCTCAGGGTTGCTGCCTCACGCATGCTCGACTCCGATATAGGCCTCGATCACCGCGGGCGATTTGGACACGGTTGCATAGTCGCCTTCCGCCAGGACTTCGCCGCGCGCCAGCACGGTGATCCGGTCGGACAGATCGGCCACGACCGACAGATTGTGCTCGACCATCAGCACGGTGCGGTTCTTGGCGATCCGGCGGATCAGCGCCGAAATCCGCTCTACGTCCTGCTGGGCCATGCCGGCCATGGGTTCGTCGAGCAGCAGCATGCCGGGATCGAGCGCCAGGGTCGTGGCGATCTCCAGCGCCCGCTTGCGCCCGTAGGACAGCTCGCCGGCGCGGTGGTTGGTGAATTCGCCGAGCCCGACATCCTCGATATAGCCGCGCGCATCGTCATCGAACTGCGACAGCATCCGTTCCGAGCGCCAGAAATCGAAACTCTCGCCGCGCTTGCGCTGCAATGCAATGCGCACATTCTCAAGAACCGTCAGGTCGGAAAACACCGCCGAGATCTGGAAGGAGCGCACCATGCCGAGTTGGGCGATGTCGGCGGGCGACAGGCTGGTGATGTCGCGGCCCTGATAGGTGATGCGGCCCGCGGTGGGCTGCAGGAACTTGGTCAGGAGGTTGAAAAACGTGGTCTTGCCGGCGCCGTTGGGACCGATCAGCGCATGAATCGTTCCCTCCTCGACCTCGAGGTCGACCTTGTTGACAGCCACAAAGCCCTTGAACTCCTTGGTCAGGCCTTCCGCCTTCAGAACGATGCTCATGAAATGATCATCGCACTCAACTTGATTGTCGCCATGAGCATCGGCTGGATCCCTCATCCCTTGTTCTTATGACCCTGACGGTATGTAGCGGATGGAAAGGTGTCAAGGACAGATCGAGCGGGTGGCCGGGGACGCGAAGGACGGGGCGGGATCATGGCGTCGACGGGGAGACTGACGGCGCGGAGACGAAAACGGTGAGAAACGGATATGCGGCCTCGGAGCCCGCTGCCGCCGGCAATTTGGACGGAATCCGCCAGCTATGGTCTACGTCCTGTCATCGTCGGTCTCGCTGCCTGTCTGCCGCTCGTTGTGGTCTCCGGGGTCGAACTCGGTGGGATCGTAGCCTTCCTGGTCCTGAGCAATTCCGGTCACATGGGTCGTTCCGGTCTCCTCATCGTAGACGAGCCCGTATTTCGCGCGACCCTCGGTCTGGTAGCGCTGGTATTCGCGGATGCCGGCGTAGATGAACAACAGCATGAAGGGCAACAGCATCAGGAAGGGTATCAGTTCGGCTTTCATTCAAGATGCTCCTTGCGAGGCAATTCTGGGGGCGGGTGGTCGTCGCCAGCGGGGGAGGTTCGCCGTGGCGCCCGCCGATCCGATCGACGGCAAAAGGCCTTCCGGCTCCCCTGTCCATGGAGATGCCACGAGGCCGTGGAGCGGCTTGACGCATTTGCTGGCCGAAAATGATGAACAGCCGCTCATGCTGCGAGACTCGATTACGGTCAGGCAGGTGCCGGAGGCCAGCGCGTGTTCACTATGTAGGACGTTGCAGACGCGCTGGCAACCGGCAGCGTTGGTCAGGCCGGCTTTGGCGCCTGTCCGCGCGGCCCAAAAAGGCCACGCCTGGGAAAGCGCCCCCACGATCACTACGGGCAAACATCCTCTCCTCCCCGCCGCGCGCCTACCACCCCGCCTTCCTCCACCCCGCGGCGCGGGCTTCGGCTTCCGTGCAGAACCAGCGTTCGCCCTTCCAGAAGCTTATTCTGGTCGGCAGGTAGTAGTGCTGGCCGGGCACATGGTAGATGCGCTCTCCGGTGTTGATGCTGATATTGCCCTTGATGAGGCAGGGCGTGCCGCTCTGCGTGGCCCCGGTTCGGGAGGCGGCGGCTTGATAGAGGGCGGGCGCCGCGAAAGCGCCGGCCGAGCAGAGGATTACCGCCATTGCAAATCTGGCCATGGATCGAGAACTCCGGTTGCAAGTCTCGATCATGCTCGCAAAAGAATAATCTCATCCGACTGCAACCGTTAAAATTGTTGCAATCGATGGCAACCGGCCGCCCTCGCCCGATATCGCATTGCCCGCGGATCGGCTAAAGGTCGCCGCCCTGAGCGACGGCCGTCTTGCTTGCGATGGGGAGAATGCGATTGTACCTGTCGGCCGTTATCGGCCTGAACCGGCGCTTCCGGTTGGGTTCCAGGCTCGCTACCATGCGGACAAGGGGTTCCTTGAGCGGTCTGTCGAATTCCACGCCGATGATGAAGGAGCCGACCCGGCGGATCTTGCCGGTGGCGTGGGTGTTGATCCACGGAATGTAGATACGGCAGGTCTCGTCGATGATCTCGAACAGTTTCTCGAGCGGCTTTTGCGCGTCCATGCCGGCCCAGGGCAAGGTGTCGTTGGAAAACAGGCAACCGGTGACGGACAGGTTGACGATGACGCCGGTCAGCGCGATGAAGTGCTTGCCGTCCCTGAATGTCAGCTCGACGATCCCGGGGCAATGGGCCCCGTACCTGACATCGGTGCTGCGGTAATCGGTATCGTGGGGCCGATCGGCCGTTTCCGCGTCTTTTGAATTCATGCGCCGCTGTCCTGCCTCAACCGGAGTCTCTTCCGGTATAGTAGGTTCGCGTGAAAAATCGGTAAAACGCCCCACCGCACACGCCTGACGTCGGGTTGAAGGCGGTCTCCGCGGGGATCAATCGACAACCCCTACCCCTCGACCAGATCCAGATACATCTCCGGCGTCTCGGTCTCGATCTCGACCACCCAGATGTCGGAATCGAACCGCGTTTCGCGGGCCAGCGCCTCGCTGATCTCGGCTTCCGGGACACGGGACTTGCGCAATTCGAACAGCCGGCCATCCGGGTGGTCGTCGCCAAACGCCGTCTGCGGCGCGGGGGCAGCCAGGCTTTCGGTGCCGTCGCGGTGGCGGATGCGGATAAAGATGGCGCCGGCATCGTCGGCGCCGTGGCGTTCGACGGCGGCCATGCCGCCATCGGCAAACACCCGGCGGGTGAGCGCCGCGACGAAGATGCCAGCCTTCAGTCTCACAGCTTCAGCCTCACAGGGCGCCGATCTCGACGAGCTTGTCGAGCACGGTCTCGTTGGGCTCGCCGGTGACCGGCAGCCGGTAGTGCCGCTCGAACGCGCTGATCGCCGCGCGGGTCTCTGCGCCCGCCACGCCATCGACCGAGATGTCGGCATAGGCGATGTTGGACAGGCCAGACTGAATGCGGCGCACCAGTTCGCTGGGGCCGTTGGGGATCTCCGCCGCGGGCACCGTCACCGGCTGGCCGGTGCGATTGTCTGCCGCCACGGCCGGGGCCGCGCGTGGTCTGGGCGCGGGCGCGGGAATCTCCTGAAGGTTGGCCAGGTCGACCTGCGGGGCTGTTTGCGGTGATGGCTGGGGGGCCGGCTGCGGCACGAAGCCCTGGGCCTCGGTTTTGGCGGGCGCTGTCTCCGGGGCCTCGGCGCGTGTCTTTTCGGGCGCCTTCTCCGGGGTCCCGATCAGGCTGCGGATCGAGGGCCGCGCGCCCATGGCGTCGAGCAGCGCCGGCGTGGCCTGGCCGGTTTCGGCATAGCCGTTGGTCTTTTCCCATGCGCGGATCGCGGCGGCCGATTTCGGTCCCATCAGGCCGTCGATCTCGCCGGTGTAGAGGCCCTGTTGGCTCAGGATGGTCTGGATCCGGGTCAGAACCGGATCGGCCGCGGGCCGGACCGCGGCCTCGGCGGGAGCCGGGACAGGGGCAGAGACGGGAGCAGAGACCGGGGCCGCCGCGTTGGGAACCGGGATCGAGGCTGTCGGCGTCTCGTCATTGCGCTCGATGCGGTAGGTGGTCACCGTGCGGGCCGGCACGCCTTCGGCAAGCGGGACAGCGGTCTCGGGCTGTCCTTGCGTCACCGGAACCGCGGGACTGGCGATCTCGCGGGTCTTGAGGATCGGCGCGGGGTGCTGGCCGGGCTGGTGCCACAGCGCATTGGCGGCGATGAAGCCGAAGATCACGCTGAAGGCGACGGATCCGCCGGCAAGCGAGGGATGCGCGGACACGATGTGGCCAAGCATCCCGAGAACCCCGTTTCCGGACTCGATCTCATCGTCAAACAGGTCAGGCGCTGCGCGCTGTCTGGACATGGTCTTCATTCCTGTTGTTCAGTTCTTTTCTGGCAGGTCGTGGCAGGACCGGCGGGAAAACAATGGCCTCGGCCCCGCCGGCTTCACAGTCCCGCGGGTTGGCGCCCGAGCCATCGGCGGGCAGTTCGATGGTCACCACGGTGCCCTCGCCCTCGGTGCTGTCGATGCGGAAGGCGCCGCCATGCAGGTCGACCAGGCCCTTGACCAGCGACAGGCCCAGCCCCGTGCCCTCGTAGTGGCGGGCAAGGCCGTTCTGCGCCTGGACGAAGGGTTCGCCGATAAGGGCGAGTTTTTCCGCCGGAATGCCGATTCCGGTGTCGCTGACAACAAGCCGGAATCGGCCGTCCTCGATCGAGGCGTCGACATTGATGACGCCGCCGGGTTCGGTGAACTTGATGGCGTTGCCGACGAGGTTGATCAGGATCTGGTGCATGGCGCGCCGGTCGGCCGTGATCTCGCCGACGCCGCGGGCCAGCCTGCGGGTCAGCGTCACGCCGCGGGTGGTTGCCTGCAGGCGCAGCATGGCGTCGCAGCTGTCGATCACCTCGCCCACGGCGAAGGGCTCGACGAACACATCGTAGCGGCCCGATTCGATCTTCGACATGTCGAGCATGGTATTGACCAGCGACAGCAGATGCTCGCCCGACTGGTGGATCAGGCCGACATATTCGCGCTGGCGGTCATTGCTGAACGCGCCGAAATATTCATGCGCGAGAATGTCCGAAAATCCGATGATGGCATTGAGCGGCGTGCGCAACTCATGGCTGACGGCGGCGAGAAACCGCGTCTTGGCAGCATTGGCGGTTTCGGCTTCTTCGGCTGCTGCGTGGTCGCGCAACCGGCCTGCGACCTCGGTCGAGATGTCGCGGGTCTGGACCAGAACGCCGGCAAAGCGGCCATCCGGCCCCTGCTCAGACGACAGCGACATTGCGGCATGGACGAATTGCGACGAGGCGCAGATGGCGTCGAAGCGGATCTCGATCTCCTGGCGGGGCTCGCCGCGGCGTAGGCGGTCGAAGGCGTCGAGAAAGGCGATGCGGTCGGCGACGTGAATGCGGCTGACAAAACCCTTGCCGGAAAACTCGCCCACGCGCCCGAGGAAATCGGCGCGATCGGCGCCACTGACCGCGACCACGTCGCCGCGCGGGTCATGGCGGGTGAAAAGGCCCGGCAGGCTGTCAAGGATAGCCATGTCGGAGACCGGCCGGGGCTCGATCAGGGGTTCAGCCTCCGGCGTAGCCCGGGCCTCTATGCCCATGGCGAGGCCGCGAACCAGGGCATAGAGCGCAAGGCAAAGGCCGGTGGCCAGAACCGCGCCCTGTGGCGCCGGGTAAGGCTCGAGAAGCGTGGAGAATGCCGCCACGCCCAGAAGGGCCGTGACCGCGTCGAGCGCGCCAATCGCCAGCCCGGCCAGGCGCCGTGACTGGATCGCTGCCTCGAGCGGAATGAGCGCCAGCAGCGGCAGGAAGGGCGAGGCCAGGCCGCCGCTGACCACGGCGAGGGCTGCGAGCGCGACGGCGGCGGCGAAGACCGCGAGGCGTCCGGCGACCTGCGGCGATCCGGTGGAGGCGAGGACGCCGGCAATGGCGAGCGGCAGGGCGGCCGCGGTCAGCGCGCCGGCAATGGCCTGCGGCCAGGAAAACGCGGTCAGCAGAGCCGGAACGGCAATCAGCGGAGCAAGAATGGCGCTGGCGAGACAGGCGGTCATGGCACGCAGACGCGGCTCCTCGCCGTCATGCACGGGTGTGCCAAGCCAGGACTCGGCGGTCTGCCGGCCAGCCAATCCTACCCTGTCGATAAGTATGTCCAATTTTTTCACTGCCGAATCCATACACGCCGCAGTTCTTGTTGTTGGCCGGACTCTGCCAGTGCCGGCTTAAGGAAAGGATAAGCCAGGCCGTTCGGACCCCTCAAAACCGGGGGATCGGGCCCCCCTGCGGGAGTGAAAAGCCGGCTTTGGGGAACATGGTTAACGGGGGCTTTCCGCCGGGCGTCAGACGACGCCCGGTGCGCGCGGCGCGCGCGACAATCGGCTATGCAGCTGGAAACAGTGGGCCCATCTGCGTTTCCAGCGGAGGGGCACCGGCAATTCCGGTCTTATGTATCAGAAAGACAATGGTTGGCGGGCGTGAGAAGATTGCGACTCCACAACCGGAAGATTTCCGGTCATGGTTCTTGGTATGGGATTTTGGCGACGTAATTTGGGATTCATTGTCGGCGGCGCAACACTTGCCCTTCCGATTATTAAAGCCATTGTTTCCTTGGCCGGCGACGTGGACCTTATCGTTTCACGTACGGAAGACCCTGGCTGGGTGGGTGTAGCGATGAGGTGGCTAAGCGCTCAGCCCGACTGGCTGTTGCTGATCCTAGTGGCAATTGGTCTTTCTCTTATCTACTGGAACAATCATAACCGATGGCGCAAAATTACTGCAATCGATGAGTTCCCACGGAGGAATTTCCTCTACCTCCTACATTCCAAGAGGAGAGATGCGAATACGCATCAAGCAGTTACATACCTTTCCGCATGGGTGTGGATCACTGGCTACGACGAATTTGAGCACACGCACTTCATCTACAAGCAGTTCGCAGACGCCCTCCCGACCATCGAGCAGGCGGCACTAGACGGGTCCATCACGGTTTGGGGCAAACGCGACAGCGTTTACGAGCCGATCCCGCAGTCGTATTGGTCTGGGTTTAAGATTGAAAAGAAAGCTGTATTTGCGGAGTCAAAGCCGGACCTAATCTCTGGAAAGAAAGACTTTCCACCTGTCGGCACTGTAGCGCGCCAAGGGTGTGACTATGGCGAGCCATATCACGATCTGAAGTTCAGCCGACGAGAATTTGAATCGATCAACTGGCAATCGGTTCGTCTTGAAGAGGAGTTGTTATGGGGTAAGCTCAAATAACTCCACAACCTATACAAAACTGCTTCTAATTGGAGATGGCATAAATCAATCTTCTAAGAGTCGGTCCAGAAAGTTATTCAATTTGAACAGAGCCTTCGCAGCATGAGGCGAATAGAGGCGAGTTTGAGGAATGCGAGCGCGTTGCGCGACAGGTTCTCGAAGTCCTTGGCCAGCCTACGGCAT